>Ga0070727_10005029_pt1 | contig 10965 bp, 9 predicted proteins | sample tdAd472_FD_66722 | JGI IMG/M metagenome (GOLD analysis project Ga0070727, IMG submission 66722) | Marine sediment microbial communities from the Atlantic coast under amendment with organic carbon and nitrate - tdAd47.2 | ecosystem: Environmental > Aquatic > Marine > Coastal > Sediment | place... | reverse complement strand
TCGCAAACGTGGAAACGGGGCAAGCGGTGTCGTTTTCTACCTTCGATGACGAGGCGGCGTTTCTGGAGTCGAAGGCGGAGATTGATTCGATCCTGTCGGCGTTGGGCCGGTTTCTGGTTGACCGTCCTGTGGAGATGTTGGGCGAAGTGTTAGTGGCAGTCTGATCTATCCGAAAGTGCAGTTCCACGCGTCCCTGAATCACCCGCCCATATGTGCCGTTATGTGCGCCTGGATTTTGAGTGTGCAGCAGGTCAGTCCCAGTCGATGGGGACTATCTGGTGCGTGCCTGAGAGTCCTTTGAGACTGACTACTTGTGGTTCTCAGAAGTCGAGAGCGTCCATTGACCCGACCATGTCTCTTGTTGTTGACGAGAGCATGACTCCGGCTGCTGGGGCTGCAGCTGCGATTCTGGCGGCCTTATTGACCGTCAGGCCGAGTAGATCATCGGCCGTACGCATGACCTCACGGGTGTGAATACCGATCCGCACCTCGAAGTTCAGATCCAGGAACATACTCCTCGCCGTAGTTGGCCGCCGGGGTACCAACCACGGGGGTAGAAGTGGTCGGAGTGTCCAAGAGAATCCTCCTCAGGATCGGTTCCGAAACACTACTTCAAAGGCCCACAGCACCGCTGGGCGCCACCAATCGCCGGCATCATGTGTGCCTCGGGTGAACTCATTGGCTCCCCTCGACGTCGATCTAGAGAGGGAAAGCGACCATGAAACGACCGCGGCTTCCGCTTCTGGCGTAAGGTCAGACCTCGACGAGCTCGGAAAACTCGCGGAGCTTCATGCTGCGGGTGTGCTCACGGACGAGGAGTTCGCCACAACCAAGGCGAAGCTTCTCGGCATGTAAGCAAATGTTGCGGGCCTAAGAGGTCCGTGGCTTTGGAAGGATATCGAAGGGAAGAGAATGGAATTTTTGGATAATCTTTGGGATCGCTTGGTGATGTTTGGCGAGAACTTTATTGAGTGGGCAATCTTGATCCTGGTCGCCCTTGTCGTTCTTGTCATCGGACGGTGGATCGCCCGAATAGTCAGCAAATTGCTTGCGGGCTTCTTGGATGCTGGATTTCTCGATGGCATGTGGAAGCGGTCGGGCGTTTCGCGGGCGTTGGGGGAAGGTGATCAGACACCGGGCTCTATCGCGTACACAGTCATCTATGCGTACTTGATGGTCGTCTTGCTCCTGGTCGTCGCTGGCATTCTCAACCTCGTTGCAATGCAGGCCCTGCTGCTTCGATTGTTGGCGTGGATTCCGTTGCTGCTCCTGGCGGCGGTCATCGTCATCGTCTTTGCAGCCGCAGGAAGTTGGGCTGCTGGACTGGTACGGCCCTTTGCTGAGGCAAAGAATGTTGGATGGCTCACCTGGTTGGTCCATATCGGTACGATCGTCTTCGGTCTGCTTTTCGCCATGGACATCGTTGATGTCGGCTTCGCCGCCGAGATCGTCACGATCCTGATCGGCTCTGCCACTCTCGCCCTTGCGATCGCTTTCGGAGTGGGTGGAATCGATGCAGGTAAGAAGTGGTGGGCAAAGTACGGAACACCCAAGGGTTCCGCACCAGAGTCACCCCCATCCAACTACCAGCAGTAGACAACTGACCGTGTGAGTTGGGGCGCGCTTTGCGCCCCAACTCGTGACCTCAAAGACAACCACGGGTCCAGGGTGGGCGCTCCCAGTGTCGACGGAATACTCTCAGTTGAGGCCGCCGTGAGGCTCGTGTTTGTTCTTCTCTGCACCGTTTGGTGATGATCGCTATGCCGTTCGTCTGGCAGCCCATCGCTTATGCATTTCCCGTATGGGTAGCTGTGACAAGTGTCGTCCTGTTCATCCGTCGGCGGACGCTGGGATAGGGCTAGCGCTTCCTAGCCGGCCACGATAAAGGCCTAGTCGGAGAATCCCCTTTCCACTCGGAACGACCTTCATCCGGCTTGTATCCTGCGTCCGGAGCCGATGGTTCCAGTCCGCTCAGGTTTCCCAACCAACCACCAGTTGTCCTCTCGTTCAATGTGTTGGCGTGGACGATCAGCATCTTGGGATTCCGTGTCGCTAGCTAGTTGATAGTTGGCCCAAACCCCGATTGCCGGTCAGAATGTCGGGATGGTCCGAATCGCGTCTGGTGTCGTCTTGTTGTTGGCTGGAGCCGTGTGGATCTTGCAGGGTTTCGATTCTGCTTTTGCGCCGGAGAGTTTCATGACAGGTGACCGGTCCTGGAGTTGGGCTGGAGCTATCGCTGTCCTGGGAGGTTTGGGTCTGATCTGGTGGGGTGTTCGGTCGCAGCGTCGTGACGAATAGCGAGGAGCACGCGAAACGCTAGGTCGGGAAGGCAGCTGAGTCTTTTCCACGCAAGCGAGCCGCGTAACGATCGATGTTTCGCAGTAGTGATCCTGTCGATAGGTAGACAGAAAGACGTTTCCTGACGAGATGCTGGTTGAGCATTCCCTCGACGCTTGGCTCTTTAGATATACCCGTGCTTCTCGAGCCAGCGGGTACCGAAGAACCCTTCGATCGCTGGTAGGTAGAAGGTAATGACCCGGTAGACCACGGTCACAGCGAACGCAACCGACTCGTCAACGCCCATGGCTGCCAAGAGGGCAATCATGGTGGCCTCGGCGACGCCAATACCGCCCGGGACCGGCATGAAGCCGGCCAGCAGGTTGGTTCCGGCGGCCACGAACAGCGCAGACCCATACGAGAGGTCGACGCCGACAGCCTGCAAGAGCAGCCAGAGTGTGATCCCAAGCACATTCCAGTAGACGAAGTTGCTGGTCAGCAGCCCGATGGCCCGAGTGGGTTTGCTCAGCACCACCATTAGGGCGCCCCAGGCCTGACTGACTACCGGAACGATACGTTCCCGCAGTTTTTTCACCCGAAGTACGACGACGACAAGAACCACGACCAAGGCGACGATCACGAGGAGAACCAGTCCCCATTGGACATCGGATGTGTTTAGACCGAGTTCGACGTCACCCACCAAGAGGATCAGAAGCATGATGGCGGCCTGGACGAGAAATCCGGAGAAGCCGTCGATGGCACCCTGGGCGACGGCAACGGTGATCGATACTCCGAACTTGTGGATGAACGCTGCGTTCATCGCGACTCTGCCTGCTGCGCTGGGTATGGCAAGACTGATGAACTGGCTTGCCGTTTGCAGTGTCAACAGAGGCCAGAACGGCAAACGCGCCGGAACGGCGAACATTGTTGCTGTCGCTTGGGGGAAGAATTGGGTGTGACCCACGATCAGGGCAAAGATGATCATCGTCCAGTTGGCCGATTGGAGAACCTCCCAGATTTCGGCGTAATCAACGCTCGTGAATGCAGTGAACAGCGCCGATCCGATCAAGAGCAGCAGCACGCCCATGATCAGCGACCGTGCCGACACCCGACGTAGCTTGACTGGTTCGGGAATCTCGGCCCCGGTGAGATCGGTCACGCGAGCGGTCAGGTCGGACATCGACTTCTTAGGCTTATCTGCCAGGCGTTTGGTCCTCGGACTCAAGGCCGGCAACTGGAGGTAGGGCAGCGCTGCAACGAGACGCTCTTCACCCAGTCCTTCGAGAGCCGTCCGTACCGCCCTCTCTTCTCCCACTAGAACTGCGAGGGAATACAGGAGTTCGGCCACGTCGCTGCCCTGATCGGACTCGTCGGCTGCGAGGGAGCCCAGTCCGAGATCATTGATGACTGGGCCGTCGGATCGTACGCGTACAGAGCTAGTGCTGAGGGAGCCGTGGCTCATCGACTCTTGGTGTAGGGCTGCCACCTCCGACCAGACATTCGCCAATAGATCATCGGTGAGCTGCTCAGGCTCCAAATCGGTGAGTGGCGCACCGAAATCCCGGAATGCGATGAGGCAAATCTCATCAGTGACGCTTCCGACTGCAGCAAGATTCGGGACGCTCACTCCTGCATGACTTGCCAGCACGGTCATCAGCGCCTCGTGTTCTACGGCTTGCAGCCGTGAGTAGCTAACGGCCCTGCTCGTCTCTCGATATCGGAGGGTGTGCCAGAGCTTGGCAGCGAGTTGAGAATCGAAAGCATCACGGCCATGCACCTTGACGTCCACTTGCTCTCCATCCTCTGACGCCGCGAGGAATCGGACCACACCCCATGTTTGAAAAGGAGCTGTCTCGAGGCCACTGTTAGGCACTCCGAGGACGGCTAACGACCCCGAGACAGTCTCCGGGTCGGGATAGCCGCGCGGTGTACCCGCCACCGCTAGTAGTAGGCCGGCACTCAACAATCCCACTCCGAAAGACCCGATGGTGTGTGCGGGCGTCGCGTAGGCCAGACCAACAGAAGCGAACGCGGTGACAAGGATCGCCAGCCAGCCCACACGTCTCCACGGTCGAGTGACATAGGGCCCCACCACCACCAGGACTGCCGTCACCATGGCGACCCTCATCACCGGGAACCGCGGAGCCGCGTCCTCCAGATCTATCTCGGGGAGGACATAGGGCCAGGCTTCATTGACAAACCACGAGATGAGAATCACCAAACCAATGGCTCCGACAACGACTATCACTGAGTCGCGCAGGGCGGCCCGCCTCTTCTGACGGCCAAACAGGAGCGCACCTATCACCGTCAGCGTGTAGATCAGGCCCATCGCGTAGCCGATCGCAAAAAGGGTATGAACCCAAGGTGGTCCGGACTGGACGAGGTCGGTCAGAGCTTGCTCCCAACCAGCGGCCCGATCGAGGGTCAGGAGTGTCCAGCCGATCAGGAGCGTGCCAAAAACGGCGGTGAAGAAGTCGCGAGGTCGACGCACCCTCGGATGGCCGCTCGAGGCGACGAAGTAAGAGGCGTGAGGAACAGCTAGCGACCTCAACTTCCGCTCCCTTCAATCAGTGCAATTCACCTCACACAGCAGCTACTCGTGTGGAGTTCTTGATCTCCACGATACCCACGTGGCCCCCCAGTCGAGCCCTACCCCAGGACATCATCGTCTCGTGTCAATACAGAGGGCCGATGAGCCTGTCAAACCTGGTGGGACTACGATTTGGGTTGAATGTCACCTGATCTCAGGACGAGTCCAGCCGTGGTCGGTTCGGTTCCGTCCTGTTGGATTGTGGAGCGAAGGGCTGATCGCTGTGTCCGAATCGGAGGCACCTGGTGACTGAGACGGGTTGGATGCTTCTGTTCTTGGTGGTTGTCGGGTACTTGCTTGTAGGTAAGAGGTTGAGCAGGAGCCCGTTCACCGGCCCAATGGTGTTCGTGGGTGCTGGTCTCCTATTCAGCGACGTCGGGTTTGGAGTAATGGGCTCGGGTCCTGACACCCACTTCGTGGGAGTTGTCTTGGAGATCACTCTGGCGTTGGTTTTATTCACTGACGCCGTTGCGATTGACCTAGGAGCCCTCGGTCGGGAATCCTCCGTGCCTGTTCGGCTGCTCGGCATTGGTCTTCCCCTATCGATGATTGCCGGCGTCGGTTTCGCCTTGCTCATGTTCGACTCCTTCGACTTCTGGCATGCAGCGGTGCTCGCTGTCGTCCTGGCTCCGACCGACGCTGCCTTGGGTCAGGCGGTGGTAGCCAATCCGAGAGTTCCGAGGCTCATACGGCAGGGACTCAGTTCTGAAAGCGGACTCAACGACGGACTGGCCGTTCCATTCCTGTCCATCGTCGTGGTTGGGGGACTGGCCGCGGCAGGTCTAGAGACGGAGACTCTGGGAAGGGTGTTCGTTTCGGAGATCGGCATCGGAGTCATCGCTGGCCTCGTGGTCGGGTTTGTCGGAGGAAAGGCCATTCTGTATTTCAGCCAGAAGGACTGGATGACCTCTCTGGCTCGTGGCCTTACCGTTTCCGGGTTCGCGGTCATCTCTTTTCTCGCGGCAGACTCCCTCGGCGGAAGCGGCTTCATCGCAGCGTTCGTGGGGGGTGTCACGTTTGGGGCGGTGACTCGTTCGAAGTATCCGGAGATTGGAGAGCATTCCGAAGGGGTGGCCAGCATTCTCACCTTGGCGTCCTTCTTCCTGTTTGGTTCGGTACTCCTCGGGCCTCGACTAGGCGACATCACCCTGGCGGTCGTCGGGTATGCCGTGCTTTCTCTGACCTTCGTGCGAATGGTGCCTGTGGCTATCGCTATGACAAGATCCAACCTGAATATCCGGACGAAGGCCTACCTGGGATGGTTCGGGCCGAGGGGCCTCGCCTCCTTGGTGTTTGCTCTCACCGTGGTCACGGACTCCGGACTCCCAGAGAGCGAAATAATCAACCTCGTCGTGGCAACGACGGTCGCCTTGAGTGTGCTTCTCCATGGCGTTACGGCGTATCCGGGTTCAAGGGCTTACGCAAACTGGTTCGAGAGCGTCTCACCGGCGGGAGAATCGCCTCACGAGGCCACTGAAGTAGTCCATCTGAGAAAGCGCTACGACGCCTCACCAGGCTGGCACCAAGACTGACCAGGGCCTGGTCGTCAGCCTTCTTCGGGAGGCTTGTTTCGGTTTCGGGCGACGCACCCAGCGATGAGCAAGGCGATAGCCAGGACTCCAGCGATGAGGAGGACGATCAGGAAAGTGTCGTTGCTGGCTTCGTCTTCCGAGCGCTCAACCGACTCGGCCTTCGACATTGAGAGGGCAGCTAGGTTGTATCCGATGTCGCTAGGAGGCCGAATGTCACTGAACCCGCCCCTGAGAATGGCCAGACCTATTCTTCTGGCTACCGCCGCTGCTCTCGTGTTGGCATCCTGTTCGTCTGGAGCCGTTGCCGATCCTGACGATCCATTGGCAGGCGAGCAGTATGCAATCGGACAGCATCAGATGCTCGAGGCGTGGGGGGAGAACGACGGTGAGGGCGTTGTGATCGCAATCATCGACACCGGCATCGATCTCGATCACCCGGATCTGGCTCCACATATCGTGGCGGGCTATGACTGGGTAGATGACGACGACGTTCCCAACGACCAGAACGGCCACGGGACACATGTGGCAGGTTCCGCGGCTGCTATCGGCAATAACGGGATCGGCGTGATTGGCATGGCCCCGGCGGCGAGCATCATGCCGCTCAAGGTGCTCGGTGCGGAGGGCGGCGGTTCGACAGACGATGTCGCCGCGGCTGTTGTTTGGGCCACAGACAATGGAGCTGACGTCATCAATCTCTCTTTGGGTGGATCGAGTGATCTGCTGGGCCGGATCTTCGCTCAGGCCAGCCCTGTCAATGACGCGATCATGTACGCCAACGACAATGGCGTAGTCGTGGTCGCTGCTGCGGGCAACGACGACACCTTCCTGACCGCCTATAACCCTGAAACTCCGGTTCTTGTGGTGAACGCATCGAATGAACTCGAGGAGACCGCCCGATTCTCGAACTTCGGAGACCCAAGAGCCGTGTCAGCGGCAGGGGCCCGAATCATCTCCACCGCGCCGACCTACCCGACAGTGATCTGGCCCGACGGTTCCGAGGGCTACGAGGAACTTGACGGCACATCGATGGCTTCGCCTCACGTCGCTGGCATCGCTGCGCTGATGGTTGCCTCGGGGGAACGTTCACCCGACCGAATAATGTCGACGATTGCGCAGACGGCGTCGAACCCAACTGACGACCCGCTTCTGGGCGCCGGCATCGTTCAGGCGAAGGCTGCTCTCGAGCGCGGGCTTAGCTACAACGTTCTCCTGGTCCTTATCCTTGCTGTGGCTTTCGCTGGCGTGTTCATCGCCATGCGGCGCACCAAGTCGGACTAGGAATCCACTTGGGCGTCTGATGCCGCTAACGGGACAGCGACTCACCTCGGCATTTCACCTGCTGGCGAAACCCACAGGGCCGATCTGCAACCTCGACTGTGAATACTGCTTCTTCCTCTCGAAGGAAATGCTCTATCCGGGCGACAGGTTCCGCATGGCCGATGAGATGCTGGAGGAGTACATCCGGCAGCTGCTGGAGTCTCATCGGACACCGCAAGTGAGCATCGCCTGGCAGGGTGGTGAGCCGACCATGATGGGTCTGGATTTCTTCAGGAGATCTGTAGAGCTCGTCGAGAAGCACCGGCGCCCTGGCCAACAGGTCGACTACTCGATCCAAACCAATGGTGTGCTACTCAATGAGGCCTGGGCTTTGTTCTTCAAAGAGAACCAGTTCTTGGTCGGGTTGTCTGTTGATGGACCGCGTGAGCTCCACGACGCCTACAGAGTTGACAAGCGAGGGCATGGTTCGTTCGATCGAGTGATGGCGGGCTTCGAACACCTCCGAGCATCAGATGTCGATGTGAACGTCCTATGCACTGTTCACGCCGCGAATCAGTCTCACCCGTTGGAGGTGTACCGCTTCTTCCGTGACGTGATGGATATTCATTTCATCCAGTTCATACCAATCGTCGAGCGAACTACCGAGACGATGCTTCCTCTTGCCAACCTCGGCTGGAGCACGGAGCGAAAATCGAAACGTCCGCTCTATGTTCAGTCGGGGAATCAGGTCACCGACCGTACGGTCGATTCGGAGACCTTCGGCCGCTTCCTAGTAGCGGTCTTTGAGGAGTGGCTGAGAAATGGCGATGTCGGGGAGATCTTCGTCCAACACTTCGACGTGGCCCTCGCCAACTGGTACGGAGAGCCTCCCGGTCTGTGCATATTCTCGGAAACCTGTGGACTTGCGCTGGCCCTCGAGCACAACGGCGATCTCTACTCGTGTGACCACTACGTCGAACCCGACTATTTGCTTGGGAACATTCTGGAAACACCCATGGCCGAAATGGTCGCCTCCGAAAGGCAGACAGCCTTCGGTCAGGCCAAAAGGGACGCCCTCCCTCAGTTCTGCATCGACTGCGATGTGAGGTTCGCTTGTCACGGTGAATGCCCCCGGAATCGTTTCAACCACACTCCTGACGGCGAGCCGGGGCTCAACTATCTGTGCGAGGGGTACAAACTGTTCTTCAAGCACATCGATCCAGTCATGCGACAGATGTCGGAGGCCCTTGCTCAGGGACGTGGCCCCTCAGAAGTTCCAAGGACGCTTGTGGGCAAGGAAGCCGAAAGGTATGCCTGGTCGGGTAGAAACGATCCCTGCCCTTGTGGAAGTGGCTCGAAGTTCAAGTCTTGTCACGGACGTGAGAGCGGCGGGCATTCAGGAACGGCTTGCTGGTGAGCGCATCTACCTCGAGGTAGACGACGGAGCTTCTGCGATTGAGCGTGGAGATCTCGAGGCGCCTTGAACCTTGGATCGAATGCGGCACCCGAGGGACCACTCACGGGGGCTCAGATTGGGTCAGGCTCTTGGGGTTCCCCCCACCAAAGGGTGCGCTGTGGGAACGAAATTGTCAGACCGTTCTGGCGGCATGCCTGATCCAAGGCTCGGGCGACATGATCTGTGACCTCGTATCCACTCTCGAAGTCAGACGCATGCCAGAACCAGACTCGAAAGTTGATGCTCGAATCGGCGAACTCTGAAACGAAGACCTCAGTGGCTGGCTCCGTCAAAACTCCAGTCGCTTGTCTGGCTGCCTCCCGGAGGACCTGCTTGGCCACATCGAGGTCAGTCCCGTAGGCGAGGCCGACGATCAACTCACTACGCCGCTCAGCCCGTTTGGTGTAGATGACGAGTGACTCCGATAGCACCGCGCTGTTCGGTATGACGACGCGACGCCCGTCGAGTGTTTCGATCTTGACCACGCGAGAGGAGACTTCGATCACCTTGCCTTGGTGTCTCACAGTGGCGACCTGATCCCCCGGCTCGAAGTTACCTTCCGATTGAAGGATCACCCCTGCGCCGTAGTTTTCAATCAGCGATTTTCCGCTCACGACGGTCACGACACCGATGACAATCACCAGGAAATACACCGGCGTTACATCGACCCCAAGAAAGGGAAGGGCGAAGATGATCCCCGTGATGATGATGCCCCAGCCCACGGTCTTGACCAGCAGGTTGACCGTGCGGGGCGGCAGATTGGTTGCGCCGAGTCGGTTCCTCAGGGGTCGACGCAAGAGACCCGCAAAGGCTATCCCCCCAACGACGAGGAGGACTGCCCAAAGCGCATCCCAGGGTGTCACGTTGCTGACGTCGATCAGTTCGTCGACATTGGTTCCAGTTTGACCGAGGACCATCGGCTGAACCCTACGACCTATCCGACAGAGGCGGAAGTACTGGCTCGACCTTCACCTCTGGAAGTGCCGGTTCGTCGCGAATGCAAGACGAGGTCTCTTTCGTCTCAGCCCTACCCACCCAGCCAATCAGAGCAAAAGAGGCCGGCGCTTCAGGTCATTTGGCTCTATCCCCGCAAGGCGGCTTGGTCGTACGTTGCTGACGCGGTCCAAATCTTGAAGGAGAGACGAAGCATGCTGGGATGGCTGGCGGATATCGAGAAGCTGACGTTGGAGAACACCGATTATCGGAGGGCGGTCCATACGGGCAAGCACACACAACTGACCCTCATGCGGCTCACCCCTGGTGAGGACATCGGATGGGAGGCGCATGGTCATCTGGACCAGTTCCTCAGGCTTGAACAGGGACAAGCGCGTGTTGAATTCGGGTTGAGTGAGGAAGCTGTCGACGAGAGTTTCGAGGTCTCGGCCGATTGGGCGTTGATTGTTCCCGCCGGGGTGTGGCACAACGTGGTCAATACCGGAGACAACGACGTCAAGCTCTATTCGCTGTACTCGCCCCCTGAGCATCCTGACGGCACCGTTCACGTAACAAAGGCTGAAGCCGACGCCGCCGAGCACTAGCGGCTGTTGGGTGGCCCAGGACCTGAAGAATTGCTTCCGTTTCGAATCAATCGGGGTGTGCCTCCGGTTTGTCTGACAAAGGCGAGCTGGCGTAGGTTTCCTGTGTTGTGAGGGTTCTTGTCACAGGCGCAACCGGCTACATCGGAGGAAGGCTGGTGCCTTTCCTCCTCGATAGAGATGTCGACGTTCGGTGTATGACGCGTGATCCGAGTCGGCTGGACTTGGCCCCGTGGCGTGACCGGGTCGAGGTCGTGCGCGGTGACGCTGAGGATGTAGCCACTCTCGACGAGGCTCTCGGTGGCTGCGATGTCGCCT
>Ga0070727_10005028_pt1 | contig 10966 bp, 7 predicted proteins | sample tdAd472_FD_66722 | JGI IMG/M metagenome (GOLD analysis project Ga0070727, IMG submission 66722) | Marine sediment microbial communities from the Atlantic coast under amendment with organic carbon and nitrate - tdAd47.2 | ecosystem: Environmental > Aquatic > Marine > Coastal > Sediment | place... | reverse complement strand
TGATCATTTTCTCGGCCAGGCTGCCAAAATGGTTAACAGGCCATTGTTTGGCGCTACCGAATTCCGCTCCGGGACAGATTGCCAATATTGGCCCGGAGCCCGAAGTCACCAGATCGGCGACGGTGCTATCCAGTTGCGCCTGGGAGCACTGCAGTTGTGGCAAGGGGATTGAGTCTGGAATGCCGGCATCCTCCGGAAAACCCAATGCCACGAAACGCTGGACCATCAGTGGCAGTTGCCCGGTTCGCAACCTGCGACAATCCGTCAGCAACATACCACGGGCTTCACCCCGCCAGCCAATTCTGACCGGGATGCCCGCCATATAGGGAATCAAGGCCGACTTGAACGAGTTTGGCAGGACAATCGCCTCATCAAACTGATGTCGGTACTGACGGGCAAAGCGATAACGCTCCCATAACTTGAGATCGCCATGTTGAAATGGTGATTCAATCGCAAGATCAACCTCCGGCATGCGATCCAGCAATTCCAGGCTCCAGGCTGGTGCCAATACACTAATTTCGGGCCTGACCGGGCGACTTGCCAACACCTTGAACAAGGCCTGTGCCATAACCATATCGCCCACCCAGGAAGGTCCAACTACAAGAACTCTATTGCGCGCAGTTTCAGTCATTGGCATCAGGACTGTCTGACTTGCTCGGTAGTGTGCCTAGCAGAGGTTGAAATACTTTATCCCAGGTTAAACGCACGAACCGGCGTTGCTCATCCAACTCCGATGACGCCTTCACATCTCCGGGGTCTAGTATCGAAAATTTGTGGGACACCCCGCGAAAATCAAGGTACGCATTAATAAGAGCAGTTAATTCGGTTTCGTCTATTAACTGACACTCTCTGGCTACTTCCAGAATTCGGTAATTATCCGTGTAGGCGAGCAAATTGGGATATTGATGGGCGTAGGCCAACACGAAAAATTGCACCATGAACTCAATGTCAACAATACCCCCAGCGCCTTGTTTAAGCTCAAAGGTAAATTTATCCGCTGCAGAACTGGAAGGTGGCGAAAGCTCCTTGCGCATTCGTTCCCGCATGGAAGTAATCTCCTGGGCCACGTCACTCAAGTTTCGAGATTGAGAAAGAATCTCTTTGCGTACTCGGGTAAAGTCGGACAATAGCGCCGCATCACCCACAATTCCCCGCGCCCTTACTAAAGCCTGGTGCTCCCAAGTCCAGGCCTTATTGGCTTGATAGTCCGAAAACGACGCCAATGAACTTACCAGTAACCCTGATTCGCCTGAAGGTCGCAGGCGCATATCAATCTCATACAATTTTCCTGACATAGTGTGGGTGCCAAGGGTTGTGATAATCCTCTGGGCAAGCTTGATGTAAAACGATCTGCTGTTAATACTCTGCTGCCCTTCACTGACGACTGTATCTTTTTCAAGGTCTGCGCGATGGATAAAAACCAGGTCAAGATCAGAGCCATAATTTAGCTCCAAGCCTCCAAGTTTGCCGTAGCCAATGATAGCGAACCCTGGTTCTCCGAAATCTCCGTCTTCATGAACTGGAAACCCATGCTTGGCGACAAGAAATTCCCAGGCCAGCGATAGAACTGCATCTAAGATTACTTCTGCGATGTAGGTTAAGTAGTCGCTGACCTTCATCAATGGCATATTGCCGGAAACCTCAGCGGCTACCACTTGTAGAGAATGCGACTGCTTGAAATATCGCAAGCACTCCAATTCGTCTTCGTAATTACTTTTTTCTACACGTAATAGTTGCAACTTAAGTTCGTCTGCAAGGGTGGATTTTTCAGGTGGCTTTTCAAGTACACTCAATAGTTCATCGAGCAGTACCGGAAATCTGGCAAGATAGTCAGATATAAACGGGCTGGCAGTACAATAAAATACCAGTTGTTCCATTGCCTGGGGATTTTCAAGCAATAAGACCAGATAGGCTGTTCGTCGGAGCACGGCTGCAATTAAAGGCATGACTCGCCGCACACACAAACTGGGGCGATTCGACCGTGACGTGGCCTCCAGCAACACCGGCATGAAGATATCCATTCTTTCCCGACTTTGAGCAGGCAAGGTGAGAAATTTCTTGTCTTTGTGTAAATCGAGTATTACCTTGTACGTAGCGTCGGGGTCTTCGAAACCCTGTTGCTGCAAATATTTCCTGGCCTGGTCTGCATCGAATTCCAGCTGCCACAATGCAATCCAGTCGACCCCCACATCTCTGGTCTTGCCTGACTCCTTTCCTACCCCTAGTATTTCGTTAAAGTGCTGGCTGATGACGTTGCGCTGCTGATCCAACTCCTGCACAAGTTCATCCCAATGGTCATAACCCATTGCCATGGCAATCCGTTTCCGGTGTAAAGTATCTGCGGGCAGATTCTGGGTTTGCTGATTGGAAAATGATTGCAATTTATTCTCCAGGTTTCGCAGAAATTCGTAAGCAGTCTGAATTTCTCTGGCATCCTGATAGGGCAGGTATTCTCCTGCCACAAGATTTTCTAACGCTTTCACGATGGCTTGTTGCTGCAGGGAAGTATCCCTTCCACCATATATCAGCTGTAATACTTGAACCGTAAACTCTGCTTCCCGGATACCACCGGGCCCGAGCTTGATGTCATTTGCCAACTTATCCTGCCGAGCCTGCTTGTTGATCTGAGTTTTCATGCCACGCAACGATTCCAGCATGGAAAAATCTAAATAGCGTCGATAAATAAAAGGTTTGAGCTTGTTTAGAAACTCCTCTCCTCGATCCAGATCACCGGCAACCACTTTGGCCTTAACCAGAGCGTAGCGCTCCCAGTCTCTACCCTGGTTCTGGTAATAGCTTTCCATGGCGTCGAAACTGATTGCCAATGCCCCTTCGGTGCCATAGGGTCGCAGTCGCATATCGACTCTAAAAACAAACCCGTCCGGAGTGATAGTGTCGATTACATCTATTAGTCTTTGACCCAGGCGCACAAAGAATTGTTGATTGCTGATCGGCTCAACGGCCGCAGCTGTACCCGTGGTCTGTCCGGCTTCGGTGAAAGCGAATACCAGGTCGATATCCGATGATATGTTAAGTTCAGTGGCTCCCAGTTTGCCCATGCCAATAACAATCATTTCCTGGGCCTGCCCTTCATTTTGCGGTGCTCCCCATTCACTTATTGACCATTGGTTGAGCACTGACAGGGCTTCCTGTAGAGAAGCTTCCGCCAGCCGGGAAATGTTGCGACAGGTTTCGTGCACATCAGTATAACCACAGATATCTCGCCAGATAATCTGCACAAACTCTTTCCTGTGTGCGATTCGCAGTTTCTGTTTGAGTTGTTGCAGCCCGCTTTTGTAGTCAAGGGAGTGCAATTCCCGCAGCTGTTCCCGTAATACCTCACGATAGGAGTCAGCGTGCGATGTCATTCGACTGCTATGGATTTCCGGCAGGAGTGTGGGGTTGTTTAAGACAGCCTGGGCAACAAACTCACTGGCAGCCCAGACGCTGATCAGTTCGGCACGAAAGCTTTGATCTCGGGACAGCAGGTCATCCAGAGAGCTGTCTGCATACGCGCTACTTTCCGTCAGTCGCTGCCAATAAGTATCAATGATTGCGGTTAAGGGCTGGGGGAGTGTGTCTACACCTTCCACGCTGAAACTACCCGGTTGATTATCTTTTGAATTCAGGCGTTACTCGCAACACTTCATTGATGGTTGTGTGGCCCATAGCTACTTTCAGAGCACCTGCCAGCCGCAGACTGTGCATGCCCTCTTTGTAGGCTTCGCGCCTTAACTCTGACAGCGAACCCCCGTCATCAGCGTACCGTTGCAGTGCTTCGGTAAATGGCATCACTTCGTAGATGCCCTCTCTACCCATAAAGCCGGTTTCCCGACATTCCAGGCAGCCTTCAGATTGTGCCGTATTCTTCGGCAATTTGACAGTCCAGGGCTGAGTTAGCAACTTCCAGGCATCGGCATCGACTGGCTCAGGTTTTTTACAACGAGGACACAAGGTGCGAACCAGTCGTTGCGCCATGACGCCGACAACGGTGGCCTTAATCAGATAGGAAGGAACTCCTAACTCCAACAGGCGAGTTATAGCCGAGGGAGCATCATTGGTGTGCAGGGTAGTAAACACCAGATGTCCGGTTAAGGCTGCCTGAATAGCCATTTCTGCTGTTTCAAGGTCTCGCACCTCACCGATCATGATAATATCCGGATCCTGCCGTAATAAAGCTCGCACACCATCGGCAAAATCCAGTTCGATATTTTCCTGGACCTGCATCTGGTTGAAGCTGCTTTCAACCATTTCAATGGGGTCCTCTATAGTACAGACATTCACTTCGTCGGTAGCCTTAGTCTTGAGCGTGGAATACAGTGTGGTGGTCTTACCACTACCCGTAGGACCAGTAATGATTACTATGCCGTGATTATTGGCAATAATATTATTCCAACGGGCAAGATCCTCATTGGCAAGGCCCAACTTTTCAAACGGTCGCAGCAACACATCCGGATCAAATATCCGCATGACCAGCTTTTCTCCAAAGGCTGTAGGTAATGTCGATAACCGCAATTCCACTTCTTCACCACCAGAGCTCTTGGTTTTGATACGGCCATCCTGGGGCTTGCGTTTTTCAGCAACATTCATGCGGCCTAATATCTTTAGCCTGCTGATAACTGCATTCATTACTTGAGTAGGCAGGGAATACACTGAATAGAGCACACCATCAATGCGAAAACGTATATTGCCTTTTTCTCGGCGCGGCTCTATATGTATATCGCTGGCACGCTGATCAAAGGCATACTGTAATAACCAGTCAACAACATTGACAATATGCTGATCATTTGCCTCTGGCTCTTTGATATTCCCTAATTCAAGCAGTTGCTCGAGATTACCCAGGCCTTTTTTAGTGGTGGCGCCTTCCGTTGCCCGATTCACTGAGCTTGAAAGACTGTAAAACTCGGTGGTAAGCCGCCTGATATCAACTGGGTTTGACACAACACGCTTTATTTTTTTCTGTGTGGTGTGCGCCAGGTCTGCTTCCCAGCTGTCTACATAGGGCTCCGAACTGGCAATGGTTACTTCTGCAGTAGTTACTTCGACCGCCACTATCTTATGCCTCTGGGTAAATGCATAAGACATTACTTCGGTAATACTAGCGACGTCGATTTTCAGCGGGTCAATACGGTAGTAAGGTTGCCCGCATTGCTCACTTAAAGCCAAAATCAATGTTTCGAGATCAAGTATGCGCTCGGAATCAAGTCGATCTTTAAGTCCTAGATCAGCCACATATTGCAAAACGGGTTTGTTGACTTCCGTTGCGACCCGCCGGCCGTTGATAGCCGCTTTACGTTCGTCGGCATTGATATGCCCCTGTTGCAACAATCCATCCAGAAAATGCTCGAGTGTCAAAACTCCACGGAAAGACTGCCCGATTTCAGCTGTGGTAGATTCAGTGTCTTGCATAATTGTCTTTGTGGTTCCGAAGTAGACCCTGGTAGCTGCTAATCCAACTAAGTCTATACATCGGTATGCAGGGAATAAAGTAAAGCACTTTGCAAAGGGGAACCAGGTCGCAAAAGAAATTGAACTCTGACCAGATACTGCGGGTTAATCCTGTAGTGAACGCTAACACCGATTCAGGAAAAACCTTAAAGGCACAAACAAGTGCAGGTTAATCCACCAGCTTGATCCAATCTCCCGGCTGTGGGCTACCGCTAGGGTAATACCCATTTAGAAGCCTGAGGGACTCTTCCGGATAAGCTAACTTACTGGTTTGCGCTACAATTGCAAAATCAAAGAATTCACTGGCCTGGACAAATCGAATGCGAAGCTCATTGCCAGGTAATTGCTCATTTCGCTGAATTGCCCGGAACGTTCGAATCGAAGCCAGCAGGTCGGCATCCAGCTCCTCTAATGATTCACCCTTGGCCTTACCGCGAAATATAAAAGCACGGGGACCCATGTAAATCACAGCGATACGTTCCAGTTCATCGTTACCAGTCTGCAATACACCGGTGTGGCCAAGCAACCGAAATTGCGATAGTGGCTCAGACTTTTGTAAATTGGTGATGCCCAACTGCTCCTGGATGTAAGCCCTGGGTTCGACATTAGCTTGTAGACGTTGCACTTCGACAAATATCGAATTTCCCGACTCACCCTCTGCTTTGACTGTAGTAGGTGTTTCCGCGACTTGCCATTCATCCGGAAACACCATTGTGTAACCCAGTAACTGCTGGTAGTACCGGTTTCTGTCATCACGGGTCTGACTGCTCTGACTTTCGCCGACTACCAGGCCTTCGACGGCGGTGCGGAATTCCTTCTCATCAATTTCGGTAACATTGCTCGTATCTAATTGGCCAACATTGGCAATGGCCTGTTGTAACCGGGTGTCATTTCTCGGGTGGGTTGCAAACAGCCCATGATAACCACCGCCCTGACCAGTCACTCGACGTTTGAAATCTTCCTGATTCTTCAGCGCAGTGATTACCCCAATCATAGCCTCAGGATCATAACCGGCATCGTAAAGGTATTCGGCACCCAGGGTATCGGCCTCCAGCTCTGCTTCCCGTCCGTAACCGCTTAAACCGGCCTGGGCCCAGATGGAAGAAATCTGACTGATCTGTGAGCCAATAAATCCACTACCCGTAGCAACTGCAGCAACAAAGCCACCCACAGTCGATGCCACGTTAGCCAGACCAGTGCGAGCATTCTGCTGCACCGCGTGACGCGCGGTAATATGGGCAATCTCATGGCCCAGGACAGCTGCCAGTTCCGCTTCTGAATTTGTGTAAGTTAACAGCCCGCGATTCACGTAGACATAGCCACCAGGTAAAGCGAAGGCGTTGATTTCCGGGCTATCTATAATGGTATAGGTATATTCAAGATCAGGCCGATCTCCTGCCTTGGCAACTTTGTTACCAACTTTAACAACGTATGCCAGCAGCTTTTCATCCTCATACAAGGGCATACTGTCGATAACTTTCTGGTGCTCTTCAGCGCCAATTTCTTTTTCCCGGGCCTCTGACATGGTGACAAAGTTTGCTTCACCAGTTGCCGGATTGATTGAGCAGGATGTGAGTAAAAAAAGGCTATAGAACCCTAACAACATTTTTGCCAGGATAAGAACGCTGTATCTGATTCTCTGGTAATGCGTAATCATCGAATACATTGCACTTTTTCAAATTCAATCGGTTACAAAACCTGCCGACTGAGCTTCAGCCCCCATTTACAAATTGCTTGAGCTGGTTCGCCAGGCTGCTACAGGCGTTGGCCTCGACCCTGGCGATCAATGGAATAGGTATTACCAATGCAGGTAGATAAGACTGACCAGTTGCATCAGCGCTGATTGTACCCGCAGAAGTAAATTGATCTACATCCCAGATTCTGGCGTCGAATTGGGAATCATCTTCCCAGGAACCGAACCCGAAACAACCCCCGCCTCCGGGTCCTACCGCGCAGGAAATTGAGCCAGCCTTTCCGGTAGTTTCAGTGAATCCGTCAACCCAGACAATATACCGAATGCCAAATTCTCCTATTTTCGCCGCCACAATATCTTCTGACATCAAGCGCTCCAGGTCCTGAGTACGCAGAGGCGCCGTGCGGGGCTCAAAATGGGGAAACAACGCATCGACAAACTCTTGCTCGGGGACAACATTGATGCTGTTGGCACCTCGATTAATCTGGTTGCCTACGCAGTTAACAAATTCGGTGCGGGTTTCATAGTCGCTGGCTTGTCGACGACCAAGAATCACGATTGACTCATGGCTTTCGATGCCAGTCTCACCCTGGCGGAATTCGTCTACAGTGGTGCTGGTACAACCAACCAGCATCAACACCAATAGTGTGCCGACAACACTATAGGAAAATCTATTTGCTTTGCCATTGTTGTGCATAACTAACCTCTAAATTTTCTACGTTGGGTCAGCTGTGATCACTATCAGCTTTATTACGCTCAGACCCTTGTCAGCCTGAAACTGACTAAGTCAGCATTGGAATTACTGCTAACTCGATATATCTAATATTTCCCACCAGCGATATTTTCCCCAACGGAAATTCGCCGGCTCTATCCAGCCAACTATTGGCTGGACCTGCTAACGCTACCTGCTCGCCAGCCAGTCCCGAACCTCAGGCACCTGATCAAAACTCAGTACAAAGGTGGAACCCAGATCACGCAAAGCCTCGTAGGCCGCTTCATTGATCGATGACTCATTGGAAGTCAGGGAACGATCTTCGGTCTTGCCGTATGAAGTTGTCACCCAATCAGCGATGTAATCGCCTTCTGGCGACACCAGGCGCATATTGTATTTGATCCATACTTCAAAAACTTCCAACTTGGTTTTATACGGCAGTGCCAGCTGAAATTCCTCTATAGTTGGAGCAAAAACGGCATCTACATCCAGGATTGCAGCTTCTTCCATGGAGCCCACTTCCACTACCTGCTGAAACATTGCCGGAAGTACTGCATTGAACAGATCAACATGAGACTGGCCACTGAGGATGTTGTACTCTTCCTGCCCGGTTTCTGAAAACTCGGTATAGATAAAATCCCGCAAGGCATCATCATAATACACAGCGAGACTGATGGGCACCTTGTTGACGTTAGGCACGGGGTAGCTGCCTGACACCTCAACCATACTGGCACCACAGGCCACAAACAGGCCGGTAACACCCATTAACAGCAGGTTACGAATAAATAAGCTTTGCTTATACATTGACATCATCAATTACAAATTCACCTATCTTAAGCCAGACCGGAATTCCTCAATTCTGACTTCAACTTCGCATTTAAACTTTACAGGTTCGCACAAATTGCTACCTTACTTTACTACGTGGCGCACAATTTCAAAACTACATCCACCCGGATTTTACCGGTATATCATCGAAAATTGTTCAATCCAACAAATGTTCCCCCATTACGCTGAGTCAGTTCCCGCATCAAGTTGGAATACCGGTATACACTTTGCTGAAAACGCCGGTCCAACTGGAAAATAACGGGAAAGCCAATGCCGTGTATCCTCACCAGCCTATTGCCGTCAGCGTCTTCACGGTTAATACGGTCGATAGTTCTTAACACTTCTGTAATTGAACCACCCGGCTGGAAATCATCTCCTAGCACGTAAATACTGATTTTTTTATCTGGATCATAGAAGCTGTTAATGGCTCGCGTTACTCCCTCCACTGGACTGCTGTTACTGTATGGGTTCCAGGTCCTAAGAGTGGAGATAATAAGATTACGTAAGCTGGGGGTATCCTGGATCCAATCGCCACGAAATGAATCAAACATGTAGTCCCCCATATCATTCAATACCTGAATGCCCTTCACTTCCGGGTAAATATCCAGTGTGTCCTGGATTACTTGCAGCATACGGTCCCAGGCAGACTCATACATGCTGCCAGAGGTGTCGATTATAAATATGATGTACTCACTATCTACCGGAATCCCACCAATTACGTTATTTTCCCGCGCAAAGCTATCTCCCAGCAAGCGCTGCATTTCTTCAGTAAGTGATTGTTTGGCAATAGAAAGCCGACCTATTTCTTGTGTACTCTCATCAGAGAGCTGGTTGCTAGTCTCATAGCGGCCCTGAATATCGCTAATTTCACGACGCAGGCGGGCAATACGCTCCTGATTAACCGACAACTGCTCCTGCTTGGCGTTTAATTCCCGATTCAGGATGTCTGTTTCACCTCGAATTGCAAACAACTGTTGCTGCAACTCGGGCACCGATGCGGACGCATCGGTTTCGGTCACCTCAAGTACTATAGGGGCTGCGCTCTTGGTTATCATCAACAGCAAAATGATGGCTCCAAAACCACAGGACATGACATCAAGGAAGGAAACGCTGAAAGAGTCAATTTCTCGTTCTTTACGCATTATGGCCAGTCCTTTGAAGGAGAAATAAACGCACCGCGGGTATATTGTGCCAATTGCCAGTAAGCAGCAGCCGCACTGGGGTCCCCCTCTAATGGCATAAGAACTATATTTACGGGGATACCACGTGGCAATGCCTCCACAGCATCTTCAAACAAGTCCAGGCGTTCATTTGGAGTAACCAGATTATCTGAATTGCGCCCCATTCCCAGAGTTGGCAATCCGTCGGTAATGAGGAAAATATTATCTGGTGGCGGCGAAATCGACCCTACATAATCAAACAGCTGCTCAAGATTTGTACCCGCCGCAGGTGGCGTGTCATTAACCGCTTCAATTGCCGCGTTGAGCTGATCCTGGTCGGCAACTTCAAGCCAATCACCTTCAGTACCCTCCAAGGCTGCAACCGTATCGTCACTATAGGTGTAAATCTGGTAGCGGCTGTTAATAGGTAGTTGACTGCTGATCCAGTCTACTATATTGACAACACGTTGCCATTTTGGCGCCTGGCTGCGACTTTGCTCGGACATATTCCGGGTCCGCAATATATTAATCAGCGTTTCGTCCAGCATGCTTGCTGACTTGTCCACCAGAATCAATATTCGATTACCGCCCAGATACAAACCTGACAGATATTGCCGGTCGCCGTCGCCGAGAAATTGCCTGACACTGTTACCTTCCTGGTCAAGCGCACTGGCTTGCAACCGCTGAAGCTCCTCCTCCAGTGCTTGAACGTCTGCACGCAGCTGTTCGATACTTTCCCGCCGGGCCAGACTGGAATTTTCCAGCGCAGCCAGTTCCTCCATGATATTGTTTACCTGTTCCTGAATCTGAGTTGCCAGCCCTTCGGCAGTTACCACTTCCAGACTTACATCAGATAGAGTGTTGCGAATTTGCACCAACCCCAACTGACCGTCGCGAATTTCTTCTTCCAACAGGTTAACCTCTGCGGTAAAGTCGGGATCACCCTCGATAGCCTCAACCTGAGTGGCATGATCAAGAATCAGAAACAGCAGCACCACAGCACCAAAGCCACAAGACATGACATCGAGAAATGCCAGGCTCAGCGGGTTAAAGGCTCGGCGTTTACGCTTATTGTTTGCCATCACTCACTCTAATTAGCTGAATTTCATGGTCCGTGGCTCCATAGCT
>Ga0070727_10005026_pt1 | contig 10969 bp, 8 predicted proteins | sample tdAd472_FD_66722 | JGI IMG/M metagenome (GOLD analysis project Ga0070727, IMG submission 66722) | Marine sediment microbial communities from the Atlantic coast under amendment with organic carbon and nitrate - tdAd47.2 | ecosystem: Environmental > Aquatic > Marine > Coastal > Sediment | place... | reverse complement strand
GTTCACGGGTTCGCTTTAAAGCCAGTGGTGACATCGATGCAATCTTACTGGCTAGCATCAAGGTCTCTTCCCTGAGTTGCTTCGCAGGTACGGCTCGGGTGATCAATCCTAACCGCTCTGCTTCTTTTGCTCCAATTGGTTCCCCGGTACTTCACCCCAATGAAATTGGCTTTGCAAAATGGGGAGAAGTATTACGGCCTGTATTGGGTGGATTGGGATTGATGGCGTCAGAGTAAAAATAGGATTACTCTGGAGTGGCCTGCTACCTGTTGAGTTCAGATAAGCTCATGTCGTTTGCCTGGTCAATTATGCGTCTGATCCCTCCGTTCCCTTTATTGTTGTCGAAGTTGCCGAAGCGCTTCCTCCAGAATGGCTCCTGTCCGGTTATACCCTTCTGGCACCGGGGCACTCCCGTTGTTCCGGGGAAATTGCGACGCGTTCACAATCTTGCATGGCGGCGAGCAGACGCCAGAGGTTGGAGTAATTGGAATGAGGGTTGGGCCAGGCAAAGCTACTACGGCAATGTCGAAGCGATTATTGGGCGCTCTACACCTTTACAAAGAAGCATACTGGACTTCCCGTTGCCTGGAGATCCTTATTGGACTGTACAAAGAATCGACAATGTTACAGCACGCTATGAGGCGTACGGATTTGATGCGAGTCCGTATCGAACTGCCTTGAACAAATAGTGGGTAAAATACTCTTAGCACCAGAGGAGAACGACAGCAGTTGTATGATCCTGCCTATGGTCATAGACAGAATTAATGTCTCTGGGGGAGCATCTGTTGAACTCCCTTTAAAAATAAACCTGCCCCCGTCTATTTCCCGACGACTCGAATAATGCCAACACTTCCTTCGACATCGATTTTTGTCCCCCACTGGTCGGAAAGGCGAGCTACGCGTTCCAGTATTTGTTGCGCATGTTGTTCTGTTGCCATGCGGGGGATGCCAAGCCGTGAGTCGGGGCCATCTATTCCCAGCTCTGTTGGATAGAGTCGCACTTCCTTAAGTGTTCCATCTTCATAATGGCTTATGGCAACCAGGCTTTCCAAAGACTGGGTGGAACCGCCAAAGTTTCTGGAGAACTGCTGCATTCTTCTTTGTGGATCCGAGTCGGCAGCACCGACAACGATCGGTAATTCCCACTGCGCTTCCCGGAAAAATTCACCCAGGCCATAAAAGATCGGTTTACCTTGGTAAATTTCAATGCCGCGTAGTGTTTGCACGCCCGTGCCAACAAACGCATCCGCGCCTGCTTCTATGGCCTGGCGGGCCAGATCAACATAAAACCCTGGCGGGCGTGTGCTCAAATGCTGAAATTCCAAAACCGACTGGCTTTGATGGATGTGAGCGGCGGCAACAACAAAATCCCCAAGCTGGCGGGCATTGCGAATACTCCTGAGCATGCGGTCCATGTCATTTTTGTTCAGCGAATAGATAACCGTGCCTGGAATTTCATCGCCCCGTGCTACCCGATACCTGGGATCGTTACGACCGGAACTCGAGGCGGGAATGGTCAGACCGGAGTCCGGTGAAGCATTGGCAACAGGGCGCGGATTGTCATAGTTATCGCGGTACTGTAAAAATCCCTGGCGTACTTGCTGCAGCGCAGCGAACTGCTGCTCGGACACCAGAATGGTTTCACTGTAGTTGAGCATGTTGAGGCCGGGTCTCCCTCCCAGATTCCCGCTCCGAGCGGTTGCTGCCAGCCGATTGTGTTCGGGGAAAATGGGAGCATGAGCACCTACTAATGCGGCGCGTCCCTTTGCCAGTTCGAGAAAAGCCGGCGCGGCCGCCTCCTGCAGGTTGCTACCGCTGCCTGCATGGATAATTCCTGCTTCGTCCAACAAGGCGTTAGTAGAAAACATGCCTTCGAACTCAGAATCGAGAAGATGGTTCTGCGCTCGATTGACCATGTCGAAGCCCATCAACTTGAGATCTTTTGCGACCTCATGGGTGCCAACGAACCCATTGAGGGGGCCATCAAATTCTCGCAAATTCGCCAGCTCACCTTCCATGTTTGCTACTGCAAGATCGGCATTCCTGATCAAGTCGAGTACTTCTTGTACTTCAGGATCAGCAAGCCGGGATGCTGGTCGGCGTATCATTAAGTCGCCAACACTTGCCAGTACAAAACCTCCAGACATAGTCATTGCCCGATCTCTGTCGGCTAGAGTCGGCAAATCGGTCTGGGCTGATACGTTGCTTGATAGGGCACCCGAAACTGCAAGCACAAGTAAAGTTAAAAGCGAGCTGACCCGGCATAGCCGGCTCTGAATATTGTCTACTCTCATAATTGATTCCTGGGATTCAAATCAGGCACTAAGTCAGATACCTGTTTTTATCTTTGTCTGTTAGCAGTGGCGCAAGAAGAAAACAATTCAGTGCGAACCTCCACTCCTTTTTCTGCCAGCCGCGCTTGATCTGCACATGACACATTGGTATGTCTTAGTTCGACAATATCTCCGGTCCCGATTCCCGGGTTTTCGAGCAGAGCCTGTATATTGCTCAGATCAGGATTGAAACGCAGATCAAGTTGCATCAGGTTGATTAATCCACTCAGTGGCGTTATATCGGTTATATCGTTACCAGTAAGCTCGAGATACTGCAGGCTGGTGAGTCCGCGAAGAGGGCTAAGGTCAGTAAACGAGTTTGCGGCCAGTCGCAGTTCTTCCAGTGATGTCAATCCACTCAATGGTGTCAGGTCACTTATATCCTGAGTATGGATATTCAAATCCACTAACTTGGTCAGATTTGCCAGCGGGCTGATGTCCGTAACAGCATTAGTAAACAGTAATCCAGTTGCGCCCAAATACGACCTGGGAACTTGCCCTCCAATGAAGTCGCCGTGGCGGTGCATCCTGAGTACTCTCAACTCGGTGAGCTCACTCAGGGCACTGATATCCGTCAAGGGGTTCTCGGCGATACGCAATCTGACTAGCCTGGTCAATCCGCGCAGCGGGCTGATGTCCGTAATCCAGTTGGTATGGAGATTCAGATTAATTAATCCGGTAAGTTCGGCAAGCGGGCTGATGTCGCTGAGGCCCCGATTCCTAAGAGCGAGGTCGGTCAAACCTGTCAAGTTCTGTATTCCGGAAAGATCATGAAATACATGTTCGGGATCCTGCCATTCCGGCGATCCTGAAACCGATCGTCTGGCACCGGCACCAGAAGCATCCAGCGATGTTAATTGCGCGGCTTGTTGGCAGGTCAGGGCGTCTTGTGGTCCGAGCGATAACGCCTCACGTACTTCTTGTTCCAGAACTGCATCTGCGAAAGTCACAATGTCAGAAGCTGTGTGATCCCGACAACTGTCAGCAGGTTGCAAAACTTGCTGGGCCCAGGCCCCGGAGCAAAGAACAAGCGAAAGCGCGGTCAATGAGAAAAATTTGGTGAGGCATTTCATATCAGGTTCCTCTGTTAGACACCGTCTAAGGTAATCGCTACGGCCAGCATTGTCCATTTTCCACGTTCTATCCTGATGCCTGCAACAGCCGTCAATTGAATTACGAAAGAGAGCAAGTAGTCCAGTTCAAACCTGCAATAATTCTATTCTACAGGCATGATACCTGGCACCTGGACACTCCCGTTGCGTCTGGGAAATTGCGACGAATTCATAAACATGCATGGTGCCGGGCAGGTGCCAGAGGTTGGAGCAATAGGACGAAGGACGAGCATGGCAAAGCTAATACAGCAACGTCAAAGCGATTGTTGGGCGTTCTACACCTCTACGAAGAAGCGAATTGGATTTTGCAAAGAATCGATAATGTTGCGGCGTTTTATGTGGCGTACGGATTTAATGCAAGTCCCTATCGAACTGGCCTGAAATCTAACGCTGCAACTGAGAAGACCTGACAGCTCCATGCTCTGCGAGCACTTCGCTTGCTGATGCTCCGGGTACCGATGTATTGAAACCAAAGAAATTTGGCCGTGCTTCAGCAGCGATGGCCAAATCGAGCGGTGTCAGTCCCCGATTATTCAGTGCATTCACGTTGCCACCTCGATCAGCCAGTTCTCTTATTATGTTTGGCAGACCTCGAGCGGCAGCGTCGTGCATGGCTGTCGCACCGTTGTGGTCAGTGTGATTCAGATCGACGCCCTGTTCAGCGGCGGCAATCACTGCAGCCAGGGCAAGCTGCTCTTCTCCAGCAGGATCAGGATTCGCCTGAACGTAAAATCGTCCGCGAGTGCTATCCCCTCTAATGGCTGCCTGTACCGTGCTGGCAAATCCTCCGACTACTCGTGGCGTGTAGGATGCTCGGTCTTTCCGTTCCCTCGGAATGCTCCACTGCTCTTGATTGGTGAGTAGCGCATCGGCTCCACTGTCAGAAAGCGCACGCATAATCCCGGCTTCGCGAAAGCTGGCGGCAATCCAATACGGCGTGGCACGCACCAAGGGCGTCTTCAGTACCCAGTCTTCGCTGGCGCGCTGCACGGGGTTGGGTCTTAACAGCCTGACGTCAGGATCTGCACCGTGATCCAGAAGCGCTTCCACTGTTTCAACGTCGCCGCGCAAGATAGCAGCATGGAGGGCCGTATAGCCAGCTCCTATCGCATTGGCATCGGCTCCCTGTTCGAGCAACAGGCGCGCAACGGCTCCATGGCCACTGTGCGTGGCTACCACGAGCGGAGTAGTACCATTGCCGGCGACGCCATCCACGTCAGCCCCGGAGCCAAGCAGGAGTCGGGTCATCTCTGCATCGCCCTCGCGGGCCGCGAACAGTAGTGCCGAATAGCCGCCAAGTTGTTCCGTTAGCCCCTGATCGAAGGCGCCCCCATTCGCAGCATTGGCGAACATAAGCATGGGTCGAATTTTTGAGCGGGCTTCCAACTCCGCACCGGCTTGAATCAAGGCTCGTGCAACATCGACATGTCCCTGGGCTGCTGCCCACATCAAGGCAGTCTGGTTACGCAAGTCTTCGGTGGCATTGACGTCTGCTCCTGCGGCAATTAACAGGTTTACGCCTCTGACTGTACCGGAGCGGGAAGCTGTCATGACCGGTGTTTCGTTTTCCCGTAGGGCAATATTCGGATCGGCTCCAGCCTCCAGCAATTGTTCGATTAGATCACTGTGACCATTTTTTGCCGCCAGATAGAGTGGCGATGCACCGAGACGGTTTATGGCATTGACGTCGGCCCCTGCTGCTATCAGGGCAGCCACCATATCACTGTCTTCCCGATACACTGCCCAATGAAGAGCAGTGGCACCGTCAGGTTGTCGATCATTTGGATCAGCGCCTTCCAGCAGAAGCGATTGAACCGCCTCGACATCCTGGTTTCTCGCCGCCTCGATCAGGTCCACAGCAAAAGCATTGGTGGTCAGCGTCGAACCGACAAGCAGCAGAATAAAGAAAGAAAGCGTCAGGCGACTGTTTCGCTGAGTCTTGCTTCTTGTGATCATATTCAACCTCATTGTCAGGATAGGTCTAGCGGGCCTGTACTGTAGGGCATCTCGTTAACAGACAGTCCCATCTTGTCCATCATGGTCAGGTGCAGATTGCTGATAGGCGTGCCCTCGGCAAAGCGCAGGTGGCGACCGCCCTTCACGCTACCGGCACCGCCGCCAAATAACACCAGTGGCAATCCTCGATTACTGTGCTGGTTACTGTCGGACATTCCAGCGCCATAGAGCAGCAAAATATTGTCCAGCAATGAACCATTGCCATCGGGCGTTTCGTCGAGCTTATCGAGGTAGTAAGCGAACAGGCTGGTATGGAATTCGTTGATCCTGGTAACCTTCTCGTAGAGCACAGGATCGTCACGGTGGTGTGAAGTCGGATGATGCGAATCCGGCACTCCGATCTCGGCGTAGGTGCGGCCGGTTAATTCTCGCCCCAGCATGAAGGTGATGACGCGAGTCAAATCCGTTTGATAGGCCAGGACCTGCATGTCAAACATCAATTTGGCATGTTCCTCATAGGTTGCCGGGATACCTGCTGGTTGGTTCACCTCAGGTAACTCGCGGTTGCTTTGAGCTTCAGCCATCTGGATTCTTCGTTCAACATCCCGGATGGAATCCAGGTACTGGTCTAACTTTGCACGGTCGCCGGCGCCAACAGCACGATTGAGCTCACTCACCCGATCAGTAACCGAATCCAGTAAGCTGCGGTCCTTGCGAATGCGCTGCAGGCGAACTTCGGGATCAGTAGTGCCGGTGTCACCAAACAGTCTCTCGAATACGACCCTTGGGTTGGTTTCCATGGGTAGCGGCGTATAGGCATCACGCCAGGCAATGGTGCTTGTGTACTGACAGCTGAATCCGATATCACAGGATCCGAACACATCGTTTTGATCGAGCGCCAGTTCAATCGAACTGAGCTGGGTCTCGCGGCCGAGCTCGCGAGCCACCAACTGATCGAGGGATACCGAAGCCTGCAGATCGGATTCGGTCCGCGCAGGTATCGCACCAGTCAGGAAGCGGGTAGACGCGCTGGCATGTACGCCAGCATTACTGCGCGGCCCGTCGAGTCCCGTGATTACCAGCATGCGGTCCTGATAGGCAGCCATGGGCTGCATAATACGAGTAATTTCAAATCCAGCACCTTCGGTGGTCGGTGTCCACGATTTCATGGCCATGCCGTTAGGCACATAGACCACACCCAATCGCCTGGTCGGCTGTGCTACCTGCGCAGAGGCAGAAGAGAGTGCCGGTATCATGCTGTCGAGCAAGGGCAGCGCTAAACTCGCTCCAAGCCCTCGCAACAAGGTGCGTCGGGGAAGAGGTTTCTTGAGAATATTCATAACTCAGTTCTCCGCATTTGGAAGGGTGTACTTTTGATCACGCCGAGAATGACTGCTGACCAGCGATAGTCGTCTTCGGAGGCGGCCTTGACTACAGCACGCACCTGGGGCATGTCGTAGTATTCGAGACTGCGCCCAAGGGCGTATCTCATTAATTTTTCGGTAATCGTACCGACCAGATCGTCAGGCCTTTCCAGCAATAAATTGCGTAATCCATCGGGGCCATCGAAGGTGTTACCGTCCGGTAGTATTCCGGATGCATCGACGGGCTGGCCAGCAAACTCACGGCGCCATTTGCCTACGGCGTCATAGTTTTCCAACGAGAAACCGATTGGGTCCATTGCCGCGTGACAAACACGACAGGCAGGATTTTCCCTGTGCATGGCCATCGCCTCACGCATGGTCAACTCTCTGCCGTCGCTGCTGGTTTCAAGTGCCGGCACGTTGGGAGGCGGCTCCGGCGGCGGACCGCCGAGCAGGTTTTCGAGCACAAATTTGCCTCTTAGCACTGGCGAGGTTCGATTCGGATAGGATGTCACCATCATCAGGCCGCCATGACCAAGAAGTCCGCCACGCTCGGCACCATCCAGAGTGACCTTTCGGTAACGGCTGCCGTAAATTCCTGGAATGCCATAGTGTTGCGCAAGCCGCTCGTTGACGAAGGTGTAGTCGGCGCTGAGTAGCTCGAGAAGACTACTGTTGGAACGAATTTGATCTTCGATGAACAGTTCCGTCTCTCGTTGAAATGCTGCACGCAGGTTTTCATCGAATTCTGGAAAGGCGGCGGGGTCCGGATAAATACCACCGAGATTGCGAAGATAAAGCCATTGGCCAACAAAATTTTCTATAAATGCATTGGCCCGCGGATCCGTCATCATCCGATTCACCTGCTGCTCAAGAACACCGGGTTCGCGCAGGTTGCCGTTTTCAACCAGATCCAGCAACTCATCATCCGGCAAACTACTCCAGAGAAAGAAAGACAGTCGGGAAGCCAGTTCAGTATCAGAAATGGCGTAAATAGTTCCAGGCCCAGCATCGGCTGGATCCTGTTCGATGCGAAACAGGAAATCAGGTGACACCAGCACGCGTTCCAGTGCGAATTGAATACCTGCTTCGAAGCCTCCTTCAAAGCCCCCTTCGCGGCGGCCATCGTTGTAAAATTCGAGCAGTGCATTGACGTCACTCTCAACCACTGGTCGTCGATAGGCGCGTCGTGCCAGAGAGCTCAAAATTTGTCGTGCGCAGGCAGGTTCTTCATCCACGTTGGCAGGGCTGCAGGTGAAAATCTGCCGGCGGCTGGGCGTGTCGCCGGGACCGTCGATGGATAGTGGGCCTTCGATCTCGATACTACCGATGCCTGGATTGGCATCGGGCAGCTCAGTCACCGCCAGGTGATAGCCAAACAGCCTTGGTTGCTTGACGCCCTCAGCTTCCCACAACTCGCGCGGAAAAGTTGCGCCGATAATGCGTGGGCCGGCCTTTACTGGCACCGTGACTTCGAAGCCTTGCTCGGCAAAGGCCATCATGAACTCTTCCCAGTCGTCACTGCCACGGATATTGCCGGCGTAACTGTAGGGTGCCGGTGTTCCCGGAGCATCGCCCCCAAAGCTGAAGGTCTCGAGATGCAGGCCATCCAGGCTCAGCTCAAAATCGTGAGGCTGGTCGTAACCACGCACGAAGTCTACGTAGTTAGTTTGCAGATGGACGGTTATCCGGTACTCGCCATCAACGGGGAAGTTATGCTCGACTGCGGTTCCACCCCGTGACCCAAACGGCAGCTCCTCGCTAAGACGGTCGTCCTGTATAAGATTCAACGGTACTTCGTAAGTGTTAATTGAAGCGCCACGTGGCGCTGCGCCCACCGCCAGCTCGGCTATTTTGTGCGCAGCCGAGACATAGCGTTCAACGCTCAATGGCGACAGTGCCAGGACGTCAGCATTATTGTCGAAGCCATACTGATCTGGCGCGTCGGCCGGAATCAGTCCGGATACATCAATCTCCAGGTTGAGTAGATCGCGAACAGCATTTTGGTATTCGGTTTGATTGAGTCGATGGAAAGCCTGGGTTCGCCCCGGATCGACCTGAGTTGTGGCTACCCGGTCGAGCTCATCTTCAAGAAAGGTACGAAATCCATCGTAGCTCGCCTTGTCCGGGCGCGGAAAGTTTGGCGGCGGCATAACGCCTACACGCAGCTTTTTGATTACTTTCTCCCAAACTTCAGGATTTGCCGCCAGGTTTGTTACGTCTTCGGTGTCCAGGGTAAGACCAAGATTCCGTAGCTGGGTAGTCTGCAGGCCTTCATTCGGCTGAGGCACTGAATTGACCACCGCCTCGTTGTGGCAAATGACGCAATACTGGTCCAGTAATGCCCGATTGTTTGCCGAGATATTTTCAGTGCCTGAGTCGGCCGCCATCAAAACGCCGGACGCGGTCATGCACAGGCCGAATAGTAAGGTTCTTTTTATATCGAGATTCATGTTATATCGAGTTTCATGTGGTGTTTCATGATTAGGTCCGAGTGAAACCTGAGAATTAGTTGTTACGTCCGGTAGGATTCTCAACGGTGCCGCATTGTTCGCCGTAGTAGCCACTGCCACCGCAATAACTGGCATCCTGAAGCTGCAGCAGAATGCCGTCGGGATCGGTGAAATAGAGCTCTGGCGTACCCTCCGGTGCTCCGCCTCGATCAGGTCCCCGCATCGTCACATAGGTTTGCAGTGGTCCACTGGCACTTCCGGCTTCGCCGAGTACGGTCAATCCGTAGCTTTCAAGCAGGGAGAAGATCCTGTCGACATCGAAATCTTCTATGTTAAGGCTTGCGTGGTGTATGCGACCGGACAGAGGAGGCACTTGTGCCAGTGCCAGGAACTGGTTTCCTGATCCGACCCTGAGTATTGGCATAGCACCCTGGTAGGTATCGATAGGTAAGCCAAACAGGTTCTGGTAGAACTGCACGGCACGCTGCTGATCTTCTACAAAGAGCGTGAAGTGATTGAACTCTGTTAGAGTCAAAAGTCCCTCGGTGGGCGCCAGTTCTGGGATTGCCAGACAATCCTCTCCCAGCAAGCCCGCCCCTCCGCAATAACGGGTATCCTGCAATTGGACAACGACTCCGTCCGGATCGCCAAAGTAGAGTTCCGGTGTGCCGGCGGGGGCACCACCAAATTCTGTTCCACGCATTCTCACCCGGGATTGCATCGAGCCCGACTGTCCTGCTGCCTCGACACCGTGCTCGGCAAGTATCCGGGTGATTCGTTCATAATCGAAGTCCTCAACCTCAAGGCAATAGTGGGTAATGCGCGGGTTGTCGCTGGGGTTTCCGCCAAGGGCAATGAACTGAGGGCCGTCACCCACTTGTAAAACGAGGGTTCCGCCCTGGCGAGCAGCGATGGGTAATCCGAATAGCCCCTGATACCAGGCCAGCGATGCGGCCGGATCAGAAACGCTGAGCGTCATATGATTAATGGCTTGTACAGGAATCGGCGGCGCCGGGTTAGCTGCTGCACTGGCGAATCTGCCCAGCTTGCCACTCGCTCCATAGCCAGCCACCGCAAGGGCAGCCAGCGAGTTTAAGAAAGTTCGCCGATTGATCTGCCGCTTCTGGAACGCGTCAATTAAAAGATTGATGTTTGATTCCATGTTTCACTCACTTCCGACCAGGTTCTGAATAAGGGCTGCCTAGTGTGTCATCTAGCGTCATCCACAGCCATGAATGCAGGTAATATCACACAATTTCTGGCAAACTGCCAAAAATGGCCAGTAACACACCGTAGCAAAAATGGCCTTAAAAACACGCTATTGGTGCAACAAATGTAACGGTTGATCAGTCTCCTGCATAGTCGTTTTCATAGTGGTTTCAAAATCAGGAATAAATAGTAGGGTCAGCTGCGGCGAATAATGGTACAAATTGAGGCCTGAAAATCGTTAGCCCGACAGTAAACGTGCGCATACCCCGAAGTAAGGGGGTGGTGTCTGCAGGGTTGAGGTTGCAGCACAACACAGACAAAAACAGCTTGGGAAAAAACAGTTCTGAGGAGACTCTCATGTTCTTGATTGAAAAATTACTGGTTTGGGATAGTGCCAGATGGAATACGGTTTTGCGGCGATTTTGCCAGGCTCTATGCCTGGCAACTATCACTGGCCTGGCGCTGGTCGCCTCGGCGCAGCAGCAAACGGAAGATGGCACAATTCAAGGGTCAGTGGTTAGCAATCAGGGGCAGGAAGCCGG
>Ga0070727_10005024_pt1 | contig 10972 bp, 9 predicted proteins | sample tdAd472_FD_66722 | JGI IMG/M metagenome (GOLD analysis project Ga0070727, IMG submission 66722) | Marine sediment microbial communities from the Atlantic coast under amendment with organic carbon and nitrate - tdAd47.2 | ecosystem: Environmental > Aquatic > Marine > Coastal > Sediment | place... | reverse complement strand
CCAGGTCAACCTGCTCCGCCCGCTGGTATGGCTGCAGCAGGCCGGAGCCATCGACAACGGCACGTTCCCCATCAACGTCGAGGAACTCGACCTGGAAGGTCAGGCCGCCGTCCTGAAGGTCCGCCCCTGCCCACCGATCCAGCCAGGCAAAGGCCAGGTCGTCACCGGCACGTTCCGCCACACCTGCGACGAGTTCGTCCACCTCCACATCGACGGCGAACCAGAACCCATCGTCTGCACCACCGGCCACCCCATCTGGAGCGAAGACCGCCAGACTTTTGTAGACGCCGCCGACCTCCAGACCCAGGAAACCGTCCGCCTCACCTCAGGCACGTTCTCCCAGGTCTCCCTCGTCAAACGAGAATCCCGAACCCAGAACGTCTTCAACTTCGAGGTCAACCGCACCCACGTCTACCACGTCGGCACCACGGGACTACTCGCTCACAACGTTAAGGTTCTCAATAGCTGCTATGACGACGTCGACGACCTGAAGGCAACGGGAAAACAGGGAGCGGGCGTCGTACGGCCTGACCGACACCATGTATTCGTGCAAGAGGAGCGGGCGTGGTTTGCTGCACGTGGAATTGACATTGACAAGATTACAATCGAATTGAATTCCGGAACGCATTCAGCAATTCATGCGATGGGCTGGAATCGTGATCTGATGACAAAACTCTTGTCGGTCGAAAAGCAAGCCGGTCGAGCACTAACTTCACGCGAGATCTGGGAGATCGGATATCGCCAATTGCGGACTTTCGGCATACGTGACTTACCTTTCTTGCCGTACAAGGACTGAAACCCGTGACGAGTATATGGAGCGATGACTGGAAATCCCGAATTCAATCTCGCTTGGAAGTGTGGGGCTATGAATCTTTACATGCTTTTGTAGCGGATAAGCCAACAGCTTCTTTTGGTGAAATCTATCGACTCTTGAGGAATACCGAAGGCCACACTTCCGACGACATAGCATACATTCAGATAAATCGTCTTTTCTTTGATGAGGCCTTGGGCTGTAACCGCCTGAAAGAGGCAGTCACCGACACGCTGGTCCGGAGTTTTCGCAGTAATGCCGCTACCGGGTTCGGGAACGGAGCACAGAGTCGAAAGCGACGAATGCGCGTATTCGCAAGCTGGGAACTACCAACTCACCTTGATGGCTTTGATCAGTTCGCGTTGGAAGTATCGACTATCTTCGACAGAGAAGTTCCACCAGACGATTGGTGCCCGGAAGATGCTCATGACCCAATACTCTGCGGCGCAGTAAATCGAGCATGGAAATTCTGCTTTTCTGTATCCTGATCCATCATTCAAATCCCAGAATCACGTCAAAGGAAGACGCCAGCGACATGGCCTAATCCGAACAATGTGCCGTTAAGCCATGCAAGCCCCGTAAGCGACCGTGGCTCAGGAGCCTCAGCCTGTTCGGCTGCCTGCTCGTCGCCCTGGTCGCCGGCTCGCCGCGCTGGATGGCCGCCCTCGGCGACCGCGAAGCAGAAGCCACCGTCGCGACGACTCCCGCCCCGACGTCCGCGTCGCCTGCTCAGCCTCGTCTGATCACGAAACCGATCGAAGACATCCGCTGCGGCGACCGCATCCCATCCGAACTCCCCGCCGGCCTGCTGCCCGACGACGAACCGGAACCCGACCCCGCCACCTGGCGGCTGGTCGAACTGGAGCTGACCAAAGACAACGGCGATCTCGCCCAGGTCAACCTGCTCCGCCCGCTGGTATGGCTGCAGCAGGCCGGAGCCATCGACCACGGCACGTTCCCGATCGACGTCGAGGAACTCGACCTGGAAGGCCAGGCCGCCGTCCTCAAAGTCCGCCCCTGCCCACCGATCCAGAAGGGCAAAGGTCAGGTCGTTACCGGAACGTTCCGCCACACCTGCGACGAGTTCGTCCACCTGCACATCAACGGCGAACCAGCCCCCATCGTCTGCACCACAGGACACCCCACCTGGAGCGAAACCCGCCAGAACTTCGTCAACGCCGCCGACCTCCAACCCCAGGAATCCACTGGACGCCGTGCTTTCGCGGATCACGTAAGAACTGAAAGTAAGGGTTCAGGGACAGAGTCAGGTTCTCTCTCGGCGAGCCGTATGCCGTCAGGCCACGGGTTTTCATGGTGTTGAAACACCGCAGTCGGAGAGCAGTATGACTCAAACGCGGACACCGATAACGCGGTGGAAATCGAAGTCCTTTGACCCCTTGGGGATCGCGATTGGGGCCGCTCGGAGGGCTTGTCATTTCGCGTGAGCCACGGCGTTCAGCACGGTCTGCTGGTAATCACGGAACGAGACCCACTTGATGTCCGGGTTGTGCAGCTGCGATTCCCAGTGCTGAATAAACTGCCGCTCCTGGGACTGGAAGCCCCAGGCGAAGCGGTGCTGTGCTTCGAGAATCCACGGGCGGTCGAACGCGACGTTGACCTTCACGTTCAGCGGGATCAGCTGGCGGCGGCGCAGACTGCGATTCAGCTCCAGTCGAGGACTTGGAAACTGGCTGCGCGGATGCAGCACGTAGTTCAGCCGCGCGGTCCAGTCGGCGAAATCCAGATACTCTTCCGTCGCCTCATCGATCTGAGCGTGACCACAGCTGACCTGATACGAGTAATGCGGGCTGTCGAGTTTCAGGTGGCTCGAAGCCGCCACGAACTCCTCGTTGAAATCCGGGCTGAGCTGAAACTTCAATGGGCCGACAACAGTTCGCGAGTCGGGTTCGTTGCGGGCTTCCAGCCGTTTGACATAGCTGGCGGTCTCATCGCGGGCGCTGTCGAGCAGCTGCTGAATCTGCTCGAACGTGACGGTCGTTGCGACGCGTCGCTTGCCGTTGAAAAGAATGAACCGTTGGTGAGCCGGCTCGAACACGGTGACCTCACCAACGGCAGGCAACCAGTCAAAGACCTTGCCGGCGTGGAACAGCGTGATGCTCGTCGCGACGACTTCTTCCTGCGGTTCGCCGGGTGCCGCATTCGGCAGCGGCTGCACGACTTTCGTCGTCACGCTGAACTGCTGCGCGAGACTCGTTGAGAACGAGACCGCCACGACGAGCAGGGCGAGGCTGAGGCGAATTCGATTGTGACGTTGCATGAGCTTCGACTCCGGTCGAACTTGAGTTCAGGTCAGATCGCCCAGCGAGACGGGAACTCCGCCGAGCTGTTCACTTTTCAGAGCCGCCGCGATGAACCTCACGACGGCCAGACTGGATTCCAGAGGGACGGCAGGCGTTCCGGTTTCGACCGAGCGAACGATTGCCCGCAGCAGGTTGCGGTAGGCGAACCGCGTCGACACTGGCCCCGCGGCGACTCCGTGTTCGCAGAAGGCCGTGAACCCGTACGCGGTCGAACCCGTGCGTGAACCGCGGACCGTGCCCAGTCGTCCGTCAGCCCAGCGGCCGGTAACGACTTCCGCGCCGTCGTTGCTGATCGCCGAGACGCTTTCGCAGTCCGGGCCAAGCAGGTCGATCAGCAGTTCGACCGAGTGAATGCCGTAATGGAACAGGCCGGGGTTCCTGTCCGCTCGCTTTGCCGGGCCGTACGTGATCAGTCCGTGCAGGTCGCCCCAGACCGGACTGTTTCGAAAGTCGAGGACTTCCTGTGAGAACCTCAGGCCCGACGAACTGAAACACAGCGCATTGTTCTCGGCAGCGAGCTGCGCAATCGCCTGGGCGTCGGCGACCGAACAGGTGAATGGTTTGTCGACAAACGTGGGCAGTCCGGCTTCGAGAAATGGCCGGGCGCGTTCCAGATGCGCCGCTCCGCAAAGCGACAGCACGAGGACGACGTCGACATCTTCAATCAGGTCCGACGGTTCGGCGACGAAAGGGATTCCCAGTTGCTGCAGTTCGGAGCGGAAGCCGGGGATCCGTTCGGGAGCCATGATCGACTCGCCACACCAGACGGCTTCGACGCGCGCACCGTCAACGAACTGCTCGCGGTCAACGCCCGCCCGGTTGAGACGGCGCGCGAACTCGACGCAGTGCGACGAATCACAGTCGACAATGCCGACGCGCAACATGGAGTGTCAGGTAATTTCAGACAGGCCGGGCGCAGTTCGAAATCCGCGGCGAGACCGCCGGAGAAGCAACGCACGGTGTGAGGAGGGAAACGCAGCCTGAGGTGTCTGCAGCGGCGAGTTCAGCGCTCGATTCGGCTGAGATTTCGACGCGGCAACAGGCAGAGGAAGTGTCTCAACGTGAGGAGTTGCGGCCAGAAAGACCGCGAAGGGATCGGGACGATAGTCCGGAACGCGATTTCGGAGCAATGCGGCTTCGCGACGGCCTGCGGGCTGGCGACAGATTTGTACTGGTGCGTTGTCAAACAAGGATTCTGGGATGCGCTCAGTAGCGAAAGTCGCCGAGACTTTCGGCAGCGAGTGACCGAAACTCCTGGCGAGTTTCGCTACCCCAGAATACTTCTCTGACAAAGAACTCGATCGCTAACTGTCAACACCCCGTGCTGAAGTGCGAGGGGAATGAATCACAATTCTCGATCGGGACGTCAATCTCGCCACATTGCCAGAGGCGAAACTGGTAAGCCTTGCGTTTCTCGACCGGCCCTGCCTGCCGGCACGACACTGTCGCTATCGGTTGAGCTGCATCCGCGCGATGCGCGTCAGACGTTCGTCAACGTACTCCGGCGGATCGATCGACAGACTGACGGGGAGCCAGCTCGGACGTTCGCAGCGCGTCTCAGGAAGTCCAGGCAGAAAAGGCAGCGAGGCTCCCGGCAGACCGTTCGGATAATCGGCACCGGTCGTCGGGTGCAGGTAGATCTTGCGGTCGGTGACCAGTCGCGCGAGCGGCGCGGCAATGTCCGCGCTCAGGCCGAGCCACAGCACGACGCGCGGATCGCTGCGCAGAGCCAGACCGAACGAGCCGTTCGACTCGACAAACTCGCCCACTTCGTTCTGCAGGTCGGCCAGCGATACAGAACCTCGGTCAGCAATCAGTTCGAGCATTCCCGCGCGGACCTGGCCTTCCCGCAGCAGCGTCTGCCAGGTGATCTCCTCTTCGTCGCCGGGTTCAAGATCCTCGTCGTCAAACAGGTTGAGCACGCCGCCGGCCGCTTCTTCCGAATCGTCCTCGTCGCCAGCTTCTTCCGCTTTCCGCCGCTGCTCGTCTTCCAGCATCTGCAGCAGTCGACTGTCCGGCGTCGCGGCGCGGCAGCGAGTTCGAGCCCACTCACGCAGTTCGAAAATCCTCTCCTCCATCGTTACCGAGAGAGGCACCGTGTCTTCCAGAGATTCGAGCAGCTGTTTCTGTGTGACCTCACTGCCCGAGTTGAAGGCTTCGACCACCGCCGTCAGCACCGCCTGTTCGATCTCCGCGCCGCTGTAGCCCTCGCAGTTCTCAGCGAGTTCCCCAATATCGAACTTCGCCGGATCGAGGTCGCGCTTCCGCAGATGAATCTCCAGAATCTGCTTCCGCTCGTGGAAGTTCGGCAGGTCGACAAAGAAGAGTTCATCAAAGCGACCGCGACGCAGCATTTCCGGAGGGAGCCCAGTCACAGAGTTCGCCGTTGCGACAACAAACACCGGAGCCGGCTTCTCCTGCATCCAGGTGAGAAAGCGGCCCAGCAGTCGCATCATCGTTGTGTCGCCGCCGTCTTCACCGACTCCCGCGAAGCCCTTCTCCACTTCGTCGAGCCACAGAACGGCGGGCGCGATCATCTCCATCAGAGACAGCACGTCGCGCAGGTTCTTCTCTGACTTGCCGGTCTCGCCGCTGAGCAGCATGGCCACGTCGAGACGCACCAGCGGGAAGCTCATCATCCGCGCGATCGCGCGCGACGTCAGACTCTTTCCACAACCTTGAACGCCGAGCAGCAGCACGCCCTTCGGCGACGGGATGCCCTGCTCGCGAGCCCGCTCGCTGAACGCCTCGGCGCGTTTGCGAACCCAGTCTTTGAGCGCGTCGAGCCCGCCGATGTCCGCCGCGCCTTCCGCCAGCCCTTGAAACTCCAGCAGCTCCGATCCCTGCACCATGTACTTCTTTTCGGAGATCAGCAAATCGAAGACGGCGTCGTCGACTTCCCGACGCCCCAGCAGGCCTCGCGACAGAGCCAGCCGAGCCTGCTTTGTCGTCAGGCCCAGCAGCGTCTTCAGCAGCCGCTCTTCCTGTTTCTGGTTGAGCGTGATGGGCGACTCACCCTGATGTTGCCGCTGGATCATCAGGTCCTGCAGTTCGTCGTGCAGTTCGGGCAGCCCCGGCAGCGGCAGCTCAATCGAGATCGCATCGCGCACCAGTTCGATCGGCACGTTGCCGGTCGGCCCCATGATCAGCACCGTCTTGTTCTGCGCGATCAGGTTTGGCACGAGGTCCCGCAGTCGCCGCACGACGAGCGGATCGGTCAGCCACGGATGAAAGTCCTTCAGCAGAAAGACGTGATCGCGCGGGTAGTCGCGGATTTGAGCCAGGAACGCCTCTGCCTGGGACGCCGCTTTCCCGTTCGCGCTGGAAGCAACTCGACCGCCCTCGGTGACAAGCTCTTCCAGCGGCGGCATTGCTCCACCCGTCGCCGTCCACGTTACCAGGCCGCGATCAATATCCAGCGCCAGCGAAGCCAGCTCCGACTCCCAGCGTTCTTCTTCCCACGTCGAAAGAAACAGAATCGGAAACCGACACAGCACCCGCTCACGAATCACATCCAACACGTCCGACATAACGTCCCCGGCAGAAACAGCGGCCAATTGAAGCGGAAACTGTACGCGACGAGAGAGCATCTCGCACCGACCCCGAGACGCAGATTGTCAGCAGAGCAGAGACCGGTCAGCCGTTCCTGACGTCGCGTTGTGTTTCGGAATCTGCACCGTCGCTCGCGGAAACTGGCTGGTACTCACCAAGGTAGCGGCACAGTTCGTTCAATTCGTCAACTCGCCGCAGCCGCTGCCAGATTGCTTCCCACGACATGTCGATGTCGCTGGTGCCCGCCGCCTGATCTGATTCAGAGTTGTTGCTCATCGTGACCTGCCTCCAGCCGCTCGATATCGCTCAGGTCGCGCTGCCGACCGCTCAGACGCTTCATCTCAATCAGGCCACCAGTGGAAACGACCGACAGTGTGCGACCACTTCGTTGAAACTGCTGTCGAGATCGCCAGGTGGTTTCCAGTGTCTGGTTGACGATCAGCAGATCAAGGACGATTGAACCGGACGCCCCAGGTTTCAGCAATCGGAAGATTCGCTGTTCCTGGGGTGTCCCCGATCGAAACTCCAACCAGCCCGTTTCGAAACTGAAGCCGGCTCGGTCTGCTGCCTCGATCGCCGACGGCAGAGTCTCTTCCTGAACCAGAACATCAATGTCTTCAGTGGCCCTGGCATGACCGTGAACAGCCATCGCCAGTCCGCCGCACAGCGCATAGCTGACTCCTGCCGCATCGAACTCGTTGATCAGGGCTTCCAGTTCTGAAATCAGTTGCATGAGCCGAACCTGCAAACTGGTGTCGACGACGAAAACAGATCAGTTCGTACCGTAGGCTGCTTCCACAACTGCCTGCCAGGCGTCGATCGATTTCGCACTTGCGAAGGCGTTGCGGGTTTCCTCGGGTTGAGGATGCAGGCGGGAAAACTTGATGGCGTGCTTTCGCATCGTCGCCAGTGCCTTCTTCTCGTCGTAAATCTGCTGGCACAGATCGAGCTGCATTATCAGAACGCGGGCCTGTTCGGCGAGGTCTGGGGCGTACGGCTCGCGACCGGCGGCGAGGTCCTGGGTCTGGCGAAAGATCCAGGGATTGCCGATCGCTCCTCGGGCGACCGAGACGCCGTCGACTCCGGTGTGACACAGCATGTCGAGGCAGGCCTGGGCGGTGAAGACGTCGCCGCTGCCGATGATCGTTCGCTCGCCGACATGTTGCTTGACCTCGCGAAGGAAGTCCCAGTTGCTCGGTCCGACGTACTTCTGTTCGACCGTCCGACCATGAATCGTGACGCCGACCACGCCTCGTTCGAAAGCACCGTCGAGGATGCGGAAGAAGCGGTCGCGGCTTTCGTTCGAGTCGTCAATGCCCCGCCGCATCTTGACCGTCACCGGGATGTCGGCCGGCACGGCGTCGCGGACGCGTGACACGATTTCGAGTGCAGTTTCCGGCTGGCTGAGGTGGTAGCCGCCGCGGCAGCCACCGACCGCCGACTTCACCGGACAGCCGAAGTTGATGTCGATGACGTCAAAGCCGGATTCCGCCAGTCGCGCTGCCGCCGGCCCAAAGTCGTCCGGGTTCGAGCCCATCAACTGAGCCCCGACCGGATGCTCCTCGTCCGTCACCAGCAGATGATGTTTCGTCCTGGCCCGGTCTTTCAGATCGAGCACGAACCGGTCGATCAGAACCTCGGCAATCGTATACGGCGCTCCCAGCCGCCGAGCCACAACGCGCATGGGCCAGTCGCTGTAGCCACTGAGCGCCGCCTGCACGACGGGAAAGCCGATCTCGACCGGACCGATCCTCAACGATCGCGGCACAAAAGACGCCGCCGCCGATTCGTCATGCGAACAGATTGGCGGCGGCAGCAGACCGAGATCAGAATTGACATTTGCCATCGGGTCGAAGGTCGTCGTGTTGAATTTTTCAGAACGGGGAAACGGGCGGCGTTGAACCAGCGAAAACAGTCCCGGCCTCTGCAGGACAGCCAACGTCCGTCGGGCGCTCGCTCGTGCCTTGTGCGAAACGGTCTCGTGGATAACAGTCGGCCAGACTCAGCGTCGGTCAGACTCAGTGGTACCAGGCAGAATCGTTGAGGCTACCGGTCGGCGAGACCGTATGCGAGGGATCTGCGGGCACAGCGTCTGATCCTGGTTTTCCGGCTCCAGCCACCCATCCAATCTTCTTCCGAGTTTTCGCAATAAGACCACTTCATGGCAGCCCCAGCTCAGCCCGGCCGTCGTCGCGGTTCCGACCGACCGCCAAAACGCCGCGAACATCGGTCCCGCCGCACGCAAGCGTTCGAAATCAGTACGGCCCCGCGACCACTCGACGTTGTTGCCGACGCAGCAGCGATTCCTGTTGTCACCGTGCGAACGACGTTTCCGCATCCGAACATCTTTCGCAAGCGGATCGCCCACGTGCCCGAGTCGGTGCAGCCGGGCGACCTGGTCGCGGTTGACAGTACCGAAGGCGGTCGGCTCGGATTTGGCTGGTACAACCCGATGGCGGAAGTCGGCATCCGCATTGTGCGCTGGGGCGAGCTGCCTCCGGACGAGGCGTTCTGGAACGCCACGCTGGAACGAGCAGTCACGCTGCGCCGCAATCTGTTTTCGATTGGAGAACAGACCGACGCGGTGCGACTGCTGCACGCGGAAGGCGATTTCCTGCCAGGCATCGTCGTTGACCAGTACGCCAACGTGCTGTCGCTCGAAGCGTTTTCGCTGCCGATGTTTCAGCGGGCGGAAGCTCTGGCGGAGAAGCTGTTGTCGCTGACCGATGCTGAGCACGTCGTCATTCGCACGAGTCCTCACAGCGAAGCGCAGGAAGGCTTCGACGCGCCGGTCATCGCCTCGCCAGGCACTCCCGACAGCGTGACGATTCAGGAATACGGCACGCGTTTTCGCATTCGCTTTGACGAGGGCCACAAGACGGGGTTCTTCTGCGACCAGCGCGAGAATCGCCGCAAGCTGACGGAATTCACCGCAGGACGATCCGTCGCCGACATCTGTTGCTACACCGGCGGGTTTGCAATCCAGGCCGCGAAGCTCGGTCAGGCGAGCGAGGTGACAGCGATCGATCTCGACGAAACCGCGCTGGCACTCGCGAAGTCCAACGCGAATCTCAATCAGGCACGAGTTCGCTGTGTTCACGCCGACGCGTTTGCCTGGATGCGGGACATGGTTCGCAATGGTCGGCAGTTTGACGTGCTGGTGCTCGACCCGCCGAAGCTGATCCGGTCGCGCGCGGAGGTCGAAGAAGGTCGTCGAGCCCACTTCGATCTGAATCGCCTGGCGATGCAGCTCGTCAAACCCGGCGGGATCATGGCGACGTTTACCTGCGCCGGCCTGCTGTCGCGCGAAGAGTTCGAGAAGCTGGTCTGCTCGGCCGCCCGCCAGGCCGGGCCGCCCGAAGCGGGAGCCGCCGCCGATGACAACTCGCGACGAACTCCGCGAGATGCCCAGATTTTCGATCGCACTGGAGCCGGCCCCGACCACCCAACCGCGACGAACTGCCCGGAATCCGACTATCTGAAAGCGCTGTGGCTGCGTTTGAGCTGAAAGTCGTTGATCGCTCCGCGATCGAAACGAAACAACGAATCATGGTGCCTGTCGCTGAAGGCCATTGAGCATTGGCATCGTCGTCCTGCCTGGAGTTCGTTGCTGTGGGCGAGGGACCTGCGCCGAGCAGCGAACCCCACCGAGCGCTGCGTTTCGATCGCGGAGCGATCAACGACATTCTCAGAACTCGATCTCCAGCGTCTGGTCTTCCTTCAGCATTCGCGACTTTACCTCAATCGTGTCCTTCACCAGCCGCGATGCACCAGGAATGTCGACGACGATCTGGACGTTGCCGTCAACAACTCGCACGCGGTCGTTACGACGCGGGAAGACCAGCAAACCACGGCGCTGAATTCGAGTGCCGTAGCGGTCGCGGAATTTTCCAAAGGGGATCTCCAGAGTGAAGCCGTCCGTGCCGATCACCTCGCCCGACAGATCTCCAATCGGATAGAGGGTCCGCTTCTCCGGTACCTTCACCATGATGACGATCTTGTAGTCCTCGCCTGGCCCCGGATCCTTTGGCACAGTCCACGCCGTGAAGCTGCCCGCCGACACCACCTGGCCGCCGCTGGGCATCGCGAAGAGCATCCCGCTCGAATCGTCGCCGTCCTGGCCGTCACCACTGCCGGCATACTTCGCCAGGTCGATCGCCGCGTCGCTCGTCGCCAGCGGGTCCGCCTGAAATGGCACCGTCTGATTCTGCGGCAGCTCGGTCTCGTCGGCGTTGCCGGCCGTGTCAAGCTGCAGCGCGACAATCTCGTCGAACTCCATCGGCAGACT
>Ga0070727_10005023_pt1 | contig 10973 bp, 6 predicted proteins | sample tdAd472_FD_66722 | JGI IMG/M metagenome (GOLD analysis project Ga0070727, IMG submission 66722) | Marine sediment microbial communities from the Atlantic coast under amendment with organic carbon and nitrate - tdAd47.2 | ecosystem: Environmental > Aquatic > Marine > Coastal > Sediment | place... | reverse complement strand
CGTGCGGCACGCTCTCCAGGGCGCGGTCGACGTCGCGCAGGGCCTCCTCGAATCGACCCAGGCTGAAGAGCACCTGAGCGCGCAGCCCCATGGGCTCCGGCCGCTCGGGCTCGAGCTCCAGGGTCCGCTCCAGGGCCGCTAGCGCGTCCTCGAACCGACCCAGCCCGACCAACGCCCGCGCACGACAGAAGTGGGCGAGCCCGTCCACCCCTCCCAGCTCCAGGGTCCGCCCCGCCGCCGCGAGGGCGTCCGCGTAGCGCCCGCGCGTGAGGTCCAGCTCGGCGAGCTCGAGCTGGACCTCGGCGTCGTGTGGGTCGAGCGCTCGCGCCCGCACGAGGTCGGCCTCCGCTTCGTCCAGCCTCCCGAGTTGGTGATAGACCAGAGCTCGCTTGTGGAGGGCGCTGCTCGCCGGGTCGGCTGCGAGCCGACGGTCGAGGTCCCGCAGGCTCCCGGCGAAGTCGCCCGTGCGAAAGAGCAACTCGGCCCTCAGCTCGAGGCCCTCGAGCAGCCCGGGCTCGAGCTCCAGAGCCCGATCGCAGTCCGCCAGGGCTGCGGGAAACCGTGCGTCGAGGTAGCGCTGCATGCCGCGGGCCATGTAGCCGAAGGCGAGCTCGGGGTTCAGCTCGAGGCCGCGCTCGATCGCGGCCTGCCCCTCCTCCTCGCGCCCCAGGTTGAAGAGCGCGATCCCCCGGTAGACGTGGAGCCGCGGGCTCCCAGGGTGGCGTTGCAAGGCCCGCTCGGCCTCGCGCAACACGCGGGCGTCCTCCTCGGCCTGGACCCAGGCGTGCAGGCGCCGCAGCAGCGGCAGCAGCTCTGGCGGGTCCTCCCCGCTCGGCGCCGGATCGACGTCCGCGCGGTGGGGTCGGTCGACGGCTGGGGGCTCTGTCACCGCGGGCCCTTCGCTCGCGGAGCTGTCGCTCCCCCGGGAACGCGCCAAGGTCACCACGGCCACGACCCCGGTGATCGCCAGCAGCAGCGAGAGCAGGGCCAGCACGTGGACGCTGCTCCAGCGCGGCCGGGCGTCGCCGCCGCACGTCTTCAGCGCGACCCCCAGGTCCGCAGCGCTGGGGAAGCGCTCCGCGGAGCGCTTGCGCAGACAGCGCAGCACGACCTCCTCCAGCGCCGCGTTCAGCTCGGGGCGAAGGCGTCGCGGAGCCGGCGGCGGTTCGCTGACCACGGCGGAGAGGGTCTGGAGGAGGGACGCGGTCTCTGGAAACGGCGCGCGCCCGGTGAGCAGGTAGTAGAGCGTGGCACCCAGCCCGTAGACGTCGGCGCCCGGCCCGGTCTCCTCACCCTGCGCCTGCTCAGGGGCCATGTAGCTCAGGCTCCCCAGGACCGCCCCGGTCTCGGTCAAGCGGCTGCGGTCGAGGCCCAGCAGACGGACCAGGCCGAAGTCCACCACCACCGGCCGCCCGTCTCGAAGCATGACGTTGCTCGGCTTGAGGTCGCGGTGGACGACGCCCTGGGCGTGGGCGTAGGCGAGCGCGTCCGCCAGCCGCTGCCCGAGCTCGACCGCACGCGCCTCGGGCAGGGGCCCCTCCGCCTTCACGAGCTGCTCGAGGGTCGACCCCTCGAGGAGCTCGAGCACCATGTAGGGCAGACCTCGCTCGATCCCGTGCCCGCGCACGCGGAGGATCCCCGGGTGCTCGAGGGCCTCGAGCACCCCGACCTCCCGCTGAAAGCGGGCCACCCGCTCCGGGTCCGCCGCGCCCCCGTCGAGGAGGACCTTGACCGCGACGTCCTCGCCCGCGGGACCGCGGGCCCGGTAGACCACGCCCATGCCCCCACGACCCAGCTCGCTCACGACCGTGTAGGGCCCAATGCTCGTGGGCACCGCCGCCTCCTCACGCCAGGGTAGGCGAAGCCTTCGACGGCGGGCAAGTCCCTGCGTCGCGGGGAGTTGGCGCGCACAACCAACCGTTGTCGAGAAACAACCGCGCCGTCATGGGTTCGCGCACGCGCCCCGCCTACCTTCTCCGTGTTCGCAGACCCACCCCAAGGAGGTGCCATGAACACCAGCGTTGAGACCCGACCCGACTACCGTATCGCCGACCTTGGCCTCGCCGACTGGGGCCGCCGCGAGATCGCGATCGCCGAGCACGAAATGCCCGGCCTGATGGCGATCCGCGCCGAGTACGCCGCCCGCCAACCCCTGCGCGGCGCGCGGGTCGCCGGGAGCCTGCACATGACCGTGCAGACCGCGGTCCTGATCGAGACCCTCCAGGCGCTGGGCGCTGAGGTCCGCTGGGCGAGCTGCAACGTGTTCAGCACCCAGGACCACGCCGCCGCCGCGGTCGCCGCCCGCGAGACCCCCGTCTTCGCGATCAAGGGCGAGAGCCTCGAAGACTACTGGGCCTTCACCCACGAGCTGCTCGAGTGGCCCGACGGCGAGGGCCCGAACCTGATCGTCGACGACGGCGGCGACCTGACCCTGCTCCTGCACCTGGGCGTGCAGGCCGAGCGCGACCCGAGCGTGCTCGAGAAGACCGCCGAGCACGAGGAGGAGCGCGTGCTGCTGGCCTCGATCCGCGCCACCCTCGCCGAGGACCCCACGTTCTACTCGCGGCGGATCCCCGACCTGCAGGGCGTCTCCGAGGAGACGACCACCGGGGTCATGCGCCTGCTCGAGCGCGAGCGCGACGGCTCGCTCCTGTTCCCGGCCTACAACGTCAACGACTGCGTGACCAAGTCGAAGTTCGACAACGTCTACGGCTGCCGCGAGTCGCTGGTCGACGGGATCAAGCGCGCGACCGACGTGATGCTCAGCGGCAAGAAGGCCGTCGTGTGCGGCTACGGCGACGTGGGCAAGGGCTGCGCTCAGGCGCTGAAGGCCGCCGGCGCGGTGGTCTACGTGACCGAGGTCGACCCGATCTGCGCGCTGCAGGCCTGCATGGAGGGCTTCCAGGTCAAGACCATGGACCAGGTCGCCGGGCTGGGCGACATCTTCGTCACCTCCACCGGCAACGTGGAGATCGTGACCCGCGCCCACATGGATCGGATGAAGCACAACGCGATCGTGTGCAACATCGGCCACTTCGACTCCGAGATCGACGTCGCCGGGCTGGACGACCTGGAGTGGGAAGAGATCAAGCCCCAGGTCGACCACGTGATCTGGCCCGACGGCAAGCGGATCGTGCTCCTCGCCAAGGGCCGGCTGGTGAACCTCGGCTGCGCCACCGGGCACCCGAGCTTCGTCATGTCCTGCTCCTTCGCCAACCAGGTCCTGGCCCAGATCGACCTCTTCGAGCGCGGCGCCCAGCTCGAGCGCAAGGTCTACCGCCTGCCCAAGCTCCTCGACGAGAAGGTGGCGCGGCTGCACCTCGACGCCCTCGGCGCGACGCTGACCGAGCTCAACCCCAAGCAAGCCGCCTACATCGGCGTCGACGCCCAGGGCCCGTTCAAGCCCGAGCAGTACCGCTACTAGGTCCACCTCTCCCCTCGGTGGGGGCGGCCCCGCTCCGTTTGGAGCGGGGCCGCCCGCTTCTCGCTAGGCTGACCCCAATGAACCTCAAGCACCTCGGCCAGCGGATTCGGGGTCTGCGCGAAGCGCGCGGGCTCAAGCAGCGCGACGTGGCCAACGCGCTGCAGATCAGCGCTCAGGCCGTCTCCAAATGGGAGCGCGGCGAGAACGCGCCGGATATCGCGGTGCTGCTCGAGCTCTCGCAGCTGCTCGACGTGACCACCGACACCCTCCTCGGCCGCGAAGACCGCCTGGGCGACACCTTCCCCGCGGCGGTGTTCGTCAGCGAGCTCGCGGGCTTCGCCCAGGGCGCGGTCGGCGCCGCCCCCCGCGACGTGGCCTTGCGCACCAACGGTGTGCTGCACCTGGTGACCGAGGCGCTGCTGGCCTTCGACGGGGTCCCGGTGAAGTACACCGGCGACGGGCTGCTGGGCTTCTTCTCCGGGCCGACCCACGCCCAGCGCGCGCTGGAGGCCGCGCTCCGCGCGCGCACGGTGTGCGACAACCCCGACCTGACCGTCGCCGTGCACGAAGGCGAGGTCTTCCTCGGCAAGGTCGGGCACCCCGACTACGCCACCCTCGACGTGCTCGGCGACACGGTCAACAGCGCGTTCCTCGCGCTGCAGTGGGCGGTGGCCAACCACCCCGGTCAGGTGTGCGCCAGCGCGACCCTCGTCGACGCCAGCGGGCTCGAACCACACGACGCCACGCGACACACGGCGACGCTCCCCGGGCTCGCCGCGGCCCTCGAGGTGGTGTGTTGCGCCGGGCGCTGAGCCGCTACTCCCCGGGCGCCTCGGGCGGCTCGTTGGGAGGCTCTGCGTCGCTGGGGTCGGCCGGGGGCGGCGGGCCGTCGGGCTTCGCCGGCGCGGGCCCCGCGGCCGCCTTCTCCTCGCGGTAGACCCTGCTCATCACGAAGGACGAGCCCATGGAGAGGAAGGCCACCCCCGCGAGGATCCCGAACACCCAGTGCCAGCCGATGCTGTCGGACAGCAGCCCAGCGCCCAAGCCGCCGATCGCGCCACCCAGGTAGCCGGTGCCGTCGAGCATTCCGGTGCAGGTCCCGGCGCCGCGGGAGCCGGCGATGTCCAGCGAGAGGCAGCCCGAGGTCATGGAGTAGGGCCCGAGGAGGAAGAAGCCCGCGCCGCCGGTGAGGACCACGATCAGGTTGGCGAGGCCCGACGCGTCGATGGTCGCGCACACCGCGATCCCCACCAGGCAGGCGGTCAAGCCGCCGAGCATGATCCACATCGCGCGGTAGCGGTCGCCGCCCTTGGCGTAGTTGTCGGTGTACCAACCCAAGGCCACCGTCCCCAGGCAGCCGAGGAACGGGAACAGCGCGGACTTGAGGATCGCCATCGTGTTGTCCTGGCCAATGTCGGCGAGGAACTTCGGCGTCCAGTGGAAGAACACCGAGCGCAGGAGCGTGGTCAAGAAGCTGAAGAACAGCAGGTGCCGGTAGATCCGCAGCTTGAGCAGGCCGACGAGGATCGTCTTCACGCTGGGGGAGTCGTCGCCCTCCTCGTTCTCGAGCTCGACCATGTGTCCGTGGCCGCTCTCGGCCTGGCCGAAGTTGGTCTCGGGGATCACGTCGCTGGGCTTGGCCTTGGACGCGAGGAAGGCCCACACCCACACCCCCGTCAGCACCAGGGCCGGCCAGAGGAACAGCCCGCGCCAGCCCGAGCCCAGCTCGACCAACAGCCCGGCGAAGAGCACGGCGGCCACGCCGCCGAACTGGAAGTTGATCGAAATGAACCCCATGATCGTGCCGTTGCGCTCGGCCGGATACCAGTAGCCGATCGTCTTGGCGATCCCGCCCCAGCCCATGGAGAGGAAGTAGCGGCAGAGGCACCACACGGCGACGAACATCCACAGCGTCCACGAGAAGGCGAACACCACGTTGAAGAAGATCGCGCCCGCCATCCCGAGGAGGAAGATCTTCTTCCCGCCCAGCTTGTCGCCCAGCGGGCCGTTGATGAACTTGCCCATCGCGTAGGCGACCTCGGAGGCCGCCGCGATCATGCCCAGCTCGGCGTTGGTGTAGTCGAAGGTGTCGCCCATCAGCGGGAACGCCGCCGAGAGGTTCTTGCGGCAGAGGTAGTAGCCGACGTAGCCGAGGAGCATCACCCAGAAGGTCGAGACCCGCCAACGGGTGAGGCGGGCGACCTCCGGGTCGGTGAGCGCGCGGACTTCACCGTCGACGCGTCCGGTGTAGATCATGGTCGTCCTTTGGGAGGGAGCGCTAGAGCACGCGAGGTTGCTGGCCGACGGCCACGATCGACTCGGCGAAGGCGACGGCGGCGGCCTCGCACTGCTCCAGCGAGCCCGTGAGGTAGGCCCCGCCGAAGTTGGTCTCGGTCGGCGCGGCGAAGTTCTTCACCAGGCGCACGTCGGCGGCCTTCAGCGCGGCGTCCACCCCGACCACCGCCTCCAACGGCGGCGCGATCAGGTAGGCCAGCGGCGCGCCGACCTCGAGCCCCGACTCCGCCGCGAGGTAGCCGCCGATGGAGTGCACCACGTGGGGGAAGATCGCCAGCGAACCGTCGGGGTTCGCGGTGTAGAAGCAGGCGTCTTGCTCGAGGCAGCGCACGCAGGCGGCCAGCCCCTCGCGCACGTCGGCCGGGCTGACCCCGCCGAGGATCCCCAGGATCTCCCCCGAGAGCGGCCCCGACGCGTGGGCCGCGCCGGCATACAGCGAGCGCGCGAAGACCACGTCCACCGGCGCCTGCTTGGTCGCCTCGTCCAACGCCACGTAGAGCGAGTCGTCCTGGTCGCAGGTGATCAGCGCCAGCGAGGGGTGGGCGTCGCCGGAGAGCCCGTAGGCCGCGAGCAGCTCGTCCGGCGCGTTGGGAATGAAGCGGGTCGCGAGGACCTTGGGGCGGATCGGATCAAGCACGGTGTCCCCCTGCGCCTACCAGCGCGCCGTTCTTGCCCCAGGCCGGGGTGTGCCGCTCGGCGACGGGGTCGCGCCGCCGCTCGGGCTGGGCCCGCGCGCGCTCGGCGGGGTCCGGCGCCGCCTGGCGCTTGACCCCGCTGACCCCGACCCGCATGAACTCGACGAGCATGTCGGCGACCCGCCGCGCGGCCTCCTCGGGCCGCGTGCCGCGGGCGTGAATGTTCGAGAGCACCTCGCGGTCGCTGTCCATGGCGCTGTTGCGCGGGTCGTGGATCAGGTACGCGCTCATGCCGTCGCCGGTGCCCAGCCCCGGGCGCTCGCCCACCAGGTGCACGGCGGTCCTCGCGCGCAGCGCCTCGCCGACCTGGTCCATGACCTTGACCCGCGCCCGGCGCACGAGCACCACGTCGCCCAGGCTCAGCCCGCGCTGCTGGCAGGCCTCGCGGAAGGCGCGCACGAAGGGCGGCGCGTTGAGCCCCACCGCGTGGGCGCTGAGCCCGTCGCCGACGAGCACCTGCACGTCGGCGCCCGACGCGCAGCGCGCGACGACCTCGCGCAAGGTCTCGGGCGCGAGCACCCGCCCCAGGTCCGGGCGGAGGAGGAACTCGTCGAGGTCCCCGGCGGTGGTGTGCACCGCGATCGCGGCCCCGATCTCCTGCTCGAACCCGGCGGGGAGCTCGCTGCGCACGGCCTCGACCGCGATCATGCGGTCGCCGAGCCACTTGAGCTGGGTCGCCGTGCGCTGGCGGACCCCTGCCCGCCCGACGCCGATCTGGCAGATCGTGGCCGCCTTCAAGCGCGCGAAGAGCTCGGGGTCCTCGGGACGTGGGGGTGGGGGCAGCTGCGGCCAGCCCGCGGGGGCGTCGCTGCGCGTGCCCGGGAGCAGCGGCTGGACCAGGGGTTGGGCGGTCGCGCGCAGGCTCGCCGGCGCGCCGCCGTGCGCGCCGCCGCTGGCGGCCCGCGTGTCCTGCTCGCCCAGCCTGCGGCGCAGGTCTTGCATCAGGGCCAACGTCCTCATGCGAACACCGACGGGTCGCCGAAGCGCGCGGTGCGTTTGCCGTCGCGGGTCAAGCCGACCTCCTCCATCCACTGCTCGAACTCGGGGGTGGGCTTGAAGCCCAACAGCTCGCGCACCGCCGCGTTGTCGTGAAAGCTCGACGACTCGTAGTTGAGCATCACGTCGTCCCCCAGCGGCAAACCCATGAAGTAGTTGCAGCCCGCGGTCGCCAACACGACGGCCAGGCTCTCGAGCTGGTTCTGATCCGTGCGGGCGTGGTTCGTGTAGCACACGTCGCAGCCCATGCTCACCCCGAGCAGCTTGCCGCAGAAGTGGTCCTCGAGCCCGGCCCGCGTGATCTGCGGCCCGTCGAAGAGGTACTCCGGGCCAATGAACCCGACCACCGAGTTGAGCAGGAACGGGGCGTAGCGCCGGGCCAACCCGTAGGCCCGCGCCTCCATGGTCAGCTGGTCGCTGCCGAAGTGCGCGTCGGAGCTCAAGGCCGAGCCCTGGCCGGTCTCGAAGTACATCCGGTTGGGCCCGACGGCGGTCCCCAGCTCGGCGGCCATTTGCGCGGCCTCGTCGAGCAGCCGCACGCTGATCCCGAACCCCTGGTTGGCCTTCTCCGAGCCGGCGATCGACTGGAACATCAGGTCCAGCGGCGCCCCGCGCTCGAGGGCCTGCATTTGGATCGTGACGTGGGCCAGCACGCAGTTCTGGGTCGGCACCCGGTGCCGACGCATCAGGTCCTTGGTCACGTTCAACAGCTCGTAGCAGCTCTCGACCGAGTCCGTCGAGGGGTTGATCCCGATCACCGCGTCGCCGTTGCCGTAGCTCAACCCCTCGCGGGTCACGGCCAGGATCGCCTCGGGGTCGTCCAGCGGGTCGTTGGGCTGCAGCCGCGAGGAGAAGCGCCCCTCGAGCCCGAAGGTGTTGTTGGCCTGGGCCACGACCCGCACCTTGCGCCCGGCCACGATCAAGTCGAGGTTGGACATCAGCTTCGCGACCGAGGCCACCATTTCCGGGGTCAACGCCGGCCCGATCCGCCGCAGGTCCTCGCCGGTGGTCGAGTCTTCGAGGATCCACTCGCGCAGCTGGCCCACGGTCCAACCGCGGATCCGCTGGAACACGGCGTCGTCGAGGGAGTCCTCGACGACCCGGGTGACCTCGTCCTGCTCGTAGGGCACCGCCGGGTGCTCGCGCAGCTCGCCGAGGGTCACCTCGGCCAGGACCAACTTGGCCGCCACCCGCTCGCGCTCGTCGCTGGCCGCGACCCCGGCCAACTGGTCGCCCGACTTGGGCTCACTGGCCTTGGCCATCACCTCCTTCAGCGTGCTGAAGGAGTGGGTCTTTCCGAGGAGGGTCGTCGCGAGGCGCATGGATCCTGTCCGGCGTGGAGCGCTACCCTAGCCTCCCCAAGGGGTAAGGGCAAAGGGCTGCTGCTACTCGGGCAGCGAGACCGCCGGCCGGAAGCCGACCTCGCTCGAGGCGCTCTCCTGGGTCGTCCCCGGCGGGTGCTGGTCAGGGCGCTCGAAGTCGTCGACGTGCACGCTGCGCCTGGCCGAGCGACACGCGCTGGGGTGGTCGGAGCTCGCGCCCCCGCGGCTGACCCCGATCACGTTCCCCGGACCGGCGTAGGCCGGCCAGGCCCGCCCCGGGGTGCACCACTCGCGGACCCCGGTCAGCAGGTCGCGCAGGCCGAAGGCGTTGGGCTCCTTCTGCCCCACCGGGCGCCCCGCCACCGGCTTTCTCGAGGGACCCCAGCCGTAGCGCTCGAAGGCCTCGGGGTCCGCCCCGAAGAACCAGGGCGTGGTCGTCCCCGCGCGGCAGGCGTACTCCCACTCCTCTTCGGTCGGCAGGCGCATGCCCAGCTGCTCGCAGAACTCGCGCGCCTGCTCCGGCCTCACGGTCTCGACCGGCGCCCCGGGGGAGCCCGTGTGCGACGAGGGGTTGGAGTCCATCACCGCCTCCCACGCCGCCTGGGTGACCTCGGTGGTGCAGAGCAGGAACGGCTCGACGGTCACCTCCTGGCAGGGCCCCTCGTTGCCGCGCCGCAGGTGCTCGTCGGGCGGGCTGCCCGGACGGTAGGTCCCGCCCGGAATCAGGTGGAAGTCGAGCTTGGTCTCGGGGTGGTGGAACACGGCCACCTGGTGCGCCTGGCCGCCGCAGGCGTAGGTGACCGTGAACACGTAGTCGAACCCCTGCAGCTTCCCCGCGCGCTGCAGCGCCTCGAAGTAGCCCTGGGGCAGCGGCGGCGGCTGCACGTCTACATTGAGCTCGGCCGGCGCCGAGGTGTTGCCGTAGGCGTCCTTGGCTGTGAACGACACGCTGTAGAGACCGGTCTCCTGCGGGAGCTGCACCCGCAAGGGGAGGGGCGTCCCCGGCTTCAGCGTCCAGCTCGTGTCGCCAGGGCCGCTGACGGTGAGCTCGCCGGGGCTGGGCGAGCTGAGCGCGATCCCGGTCTCGCCGCCCGGGGGCGCGATCTGGTCGAGGCGGCGCAGCCGCAGCTCGGGGGGCGCGACGACGTAGGGGACCTCGATCCAGGGGTGGGTCGTGCTGTCGGCCTCGACGGGGCGGAACCGCCACGCGTGGGCTCCGGCCTCCCCGGCCAGGGTGCGGCTCAGCTCCATCGGCTCGTTCGGGTCGAGCCGCCAGCGGTCGGTGAACTCGTCCTCGACCCAGATCATTGCGCTGGCGCCGGTGCTGAACTCGATCTGGGCCTGGTCGCCGACGAAGCGCGCCTGGTCCAGCCGCCGCGCCTGGAGCAAGGGCGCCGCGACCTCGTAGTCGATCACCACGGGCTCCGAGCGCGTCCCGTCTGCGTCCTCGGCCCAGAAGCGCCAGGCGTACGTCCCTGGCTCTGCAGGGAGGGTCCGGGAGAGGGTCAGGGTCTGCCCCGGCTCGAGGGCCCACGACTCGTCGAGCTCGTCGACGACCTTCAAGGGCCCCCGAAACCCCGAGCTGAACTCGAGCTGGGCCTCCTCGCCGGCGTAGCGCGCCTGGTCCAGGCGGCGTCCCTCGAACACGGGCTGCTCGCGTAGCAGCCCGACCCCGCCCCGCCCGGGGAGCTTCTGGGGGTCGACCACCCGCGTCCCCGAGGCCGGGACCGTGCCGTCCAGCGCCGCGGGCTCGCCTGGCTCCAGGTCCCGGTAGTGCCGGTAGAGCGCGTAGCCGCCCCCGTTGAGCGCGACCACCAGCAGCCCCCCCACCGCCGCCGCCCACGGCGAGCCCCGGCGCCTGGGAGTCGGGGGCACCGTCGGCGCGTCCGGCGTCAGCTCGCCCGTCTTCAGGTTGGCCTCGTCGAGCACCGTCGGCGCCGTGTCCGGGTCGGGCTCGGGGGTCGTGGGCGCCTCGCCCAGCGCGAACTCGAGCCCCGCCAGCAACTCGCCCACGTCGCTCAGGCGCTGGGCCGGGTCGACGTGGATCGCCTGCGCGCAGAGCGCGTCGAGCTGCGCCGGGACCTCGGGGGCGCGGTCCCGCGGCCGCGGCGCGGGCTGGGTCCCGGCCTCCACCGCCAGGTGCTTGCGCATGACCTCGGTCAGGCTCGAGCCGGCGAAGGGATACTCGCCGGTCAGCGCGCGGAAGAGCATCACCCCCAGCGCGAACACGTCGCAGCGCTG
>Ga0070727_10005021_pt1 | contig 10974 bp, 7 predicted proteins | sample tdAd472_FD_66722 | JGI IMG/M metagenome (GOLD analysis project Ga0070727, IMG submission 66722) | Marine sediment microbial communities from the Atlantic coast under amendment with organic carbon and nitrate - tdAd47.2 | ecosystem: Environmental > Aquatic > Marine > Coastal > Sediment | place... | reverse complement strand
GGATCCGGACCAGGACCGCTCTGCCCGCCCGGGGGCACCTCGTTCACGGGGATCTCTTCACCAAGGTCGACCTCGACGGCGCTCATCGCAGCCTCCGGAACCGCACCATAGCATTCGCGCTCAATCCGACACCGTCGGGAGCGGATCGCCGGTCAGCCAGCTCTCCAGGGCACGCCGGGACAGCGCGCCCACCACCGTGTAGCGAGAGCGCAGCGACCGAGCCTCGGCCGCGCCTTCGCAGACCACCTGGCGCGCCGCGGAGCGCGAGGCATGACAGAACGTCTGCTCCCCGTCGGCCACCACCAACAAGCCGACATGCCAGTCGAGGCCGACCACATAGACCCCGTCGGCCTCGTGCTCCTGCAGCACCTGACTCACGGCCACCCCGCGGTAGCGCCGCACCACCCGCTCGTCCGACAAGGTGCGGATGATGTCTTCCGCTCCCTGCTGAGCCAGCCGCACCCGCTCCACGGGCAGGCCCACGTCGCGCAGCACCGTCGACACCAGGTAGCCGCAGGCCACCCTCCCCTCCCCTGGGACCTCGGTCGTGCCGTTCATCGCCCAGGGCGTTCCCTCCCACGTGGGAAGCAGATCCATCACCGCATGGGCCAGCGCCTCATGGGCCTGCAGCCACACGTCGTCGGCCCCCAGCGCGAGCTCCTCGGCCAGCGCATCTCGCTCGGCGAGGGCAGCCGCCTTCTGGGCATCGTAGTCGTCGGCGAATGCCGACAAGAGCAGGGCACACCACATGGGACCGGCGACTAACGCACCGGCGACCGAGCGACCTCAGCCAGGCGAGCGAGCAGGCGCCAGCCGGTCGTCTCGAGCCGCTCGACCCGATGACCCGGCGGGGGCAGCAGGTGGAACGTCTGCGGTGGGACCTCGCCCAAGGGGCCCCACGCACACGCCAGCACGACCCGCGTGTCGAGCACATCGACACTCATGCGCTCGGGAAGCACCGCCTCGCCCGTGCGCACCACGTCGAGCCACGCATCCCCGTCACGGTCTCGCAGCGTGGCCACCCGCAGCCGCCCGTCGGGGTGCAGCACCGACAGCCACTGGGGCGAGTGCGGCGTGCCCTGAGCCACGACCACCCCATCATCGGCGGCCCTCGCCAGGTCGTGCACCGGCCGAGGCGGCAGCCGACCCGCAGCCAGCATCGGCAGCGTGAGCAGGGAAGGTGCCTCGCTCGCCGCCAGCGCCACCTCAGCTTCCGCAGCGACCCGGTGGACTCCGCCCTCGGTCCACGACAGGCCCAGACCGTCGGATCGCACCACCAGCGCAGGGCGACGGAGCGTGTCGAGCACCGCGAGATGCCACCGTGGGCCGTCGACCAGCCACATGGCGTCGTGGTGCGTGCCTCCCACCGTCAGCGCACACGTGCCCCGCGCGCTGGGCAGCGGCCGGGCCCACGACGCCTCGACCACTGCTCCGAGGGGCTGGTGCACGTCGCCCCCCTGGGCGAGCACCGCACTCACGACCCAGCCCAGGCGGCGCATCAGCTGGCCTCGCACTGCTGGCGGGCGTGCGCGAGGGCCTGCCCCAGCGATGCGTCAGCGGGGGACGCCACCGTCGCCCGCTCCCACAGCCTCAGCGCGTCACACGGGGGGAGCCGCTCGGCGGCCGAGGCGAGGGCCGCAGCGTCGCACACACCAAACCGAAGCGCCGGCCCCACGGCCGAGACGTCGCCCGCGCGGGCCAACCCCAGCCACGCCAGGCCGGACGTGGGGTGGTCGGCCACCAGGGCCGTGAAGTCGGCCTGGTCGGGCACCACCCACGCAGCCTCCACGACCAGGCCCGTGTCACGCAGCGCTGCCTGAGCACCGTCATCGTCGCCGCCGAGGCGCTTCAGACGGGCCAGGCGGCGTGCCGCGTCTTCTGGGGACCTCGCGGTCGCTCGAACCACCGCCTCCGCCTCGTGTGCCCGCCCCAGGGCCGTCAGCGCCCCCGCGCGGGCCCATCCGAGACTGGGAGTGGTCACCCCCACCGTTCGCTCGAGCACCGCCTCGTAGTGTTCCGCTGCGAGCAGCGCCGACACCTCCCCCAGACCCTCCTCCGCTGCCCCAGCGCCCCCTGGCGACAGGCGACGCGCCACCTCGTCGACCCGACAGGCGCGCGCCGCCGCCTCGGGCAGCAAGGCCCGGGCAGCGCCGTCGAGGGTGAGGTGCCCCAGCAACGCCAACAGATCGTCGACAGCCGGCGACGCCCACCCCACCACGAGCGCCGCCTCGGCGCGCCGGAGCCTCCCCTCCGCCACCTCGGGCACCGCCAACCAGGCCTCCAGCGCCTCCAGCGCGACCGCAGGCTCCTCCCGTCGCAGGGCGACCGCCACCGCGACCTCTTCCACCCCGACCGCCTGCAGCCCTCGCGCGTGGACCACCTCCTCCCAGGCCTCCCGGTCGTGCCCGGAAGCCAGCCAGGCCCGCGCCAGCCCCAGATGAGCCGCGGGGTCGCCCGGGGAGCGGTCGATGGCCTCGAAGTAGGCCTGCACGGCCTCATCGGCCCGCCCGTTGCGCAGACGGTAGTCGCCCACCATCACCCACGTCGACGCCCAACCACGCCCCTGCCGCAGCAGCCACCCCATGGCGCGGTCGGCCTCGGCCAGATCGCCTCGGGCCTCGGCCACCCGTGCGCGGAGGTACCAGCTACGCGCGGCGCCTACGTCGTCGAACACCGAGCCCTCGCCGGCCCGCTGCGGAGGCTCACCGAGCTCCGGAGGCGGCCCCCGAACGCAAGACGCCCACCCTGCCAACAGCAGGGTGGGCGCCCATCGCGGCCACGTCAGCACCATGCGATCAGTCGCAGGGAATGCCGTTCTCGTCGACCATGATGATCTTCTTCACGCCGCCCTGCACCATCTGGAACTCCGTGCAGTTCTTCTTCGGAGCCGTCTTGCGGGGCCGGCGGATCGGCTCGGGGGCCTTGAGCTTGCCGCGCAGCGCGTCGACATCGACACCCGGCAGGTTGGTGAAGTTCACGTCGAGGTCGTTGCGAAGCGCCAGGCGGATGTCGCCCAGGTTCTCCGCGTGGGCGACCTGCTCGGCATCGTCGGCCGTGGTGAGCAGCGTGACGGAGGGCTTCTGCTTGCCGCGCATCTGCTCGGCCTCCTCCGCGCTCTCCTTCTGCATCCGACTGTTCACCCCGAGGACGAACACCGCCTGCAGCAGCGTCTTGGTCTCAGGAGCCTTGTTGGACGCTCCGGTCTCATCGGGAGCCACCGTGACCAGGACATCTACGTAGTTGCCTGGGTTGAGGAAGCCCGACAACGCGGCCCCATCCTTGATGTTCACCGAGATGGCTCGCATGCCTCGAGGAATGACGGCATTGAGGCCGATCCCCGACTCCGGATCGGCGAGGCGATCGGCGCGAACGAACTCGTTCGCGAGGATGCGCTCCCGCGGAATGCGGCCGACGACGTGCTCCGGCGAGAGGAACACGCCCTCCGGCAGGAACCGCGGCGGGATCCGCACGGCGTACAGATCCTCTTCCGTAATGGTGACCCCTTGGTAGAGGTCGCGCGCCGCGACAATCACCATCACGGTGTCTTCAGGGCGCTTTGCCTCGTCGATGCGCTCCTGGTAGCTCGTGATGAGCTGGTAGAGCCCCACCAAGGAGGCTGCCCCCATCGTGACGGCCAAGCCGATGAAGATGAGGGCCCTGAGTGCACCCCGTTCGCCCTGAGCCATGCAGTCCTCCCTGGAACGCCTGCAGACGGCGCGTAGTCTATCAGAGGTCGCCGCGTCGATCCGACAAGGTTGCCGTCAGTCGACGTCGAACAACGACCGAAGCTCCTCCGCCGACAGCGCCTTGACGAAGCCTCCCTCAGCACCGATCGCGGCCTCCGCGAGGTCGCGCTTGGCGTCTTGCAGCTCGAGGATGCGCTCCTCCACGGTACCCTCGGCGATGAGCTTGAAGCTCACGACCGGCTTGTCTTGCCCAATTCGGTGGGCGCGGTCGGTGGCCTGTCGCTCGACGGCGGGGTTCCACCACGGGTCGAGGTGCAGCACGTAGTCGGCGTTGGTCAGGTTGAGCCCGGTGCCGCCCGCCTTGAGCGACAGCAAGAACACGGGCGGGCCGTCGTCGCTCTGGAAGTGCTCGATGACCCCTTGCCGGTTGCGGGTGGACCCATCCAGCCGCACCCACGGAATCCCGAGCTCGTCGAGACGGGCCTGCGCCCGGTCGAGCAGGCTCGTCCATTGGCTGAACACCAGCGCCTTGTGGTCTTCCGCCACCAGCTCGACCAACAGCTCTTCCATGCGATCGAGCTTGGCAGCACCCGCGCCGGCACCGATGTCGCCGGGCAACAATGACGGGTCACAGCAGGCCTGCCGCATGCGGAGCAAGGCCTCCAGCACCTGCATCGTGCTCGCTCTGCCCGCCTCGGCCAGGGCACGCTGCACATCGGCCCGGGCCGCGAGCCTCACCGTGTCGTAGACCTTTCGCTGGGCCGGCTCGAGGGCGCAGCGCACCACCTGCTCGGTGAGGGGTGGCAGCTCGGTAGCGACCTGCTTCTTGAGTCGACGCAGCACATAGGGCTTCACCCGCCCGCGCAGCAGCTGGCGTGCCTTGCTGTCGCCCGCCTCGATGGGCTTGACGAAGCGATCGCGAAAGGCCTTCTCGCTTCCCAGCAGACCGGGCATCAGGAAGCGGAACAGGCTCCACAGCTCCTCGAGCCGGTTCTCGACCGGGGTACCCGTCAGACACAGCCGGTTGTGAGCGCGCAGACCGAAGGCCGCGCGGGCCGTCTGTGACCGAGCGTTCTTGATGGCCTGTGCCTCGTCGAGCACGAGGTAGGTCCAGTCGATCTCTCCGAGACGCTCACGGTCGAGACGCATCAGGGCGTAGCTGGTCAGGGTGATGTGGGCGTCGGGGTCGAGACGCCGGTCGGGGCCATGGTAGACGTTGACCTTGAGCTGGGGCACGAAGCGCCTGGCCTCGTTCGCCCAGTTCGACAGCACGCTGGTCGGCGCGACCACGAGGTGCTGACCGCCGGCATCCAGCATGGCCACGAGGGCCTGCAGCGTCTTGCCGAGGCCCATGTCGTCGGCCAGGATGCCGTTGAGGTCCATGTCGCGGAGGAAGCGCAGCCACTGGAAGCCCGCCCGCTGGTAGGGGCGAAGATCGGCACGTAGCCCGTCGGGCGGGGGGACCTCGGGGAGGCCATCGCCCCCCTCCAGCCAGCCGCGCAGCCGGCGCAGATCCGGCGGGACCTCGCCCTTGGTGTCTTCCAACAGCTCGACCAGGGCAGCCGTGGCGTTCCTCTCGACGCGCCCATCGCGGTCGCGAGCTTCGAGGAGCTCGGCCAGGAGCGGACCGTGGTCGCGCAGCCAGGTGGCGGGCAGCGGCGCGTAGCCTCCGTCGAGGAGGGGCACGAGGGAGCGGCCGTTGCGCCAGGCCGACAACAGCTCGAGCGGATCGGCCGCGAAGGCCCCGTCATCGCTGTCGAACGTCACGTCGAGATGCCACCCTGCCGACCTGCGCTCGGACTCGTCGGTGGCGATGGGCCGAACGTCGAGCTCGGGCACGAGCTTCACCCGGTGCACCTTGAAGCGGTCTGGTGCGACACGCCCCTTCACGGGACCGTCGTGCAGCGGGAGCTTGTCGGCGAGGAAGCTGGCCGCCTCCTCCGGCGGAAGCCGTCGAGGGATCCCCACGGGCAGGCCCAGCCGCTCCTGGAAGGCGCGCGCCACGGTTCGCTCGGCGCTCACATCCCGCGCGGGGACCACCTCTTCGGACAGCTTCTCCAGCATGCCTGCATCCGTGATGCGCGCCACGGGAGGGTCGCCGTACACGACCTGGGCCTTCACCTCGAGGCCGTCAGGACGCTCGGTGAGCTTGAGCGCGACCCGGGGGCGAAGGGCATCTTGCTTGGGCAGCCGCTCGGTCTCGATGTCGACGGGGGCCTTGAGGCGAAGCTTGGGCAGCGTCTCCGAGACCAGCACGCCGACCTCGTCGGGGCCGAAGTGCACCCCTCGGACGAGCATGCGCCGCTGTTCGGGGAGCAGGTCGCCATGGGTCGTAGGGGCAAGCACCCCGTCGCGTAGCGCCGCGCCGCGGAAGAAGCGGTCGTAGCCACGCGGGCTGTACAGCCCCAGCTTGAATCCCTCCCCCTCGTCGGTGACCCGGATCCGAAAGTAGACGGGGTCGACGTCGATGGTGACGGGCTCGCCGTCGAGGGACGCCGAGGCCTCGGGGCCCATCAGGGCCAGCAGACGGCGCAGGTGGTTGGCGTTGAGCGGGCCCCCCGGATGCATCACCAACAGGCCCTCGGCAGCAGCATCTTCCCGACTCACCAGCGCGTCGGTGTCGGCGAGGGCGCCGTCGAGACGCTCCTCCCGACCGTCGGGCCAGCGAAGTCGGCGCTGCACCGACAACGCCGACTTCACCGACGAAAAGGCGTAGTGCAGCGCCACCTGGAACGCCTTCTTGGGCGCGGGAAGCGACGCCGCGCCGTCAGCCCGCGCCTGCTGTAGGGAGATGGCCGCCGCGGCCACGTGGACACAGGCATCACCAGGCAGCCCACAGTCGCAGCCCCAGTCTTCCTCGTCGGGCCACAGGTAGACCTCGTAGGGCGTGGCTCGCCCCCGGCACTTCACGTGCAGGCACACTTCCTCGCCGTCGTCGCTCACCCCGCGCACGGCACCGTCGCGGGCGAGCTTGACGCCAGCGCCCCACACCCGTGCACCGCCCGCTTCGCGAATGCCGTCGACCAGCTCAGCCAGCCCCATGGGCGTCCTCCGATCGGTGGCCCTAATGCCACACCGCCCCGCACGCCATGCGACGTCCCACGTCCGCTAGATGGATCGTTCGTTTGACATCGCGCGTTGACCGGGTGACCGGTGGCACATCTCGGAGGTTCGATGGCCCTGCCCATGCCGCGTGAGGTGTCTACCCTCGCTCCCCTCACCGCGGCCCTCGATGAGGCCACCCACGACGATCGTGTCGCATGGATCCGATCGCTGAACGGCAAGGAGCAATACCACCTGTTCGACCTCGCGAAGGGAGGGCCACCGGTCGACGTGTCCGACCTGCACGGTGCCGAGGGCGAGGTGATCATCAACCACGGCCGCAACGGTCTGGCGCTGTTCAACCGCTTCCAGAAGCGCTCCGCGCTGCACGACGGGCAGCTGGTTGGGTACAACCACAACGGGTTCCCGTCGTTGATCGCCCCGATCGCCTCCCGCGTCGTCGGCCCCGGCCACTACGTCTTCTACCCGAGCCCCGATGTGCCGGGAGAGGTGTGGATCGACTACCGGCGCATCCCCACGTCGCGTCATCCAGCGTTCCCGCCGCTCGTCGACAACGAGTCTGGGCTGAGGCAGCTCGTCTTTGGCAACATGGTCGACATCCTCCGGCGAGTGAGCGACCACGTGTTCATCGGCGACTCCTTCAAGAACCTGCCTCGGCCGGGCCCCAAGCCCCCGCTGCTCACGCGCTTCGCTAGCCGGTTCCTCGCGACGGCCCCCTTCGTGCTCTGCCAGGCGCCTCGATGATCCCCATCCGGCAGGTCACCGTGCACCCCGACGGCGCGATGATCCGCCGGCAAGGAGAGGCTCACAGCCTCGATGGTCAGGTCATCCTCAGCGGGCTGCCGTTGCTCCTCGACACCGCCACGCTGCGGGTCGAGGTCGAGGGGGCGCAGGTGGTCGACGTGCGGCTCGAGCTCGACCCCGCCATCCCCGAGGAGTCCGACGACGACGCGCGGGAGCGCCTCCAGGTAGCCCTGGAGGCGCACGCCACCCTGGCGGCCCGTCGTGCGGCCCTGGAGGCGGAGCGGGAGACCCTGCGCACGCTCACGCCCGCCTACGTCGACGAGGCCGATCCCCCATCTGCCGAGACCATCGAGGCCTGGGCCGGTGCCGAGGATGTGCTGGAGCCCTGGGCCGACCGGATCGACGCAGACCTGCGCGACCTGCGCAAGGAAGAGGAGGCCATGCAAGAGCGCCTGATGGCGTGCCGCCTCGCCGTGCAGCAGGCCAGCGACGAGGCGTGGTGGAAGCGCTGGATGCCCACGCACGCGCTGCACGTCACGGTCGATGGGGATGGGCCGCTGGCCATCACCCTCTCTTATCGGATGAGCGGGGCCACGTGGTCCCCAAGCTACCTGCTCGTGTGCGACGACACGCTGGTCAAGGCACGGTTCGCCATGCGCGCGTTGGTGGTCCAGGCCACAGGAGAAGACTGGTCCGACGTAGCGCTAGCCGTGTCGACGGCCCCATGCAGGCGGCGTGTCGACCTACCCAAGCTGCCCGCACTACGGTTGGGGGTTCGTCAGCCCCCTCCTCCCCCCGCATGGCGTCCGCTGCCGCCGGGGCTCGATGCACTCTTCCCTGACGAGGTGGCGACGCTCGAGCCCGCCCCCGAACCCTCGCCCGTCGACGACACCGACGTCTTCGGGGTGGAGGTCATGGCGGTAGCCGATACCGAGCCCGACACCTTGATCATGTCCCGGCCCTTTATGGAGGCGGCGAGCGACGCACCGATGCCACCGCCCCCGCCTGCGCCCTTGTCGGCCCCTCCGATGCCGCAGGCCATGCCGGCACCCGCGCGACGTGCCAAGGCCAAGCGCGCACCGGTCGGCGGCGCCCTCCGATCGCGGAGCCTGCCGCAGCGCCCTACCCCGTCGCCTGACGGCCTCGACGCCGACCCCGACCATCTCGACTACACCCGCCTTCGGCTGGCCGGCCCCCAGGCGCCGCGGGGCCAGCGCGGTCGCCTGCAGCCGCTGTCCGAGGCCTCGTGGCTCGCCGAGGCCGGGCTTCCGGCCAGCGCGCGCCGCCGCTATCGCGACGTGGTCGCCGAGCTACGCGCGGCGATGAACCGGGCTCGAGACCGCGCGCTGCCACCCCACCACGTGCGCCCGGGCCCCGTGCGGGGGGCCGACACCGTGTGCCGCGCGAAAGGGGAAGTCCACCTACCCTCGGATGGTCGCTTCCACAGCGTCGCCTTGTTCGAAGAGCCTATCGAGCTCACGACCCGCTACGTGGCCGTGCCGCGCCACGATGCGCGTGTCTACCGGCGAGTCACTGCGTCGCTGCAGCGCTCGGAGCCCCTGCTGCCTGGGCCCGTCGAGGTGCTCGTCGACGGGGCGCTGGAGATCACCACGCCGTGGCAAGGCACCGCGAGCGCCGGGGCGCTCACGCTGCACCTGGGCGTAGAAGACCGGCTCGAGGTCGCCCGCAACGTTCGCTACGAAGAGGCGAGTGCCGGCATGTTCGGAGGGCGACGAAAGCTGACCACCCGCATCGAGGTCGACGTAGCGAGCGCCATGTCCCGCGACGTAGAAGTCGAGCTGATGGAGCGGGTTCCCGTGGCGACCGAAGGGGTCGACGTCTCGGTCGAGCTGGTCGACGCCGCGCCACGAGCAGTGCCCTGGGAGGGGGGCGCCGACGACGCACTGCAAGAGGGGCTGCATCGCCAGCGCCTGCCGCTGCCAGCCGGCGGCCGAGGCCATGCCCGTCTCGTGTATGCCGTGACCATGTCCGCCAAAGACGAGCTCGTCGGAGGAGACCGCCGTGGATGAAGCCACCGTCGACGCCCCGGCCGTGCGGATCGAGCTGTTCGAAGACCGAGCAGCGGTCGTACGGGAGGTGGCTCTGCGAGACGGCCGCCAAGCCCTACGGATCGGTCCCCTGTCTCCTCTGCTTCGCGCCGAGGCCGTGGCCTTTGTCGGAGGGCAGTCGGTGTTGGTCGAAGACATGGAGGTGCGGCGCACCCTGCAGCGCCGAGTCGACGCCGACCCCGCGGCCTTGACGAGCCTTCGTGAGGTGGAGGAGGCTACCAGTGACGCGGTGTCGCAGGCCGAAGACGCCGTGAGGCGCGCCGACGACCGCGTCAGCCGCGCCCACGAGGTGCTTCAGGCCGCAGCAGACGCCACCCCGGCCGCGCTGCAGAGTGGCGAAGCCCCGCAGCGCTGGCTGTCCGCTGTGCGGCGCCTGGCAGATGCACGTCGGGCGGCCGTCGATGCGGCCCACGAGGCGCGCCAGGGCTTGGCACGGGCCCAGCAAGCCCACCAGCGCGCCGCCCAGGCCCTCGCCGAGCTGCGCCTTGGTCACCCGGTCGAGCAGGCGTGGCTTCATGCGCGGGTGGTAGCGAACGGCGCCGGCTCAGCACGGTTCCGCTACGTGCTTCCCTGCGCCCTGTGGCGTCCCCTGCATCGTGCCACCCTGCAGGGCAACGAGGTTCGCTGGGAGGTCCAGGCGGCCGCCTGGAACGTCACGGGCGAGTCCTGGAACGACGTCGAACTGGTCTGCTCCACGGCCCGCCCAGGGGAGCGCGCCGAGCCCCCTGTGCTTCGCGAAGACCGCCTCCAGGTGCAGCGTCGCGAGACCGAGCTCATCGTCGAGGCGCGCGACGAGGAAGTCACCCAGTCACGCGACGGGGAGCGGGCCATCGCTACCCATCTGCCCGGGGTCGACGATGGCGGCGAGACGCGTGTCTACGTGGCGCCGAAGCCCGTGAGCCTCCAGAGCCACGGCAAGCCCGTCTTGCTCACACTGGCGGAGCTGCAGATGCCCTGCCAACGACGCTGGGAGGCGACTCCCGAGCGAGGCGCAGCCGTGGTCCTCCGCACCCGGCAGTCGCAAACCGACACGCGACCGCTGCTGGCCGGCCCGGTGCATCTCGTCCGCGACGGCGAGTCCGTCGGTCGCACCCAGATCGAGCTGGTTGCACCTGGCGAGCCCTTCTCAGTGGGATGGGGCTCCCACGACAGCTTGCGCGTGGTTCGCCGCACCGACCACCGCACCGACCGCACGCTGCTTCGAGGCACGCACGTGCACACCTTCGACACACGCCTGCGCCTGAGTCACCTCGGCTCCGACATGGTCACAGTGCACATCACCGAGCGCGTGCCGGTGAGCGAGCTCACCGAGGTGTCCGTTTCCCTCGAAGACGTGACCCCGCCGGCCACCGGCCCCGATCGCGACGGCTTCCTCACCTGGGAGCTGGTCCTACATCCAGGCGACCAGCAGA
>Ga0070727_10005017_pt1 | contig 10977 bp, 8 predicted proteins | sample tdAd472_FD_66722 | JGI IMG/M metagenome (GOLD analysis project Ga0070727, IMG submission 66722) | Marine sediment microbial communities from the Atlantic coast under amendment with organic carbon and nitrate - tdAd47.2 | ecosystem: Environmental > Aquatic > Marine > Coastal > Sediment | place... | reverse complement strand
ATTTTCGATGCCGTTGGTACTGGCGCCACGACGCCTGCGGATGTCGCCGGAAAATGCGGCCTGCAGGCGGAACCATTACGACTGCTGCTCGACGGGCTCTGCTCCATCGGGGCTCTAACCCGGAACGGTGAGCAGTACTCGCTGACTCTCGTGATGCAGTTTCTCGCCGGGAACTACAAGAACCTCAGCGATGAGTACTGGGACTACCTGCCACAATTCCTCAAGACAGGTGTGCCGCTCGCCGAGATGGATTCTGTCGAACAAAGTGCCGACCAGTACGAAAAGCAGGTCAGCGCACTGGCCTGGATGATGGCGCCCGCCGCCGAGGCCATGGCGCAGATGCTGGGCGTGGGCCAGGCCCGCAAGTCGCTCAACATTCTCGACGTTGGGGCCGGTTCCGCAATCTGGAGCCTGAGTTGCGCCAAGCACGATCCGGCGACTTCGGTGACGGCAGCTGACTGGCCGGTCATCGTCGATATCGCGGCAGGCTTCGCGAAACAAATGGGTCTCGAGGATCGATTTACGGCAATTCCGGGCAACTACCACGAATCGGATCTCGGCGAGAGCAGCTATGACCTGGCCATCGTTGCCAACGTCACTCATATCGAAACGCCCGACGGCAACCGCGACCTGTTCAGGAAAATCCACAGGGCATTGCAGCCGGGTGGCGAGATCGCCATCGTCGATGTCATGCCGCTGCAACCGGAAGGCCAGATCTCGGCCGCGCTGTATGCGCTCGGTCTCGGACTGCGAACCGCCGAGGGCCAGGTTCATAGTGCAGAGGCGTTACAACAATATCTCGGCGATGCAGGGTTCACAGGCGCCGTCGTGCAACCGATCCCGATCGCACCCCACACGATGGGGATGCTACTCGCGACAAAGGAGTCGTAATCGTGCTGATGAGAACACCGTTACTCGCCATTGGGAGCGTATTGATCGCGTCCGTCCTCGGAGCAGTAGCCCCATTCTTCTTCGAGCACGGTTCCAAACAGCTGCAGGGGCGCGTCATCGACTTCGTGCTGAATCCGTGGATTATCACCGGCCTGGCGACGTACCTGACGGTGATGGTGTTTTTCACCTACGCATTCAGGATCGGTGGCACGGTGAAGGTCCTGTATCCCGTCTACGCGACGACGTTCATCTGGGCAGCCGTTATCGCGTGGCTGCGGCACGGTACCCCCATCGAGCCGATTCACGCCGGCGGCATGGCCTTGCTCATGGCCGGAATCGTCTGCATGAGCTGGTAAAACCCGCCCGGCGGTGCCGCTACTGAGACCTACGTGCTTGATTTAGACAGGTATTTTCCGGACTATCGGTACCCATGAACCGAGCCATCATCTTTGCCGTCCTTATCGGATTTATATTTTCCGGTCTGGAAAGCGTTGCGGAGACACTCGGACCCTTGTCGGCCGACACCCACGACGGCGGCCACGAAATACATGGCTCGGCACATGCGAACGATCACGACCATGACGAATCCGGCGATCACGACGACCATGACAATCATTTCTGCCATTGCGGCGTGCATGCCCTGGCAATCCTGTCGAATGATGTGATCCCGCTCGTCTCGACCGTTTCGATCACGCGCGCTCGCCATGACGTCAGCTTCTCGACGTTGCGCGGCCCGCCCCTCCTGCGTCCACCGACTGCCTCGTAACACTCTGCAGACGTAGCTGACTCCGGACATCACCCGGGGTCATATCTTCCTGAATCCAACCAGGACGCTGGACATGCATATCAGCAAGAAACCTGCCGTGCAGGTGTTGCTGCTGCTTCTGGTCCTGACGGCCGACGTAAATGCGTCGCCGTCGGACACGGGAGGCGAGACCGCCTCCCTGAATCTGCAGCAGGCAATATCGAAAGCACTGGCCAACAATCCAGGTATCGCAGCGGCGCGCATCGATGCCGATATCGAGCGCGCGAGAAGTGACGCGCTGTCACTCGGCACGCCCTACAAACTGGCAGGCGACGTCGAAAACGTCGCCGGCTCAGGTGACTTCGGCGGATTTGACTCCGCTGAAACGACCCTGCGCATGTCGAAGACGCTCGAAACCGGTGACAAGCGATCGCACCGGGAGAACCTCGGTGATATGCGCTTGCAGCTGGCAGTGCTCGAGATCACGGTCGGCGAGGTGAACCTGGCTGCGCGCGTATCACGACAGTATGTGAATCTGCTGCGGCAACAGCAGGCAGGCGAGCTGCTCGCAGAATCAGTGGCGATTGGCCGACGAACGTTGGAGATCGTGCAAAGGCGCGTCGCCGTCGGCAAGGCGTCCGAGGCCGAAGAGGCCTCCGCTATCGTGTCTCTCAATCGCGCCGAACTCGACGGCAAACGCCTCGATTTCGAAATCGTCGCCACCCGGGTCGGGCTTGCAGTGCTATGGGGCACCACCCAACCAGCGTTTACGCAAATCGTCGGCGATATCTATTCGGTGCCTTCGCCACCTCCCTACCCGTCCCTGCAAGCCCGACTCGCCGATAACCCGCAAATTGTGCGAATCTCGACAGAGGCCCGCATCCGCAACGCCGAGCAGCGCGTCGCAGTGTCAAAGCAGCGTGCCGATATCGAAGTGTCAGCCGGCGTCCGCCACCTGGCCGCATCAGACGACGTCGCGATCGTTGCCGGCTTCAGCATGCCCTTCGGCTCGCAAGGTCGCGCGGCACCTTTAGTCAGGGAGAGTGACTCGGATGTGCTGCGGACCTCAGTCGTTCGTGACGAGCAGGTGCTCGAACTCGAGGCTGCCTTGCGAACGCTGTATCAACAATTACTGGCATCACAGAGTGACCTGACAATTCTTCGCGAACTGATCATTCCTGAGGCGCGGCGAGCCGTCGAATTTTACGAGCGAGGTTTTGAGCTCGGCAGCTTCAACCTGCTCGAACTGACCGCGGCACAGGAACGTCTGCTGACCGTGCGACGGGATGCGCTCGACGCGGCGACTTCCTTTCATCTCACTCTGATCGATATCGAAAGCCTGCTCGGGAACGCGAACCCTGGAGGAGCCCTACTATGAAACGGAATACGGTAATTCTGGTCATTGCTGTCGCCATTGCCTCGGCACTGACCACGCTCCTCCTGACCGGGACCATTGCCCCGCTGAAACCTGCTAGCGAGCCACCGAACCACACCGCCGACGCAGCGGCCGAGCACGGCCCGAATGGCGGCCGCATGCTGCGGGACGGCACGTTTGCCGTGGAAGTCGTCATCGCCGAGGCGGGAGTACCACCCGAGTTTCACCTGTATGCCTACGAGGACGAGCTCCCCGTCGCGGCCAGCCGGGTCACCGCGAACATCGAACTCGAACGACTTGGCGGTACGCGGGACACATTCGAATTCGTGCCCGAGGGCGATTATCTGCGTGGTCTCGGCGTGGTACGCGAACCGCATTCCTTCGACGTTGTTGTGGCGGCCACCTCCGGTGGCAAGACGTACAACTGGCAATACGAGAGCCACGAAGGACGCACCCGGATAAGCGCGCGCGTTGCGACGGAATCGGGAATCGCCACGGAACCGGCCGGCGCGCAAAAGATTGTCGAAGCGCTCGAACTGACCGGTTCGGTGCAAGCGAACCCGGCTCGTGTATCCGAGGTCCGTGCGAGATTTCCGGGCGTTGTAACTGACGTCCGCCACGACACGGGGGACACCGTAAGTCGTGGCGATACACTCGGCTACGTCGAGACCAACGAGAGCTTGCGTGCGATAGCGATCGAAGCGCCTATCGACGGCCTGATCGTCAGCCGCAATATCCAGATCGGACAGGTCACCGGCAGCGAGCCGCTGTTCGTGATCACGGACCTGGACGAGGTCTGGGTCCAGCTCGACGTATTCGGCCGAGATCTCTCCCGCGTCCGTGCCGGCCAACGCGCGACGATCAAGTCCCTCGACGGCTCGAGCTACGAAGGCATCATCGACTTCGTGTCGCCGCTGGTCGCCCACGGCAGCCAGAGCGTCCGCGCCCGGGTGCCGCTCGACAACCCGGACGGCGCACTGCGCGCCGGGCAATTCGTCAGTGCGCAAGTTGTCGTTGCCGAAGCGGAAGTGCCGCTCGCCGTACGCCGCGACGCCTTGCAAACGTTTCGTGACTTCGACGTCGTGTATGCAAAGGTCGGCGACACCTACGAAGTGCGCATGCTGGAGCTCGGACGCCGCAACGGTTCGTACGTCGAGGTGCTCGGCGGCCTGAACGCCGGTGAAATCTATGTCTCGGCCAACAGCTACCTGGTCAAGGCCGACATCGAAAAATCCGGCGCAAGCCACGATCACTGAGGCAGCAAGCATGCTAGACAAGATTCTCGGCTACTGCCTGAAACACCACTGGCTGATGCTGGCCCTCGTGGTCGGCGCATCGGCACTCGGAATCTACAACTACGAGCGTCTGCCCATCGACGCCGTGCCCGATATCACCAACGTACAAGTGCAGATCAACACCGCATTGCCAGGCTATTCGCCTGTCGAGGCCGAGCAACGGATCACGTACCTGGTCGAGACCGCGCTGACCGGCATCCCGCGACTCGACTACACGCGATCGATATCGCGCTACGGCCTCTCGCAGGTTACGGCGGTTTTCGAGGACGGCACCGACATCTACTTCGCGCGCCAGCTCATCGGCGAGCGGCTCGTCGAAGTAAAGACGCAGTTGCCACCGGACATTACGCCGGTCATGGGGCCCATCGCTACCGGTCTCGGCGAGATCTTCATGTACACGGTGTCGCCGGCCGACGGTGCGGAACATGACGCAATGTATTTGCGCACGGTTCAGGACTGGGTTGTAAGGCCGCAGCTCCGACAAACGCCCGGCGTCGTCGAGGTCAATACGACCGGCGGCTACACGAAGCAGTTTCACGTGTTGCCCGATCCGCTGGCTCTCCGGGCCTACGACCTGACGTTTTCCGACATCGTCGACGTGCTACTGCGCAATAACGACAACCGGGGAGCCGGGTACATAGAGCGTTCCGGCGGACAATACCTGGTGCGGTCGCCCGGCCAGGTCCACGATCTCGACGACATACGCGGAATCACGGTAACCCACCTGAACGGGGTGCCGATTTCGCTGGACGAGATCGCCGACATCAAACTCGGATCGGAGCTCCGCACGGGAGCCGCGACGCAGGACGGCCAGGAGGTCGTTCTCGGCACCGTGTTCATGCTCATCGGAGAAAATAGTCGGACTGTAGCCGCCGCCACGGCCGAGAAGATCGAAGCCATCCAGTCGAGTTTGCCACCCGGCGTGGAAGTCAATGCGCTTTACGATCGCACCAAGCTCGTGGACGAAACCATCCGGACCGTCGCGACAAACCTGACGGAAGGCGCACTACTCGTCATCGTGATCCTGTTCCTGTTGCTGGGCAACTGGCGCGGCGCGCTGCTGACAGCGGCCGTGATACCGGCGAGCATGCTGATTACAATCACGGGCATGGTCGAGTCGGGTGTCTCGGCGAACCTGATGAGCCTGGGTGCACTGGACTTCGGCCTGATCGTCGACGGCGCCGTAATCATCGTCGAGAACTGCCTGCGGCGGCTCGCCGAAGCGCACCGCGAGCCTGGCGAAAAGCTGCCATTCCATGAGCGCCTCGACATCGTCTACGACGCCACGCGCGAAGTCCTGCGGCCGGCCATCGTCGCCGTCACGATCATATTGATCGTCTACCTGCCGATCCTCACGCTGACCGGCGTCGAAGGCAAGATGTTCCGGCCGATGGCATTGACCGTCATGATGGCGCTGTTCGCCGCACTGATCATATCGGTAACCGTCATCCCTGCCGCGGTTGCCCTGTTCGTCCGTCCCGGCCACAGCGAAGACGAGAATCGCATCATGCGCCTGGCTCATCGTCTCTATGCGCCTTCCCTGCGATTCGCGCTGGCGCACCGCGGCCTGGTCGTCTCGGCCTCTATCGCAGTAGTTCTTGCCAGTGGGGTTCTTGCCAGCCGCATGGGAACCGAGTTCATTCCGAGCCTCGACGAGGGCGATATTGCCATGCACGCTTTGCGTGTCCCGGGTACGGGACTGAAGCAGGCAGTGGCGATGCAGAACTCGCTCGAGAAAGCGCTGCGCGACATCCCGGAAGTCGACCGTATATTTTCGAAGATCGGCACGGGCGAAGTCGCGAACGACCCGATGCCGCCGTCCGTGGCCGATACGTTTCTTATGATCAAGCCCAGGGACGAGTGGCCCGATCCGCAGAAGCCGAAAGCGCAACTCATTGCCGAACTCGAGGAACTCTCGCTCACGATCCCGGGCAACAAGTACGAGATCACGCAGCCGATCGAGATGCGATTCAACGAACTCATCGCTGGCGTCCGATCCGAGCTGGCCGTGAAAGTATACGGCGACAACCTCGACACGTTGACCGCGATCGGCGAAGCAATCGAGGCCGTGATCCGGCGGATCCCCGGCGCTGCCGATGTCCGCACCGAGCAAACGACGGGCTTACCGGTGCTCACAGTCGTACCGGACAGAAAACGGCTGGCTCTCTACGGCTTGTCCGTTGCCGACGTACAGGACACGCTGCAGATCGCGCTCGGAGGACGCACAGCCGGACAGGTGTTCGAGGGTGACCGCCGTTTCGATATCGTCGTACGCCTGCCCGAAGAGTTACGGGCCGATCCCGACGTCATCGGCAGGTTGCCGATCCTTCTGCCGGAGGCATCGCTGGAGACCGGCGTCGATGCCGACACACTGAATCCCTCGATCAGGTCACCGGAAATGATTTCACTGGCAGAGGTGACGGATATCGCCGTCGTCAACAGCCCGAACCAGATCAGCCGCGAGAACGGCAAGCGCCGCATCTTCGTCACTGCAAACGTTCGCGGCCGGGACCTGGGTTCTTTTGTTGCCGACGTACAGAGCGAAATCGCGGCAAATGTCGATATCCCCCCCGGCTACTGGCTGGACTACGGCGGCACGTTCGAACAACTCATCGCAGCAACCGGCCGGCTCAGTATTGTCGTACCGCTGACATTGTTGCTGATCTTTTCCTTGCTGTTCACGAGCTTCGGCTCAGCGAAAGACGCGGCGCTCGTATTCACTGGCGTGCCGCTGGCATTAACCGGGGGTATTGCCTCGCTCGCGATTCGCGGCATGCCGCTATCGATTTCCGCGGGAATCGGTTTCATCGCGCTGTCCGGCATCGCCGTATTGAACGGCGTCGTCATGATGTCGTTCATCCGCCAACTGCGCGAAGATCATTTGCTGGACGAGGCGATCGTCAAGGGTGCCACGCAGCGGTTGCGTCCCATACTCATGACAGCACTTGTCGCAAGTTTTGGTTTCGTGCCGATGGCCTTCAATGTCGGTACAGGATCGGAAGTGCAAAGGCCCCTGGCGACAGTGGTCATCGGTGGACTAATTACATCCACAGCGTTAACGCTGTTGTTGTTACCTGCCCTGTACCGGATTTTCCATGCACCTGGCAAGGAACGCGGGTGACGAGGCTCGGGCTACATATCGGCTGCGGCGTACTTCCTGAGTACTTCGAATACCCTGGCGTTCGGACAGAAATCGTTGTCGCCCTCTACTTCGCCTCGCAGCCAGCGTTCGCAGACGTCCTCGGACGGGCACTGTTCACAACGCTGGCGCACGTCACTCATGATGGTCGGCAGGTCGGCGCTCGAGGCCATCGCAGGATCGAGGCCGAGGGCCTTGAGCATACCCATCCTGCGACGTTCGGAAGTTACGACCTGGTAGCGACGCCAGGCGAAAACCAGCGCAATGACGCCCAGCAGCATTACGACGGTGCTGATGAATTGGGTGAATGTGTATGCCATGAAACGTCTCCTCGACGGCCATCGGCAGTCCCTGCCTCAGGGTATTAGTGCGCCGGCCGGTACGGATTCGGCGCCAGGTTTTCTTCGAATGCTTCGATCAGACGCTGGGCATCCCTGATCCAGCTACAGGCCTCGCACGTGCAAGTTGTGGCGTCGTGTCTGAGCTCGCTGTAATGGTTCTCAACGAGCCGGACGCCGTAGCGCAATGATGCGCTGAGCGTGTGCTCGGGCTTTTCCATCAGATCCGAGAAATCGTTGAGGCAGGTCGCCCAATGACATTCGCTATTCATGTCGCACTGGTGACAACGCTCACTCGTGGCCTCAAAAAGGCTGTCGTGAGGGCACTCCCGGGCGTCGATCATCTTCAGGATCAGTAACCTCGGATAGGTAAGCGCCTCGATCATTTGTCGCCGCATAGCTGTCTCCCGACACGGATTCGGTGAATTCAGCCCCGTCCGGCATTGAATTTAAGGATCGCTGCTGTACCTGTCTATCGCGATAAGTACGTAATTTCGCTTGGATTACTCGTATAGGCGCGTGTGCTGCTTTACTGCACTCTCCGTCAGGTACAAGCAGGACTCCAACGACCCCGCATTAGGGCGGCCGAACCTTCAGGTACACGGCTCGTTAAGGGACATAAGGTACGACTTTTCAGAAGCAGGTACATACACTCAAATGTAGCTGCAACGAGGACTAGAGCATGTCAGACACACAGATCGAAGGCGATACCAAGTACTTGTTCAGGCGCGACAAGACGTGGTGGGTAAAGCTCGCTGTCCCGCGGTCACTTCGCGACGAACTCGGCTACGATCTGCGGCGCTCGTTGCACACCAGCGATATAGACGCCGCCCGGGAAGCCCGGTGGCCGGTCATCGAGGAGCTACGCGGCAAAATCGACAAGATTCGGGCCAGCCAGGGCACGGAATCCACTGGCAACGAAGCGGTACAGGCCGGTGACAAGAGCGGCACCGAACATGCGGCAGCGGGTGCTCTGCAGGTCGAGCAGCATATCGTCGAAATCGTCAGCGACTCCGGTGAGGGCGCCCAGAAATGCGGCCAGCTCCTGGGCCTGGTCAGCGGCAAGATGGGCAATGGTGTCTGGACCGTGGAGATCATTCCGGCCGAAATCCAGCCGCCCGCACGCGAACGCCAGGGTGCCAGCGGTATTCGCGTCCGCATGGGCTCGAAATACGTGACCAACATGGGCAACGAAGCCGACATTGCCGTCGCGTTCAACGAACAGGTGCTGTACTCACGCATCTCGAACGGTGCTTACAAGAAAGGCACTGTGATCTTGCTCGAGAACATGTGGGCCGAAGATCCCGAAGAGAAGATCCGCGAGCAATACGCGGAAGCGCTCACTGATTTCAAGGAGCAGGGATTGATCGTGCATGAACTGCCGATCCAGCAGGAATGCCTCAAGATCGTAAAAGACCCCCGCAAAGGCAAGAACATGTTCGTCCTCGGGATGCTGTGCAGCATTTATCATCGCGATACCGACATTGCGAAAGGCGAGATTGCGAAGATCTTCAAGCGCAAAGGCGAGAAGGTCATCAACGTCAACCACGAACTGTTCGATGCGGGCTACGCATTCGCTCGCGACAATATCGACTACGAATTCAAGATCAGCACAGCCGAGGAAGATCGACTGGAGTCGGCGATCGTCGTCAACGGCAATACGGCAGTGGGACTCGGCGTCATGGCGGCCGGAATTGACCTGGTCTCGATGTACCCGATCACTCCGGCCACATCGGCGTCACATTATCTTGCCGATGACTATCACCTGACGGGTGGATTCGTCCACCAGGCAGAAGACGAGATCGCGGCGATCGGCTTCGCGATCGGCGCTTCTTACGCCGGCAAGACAGCCTGCACCATCACCTCGGGGCCGGGCATGGCACTGAAAACCGAGATGATCGGACTTGCGGTCATGGCAGAGATTCCGCTCGTGATTGTCAATGTGCAGCGTGGTGGCCCGTCGACAGGCCTGCCGACCAAGGTCGAGCAAGGAGACTTGCTCTCCAGTCTCTATGGTATGCCGGGTGATTCGCCCAAAATCGTACTGGCCGCTTCCACAATTTCCGAGTGTTTCCATTTCGTTATCATGGCGCGCAGGCTGGCCGAGTCATTCCGCATGCCGGTCATTGTCATGACCGATGCGAATCTCGCCACCGGCGTACAGTCAATAGAACGACCCGAGGTCACCGACGAGTGGTTCGCGCCACCGCTGGACCAGTCTGCCTGGGACGAGAATGTGGCTCCCTACAACTGGGACGAGACAACCGGTCTGTCGGAACGACCTGTCCCGGGCATGCGTGGCGGCGAATACATCCTCACCGGCCTCGCGCACAACCGCAACAGCAAGATCGCGTATGACACGGCCTCGAACCAGGAAGGCATGGATATGCGCAGCCGCAAGCTGTCGGCGTTGGCCTCGACCATGAAACCGCCCGAGGTACACGGTGATTCGACCGGAGACCTGCTCATTGTGGCCTGGGGTTCGACAATGGGCGCGATCGAGGAAGCGGTCGACCTGGCGCGGGCGCAAGGTCAAAAGGTGTCCTGTGTGCACCTCAGATTCCTTTCGCCGCTCGAGCCCGGCCTGAAGGAGATCTTCTCGGGATTCAAGAAGGTCATGACCATCGAGCTCAACTACAGCGACGATCCGGATGCGCCGCTCATTAATGCAGAGACCCGCCGCCATGCACAACTGGCGCTGGTGCTGCGCGCGCACACACTTATGGACATTGGTTGCTGGTCGGTGGTGCCGGGCCATCCGTTGTCACCCTCTACTATCGGCGCAGTGATCGACTCACAAATCGAAGCAACGCAAGGGGCAGAATTATGTTCGGCTTAAAAGGTGACTGGTCTCTCGAAGTCAAGGATCGGTACTTCACACTCGACGACTATTGCGGGGCAGAACCGCGCTGGTGCACGGGTTGTGGCGATCACGGAATTCTTGCTGCCGTACACCGCGTATGCCGGGATTCCCAGGTCAAACCGGAAAAGACAGTAGCGGTATCCGGCATCGGCTGCTCGAGTCGCCTGCCCCATTACATGAACACCTACGGTTTCCACGGCCTGCATGGGCGCGCCTTGCCCGTCGCATGCGGCGTAAAGTCGCGGCGCCCTGACCTGGACGTCTGGGTAGCGACCGGAGACGGCGATTGTTTCTCGATCGGCTGTGCGCACTGGATCCATGCTATGCGTTA
>Ga0070727_10005015_pt1 | contig 10980 bp, 24 predicted proteins | sample tdAd472_FD_66722 | JGI IMG/M metagenome (GOLD analysis project Ga0070727, IMG submission 66722) | Marine sediment microbial communities from the Atlantic coast under amendment with organic carbon and nitrate - tdAd47.2 | ecosystem: Environmental > Aquatic > Marine > Coastal > Sediment | place... | reverse complement strand
CGAGCGAGTTTGTTGGCGACCTCAAATCCCTGATTGCTGATGTGCTCGGGGTCTCGTAGCAACACCCCGTTGCGATGTAGTTCGATTGCCATTTTTCAATCCTCCAACTCGGTCACGACAATCTCGTACACGCGACCGTCCGTTGCGACCACCCGCAGTTCGGAGCGGTCATCTTCGTTGTCGGCGGGCTTACCCACCTCTTTGAGTAGCCCTGACGTGATGTTGTTTAACAATCCCCATCGAATGCGTCTAGCCAAATCCGGCGTGCCTTGTAGAATGTCCATTTTGTATCCTCCTTATGAAAGTTGCTTGATGGTCCCGAGACAACGGTGGCAGGAAATCCAGCGGCGGCTATAAGCCTTTTTCACTTCAGTCGGGTCCTTAAGTTTCCCGCACTTGCAACCCCTACCGAATGCCGCCTTCGCCCGAGCCTGACAGGTCTTGAGCGATGGTCCTAGCGGCGTCTCGTTCGCATACTTATCGACGTAGGTCATTTATACCTCCTCGTTGACGAACGCAGTTACCAGAGCGACGTAGGCTACTGCCGCGAAAGTTGGGTCAACCTGCATGATGCCCATAATCCCTTCTTCTTCTGCCGCTCGAATTTCTTCGGCATACTCGGAGAAGTGTTCGTCGAGAACTGCGAGGGCTCGTTCGCCCGCGTCGTTCACGTGGTTGTTGAAAAGTGCGAAGTAGGGGTCCATCGGTTCTTCGTCCTCGGTTACTTCTTCCAAGTCGTCGGCGTCTTTTCTCGCGGCGTGCCTGTCAATGAGTTGGGGGAGAGTGTAGGGTCCCCCGCGACTAATCAGGCTTTTGAACTGGTAGTCATCATCGTCGCTCGGAATTACTGACGAGATTTCGAGGTATCGGTCGTGCCCGTTCAAGAACCGCGCTCCGTATTCGCCGTCCAAGATGTCCGGCAGTTCTTCCTCGTCGAGTTCATAGAGTTCGAGGACCCGATTACCTACCCTTTCAAGGAAGTCTCTCGTGTATCTGCGGGTTGCGAAGATGTAGGATGGTCCACCGCGGAACCGCTCGCCCTTGTATTCAAGGTAGGGGTGGTGGTGAACAAGGTCGGTGATGTCCATGTGGCTCACCGATTGAAGGTGCTTGATTTTTTCATCCACGTCCCGCTGGCATGGTCCGTCGAGCCAAGAAACATTGATGCTCGACCCGCCCGAATAAGTCTTGGTGCGGACCGAGAACTTGGTTCCGGGAAACTCCTCCTTCAGAATTTCCCGCACAAAAACTGCTACGTCTTTCGCTCTTTTCCATTCAAGTTCGGTTCTCGTTTGCTCGGTCATTTTTCCTCCTTTGTGCAGTCTAGGCAAGTCCATCCGTCGTCGTCGAACCAGTAGTCCAGTTCGCCGCAGGGTTCGTGGACCAACTTGCATCGAGTGAGCGTGGTCTGCGCTATTCCTTCGTAGTCGGTGTGTTCCTTCACCGTGCCACGACCGACGAAGGTTTCGCCTTCACCGAGTCTCTGTGAAGTGGTTTTCCAGACGAACACGTTGCCGTCCTCGTCGTTGAACACGTGGATTTTCAAATAGTCCGTGCCCCGTCCGTTGAAGGAGGGGATTTCAACCGTCATCTGCCGCTGAACCGTGAGGGTCAGGTCGAGCCGTTCCTTGAGTTCTCCGACGTGCTGACTGTTGGAGTTGTCTGCTCGGTCCCTGCGAGCCAGTTCAAGTTCCCACGCTCGAATGACCGAGGCGATGAGCCCGACCCTTCGATAGTGCGTGGCTTGCTGGCTGGCGGCAATCACGAGGTTGTATTCGTAGTCGTTCAGGTCGTCTTTTTCGGGGAGTTCGTCCCGAGCCCAATCGAGCGCCGCTTTCGCGACTGCTCCGTGCGCCTTGGTGACATCGAGACCCTTGTCGTCGCTCCGGGCGTCCTCGATGCTGGCGAGTGCGATGTCCGCCGTCGCATCACCGGGGTCCGAGTCGCTTCGCGATTTCCAACCGAAGTAATCGACTGCGGCGGCGACGTGCTCGACGTACATAATGGTGTCCAAGTATTCGTTTTTTTCTTTCGGCTCCTCGGGGAGACCGAAGGCAATATTCGGGAGGTCATAAAGGAACATCGCGTAGGCGTGGAGCGGAATTCCGCCGAGATAGTCTTTCAAGCACTGGCGTCCAACTCGTTTCCACTCGCCGCGGTCGTCCACAATAAGGAAGGTCTCGGCTCGGTCCCTGCTCAAATCGCAGTGGTCACACCACGGGGGTTCGTCGTGAAATTCGCGGGGGACCTTCAGGGCAATTCTGCCCTCACCGAAACATTCGTCGCAGGTGATTTTGTCCTCGTTGCTGGTGTCGATGTAGTCATCGACTTCCCCTCTTCCTTCGCAGAGGTAACACTCAACTCCGTTCCAGTAGGGGAGAGTGAAAATCGTCCAGCCGAGTTCGTCGTGGGGGACAATCCTGTGGTCGATGACGGCGACAAAATTCCAGTCTCCATCAAGGACAGGCGCTTGCCCGGTGATGAGAACTTCCAGCACCGGGACCGTGAACCCCGTCTCAACTCCGAAGTCGTTGAGAACCGGGCGGGTTCCTTCACTTAAGATTTTCAACTCCGGGACAGGGAGCCCGTACTTGCGCGCCTTCTTCTGAACGCGAGCAAGCCGCACTTCCAAGCGGGGGAGGTTTTCTTTTCTGATTTCGTGGGTTTCTGCGCGGGTTTCTGTCATCGTTTCTCCACCTAAACTATACCACAGTACGCATAGATAGTCAAGCGGTCTCAAGCGTGCGGCGGATAACGAGGGGAGCGATTTCGTCCAAGCGGTTCCGCTCGTATGTGTGCGTGGAGCCATCCGCCAGTACAATCGTCGCTTTTTCGGTGCAATCGTTCTTGTCGGGTTTGAGTGTAATGAACCCGAAGTGCTGGTGGTTCAGGAAGATGAGGATGTTCAGGTGTTTCCTATCGACCTGCGTCACGAGCCCTGCTTTATAGAGAACGTCGTTGACTTTGGTCAAGGTGGTCTCGACCTTCTCGCACTCCTGCTCTCTGAAGAAACAGGAGTGTCCGTCGTCCCACCGCAGGATGGGCATTTCGTCCGCGGCGACGACGTGCTTGCATCGTAAGCATTCCCATATTTTCATTGTCCAAATCCTCCCGCTATAAGATAGAACTGGTCGCCAACGCGCCAGTAGAATTGACCGGACCCAACACCGAGCCCGATGCCTTCCTCGTCGTGACAGGAAGGGCACAGGCAACCCCAAGGTCCGCCCTGACCGACTGCGCCATCAATAAAGAAGTCGCCGATTGGCTTGCCGCACAGGTCGCATTTTTCGGGGTTGGGGCACGCCCACTTTTTCAATCGCTTCCTAGAATGGGATGCCATCGTCTACCTCCGGTCGGGGCTCCGAGCGTTGTTTCTTGCGCTCGTGATATTCTGAAATCGACTTGCTGGTTTCCCTGCGGTAGACCTTGCAGGGTTCGCACTGGCACGCGCTGGACGCGAAACCCGAAATGATATTTTCATTCGTGTGCTCCGCCCAAATCTCCGTGACGATTTGCCAATCATCGTTGGAAAGTTCTTCACTCATCGCTGACCTCCAGTGCGAGTTCAAAGTAGTTCTCGGGGATGTCGTCGCCCACCCACGCCTTGAGTTCGTCGCAGGCGTCCATCGCGAGGTCTGATACATTGACCTCACCGAATGAGCAGTGTTCGCGGGCGACGGAGCGCATGTAAGTCTTGATGCGCTCCTGTTCGGTGTGTGAGAGTTCGAGCCAGACTTCAGTCATCGTTCCTCCTTATCCAACTTGGATGATGTATCCGTGTTGGCAGTGAACATGGTGTTTGTAAACCCCGCAGACACATTGCCCGTCCTCGGGGTAAGACTGAAATTCGCAGTCGTCTTGCTTGCACCAATCGCCCACGTAACTCCTATGGTTTCGTCGGTGCGGATTGTCATTCATGACCTGTCGAAGTCGAGCCCGTGCCTCGGTCTCTGCCTTGGTCGGGATGCGGAGCCCGATGTCGCCCGACCCGTGCTCGTCTTGCAGAAGGTATCCAGCGTCCACCAGTGGGGACAGATGTTCGAGCGTGTAGGCGAACTGGTCGATGTCATCTTCTATCCCAAAGATTGACGCTATCTCGCTCTCCAGTAGAACCGAACCATCGAACTCGGTGAGAAGATTGATTATCCGAGTTTGGTCCTCGCTCAAAACCAATTCTTTGTAGGTCATCGTAGGTCCTCCGTGACTTTGCAGTCGTCTCCCCAATCGTCGGTGAGCATGGTCAAGTGACCTTCGCAAATCCACTTGGTCACTCGCAGGTTCAGGTGGTTTTCATTGGGGTGTCGAACCTTCACGACCGCGGGCTCGTTGTAAGTTTCGCCAGCCGAGCACTCGGAGCAAAAAGGTCCGGTGCGTGGAGGTCCGAACTCCTCCTCCAGCACCCGAGCCGCCTCTGCTCGGGACCCGAACTCATAATAGAAGGTCTCGTCCACAAGGATTTTCAACTCCTCGTCGGTGAGACTTTCCCTGATGACTTCACCCCTTTGCCAGAGTTGTCCATCCTTTATCATGACGCACCCTTCAAAGTGGGTGCTCAAGACCTCGGACCCCTCCAGTAGTTCCAGCCTGTCAATTCGAGCGACTTCAGTCATTTTCCCTCCTTCAACGCGGCAACCTGTTCGTCGTATTCCGCCTGCGTTATCATTCCGTCAGACAGTTCGTTAATCAACCCTGCCTCAAGGTAGCAAAAGCGGCAGATGCCCAAGTCGCTTTCGCCTTCGCCTGTTTCTCGGGTCCTCTTGCCGCAAAAATCGCAGGTGTAAACGCCGCCCTTGCTGAAGGCTCCGTGAACCCCGCTCCTTCGTTGAAACCTCTGGTTTTTGGTCATCTGTTTGTTCCTCCGTATAAACTCTACCACAGGACGCATAGATAGTCAACCCCCAACAGATATAAGGGAGCCCCCGAAGGGGCTCCCAAAGGGTAGAGACATAAGGTTCACAGGACGTTGCCACGTCTTGTAATCACATCCCAACATAGTCTCAATCGGTTTTAGTGTCCCTACCCTCCGACTGGCTTTCCATTGGTCCCCTTACGTTTCAGGGGCTTGGGCTTGCGCTCTATCCACCACCAGAGCGGCATGACATCTTCGTGGTAGTCGATGTCATTCAACCCGTAATCAAAGTAAGGTACTGCGCCGCCTCGGTCGAGTTCATCCATGAGCCCGATGAACTCGCGATAGGCATACTTCCCCACGAGCGGGCGGAACAGGATTTTCATTATCAATGGGCGGTCCCGCAGGGCTCGGATGAAGTCAACAGACCAGCCCATGATTGCTCCCCATCTGTATCCGCTCATTGGTTCAAGAACCTCCCTATGGGTATCAGGATGCCTTTGGATGTGTCGTCGTCTCCGCCCTTTACAATCACGTATTTTTCCAGTTGGGCTTTGAGCCACGGAACGCTGGCTATAACGAAGGTCTCGACATCCTTGTTGTTATTTTCAATCCCGAATGCCCACCATGTAGCCTCGGTCGTGGCTATCCCGCTTGGCTCGCCACGTGATTCGTATTCCACGTAAAAGTTTCCAGTCTTGCGGGCTTGGCGGTCTAACTTGCACTCGATTTGAGAGCCCGACATGATGCCGAGAAATTGATTTTCCCATTCTTCTCCAATGGGTAGGTCAACATCAAAAGTTCTGTTAGTCATTTCAATCTCCTTATGAACCACTTACTTCGGGGTGGATGAAAGGCTCATGACCCTCCTTTCTCACCTCCGAGTATTCGCTTGTCACAAGGATACAAAATTTATGCCACAGCGTCATGGTCGGCTTGAACTATCCTCCTCATCCCATTTTATCCAGCACAACGCTTTATCATCGAACATCAAGCAAGCCGAGTAGGGCTTGCCAGCCGGGTCACACTCGTCCCACATTGTTCCCTTCTGGTAGTACCACGCGGGGCAGGTGTATGTCCTATTCTCCATGCCACTCTCGAACTTTTTTCCATTCCACCAGTCCTCGTAAGGCATCCCGCCGAACGCCTCAAGGTCTGTGCCGCCGAGGATGATACCGGGGTTGTGCTCGACCACGCGCTTGACACCTTCGAGTTTTTTCTTGCCCTCGAATTCTTCAAACGTGAACAGGTGGATGTAGTGACCATCGCCCTTGCATCTGGAGCACTGGACGCCGAACCCCTCCCGCTCTGCCATGCCGTCGTAGACCCCGGACCCATCGCAGGCGTGGCACTTGGCGTCCACCTCAAGTTTGTGCATTTTCCAATCGGTTACGGTGTGCGTGATGAGTTCGCTCATTTAATCCTCCAGCAACGCGGGCATCTGGATAGGCGGTTCCATATCGGGACCACAAATCCAGTCGATGAACCACTGGTGATAATTCATGGGAACCACACAGACGGGCTCGGTGTGCAGGTGACGACCCTTGTCATCGACCGCCCATATACGAACCCATCCATCCGCGGCTACATCAGCCTTGAGTTGAACGTCAGTCATTTCCATTGTGTCGCCGATGAGATTTGATGTCATAAGTTTGGTCCTCTCTGCAATGGAGGCGGAGCCTCGTACTCGGGGAGTGGGTCCTGCATTTCTTCAAAGGCGTGCAGGTGACACCAGTCCACATCGGGGATACCTGTGTCCTCGTAGACCATCAAGATGCACGAGCGACAATTTTCATTCGTAAAGCATTCCTCCCACCTCCAGATGCGTTCTTGCTGACCTTGGCAGGAGACTTCGCCACCCCTCTCCTCGCACGCGCTCGCGACACCTTCCATGCCATCGAGACATTCGGAGGTCAGTTCCTTGGTGGACTTGATGCACTTTTCCAATGCGTTCGTGTATCCCATCGAGTAGCCCATGACCACACCAGCACCGCCAATGAGGAGCGCCAGTATCAAAAGAATTGTGCCTGTGTAGTCGGGCTCCTTTTTCATCAGTTCTTGAACGATTCGGTCGTTTTCAATACGACCAGCATCGCGACCATGATGAGCAGGTAGAGTTCAAAGTGGTTTCCCTTCACGTCTGTAATCAGAACAAACAGGAGCACGAACATCATCGCCGCTCCAGCAAAGGCTCCTCGTATCCATCCCATTATCAACCTCCAGAGTAGAGCCAGTCGGTCGCCTAGCAACAGGTGAGGGGGACACCCGTGATAGCGGTAGGCTTGACCTACGAGTCGCGCACCGACCAGCCCAACATCAATTTACACGTCTCATACAATTTTTACAGAATGGTCCATCCTTCACGGCTTCATAATCGTGCACGAAGAATAGGGGGTAGCAATCATCGAGAAGTCTGCCGCACTTGGTCTTGACATCCTTCCAGTTCCATAGCAGGTGAACGGTCTGGTTCCCGCTCAAGAACACGTAATGGAACTCCTCGATTTTCATTCCTCGTCCTCAATCACGTTGGGCGCTCCGCATCGGTCGCAGATAAAACCGACAGGCATCGGTCTCCCGTCGTCCCTTGCCATCATAGCCGCTCGAACGAGGGGAACCGCTCTCTTGGTCCAAGTCCACTTCTTGCCCTCCGTCGTCATTGACATCCAGACGCGACCTTTCCCCTCTACATTTTTCACGTAGAGGTTGGTCAGTTTATCAACATCAACAATGGTTCCGCCGGGGAGTTCAATGAAGTTTGGCATGTCCCTCCAGTTCAACGAAGTGTCTAATTCTACTGATTACAGAAGGGAAAGTCAAGTTCCCTTCATTATAAGTGTAAACAACTACACTCCTTATTTGCACTTAAAGAGAAGTCCCCGAGTTTGTGAACCTAACTCGGGGGTTCTCCAGCCCACAACTCTGTATGGTGGGCGCTACCCACCTTCAAGTTGTCGGACCTTCCACTTTACGGGGTTGAATGCCGTGGTTTGGCTCTGACCTCTTATTCGGAGCAGTCGGTAGTCATCCGCCTAGCCGAGCCGCCAGTCATTACAACTGCCTCGGTCTCCTTCGAGGTTCCGCGGGGGTTGACCAGTGTCCCTACCCGCACCCCTTTGCCCGAGCCCCGCATTCCAGCAAGGGTCATCGAACAACCTAACCCTACCACAAGCCGCAGGGATTGTCAATAAGAATTCTATAAGAAATCGAGCGAGGCAGGTGCTCGATTATTCTTTCGGGGGAGTTGGCTTCGGAATGGTCGTAGAGCGGTGAGTGATTTTATCGACGGTTTTGCCCTCATCGTTCATGACAAAAATCACGACATCCTGAACGGCGATAGTGAGCGTGATGTGGGTGTCCTCTACCTGCTCGAATCCTTGGACTTTCACCGCTTGTTGTTCGCGTTGTGCAATCTCGATGATGTTGGCGGTTTTGCCCGGCGAGTAGTTGAGTCCAAATGGCACACAATCGCCATCGGTTTCCCCGAACAACAGTTGAACCGAGCGTGACGACATGACATCATCCTCCGCGTCCTTCAGGTCCTCGTCTTTGTAGGCGATGCGCATGTTGGTGATTTTGATGTGGCGGTCAAAGGGGTAGATTACAACGCCGTTGGTATGCAAACACAGGATTTTCAAAAACATCTTATTCTCCTATCTATCTACTGCCTGCCTCGCTCTATCTGCGCCCATTTTACATCAAATGTCCAAAAATAACCCCATAGAAGCCCCTAACCCCATAGAAGGGTCCCGAAAATGAAAAATGCGTGTTAGGTATTATTGCATTTCCAGTCAGTATCATGGTATAGTTTTTGCGACTCCCCGGACTGGCTTTTTTCAGGAGCCAGTCAATGACAAACGCCCTCATTACGGGCATCACAGGACAAGACGGTTCATACCTTGCCGAGTTCCTGCTTAAGCGGGACTACAAGGTCTATGGTCTTATTCGCCGCTCGTCCGCAGGTCCCAACCTTCAGAACATCGAGCACATCAAAGACGATATTCAATTCCTTCAGGGCGACATGACCGATGGCGACTCGCTCAAGCGGGCAGTTCAGGAGTCGAACCCCGACGAAATCTACAACCTAGCCGCGCAGTCCTTCGTACCGATGTCATGGGCGAGCCCCACCTACACCGTCAATTGCAATCTTGGCGGTTTTATTTATTTACTGGAGGCGGTCCGAGATTTTCGAGGAGCGCGCCTGAACCCCATCAAGGTTTATCAAGCCAGCACGTCCGAGATGTACGGAAACCACGATGACAGAATTCGCTCGGATGGCATTTACCCCGCACTGAATGAATACAGCCGCATGAACCCAAGGTCGCCTTATGGCGTGTCCAAATTGGGCGCTCACAGGATGGCACAGGTCTATCGGGAGTCGTTTGATATGTTCGTGTCCTGCGGCATCCTGTTCAACCACGAGAGCCCACGACGCGGCAAGATGTTCGTGACCCGCAAAATCACCTCGCAGGTGGCGGAGATTATTTTCAAAAAGCGGGAGAAGATTCAACTCGGAAACATCAACGCTCGCAGGGATTGGGGCTATGCTGGCGACTACGTGCGGGCGATGTGGCTCATGCTCCAACAGGAGGAGCCGAGCGATTACGTTATCGGCACTGGCGAGTCGTTCTCCATCAGAGATTGCGTCATCCAGTCATTCATCGCCGCGAAAGAACTTGTCGGCAATGACGTGTCGATTGAAAATGTCATCAGCAAGTGTGTCGAGATTGATGAGCAATTTGTGAGACCTGCGGAAATCAACGTCCTGATGGCGGACTACTCGAAGGCTGAAGCGGAGTTGGGCTGGAAGCCGACCGTGCGATTCCCGCAGTTGATAAAAAAGATGGTCAAGCACGACTTGGAGCAGGAGGGAATTCTATGAGCGACCGCAAACCCACCGTGATGAGCATAGTGTTCGACGACGGGATGACGATGCTGATTGGGAGCGACCAGATGGTCAATTATAGGATGGAGGTTGTGGGCAGTGCGGTGGACAAGGATGCCGACGTGGAGATTCCAGAATTCGAGGACTTGGAAGGCTTGGTGTTTGAACTCCAACTTGGTTTTGTCATTCCGGTAGAAGGGCTCGACCTCGAAGCGCCCGCAGTTGACTCCATGATTTTGCCCAACCTGATTGAAATATCTCCCGAGCAACGAAGGGCGATGGCGGACGCCGTTGATAAAACCTTGTTCGGGTACGACCGCCATGACATCGAGGGGAGCAACGACAAGGAGCAGAAAGAAGATGATTGAAGGATTGAAGTTCAAGTTGACGGGCGCGGAGTTGGTGGAACTGTGCCGGAACACCGCCGATTATCATTTGAAGAAGGTCGAGTTGTACGCAACTCAACTTGAGGTGCTTGGGAGAAGCGACGAGGAGATACCAGAAGGCTACACGTCCCATGACCCGAAGCGCGATGCGATGCGCAAAGTGCGCGAGCACGAAAGACAGCACAAGCAGTATAAGTTCCTCGCCGACCATGTTGTATCGGGCGACGAGTACCTATTATCACTACAAGACCTGCACCAGTTTTTCTAAACGGAGGAGGAGGAGGAGAACTTCCGACAACAGGGTAGGGTGTGAAGTCGGGGAGCAACAACAGTTCTAAAAGGAGATTGTGCAACAATGAAAAAGTTAGGTGTTTTTTTGCTGGTCGTTTTACTATCGCTCATGGTGGTCAGTGTTGTATCAGCCACCGAACGACCGCCCGAGCCCGTATGCCCCAAGGGTGAGGTGGAAGTGACGGCGGCGACGTGGGTCGATGCCATTCCAGAAGAATGTTCATGTCCTGAGGGCTATGAGCAGTCGAGGAAATACGCCGACAAATGCGTAAAGGGACCTATTTGGGACCTTGAGTATGTGGATAAAGACTGCACTCCTGCCGTCGCTGGTTACTGGACTGGCTTGGAATGCCGACCTGAAATCGTCGGGTGCGGCGATGAAGCCGCTCTGAACTACAACCCCGATGCAGATGTTTTTGATGAGGCGCTTTGCGAATACCCCGAGCGCAAGGTCAAAATCTGCCATCACAACGAAGGTAAGCCGTACAACGAAATCGAAATCGCTGAAAGTGCTCTCGATGCTCACCTTGCTCATCAGTGGGGTGGAGACATCTATCCAGTTCCCGAGGGCG
>Ga0070727_10005012_pt1 | contig 10988 bp, 12 predicted proteins | sample tdAd472_FD_66722 | JGI IMG/M metagenome (GOLD analysis project Ga0070727, IMG submission 66722) | Marine sediment microbial communities from the Atlantic coast under amendment with organic carbon and nitrate - tdAd47.2 | ecosystem: Environmental > Aquatic > Marine > Coastal > Sediment | place... | reverse complement strand
GCCGGCGGTACCAATGTGTTGCGCTACGGCAACACTCGCGACCTGGTCCGGGGACTCGAAGTGGTACTACCCAACGGTGATCTGCTCGATGACCTGAGTGGATTACGCAAAGACAACACCGGTTATGATCTCAAAAATCTGTTTATCGGCGCCGAGGGCACCCTGGGTATCGTCACCGCGGCCAATCTTAAATTATTCGCGCCGCCGGCCCAGCGCCATACCGCCTGGGTGGCGATTAACGACCTGGGCTACGGCATTGAACTGCTGGCCGATTTACAACAACGGAGTGACGGTGCTGTATCGGGATGCGAACTGCTATCCGCCACCAGCCTGGAGTTTGTGCTACGCCACCGCCCTGATTGCCGAACTCCACTAGCCACTATTCACCCCTGGTATCTGCTCCTGGAGCTAACCGCATCGAACCATTACGAGTCCACCGGTCAGTTGCTGGAGAACTGTCTGGCGGATTTTCTGCAAAAGGGGAAAGTCGAAGACGCCCTCATTGCCCAGAGCCTCACTCAGGGCAGGGATTTCTGGCGAATACGGGAGGCAATACCCGAGGCCCAGAAGCTCGAAGGCGGTAGCATTAAACACGATATTTCGCTTCCCAGCGAGAACCTGGCGGCCTTTGTGACCGACACCCTCCCCCTGTTGCACCAGCGGCTATCGGATATCCGGCCATGCATTTTCGGCCATCTGGGAGACGGCAACCTGCACTTCAACCTGTCCCAACCGACAGCGATGGACGAAGCCCAATTTATCGGGCAGTGGGAGCGATATAACCGTATCGTTCACGATCAGGTGGATAAGTTCGGCGGATCTATCAGTGCCGAACACGGCATTGGTCAGCTCAAGCGGCAGGAGCTCGCACGCTACAAATCGCCGGTGGCGCTCAATTTAATGCGCCAGATTAAGCGGTCGATTGACCCCCATAATCTGATGAACCCCGGTAAGGTCCTGCCCGACGACGAGTAGCCCGCGCAACAGGCCAGGCCGGTAAAAGCGGCTAAGCGTTATCCTTTAGCCGCCGGGTCTCACCCATTACTTCATCCAGCGGCGCACCTACTTTACCGATAGTCCGTTGCAAATCTTCGCTGGCCGGTCGCAAAAAAGGATTGGTGGCTTTTTCCAGCTTCAAGGTGGTCGGTACCGTCCACTTGCCGGCAGCCCGTAATTCATCCACCTCTTTCACCCGCGCCTGTAGATCGGCATTTTGCGGTTCCACGGTTAACGCAAAATGGCCATTGCCCTGGGTATATTCATGGGCGCAGTAGAGCAACGTCGAATCGGGCCATTTAAGAATTTTCTCCAGAGAATTCCACATCTGGGTCGCACTGCCCTCAAACAGCCGGCCACACCCCATGGAAAACAGGGTGTCACCCACAAAGGCCACCTCGTCATCCACAAAGTTAAACACCAGGTGCCCCACCGTATGCCCCGGCGTTTCAAACACCTGCACTGAGTGGTCACCAAACTTAAAGGAATCACCATCGTCAAGCTGCACATCAATACCAGGAATACGTTTGGCATCACATCGAGCGCCAATAATCTCGCAGCCCCACTGCTCCTTTAGCTCGAGGTTTCCGCCAGCGTGATCCGGGTGGTGATGCGTATTAAAAATATGAGTCAGTTGCCAGCCCTTATCGGCCAGGGCCTGATTGATCCGCGCCACCTCGGGTGTGTCAATAGTGGCAGTCAGCTCGGCCACCGGGTCGTGGACCAGGTAACCAAAATTATCATCAAGACACTGAAACTGATAAATCTCCAGATCGCTGGTAGCCATATTAGTTCTCCAGTAAATAGTACCTGCCACCGCTTTGCTACGGCGAAACCGGCGCGCGAAATTCAATCGTCAAAGTCTGGCTAGGCAAACCAGTAACGTCAACCCAATGATCGACCATCGCACTCACTATTTAATGACTAAAAAATGAAAGGCTAGTCCAGGTAACACCCCATCCCCGGATGCAAAACGTAAGCGATCACTCCCCTTAATTTCTGCCTCCGGGGCGAGAAAAGTCCGTTATCGGAAGATATTCATCGCGCGCACATGATCCCCGCTAGTTTGGGAGGGCCTTTGACAGCGGCGGTTCACCCTGAAAGCAGGATTGGTTTTCAACCCACCTACCCCGCTGCCAGCCAGACCTGTAGGGAAATTCGTTCGCGGGGGTTGCTGGAGGCGACCAGGCGTTTAATTTTGCCGATAAGGTTCTCGCCTCGATCGAGCATCTGGGCGGCTATCTGGTTCTGGTCTTCCGGCAGGTAGCCGAGTTTTTCGTTGCGAAAATAGACGGCCACGGCATTCTGGTCGTGAAAATTAAAGGGTTCGCGCTTAAAGCGCAGGGTTTCTCCTTCCTGCAGGTAGCGCCAGACCCGACGGCCGTTGTGATATTGAAATCCGGCGAGGGGAGCTTCCTGCAACAAAGTGGTGGGAGCAGGAAGTTGTTTGTTATCCAGCAGTCGGCTGATGAGGTTGAATAATGGTTTCATTTCAGGCTCCAGAGTTGATCGGTTTGATAGTGACCGGCAGTAGATCACAGCGGGTGACTCAAACCGTGAGCCTGTCATGCGTTCTTTTTAATTTTTCATCTTCTCGGTCAACCTTAATCGTACTGGCTTCGGTTTGACTGGCACCTTCTGCGCACTAACGGCCTGAATGGATCAGCAGGGATAGTGAGCAGCCATGACGGCTATTTCAGCTGCTATTTGTTCGCGCAGTGACGGTGGCAAAATGACTTCTGCACCGCCGCCCTGCTTAAGAATATCCCTGACCAGCTCCCGAGGGTCTCCGTAGGGAATGGTCAACCGGTAACGACCGTTATCCAGCCACTCTCCCTGCTGCTCAGGATGCCATTGCTCGTCCGCTACCCAGCGAGCACGCTCTGGGCTAAATTCAATCACCGCTCGCTGATCAGCCGGACCACTGAATATGCCGTAGGCGGCGCCAAAATGAGCAAGCTGATCGGCGCTACTGATGACTTTGCAACCCCGGTCGGTAACCTCAGCTGATTGGATGCTATCCACCGCAAAACTGCGCAGTGCCTGGCGGTGATGGCACCAGCCGTCCAGGTACCAGTTGCTGCGATAGTAGACGAGCTTTAACGGACTTACCTGCCGCCGGGTCACGACCCCGGTGCTGCGAGCCAGATAATCGATACTTAATTGATGGTCAGCAAATAGCGCCTGGGTAACCGTGACAAAGAGTTGATCATCAACCGGTCGACTCGCCAGATTGAATACCCTGACTTTTTCCTCGGCTTGCGGGGCGATACCGGCCTGTTCCAGCAGTTGGTTAAAGCGTGTTCGCACCGGCGCTAACGGCTGGCTGAGCAGACCCGGCTGCAGCTCTCGCAACAACTGCTGCATCACCAGCAGGGCCTGCAGTTCCGCCGGCTGAAACCAGAGCCCCGGCAACTCCCACTGTCCCTCCTGCTGGTCGTACCGATAACCACGCTGTTCCCGATCGTAAAGAATCGGCGCGTTCAGGTAATCACGCATATCTTCTATACAGCGGTTACGGGTCGCACGGGAACATTCCAGATACCGATCTATTTCTGCACCGGAAAGAGCGCGCTGCCGCCCGCTGAGCAGCTGATGAAGTCGAAATATGCGATCGAATCGGTCGATGATCGTAACCCGTTACAGAATGTTATTGGATGCTCAGAAAGCGCAGCGACTGCCCTGCTGGATGACTGGATGACTCGTTCCTAAGCTTAATGCCGAATCATTAATCAGGAAACGGTTTCAGGCCTTATTACCTGCCGAGGCGATACCGGTTTGCCGACAGTCGGTGATACTCCATCGGCGGTACCTGCTGTGCCAGCGCCCGCCTGACCAATCTCGCCGAGTCTGGTCGGTAGATGATCTGATAGTCCCGCCAGCGGATCTATTCATTATGTCGATCGGCCCATGGCGAATCGCTTCCGGGCGATTAAAATACGGACTGTTTCAATTCCGCTGTCTGGTCCAGCGGCCTTTAACCTTAGCAGGAAATTATCATGACCCGCACCGCCATGGATATTCTCAAACAGGATAGTTATGCCGCCCATCTGGGGCTGGAAATCGTCGAATCTCACGAAGGTTCATCCCTGGTCAAAATGCCGATCAAGCCGTTTCATATGAATGGTGGCGGTCGAGTTCATGGCGGTGCGCTGATGTCGCTGGCGGACCTTGCAATGGCAGCGGCCGCGATCAGTCGAGGCGATTACGGCAGTGGCATCAGTGTGCAGATGAATTTCATGAAAGGGGCAAAAGAGGGCACCTTGTGGGCTCGCGGCACCGAACTCTCGAGCGGCCGTTCCATTCGCCACTATCAGGTTAGCGTGGAGGATGACGACCAGAACCTGATCGGCAGTTTTCAGGGAACAGTTTATGTGATGCAAAACCCGGAAAAATTGCTGAATAAGGGCTAGTCATTTCAGCTTACCGGCAGATCTAAACCGGCTGAACCCGTACGCTACAAGGGTTTAAAAAGTTACCCCCAATTTCTGGGGATAACTCTGTGGACTAAACCGGAATATTGGCACCAATCCCGGCAATCAGGCGGCGTCGCTTTAAACTGCTTAAAAAACAGGCAATATCGTTTTGTTGTTATTTTTCAATGCCTTATAAAAGCGTTTTAATCCAGTTCCTTTACCTCCGGCAATCAGTTGCCGGTTTATGAAGGTTTAATGACAGGCTGTGCGTAACCGCCGTAGAAATCAGCCCTGTCAATCGTTTTTTCGCTTTTATTCGGTTTTTAATTCGCAATCACGGCCAGCCCGTTGGATAACACCACCTGGTCGCGGGCCGGCACGCTGCACCTGAAGGATACCTGCTGTTCATCCCGCCATATTTCAGTGCGCAAAACTTCTCCGGGATAAACCGGCGCGGAAAACCGCAGACGCATGGAGGTCAGTCGAGTAGCGTCGTAATCACAGCAGGTTTTTAACAGAGCGTGCCCGGCCACCCCCATGGTCGCCAGACCGTGCAGGATTGGCCGTTCAAACCCGGCTCTACTGGCCACCTCCAGGTCCGCATGCAGGGGGTTGTAGTCACCACTGAGTCGATAAATCAGCGCGGCCTGCTCCACCAACGGTAATTCACACTCTAAATCAGCCGGTCGCTCTGGCAGCTTGTGAGGCAAATAGGGTGCCGGGTCGTCGCCACCGCAGCCCCCATCACCCCGACAGAAGGTGGTCGAGGTAAGCGTCGCTAACAGGTCACCGGTCTGATGGTTAAACACCTGCCGTTCGGAATAGACCAGCGCGCCCTTATCGGGTCCCTTGTCGTTGATACCGGTGACCCGTGTCTGACCAATTACCGTACCGGCCACTGGCAACGGCTGGTGGATTTCGATGCCCTGCTCGCCATGAACCAGACGCACCGCATCGATTCCGGTGGCCGGATCACCCATCCAGAACCCCGGGTATCCCAGTACCACCGCCTGCGTGGGAGTGGCCTGCAGATTTTTCTCGTAAACAAACTCGAGCTGTCGCGGGTCCAGTGGATCAGCGCCGAACCCTACTCCAAGTGCATAGAGCATGGTGTCACGCTCAGTGTAGGTATGAACCTGCTCCTCGACCTGCCAGTTGAGAATGGTGTTGTAATCCATAATCTATTCCTTAAATGGGGTCCCAGCTAAAGACATCCGGCGAACGCTCCAGTGGGTAAAGATCGGTTTTGAATGCCGGCACTAGCCGCTCGGCCAGGGTATCCGGCGTCCAGCCCTCGCTGTTGTGGATGGACCGAATAGGACGTGACTGGCTCATCAGGAAAACTTCGTTGCGGCGCACGGCAAAAATCTGACCGCTCACCTCGCTGGCGGCGTCACTGAGCAGATAGACCGCCACCGGCGCAATATTTTCCGGGCCCATTTTTTTAAGTTTCTCGACCCGCGCCTGCTGTTCCGGCGTATCGGTTGGAATAGAACCGATCATGCGGCTCCAGGCGAAGGGCGAAATACAATTGGAACGAATATTGAAGCGTTCCATATCCAGGGCAATCGAGCGAGAAAGCCCGGCGACACCGAGTTTAGCGGCGGAATAATTTGACTGGCCAAAATTGCCAATCAGCCCGGACGTGGAGGTCATGTGCACGTAAGCACCGCTCTGTTGGCCGCGAAAATGGGTGGCCGCCGCCCGGCTAACGTAAAAGCTGCCCATCAAATGGACCTGAACCACCGCTTCGAAATCGGCCGGATCCATCTTGTGAAAATACTTGTCGCGTAAGATGCCCGCGTTGTTGACCACCCCGTCGATCCGACCGAATGTATCCAGCGCGGTCTCAATGATGCGCTGGGCACCGTCCCAGTCGCTAACACTGTCCGGGCTAATCACGGCCTGACCTCCGGCTTCCTTTATCTCTGCAATCACTTCCTGAGCCGGGCTGGCATCGCGACCTTCGCCGGCCACATCGCCGCCAATATCATTGACCACCACCTGGGCACCGGCGAGGGCCGACGCCAGGGCTATTTCCTTGCCAATGCCCCCACCGGCACCGGTCACTACAATCACTTTGCCGCGAAGGTTAGCGGGCAGGTTTGCTGCATCTGTCATGTTGACTCCTGAGAAATCAGATTAGGTTTGTGATGAAATTTTGATCCGGTTAAAGCGTCGCTGCGGTACCGAGAATCGCAGTAACCTGTGCCGATAGCACTCCGCCATTACCATGAGCAAGGCCAATGTCGGCACCGTTCACCTGCCGCTCACCCGCCTCGCCCCTTAGCTGTCGAACTACTTCGATTACGGGGAAAATGCCGTACATGCCGGGATGACAACATGAAAGGCCGCCGCCGTTGGTATTAACGGGTAGCTCGCCACCGGGCGCAATCCGGCCTTCGGCAACGAAGGCACCCCCCTCTCCTTTGGCGCAAAAACCGAGGTCCTCCAGGAACAGAATCGGGTTAATGGTGAAGGCATCGTATAGCCCCAGTACATCAACGTCTTTGGGGCCAACGCCGGCAATTTCATACGCCCGCTGGCCCGATTCAACCGCCGCCGTCTCGGTAAGATCCGGCATGCTGGTAATCTGTCGATGACGAGTTGCGGAGGAACCACCCAGTAGATAAATGGGTGGTTTTTCGAAATCATCCACCCGCTCGGCGCGAACCATCACAATCGCACCGCCGCCGTCCGTTACCAGGCAACAGTCTCTGACCGTCAATGGATCACTGATCATGCGACTCGCCAGCACCTCCTCAACCGAAGTGTCGGCCTGCTCAAACGCATCGGGATTGAGTTGCGCCCAACGTCGCGCAGCCACGGCCACCTCGGCCAGTTGCTCCCGGGTGGTGCCGTATTCGTACATATGACGCGCCGTCGCCAGTGCATAGGAGGAGATCGGATAGCGCGGAGCATAGGGCACCTCATAAGGTTGCTGTTCGGACATGGTCGCCAGCCCGCCAACGCTGGTGCGCTGGTTACTACCGTAGCAGATCAGCGCCACATTACAGAGTCCCGCTTCCAGTGCCAATGCGGCACTGGAAAGGTAGTTAACAAATGACGCCCCACCGATCATGCTGCCATCAAAATAACTGGGCTGAATACCCAGGTACTCAGCCGTTGAGAGCGTCGGCATAAAATGAAATGACGAACCGGTAAACAGGCCATCAACGTCACGAATAGTCAGACCAGCCTCGGCCAGTGCCACCTGCGCAGAATCGCCCAGAATATCCAGCGCATTACGGCCGCCTGCGGCCTCACCCATGCCGGCATGGCCGACGCCTACAATAGCCGCGGAACCCCTTAATGAATTAGCCATCAGCCTGCTCCTCCGCCAGCATTCGTCACGCCACTGGAGCCGGCCTCAGCCAGATCGAACAGTACAATATGGCGTTCACCCTGCGGATCACTTTCGGTGGCTATTCGGGCTTTCACTGCACTACCAATGGCTACCTTGTCCGCCGCTATCCCTTCAACCCGGCTCATCATTCTGGGGCCTTCCGCCAGTTCGATAATGGCCACATTGTAGGGACCGCCCTTCTCTTCCCGCCGACGCACGACGGTGGTCGAGTAAACCACGCCGTCACCACTCACCAAACGCCATTGCAGGTCAAAACCTCCACAATGGGGACATAGCACCCGCGGGTAAAAAATAAATTCATTGCACGCCTGACACTGCTGCAGCCGAAACTCACCTCTGCCCAGATAATTCTGGAATTCCCGATCGGGACCATCCCCCTGAAATGTATCCACTGCTGACTGCATTCTTCCCCCTTGCTGGAATTAGTCGACCTGTTTGACTGGTGGTCGGTATATTACAGAGTTAAACAGCAAAACCATCCCCTCATAGAGCGCAGAAGTTCCACTCACTGTTCAGTAATAACAACGATTAGCGCCAGCTATCTACACGAGCCCGTATCAGGAGAAATTACCCACTATGAGTAACGCAGACGACCAGCAACGCCCCGCCGAGACAACCGGGCGACTGACAAAAACGGGCAATGGATTTGCCGCCGATCTACTCCTTGGACAGGTGGCGCTGGTCAGCGGCGGGGGTAGCGGCATCGGCCGGGCAACGGCGCTGCAGCTCGCCCGTTGCGGTGCCCAGGTCGTCGTCATGGGTCGTCGCCTGGCACCGCTGGAGGAAACCTGCGAATTAATGGCTCAGGAGGGCTACGAAGCCGTACCACTGGCCGGCGATACTCGAGAGGTTGATCAGATTGAGGAGGTTTTAAAGACGATTGAAGCGAAGTTTGGTCGCCTTGATTTGCTGGTAAACAATGCCGGTGGACAGTTTGTTTCTGCCGCAAAAGACATAACACCGAAGGGGTTTGAGGCAGTGGTTCGCAATAACCTGATTGCCACCTGGAACATGACTAAACTGGCGGCGGACCGGTTTATGTTAGACCGCGGTGGGCGAGTAATCTGCATTACCGCCGCGGTCCGTGCCGGCTTCAGCGGTTTTGCTCACACTGCCGCGGCTCGCAGCGGCGTGGCCAGCCTGATAAAAACACTGGCCGTGGAATGGGCTGAACACGGAATTTTGCTCAACTGCGTAGCCCCTGGCACTATCCAGACCAGTGGCATGGGTCAGTATCCGATTCCATCGGATCAATGGGCGACCACCAACCGAAACCTGCTGGGGCTCATGGGCGAGCCCAACGACATTGCCAATATGGTGGTCTATCTGGCATCCCCGATGGCCCGCTTTATTACCGGCGAAGAGTTCTACGTTGATGGCGGCGAAACATTGCATCTGGGCCACGATGCCCGCGAAATGATCGACACAGAAATGTTTGAAAAACGCCAGCGAGCTGATCAGGTCCGGCCGGAGTAGCGCCGAATCTGATCAGCCCGCTGAAGAAACGAAGGTCGATTATATAAAAGCTAGTTAATCGCCAGGATGCCCGCTATCAGCGGTTTAATCTGGTCGTCGGTAAGGTGTCCGTGGGGGGCCATGGGAATCGGTCCCCAGGTGCCACTGCCACCCTCCTTGACCTTCGTCAGCAGCAATGCCGCCGCCGTCTCATCGCCACGGTATTTGTCTGCCACTTCTTTATAGCTGGGGCCTATCAGCCGGACATCCACCTTGTGGCAGGCAACGCAACCGGCTCCTGCCAGCGACGACTCCAGGTCGTCTGCCGTCGCCGCAGCGCTAACCACCATCGCAGCTAACATCAGTGGGACAGAAAAAAATCGGTTCAACATCTGTAACTCCTTTACGGATTAATTAAGTAATTGCAAGTCCTCCCCCACCAGTCAACCGATCCATCCATTACGACAGCCACTGGCAAGCCGCCTATTTTACCCTTACTCTGCTTACTGACTTCCTGGTTTGGGTCAACTCTAAACCCTAACCATTGACTAACGAGTTGACCTCACGCAATGTGGTTATTAATCAATAGGCTAGTATCTATTGAGAAATGAACAACCAATAAAAAGGAGATTGAGGAATGAGCACACTTAGCGCCAAACACGTTCTTGTCCCACTGGATTTTTCGGATCCGTCGATGAAGGCCCTCGACGCAGGGGCGGATCTGGCAAAAACCTATAATGGAAAAGTTCTGATTGTCTATATAGCCGAGCCAGCGCCATTTTCCCCAGAGCTGGTCGTGCCAGCCGATGGCTACGAACAGAAGGTGACTGAGAAAGCGACTGCCCGTCTCGACGAAATCTGTCGGTCACACATTTCTCAGGGAGTAGAGGCTGCCTATAAAATCCGTTTTGGTCATCCTTACGATGAAATTATTGGCCTGGCCAGGGAGGAACAGGTTGATTTAATCGTGATGGCGACCCACGGACACTCGGGAGTTCGGCATATGCTTCTCGGCAGCACCACCGAAAAAGTGGTCCGTGGCGCAAGCTGCCCGGTATTAACCATGAAGTTTGACAATTAGCCAGCGGCCAATGCTGAACTAGTCCCCGTAATAACCTGCCAGCGCGCGGCGAAACTCAATCGCCCGCGCTGGTAGCCCGTTTGTTAACCATCGCGTTTTAGCCCGGGCAACCTGTGCCAGAAAAGCGGAGGGATCAGGTCTCAAATCCAGGTTATCCACACTGGGACGATAGGTAAATCCTGCCGCATCACTGAATATCCATTCCAGTGCCTGCGGTGCGGTCTCTACGCTCTCAAACTGCGTCTGCTGCTGCAGGTCGCGCAGGGGTTGATACCAGTAGCCAAAATCGACCTGCTGCCGCCGCCGAGGGCCGGCAATACACCAGTGAGCGATCTCGTGCAGTGCACTGGCAAAATAACCATGAGCAAACTGCAACTGGTGATAGCCACTGGCGTCCTGTGCCGGTAAATAAAGTGGTTCATCGCCACCGCGCACCAGTCTGCAGCGATAGCGTCTGGCAAACAGGCCATCAAACAACCGGATCAGGTCCGTTGCATCGTGATTTACCACCCGAGTCACCTGAAACGGTTAAGGGTTACCCGTCGGAAAGCAGACTGCGCAGCTCGATCAATGCCGCATTTGCGCGGCTGATATAGGAGGTCATGGTTAACGAGTAATTGGCCATCAGCCCGTAACCGTCGCCATTAAGCACCATCGGACTCGTCACCGGTTG
>Ga0070727_10005010_pt1 | contig 10989 bp, 6 predicted proteins | sample tdAd472_FD_66722 | JGI IMG/M metagenome (GOLD analysis project Ga0070727, IMG submission 66722) | Marine sediment microbial communities from the Atlantic coast under amendment with organic carbon and nitrate - tdAd47.2 | ecosystem: Environmental > Aquatic > Marine > Coastal > Sediment | place... | reverse complement strand
TTCCCCAAGAGACGCTTCGACGGAGAAATACTGAACTGGGTGCTCAACAACACGGACCGCCCCCTTTTCCTACACCCCCAGGAAGCAACCCGGGGACTGGACGCCCGTCTGATGCCGTCGGGACTACTTCTCCAGGCCCTGCGCCCGGAGGAAACGCCCCAGGTCACCCCCCTCGACAACCTGACGTGGCGCAATGCCCTGCCCGCCATGCCCGTCGCCGACTACACCGTATCCTTGATTCAATACGATCTTGCCAGCGCGTCGGCCCGCATGGCCTTCGCACGGGGTGAAACGGAAGCGGCATTGGCCCACGTCGAAGCGGCGGTCACCTTCGGACACCGCGCGCCGGTTATCTTGCACAATATGGGTGTCCTTTGCGCCCGCAATGAAGCCTACGGGGCCGCCGCAGCATACTTTGGCGAAATCCTCACCGTCCAGCCCGACAACCTCAATGCCCGCAAGAAACATGAACGCGCGCTGGAACTGGCCGAGACGCCGAAACGATAGCAGCGTTGCGGACGCAAGCGACAGTCTTCTTACAATTCCTGCTGCAGCGTGATGGTACCCGCATCGAGGGTAACATCCCGCCAGTCTACAGGGTCTCGGACTTCGAATCGCTCCACACGGACCTGATGGGTCCGTTTGTTCCACCGCCCCGTGAGCTCCACCTCCGCACCACGATGGGTATCACCCCGCCAAAGCTCCTCACTCTCCCAACCTGGCACAATGACCAACACCGTGTCCACCTTGGTGTTGACATGGTTCGCGGATTCCTTTACCACTTCATGCACCGCGAACGCGTTCAAATCCCGAACAATCGGAGACACCCCCTGCGCTTCATCCGCCTCGGGCGTGGGATAAAGCGGAACAACCGTGCCCAAGAGCACCACGGAAACTTCCGGCGCCTCTACCTCTTTGACTTTTTCCTCCGCCAGGGTAAAGCAACTCGCCCACACCAACATACCGATCAATCCGTAACGCGCCATGACCAATCTCCCGTCTTCCCGCGAAAACCATTCCCGCAGGAGTATCTACTTGTCTAACGGTTCGACAGAGCAGGTGTTCAATCCCACACAAAAAAAGCCCGACGCGAATCAATCCCGCGTCGGGCATTCATTTCTCGTGCTATCGTAGTGCTTATCCCTTGTCGTCGAGATTGGCCTTCATCTCTTCGTCCGTGGGGGTAGTCGAAGGCACGCCTCCTTCAGGAACCTCGAGCCCCGCCGTCCAGACAATGGCATTCAAGACCAGCGTGCGGAAATTATCGTCCTGCCAGCTCTTGTGGTAGTGCGCGCCGGTAAAGCCGAAACTACGGCCACCACCTGGCCGTTCATAGGCCCAGGCCATATGTTGCTCCTCGCCGTTGGCGATGGCTTCCCGAACGTGCGGATTACCACTGTGCGGACCATCTTCCCGGGCCATGGTCGACTTGGGCGGCAAGGTCGTCAGGATAGGCGAGACTCCGTTCATGCCCTCCACAAAACGCATGTGAAAATACCACTCGTCGTTGATCTCAAAGGGCGTAACACCCGATGTGATCGCGTGTGCGGGCAGGGTCGTATAGTTGGCAGTCCAATGAGGATTTACCGACCAGTGGGGCTCAAAGTAGCCCCCCAGCCATTCCAGGAACTTGTCTCCGCATTCCCCTTTGGTTGTCTCCACCGCATAGTGGATACACGTGAGACCCACGCCCTTATCCATAAGCCCCTGGAAAAACTCCAGATTCTTGTTCAACACATGGCGAGCACCACCGTCACAATAGATCACGACGGAAGATGCCCCGTCAAAGATACTCGTATCGTCCGGCCAGCCATAGTACGTAACGACGGCCTCAACATTGGGCATACTCTTATTCAGGCTGTTGGCAAGCAGCATGCTCCCGGCTCGATGCTCGTGATCGCCTGGCGCGTGACTCGGTTTCCCGGCGATAAACACGATTTTCGTTTTGTCATCGGCCGCAGCGCGAACCGTAGCCAACGTCGACAAGACTACGGCCAAGACGGCGATTACACAATGTCGCATGATATCTCTCCTGATGACTCCGGCCAGATGAGCCGGAAAGGCAATTTAAGAACTGTTACTCTAGCGCCTGTCTCCCAACCGGGTCAAGCCACACCCGTGCGTCATGGAGAGAAATTGACATTGCTGCTTACCGTCAGAAATGCTATAGAGAATCGCAGAACTGGTGTGCACCAATAGCACACTCGCCCTCTGGGCAATCTATGCTTCATCGGGATAAACACGGGCACCGTTATCGCATACGGGGGAACTATGACAAACGCAACGGCACTCCTATCCAGCATCAATCTCAGCACCTTGGAAGGACATATCGAGGCAAGCCGATACCTGACGGCCTATCGGGATACAGAAGCGCTCTGGAGCGAACCGGAACTGGTCGAACGCCTGGAACCCGAACAACTTGTCCTTGCGGCACGACTTGCCGGCCACCTGGGTGGTCACAAGCTCAGTCGATGGTTTATGCGCCACGGAAGGAGCGTATTCCCGGATCACCCGGCTGTTTCATTCTACGCAACCTACTTCGGCACCCAGCGTGAAAACCCGGTAGATGCATTCCGCGACTTTGAAATTCGGGAGCTGGACGGGCTCACCTATGACGATCCAAAACTCCAGGCCCATTGGCTTGCCACTGCGGCCATGAGTTGGGGCTCCGTCCGCCAGATGACGCGCGCCCATCGCCTGCTGGATGACGCCCTCGCGTTGGAAGTCGATACAGGCTACACCCTCATGGCCCAGGCCGTGGTTCACTTCATGGAAGACCAATGGGAGCGCGCACTGGATTGTGCCGAGCGCGCCTGGACGCTCGCTCCCGGACGGCCCGCCACCGCCAATACACTCGGCCGTATACTTTCCCGGGCAGGTCGGGTCGAAGAGGCCGCCAACCGTCTCTATGGAGCCGCCAAAGAGCACGAATCATTCGGCATCGCGGTGGAGGCGATTCGTTACTGCATGAGCATGGCAGAGCATGCCGAGGGCGATGAGCAGACCCACTGGAGCGACTGGGCGCAGGAACTCAACCACGATTTAGGCGCCCGTGCCCCCCTGGCCGATCGGGACACCTTGAGAACCCTGGATTTCATCCGTTTTGACGTAGCCCAGTTTCGACAGGACCTCGGCGCATTGGAGTCCCTGTCCAACGAAGGGGCGACTCCCTTTCTCCGCACCCTCAGCGCCGATCTCGTAAAGGCCACGGACAAACGTCGGCTTCTCCTGCCCTACACACCCCTGCGTCAGAAGCACAACACCTGCCTGCCTACCGCTATTGGTGCCATACTTACGGCCCGAGGCGATGCTATCGACGTCGATGCCCTGGTAAAGCAGATTTCTTTCGGGGGCACCGCTTCGTGGCGCGCCACGGAGTGGCTAAAGGAACAGGGATATGCGGCCCATCCTATCCTCCTTGACCGCCATGTGGCGACGACCCTTCTTGAGGCGGGACACACCTTCGTTTTCATCACGTCCCACCTCGACAATTCGCACGCCATGACGGCTATCGGTATCGACTACGCCGCAGATTGTCTACTCGTACACGACCCCAGTGGACTGCGCTGGTTGCGGTATGAATTGGCACACCTCGGCGACACCGAACACCCGCTGGGCCCCGAAGGGATTCTGATTACCACACCAGAAGACTGGGAGTCCGCCCGTCAACTGATTGATGCGGAGAACCTGGACGTCGCACAGGCATACACCGCCTACCAGCAAGCGTCGGAGAGGTCGGGGAATACAGCAGCCAATAACGTTCTCGCCGAGCTGGAAAATCGCTCGAGACGTCACCCGGTAACCCGCTTCGTGAAAGCACTCCAGTACCGAAATCACGGGCGCAGTCAGGATGCCAAGCGCATCCTGCAGGAGTTGATGGAATCTCACCCCCGCTGCGAACGATTGCAGGCGACCATCATGTCGGTTTATGACAGCGCGGGCGAGTTCACCCGCCTCTGCAATGCCCTGGAAGAGATAGTCGAAGGGGCGCGTCTGCCCGGCATGGAACGGGAGCAGGAATGGCGCCGCCCTCCCGCCACGTTCGTCATGCGCTACGTCCATTTGCTCAGCCGCTCCGATGACAAACTTCCGAAGGCACGTCGTATCGTGCGTCACGCCATCAGCTGGAACCCCTACAGCGCACGTCACTACTTCGCCCTCGGCATCGTACTGCACCGTGCCGGCGAAACCGAAGCGGCCCTTCTTCCAGCGCGTATCGCCGCCTACCTGGAACTCGAAGACGAGCAATTCGCCCGCTTCCTTGTCTTTGTTTTCGCAAACGTCGGCAAAGAGGAGGAAGGATTTCAGTTTCTGAAGGAGCGGGCTGAGAAACTCAGCGCATCGGACCTGGGCGCAGAAGCGTGGACAACCCTGGTGGATGTGCTGGAATCCAGCGGCTATCCGGAACGGGCCCAACGCGTCCTCCGCGATGCCTTGGCGACTCACCCGAAAAATGCGCCACTCCTCGCCTTTTCCACCCAGTTTTTTGCCAACGGTGGCCATTGGAACGAAGCACATGAAGCGCTCCAGAGCCTGGAATCAGAAGACCACCATCTCCTGTTTCTCCAGGCTGCAACCTACTTTCATGCCCGGCGCGGAAACCGGAAGTCCGCCCGTGAGTATGGCGAAAGCTGGCTGCGGGAAGCCCCCCTCGCAGAAAACGCGCGCCACAGCTACCTTCACCAACTGACCATGGAATCGGGCACAGAGGCCGGTGTGCAATGTGTCCAGGCCTGGTTGAAGCATCAGCCCGACAATGAAATGTTGGAGTACACCCTCTTTGAGTTGTACCGCGAACTCTTCAACGATGAGGCTATCGAGGCGCTGCTCGGAAACGCCCTCAGGCGCAACCCCGACGATGCCTGGGCATGGCGCGAGCGCACCCTGCGCCTCCTTCGAAAAATCGATAGTACGCCGCCGACCGAGCGTACCCTACTGATGGATGATCTGGCAGTTGGTCTGGAAGCCTGCACGCGGATTTGCCCCGACCACCCCGTCACGGCCATCATCAAGGCACGCCATGCAGGCATCTTGGGAATCGCGCGAGAAAGCCTCCGCTGCTATATGGAAGCCGTTGAGCGGGACATCTCCCTGCTCAGCCATGTGGGTGAGCTCCTCAACGCCCTGCACGGAGTACCCCGGGAAGAACGGGCCGCCATTCTGAATCAGTTTGAGGAGCGGTTACTCCAGACCACAGGACCACTCACGGGCGCGGGCGATCTATCCGTACTCTTCGCGGAACATCTGGGACGGGACTCCGCCCGGGAAGCCCTGAAACGCTGGGCCCGTCACAGGAGCCTGGATGCCCATCTCATCAATGCCCACGCCAACCTGCTGCTTAATTATGGCGAGGGCACAAGCCACGCGGAAGAGGCCCTGCAATTGGTACGCGAAGGCACCAAACGCTTTCCCGCCAACAGCGAGCTAAAACATACGCTGGCACGCTGTCTGAACGCCCTGGATCACGCCGACGAAGAGGAATCGGTACTGCGCGTGCTCATCCAGCAGGTGCCCACTGATTTGCATCCCCGGCTCCGACTCGCACGCCTGTTGGCGCTTCAGGAGAAACACGACGAGACCAGGGTCCTACTGAAAGAGGCCATCGCTATCGACCCTTCCCATCCCGGTGCACGAGACGCCTACGCCCACTGTCTCTGGGAGCAAAATCACCCCCTGGAAAGCATCGCCGCACTGGAGGAAGCACTTCGATTTATGCCGGAATCCATTGGTCTGCGGGAACTCCTTATCGAGCGTTACATGGATATGGGGGACGAGGCCAATGCGGTGCGCACCAGCCGCGAAGGTATAGACCGGTTTCCATCTGGCTCCTACCTCTGGTATCTCTACGGTGCCCTGTTGGAACGCTCGTCCCTGCATCGAAACCCCGAAGAAATTGAAGCGGCCTTCCGCAAATCACTGGCGCTCAACGCAAGCCTGACCGATTCAGCCGATGCGCTCGCAACCTTCCTCTGCGAAATGCGTCGCTTCGACGAAGCCCGTGCCATCCTGGAAACACAGATCACACTGGTGCAGCATAGCGTCTCGCTCCGAGGCCGTTTGGCCTGGATACAGCATGCCGAAGGAAAACAGGACGAAGCGCGCGACCTGATGTACGCCCTGCTCCAGGAAGACCCGCGCTATGGTTGGGGATGGCGCATGCTCATCGGCTGGTTGGAAAACGATGGGGACCTGGAGCGTGTTCGCACCATGCTCTCCGGTATCCACACGGCCATCCCCGAGGACTCCTTCTTGCGCGGGCTGGCACTTAACACCGTCACGAGGCTGGAAGAAGATGAGCGGGCCCAGGAAGACACCTGGAAACAGCTCCTGCATGACTTTCCCAAAGACCACTCTATCGGTCTGATGCGTTTCGACCTGCTCTTTGAAAGCGACCGCATGCAGGAAGCGCGCGAGCTCCTCGATACGGTCAGCCGCTTTCACCCCACGTCGACCTTTCTGCTCGCCCGGGATGTCCAGATCTCCTGTCAGGAAGGCAACACGGACCGCGCCATGCAGGCCGCCCGTGTAATCTGGACGCAACCGTCTGGCGACAGCACCTGGCCGGAAGAATCCTCGTGGGATGCCGTCGCACGTGCCGGACAGGGCGATTGGGCCGCCCAGATAATTTTCGATGCCCTTGCGGCCGACTACCGCGTGGGCACCCTGATTTTTGCCTGTGTCTGCGACTATATCCATGAGCGCCATTGGGATATCTGGATAAGCCCCCGGCTATGGAGTAATCGACAACGCCCCTTCCCCTCGGTCTGGATTCAGGGAAAATCTGCCCACCGCTTGCTGGCCCTGCTCGAGACGATGGAAACGGTAACCTGGGATGCCACCCAACATCGGGCCATCGTCCTGAATAAACTTGTTCGCATGGGCTATGGACGCTGCGCCTACCATTGGTGTATGCATCACAAGAATCACATGGAGCAATCGCCCGTCATTTGGGAAGCCGCAGGATTCGCGATCCTCCGATGCTGGCCCAAACACCGCCACTATCACCGTTTCTTTGCCGACTGGCAGAACAAACCTGGCATCGACTTACGGAACGCGGCCCTCTACGTGTGGTCACTGAAGGCACCGCGCGGGTCGGCCGAAAAACGACAGCACCACCTCCAACGAGTTTGCACCCACGCCCAGCAGGGACTCCAACAACTCCAGCATGACGAGACAGTTCGTTATATGGCCTGTCAGTTGGGCGCGTCTCTGCTCCAGTTGGAGCGTTGGGAAGCCTTTGTCGCGTGTATGGAGCGCTACGGAGCCTACATTGAAGACGACGCCCGTGCTGGCGACTATTTTCTTCCCGATGACTTCCAACACGTCCCAGCCGTACTCACGGGCTTTTACGACCTGCTTCGAATGGAAATTACAGACGACGCGGCGATCCATCGCCTGGCCGACCATCTTACGCACACGTTCACGCGAAGCAAGTGCCCGTCGTGGGTATCCGAAACGTGGCACCGCTGTGTTGCTTACCGCAACCCAGCCGTCTCCTTCGACCGCCGCTGGTCGTGGCGCATGAAACGATTCCTGACGCTCTAAGCCCCGCACAAATTGGGGCCATGGCTTGCAGGTCCTTCACCGGGCGGGGTATGCTTACCGCTCCTTAAACACCGACCCAGTCAGCCCTGAACAGGATCTACTTACCATGCAATTATCGTCCAAATCGACCCTACCGCTCCTGACCCTTATCGCCTTTGCTGTGCCCCTCACCGTAGGTGCTCAGGACGAAGCCGGAGCCACTGCCACCGCAGAAGCGGCCACCGGTATCGTTCCCCTTATCAGCCGCTGGCTCCATGTCTTCGGGGCTATCTTCCTGCTGGGCGGTGCCTTCTATCTCCGCGCCGTATTGATGCCGGCTGCCAACGAAAGCCTGGATGGCGAAACCCACGAAAAGCTGCGCCAGAGTGTCATGGGACGTTGGCGCAAAATCATGCCCATTCTATTTACCCTCCTCATCCTGAGTGGTTTCTATAACTTCCTCATGGTCACCCGTTTCGAGCATGATGGACAACCCCAATACCACATGCTCTTCGGCATCAAGTTTCTCCTGGCCATGGCCGTTTTTGCCCTGGCCTCCATGCTCGCCGGCACCAAGTCGGTATCCCAGAAACTGCAGAAAAACTCCAAGCTCTGGCTCGGAATTACCATTGCCATGGGTATGCTCATTGTCATGCTCGCGGGCTATATGAAAATGATGTAATCCCTATGAACGGGACTTTTCGAACGCTCTATGGAACCTGTACCTTTCTGCTACTCCTGGCGAGCCCCGCGTTTGCGGGATTTTCCATCAGCACCTTCAAGGCCGATGTCACCCCACCACTGGGCACACCCCTCTGCGGTGGAGGCGTCCCGCCTGTAAAATCTATCACCGATCCGCTGAGTGCCAGGGGCGTCGTCTTCTTTCCTGACGGGGAAAAGCCCCTCGTGCTCTGCGCAGTAGACTGGGTTGGCATTGGCAATGGTGGCTACCGCGCCTGGCGGGAGGCACTGGCCAAAGCGGCCGCCACAGAGGTCGATCGGGTAGCCGTCCATGTCCTGCACCAGCACGATGCCCCTTTTTGTGATTTCAGCGCCGAGACCTTAGCAGAAAGCGTGGGATTGGGCGGTGAAATGTTTGACGTGCCTTTTGCACGGACAGCCATCGCCAACACGGCGCAGGCCGTCGCCGAGTCCCTGTCCTCCCGACAAGCCGTGTCCCACATCGCCGCTGGCGAGGGCATCGTCCATCACATCGCCTCTAACCGGCGCATTCTCGATGACGCGGGAAACGTCCGTGTGACACGATGGACCGCCACCGGCGATCCCCTCGTGCGCGCCGAGCCGGTGGGGACCATTGACCCCTTCCTCAAATCTGTCAGCTTTTGGGACGGTGAAATTCCGCTTGCCGTCCTCACCTATTACGCCACCCACCCCCAGAGTCACTATGGCAAAGGCGACGTCACCACCGATTTCGTAGGCATGGCCCGACAGGCCCGCGAAGATGCCCTGCCCGGCGTCCTCCACATCCATTTCAATGGTGCGGGGGGAAACCTCGGGGCGGGCAAGTGGAACGATGGCGCTCCCGAAAATCGTCCCGTACTCGCGAAAAAACTGGAAGCGGGTATGGAACGGGCTTGGAAGTGCGCGGAGAAGGTTCCCGTGGATGCTACTACCCTTGATTGGAAAACCCGGTCGCTTGTACTCCCCGGACGGGAAGATATCGATCGAAACCACGAAGAGCAACTTCTGGCCAATGAAACGGCCAACGACGGGCAACGACTGCGATCCGCCATGGAATTAGCCTGGATGAATCGCAGCAACCCGGAAGACCCCATCGTGTTGAGCCGCCTGCGCATCGGCACGGTGCAATTACTCCAGTTGCCCGGCGAACTCTTTGTGGAGTATCAGCTCAACGCCCAGGATATGGCCCCGGAAAGTGTGGTCTGTGTCGCGGCTTACGGTGATTACGGCCCAGGCTACATCGGCACGGAGATATCCTATGGTCAAGGGGGCTATGAGACCGCGAAGTACGTGGCCCACTGTGGCCCTGGCGTCGAAAAAGTCTTGATGGATGGTATCGCCGCCTTAGTCCGATAGGACAGCCCCTTTCAAACACGACCGCGCCCGCGACAACTCTGGAATGAGGAATGTCGCGGGCGCAGTGTCTCTAGAGACTAAGCGTATTATTCAGTCTTTTGACGCGCCAAAGGCACCGCTCAAGAGCGTTACGAAGGCGGTCAACCAGACCTGTAAAAAGATGGCGCCAAAGGGGTCACTCGCTTTGGCAACGGAAATAGGGCGTACATGTTTCATGGGGTTATCCTCCTTGATTTGGTTCCGTCCATAAAAACGTTATGCACTCAAGACGCACGTCCCGCACCATCTATTCATTTTGTTCCAATTAACGCCAGACCGCCCGAATGGTCTTGGGGATGTCCGCATTGTCGATATAGGGACCACGGCGAGCGTCCGTGCCCTTTACGGCGTCCAACAACTTCTCCGCGCCCTGGCCTTTTGCGAAGACGGGTACCACCTGGTTGGTGTGGCTTCCCGTGTTCCACTGAAAGCCCGGCGTCGCCCCTTTCCCATGGCCCTCGAGGGGATTCACCTCCGGATCAGAATCGGGACCACACAAATAGCCGGTTTCGTGGTCCGCCGTAATGATAAGCAGCGTGTCTTCCCAACTGCTGTTTTTCTCTACCCAGGCAACCACCGCCTCAACGGCCAGGTCAAAGTCGTGCTGCTCTTCGATAAGCCGTCCAAATGCATTCGAATGGCCCGCCCAATCAATCGCGCCCCCTTCAGCCATGAGGAAGAATCCTTCCGGATCCTTGGAGAGCGTGTTTAGTGCACCTTCGACCAACAAGGCCATCCCAGGCAGGTTGGGCGTTGCGGCCACTTCATAGGGCCCTGCCTTTTTGTCACCATCGCGGTTGGCTTGCAGCGTAGATGCCACGGGCAGTACGCCCAACACACGACCGGCATCGCCATCGCCTTTTGCCAGTGCTTCGAAACCGGCAAGCTCATCGATAAGACGCCACGGATCGGCTTTTCCGTCGCCATCGGCATCTCCGCCTGCTTTGCCTTCCTGAATGCTGCGCCAGAGCGCTTCGCCACCAATCCGATCATAGCTTCCGTCGGTCTTATAGGGATTGTCTCCCAGACCACCCACTTGCTTGCTATCATCATCGAACCAGGGATGTCCGGCACCGATGAGCAGGTCAAGGCTGCTGTTCGTGATCATGTCGTAGGCCAAGGCTTCCACATCATTACGGGACTTCGCAAAGGTGGTAAAGGCAGCTGGCGTCGCATGACTCAAATACACCGTGCTCAGTACGCCGGTGGACTTGCCCATCGCTTCCGCATCCTGATAGAGATGGCGCAAGGGCTTCCCATCCGCATCCTGTCCAATACGCTTGTTCAGGGTTTTTACCCCCGTGGAAAGGGTCGTGGCGGCCGCCGCAGAATCGGTCGGATCTTTGCGCACATAGTCAAAGTCTTTGG
>Ga0070727_10005009_pt1 | contig 10989 bp, 8 predicted proteins | sample tdAd472_FD_66722 | JGI IMG/M metagenome (GOLD analysis project Ga0070727, IMG submission 66722) | Marine sediment microbial communities from the Atlantic coast under amendment with organic carbon and nitrate - tdAd47.2 | ecosystem: Environmental > Aquatic > Marine > Coastal > Sediment | place... | reverse complement strand
CGTCGACGACCTGCTACCACGCTCATTCCATCTTTGACGGTACCTGGCACCACTTTTCGAACGTTTGGAACATATTCGCCCGGCGAATATGTTCCAAACGTTCGAAAAGTGGTGCCAGGTACCGTCTTACAACAAGGTCTCCACCTCTTCGCGCGTCGGTAGGGATGGTTGTGCGCCCTGACGCGTTGTTGCGACGGCGCCCGCCGCGCAGGCAAATCGCAATGCGTCTTCCGGGGATTGGCCTTCGACGAGCGCCACGGTTAGGGCCGCCGTAAAGGTATCCCCGGCACCGACCGTATCGATCGCGTTGACTTGTGGCGGCTGCGCTTCCGCGATGACTTGCCCGTGCTTCTGCAGCGTCGCACCACGTGACCCGTAAGTCGTTGCGATCAACCCGCCGCAGGCCGTCAGCGTATCGCCGTACCAGGCGGCTTCGGTTTCGTTGACGACGACGAGGTCGGCTCTCTGCATCACCGAAACGTCGATCTCCTTCGCAGGCGCCAGGTTCGCGCAGACAAAACCGTCGAAGTCGGCAGCTGCGGACGCGATCACTCCGCCCGGAATCTCGAGCTGACAAATCAACGCGTCCGCCTTACCCGGCGGCAACACGCGTTCGTCCATGGCAGCGTTGGCGCCGGGCGCGACGACGATCTGGTTCTCGCCCGACGGTGCGACCGCTATCAACGCAATTCCGGTCGACTTGTTATCGAGCACCCGGACACCCGTAAGGTCGACGCCTTCTTCACGCAGCAGGACGAGCGCGTCGTCAGCCACGGAATCGTTGCCGACGCAGGCAACGAGCCGCACGTCGGCACCGAGGCGCTTCGCCGCCAGCGCCTGGTTGGCGCCCTTGCCGCCCGGGAAACGGCTTAGTTGGGCACCGGTGACCGTCTCGCCGGCCTCGGGCAGGCGCGAAACTGATGCCGAAAGATCGAGATTGACCGAGCCGATGACGAGAACGTCAACCATCCTGCTCCCCGAATCGTGCAAGTCGCGACGTCAGCAGCTCGTAGAAACCGTCCGCATCAACCGAGTAAATCCAGTTGACGTTGTGCGGCCTGTCGGTGACGTGCCAGAAATCGATCGCGGTATGGCCCATCGTCAGCTCGGACCCGGTCTCGACAGACAAGTTGCAGGTCTTGCCCTCGAACAGCGCAGGCTGCAACAGCCAGGCGATCGTGCAAGGATCATGCAGCGGTGCGCCCTCGACGCCGTACTTCTTGGAATCGTGTCTCTCGAAAAAACCGAGCATGCCCGCGGTTGCCCTCGCGACCGGGTTGCCCAGTTCGCTGATGCGGGCCACGCGAGCACGCGTGGACAGCACATGGTGCGTTACGTCGAGGCCCATCGACACAATCGGCCGCCCGCAATTGAAGACAATGTCTGCGGCGTGCGGATCAACCAGGATGTTGAACTCCGCCGACGGCGAGTAATTGCCGCCCTCACGCATCGCGCCGCCCATGATGACGAGTTGATCAATCTTCGGCAGTACATCAGGCGCGCGATCGAGGACCATACCAATATTCGTTAGCGGGCCGGTCGGCACGAGCGTGACCGACGCATCTTCAGCCGCACGCAAAGTGTCGACGATGAAGTCGACGGCGTGCTGCTCCTGCAATGGCGTTTGCGGGTCGATAATCTCAACACCATCAATACCAGTGTTGCCATGCACTTTCTCCGCCGTCACCAGTTCCCGCACCATCGGCCGGTCGCAGCCCGCGTGCACGGGAATATCGTTGCGTCCCGCGATGTCGCACATCTGCCGGGCATTGCGTTGCGTGAGCGGGAGCGGCACGTTGCCGGCAACAGTAGTAATCCCGAGAATGTCGAACTCGTCAGGTGATGCCATCGCGAGGAACAACGCAACCGCATCGTCCTGTCCGGGATCGCAATCGATGATGATCTTGCGTGCTGTCACTGCTCTAAAACGTCAGCATGATTCCGGCGAGCGCAGCACTCATCAGGTTCGACAACGAAGCAGCCAGTACGGTCTTGAGGCCGAAGCGCCCGATCAGTTCCCGCTTCTCCGGCACGAGTACGCCGAGACCGCCCAGCAGTATCGCGATCGATGACAGGTTTGCAAAGCCACACAGCGCGAAAGTAGTAACAGCAATCGTTCGCGGGCTCATGCCTGCGAGACGCTCGGTCAGGTGAGAGAAAGCAACGAACTCGTTGAGGATGATCTTCTCGCCGAAGAGCGACCCGGCGGCCTCCGCTTCATTCCAGGGCACGCTAAGCAGCCACATCAGCGGCTGGAAGATCTTGCCGAGAATCAACTCCAGAGTGACCGTCTCGACGCCGAGCAATGTGTCGATCCCGAGGAGACCGCATACGCCGCCAATCAGGCCGTTGAACAGCGCAATCAGCGCGACGAATGCGATCAGCATCGCGCCAATGTTGACGGCCAGCCGCAGCCCGTCAGTAGTGCCGGCGGCCGCGGCGAGGATTACGTTTTTGTGATGGCTGGGCTCCATCTTCAGCGGCTCGTGCTTGCTGGGCGGTATGTACTCGTCGTCGGGCATGATGATCTTGGCCATGAGCAAACCGCCCGGCGCCGCCATAAACGCAGCCGCGAGCAGGAACTTGAGTTCCGCACCCATGAGAACGTACCCCGCGAGGACCGTGCCGGCTATCGACGCGAGACCCGAGACCATGACCGTGAAAAATTGCGCGTCGGTCAGGCCCTTCAGGTAGGGCTTGACGACGAGAGGCGCTTCGGTCTGGCCGACGAAAATATTGGCCGCCGCATTCATCGACTCGATCGCCCCGGTGCCAATGATCTTATGCAGAGCGCCACCCACGATCCTGACAAGCCACTCCATGATGCGCAGGTGATACATAACCGACATCAGGGCAGCGAAAAAGATAATGATCGGCAGCACATGAATTGCAAAGCTGAATCCGATCACGTCGGTATTTGCCAACGGACCGAATACCATATCGATGCCGGCCTTCGAGTATCCGATGATGGCGAGCACACCTAAGCTCAGGCCCCGAATCACGGCCCTGCCCGCCTCGAAGTAAAGCACGAACGCGGCAATCGCCGCCTGCAGAGCAAATGCCGAACCGACGACTCGCAGATGTATCGCTTTGCGATTGCTCGAAAAAGCGACCGCAATCGCAAGAATTACGATGATGCCAAGGATTCCGATCAGGTTGCTCGGCATGGCTTACTCCCCCGGAACAGATGTTGTTGTTATTGTTGCCAAGAATACCCTAATGATCAGCTCGTAGCCGTCAGAATCCGGTATACGACGGGCCGATCGTCGGGCGCTTCGTCCGAGATCGTGCAGGCTTCCAGCAGGTTTTTCCCGGCCAGGTCAGCATCGTCTTGTGATGCGGCGTGCACTATCGCGAGCGGCCGTTCCGAATCGAGCAGTGTCCCGATCGGCGCAACGTCGGTGAAGCCAACCGAGAGATCGAGCGCTTCGCCGACCTCGTGGCGCCCGCCACCTAATTCGATGATTGCGTTGCCCATGGCACGCGTATCGACTTCGATCAGTGTACCCTCGGCATGCACCGCCCTTACGACGGCCGCTTCCGGCAGGTACTGCTCGTAGTCTTCGACAAAATCAGCAGGCCCGCCCAGCGCTGCGGTCATTCGTCCGAAAACCTCGGCGGCCCGCCCGCTCGTCACGGCATCGTCGCAGCGTTGCTTTGCCACATCCCTGTCTGATTCGATTCCGCCTGCCACGAGCATTTCCGCAGACAATGCGATGACGACTTCGTCGAGTCTGCGGTCGCGTTGCTCATTACGCAGGTAGCGCATCGACTCTGCGATTTCCACGGCATTGCCGGCGGCGGTCCCGAGTACTTCATTCATGTCCGTAATAAGAACATGTGTCGCAACTCCGGCTTTGACCGCCGTACTGATGATGCTGTTCGCGAGCGCTTCCGACCTCTCGAGACTTGCCATGAACGCGCCGTTGCCGACCTTGACGTCCATGACCAGTGCCCCGAGGCCAGCCGCAATCTTCTTCGACAGTATCGATGCCGTGATCAGCGATATCGACGCAACTGTCGCGGTTATATCGCGAATCGAGTACAGCCGCCGGTCCGCCGGAGCGAGATCCGACGTCTGGCCGATAATCGCACAACCCGTTGATTTAACTATCTTTTTAACGGTTTCGAAATCTGGCGCTGTATTGTAGCCAGGGATACTCTCGGCCTTGTCGGTCGTACCGCCCGTGTGCCCGAGTCCCCTTCCCGAGATCATCGGCACGTAGCAGCCGCAGGCTGCGGCAATTGGTGCGATCATGAAACTGGCCTTGTCACCGACACCACCCGTCGAGTGTTTGTCGACAACCGGGCCGTCAAGACCCTCCTGGCCCCAGTCCAGCACGGTGCCGGAGTTTGCCATCGCGATTGTCAGCTTGCTGGTCTCCTCGAAACTCATCGAATTGAGGAAAATCGCCATCGCCAGCGCCGAGACCTGCTCGGCGGGAATACTGCCGTCAGCGAGCCCATCCACGAAGAGCGCTATTTCCGCGTCGCTTAGCTCGCCACCGTCGCGTTTCCTACGAATAACGTCAGTGAATAACATTGGGACCTAGCTGAAGCCCCGGAGCGGCAGGTCGTCGCCCCGTTGCAGCCAGTTGTTCGCCGGGTAACGGCAGCTTCGATCGATGATGTGCAAGGTGTAGGCGTGGCGCGATCCTTCCGAGTGATTCGGGCCGCTCAGGTGCGGCATGCGGCCGTCAAAAATCACCATCGTGCCGGCTTTGGCCTCTGCCGGCAGCTTGCGCTCTTCGGGCCAGGGCGTATCGTCGATGGTCTCTATGACGAACGTGCCGTCATCGCGACGATAGTTACGTTGTTTCAGCGGCATCTTGTGCGCGCCCGGGATGAAGTGCATGCAGCCGTTCTCGACCGTCGCGTCCTCGAGAGCAAACCAGAACCCGGTGCAGGACTCCGGCTCGGTATAGATAAACGTCGAGTCCTGATGACAGGTTACCTCGCCGCCTATCCGGGGCGGCTTGAAGATGTACATGGACTGGATGATGCCGGGCTCTTCGTAGCCCAGGCTGCGCGTCACGGCCGCCAGCTCCGGGGTGCGCGAGAACCCGTCGAATACCGGGTCGAGGTCGTGCATCGCATGCCCCATTTTGTTCAGGCTATCGTGCTTCGACTGGCGCAGCTGCCCGGATTCATCGAACGCGTCGTATTCGAGGAAGAAACGGATCTTGTCGCCCGACTCGTAGAAGTAGCTGTCATCGAGCTGCGTCTGCTTCGTCGTAGAGAACACGTGCCTGACCGACTGGGGGTCGAATTCTTCGACCAGCTGCAGGGCCCTGGCGCGGAGCCGCCTGCAGGCATCGACTGGCACGAACTCCTCGAGTACCAGGACACCCGCGGACCGGTAGTCCACAAGCATTTCTTCGCTCAGGCCCCGCTCAGCGGGGGCCGTGTAAACGGGAATGGATTCGTGGTCGGTCACGGGGCTCGGGTCTCGCTTCAATTGGCCAGCGGCCATTACACCTCGACCGCTCGCCGGCTATCGTAGTCTTTTCGAAATATTTCTTCACTCCGAATGCGTGACCGGGACCGCTGAGCTATACTTCGGGGCATCCGCACTAGCCTTTAATAACCAACAAAAGACAGGGGATTCCCATGAGGCAGTTTCCGTATCTGAAGTCTCTTTTTGTTTCTTTTTCCATCGTCGCTCTGGCGGCATTCATCACCACTCCGGCACACGCACAAGGCACGACGTCATCGATCCGTGTCGAGGTCACTGACGAGACGGGTAATGCCGTCGGCAGCCTGCCCGTGGAAGTTACACATCTCCCGACAGGCCGCGTGCAGACCACAACAACCGACAACAGCGGTACCGCAGTCCTGAAGGGCCTGGCCGTGGGCGGACCTTACGAGGTAAAGGTTCCGCCGGGCGCTGCTTTCAGCGCAGAACGGGTGACCGATATCAATCTCAAACTCGACGAGACCCAGGTCGTTCCGCTCTCCGCGCGATCCGCGACGCTCGAGGAGATCGTCGTGACCGCCGCAATGGTCGGTGAGGAACTGAGCGTCGGCGTCGGACGCGTTTTCGATCGTAGAACCATCGACGGCACTGTGTCGCTGTCTCGCGATTTCGTCAGCACGCTCGCGACCGACCCCACGATCCTCGTCGACAACAGCGTAGCGCGCGGCCCAGCGGTATCCCTGGCCGGCGCCAACTTCCGGTTCAACAGTGTCACGGTCGACGGAATTCCGCAAAATGACAACTTCGGACTCTCGAAAAATGCGTCTGCGACGCAGCGCACACCGATATCGATCGACGCCATCGAGGCACTGAGCGTCAATATCGCCCCGTACGACGTTACGTACGGTAATTTTATCGGTGGCAATATCAACATCGTGACAAAATCCGGAACCAATGACTTTGAAGGCACGGCGTATTACTTCTCAACAGACGACAGCTTTTCTGGTGACGAGTCCGACGGCGTTAAGCTCGCTATCGGTGATTTCAGCGAAGATTATTATGGTTTTACGTTTGGCGGCCCGATCGTACGGGACAAGCTGTTTTTCTTCGCCAACTACGAGAAATTCGAAACCACGCGCCCATCCAACTCGCAGTCGATTGACAACATCGCGGGTGTCACACAACAAGACATCGATGACTCAAGAGACGCACTCATTCAAACCTATGGATTTGATCCTGGCCCGTTCGCGGCCAGCGACGAGGATCAGGACGAGAAGATTCTCCTTAAAATCGATTGGAACATCAACGACAACCATCGGGCTGTCGCGAGGTACCAGAGTGCAGAAGGCGACGTAATTTTCGACGACAAACCCGAGCTCGGCATACACCAGTCGAATCGCTACGACATCAACGAAAAGCTGACATCTTATTCGGCCGAGCTGTTCTCGAACTGGACTGATCGCTTCTCGACCGAACTCAAGATCGGCTTCAAGGACGTCGAGAACCGCCAGGTCAGCAAGGACAGTAGCACTCCTGAATTTATGATATTTTCGTTTGCGAATGGTGGCGAGCTCAATGCGGGTGGCGACCGGTTCCGGCATGCCAACGAGCTCGACAATGAGTCGCAGATCTTTCGTCTCAAGGGCGACTATCAGCTCGGCGATCATCTGCTCACAGCAGGTTACGAACGCGAGACCTTCAAGATCCGCAACCTGTTCCTGCCGTTCTCGAGGGGAACATTTCTTTTCGGACTAGTCCCCTCCGATTCGGTGGCAGGAACACCCTCCGCTCTGGTTCCCTTTAACGTCGTTCTTTACGGAAACCAGAACAACGGGCAGAACGCGGAAGTCAACTTCGAGCTGGCTATCGACAGTTTATATATCCAGGACGAATGGACGCCGAACAGCGACTGGACGATAACGGCCGGTGTAAGATTCGACAGCTACAGCAACGACGACGTGGTTCCTCTCAACACTGCATATGCAGCCCGTAATGGATTCTCGAACCAAGAGAACCTCGACGGTAAGGATCTTGTATTGCCACGCTTCGGCGTCAATTGGACGCCGACAGATCGCTTAACGCTAAGAGGCGGCTTAGGCCTGTTTGGTGGAGGCCAGCCACTAATTATCCTGTCGAACAGCTATGCCGGCAATGGCGTCACACGCACGTTCATCATTCCGTTCGATGCCGCAGCCACCACCGATCCGGCGATCCTCCAGGCTATTGACGATGCCTATGCAGCGCTGCCCAGCCCGACCGCCGCGGTTGACGCCCTGCAACAATTCATCAATGCCCCGGCGCCGGGTGACCCGAACCCGACGGACGTCGACGCGATCAACCCCAACTACGAGATACTCAGTACCTGGAAGTACAGTATCGGCGCCGAGTACATCTTCGGGGATGACTGGGTCGTCAATGCAGATATCGTCTACTCCGATAACAACGATGCATACAACATCTACGAGGGTCGGCGCGTGCAGGTCGGCACAGCCCCTGACGGTCGCGCGATCTACGACTTCCCGGCCGGCGGCGATTACATCGTCACCAATACAGGACAGGGAAGTGGCACGGTAATCACGGCAAGTCTTGCCAAGTCATTCGATACCGACTTCGGCTACTGGGACTTCAATGTCGGATACGCCAACCAGGACGTCGACGAAATTCGGTCTTACAACCGCTTCATTAATTATGAGACATTCTCATTCGACGGGCAGACAGATCTGAACAACCCCCAAATTGGCCCATCCAAGTATGAGGTCGAACATCGGTTCACCGGCAACTTGATTTGGTCAAAGGAGTTGTTCGGTGACAACTCGACGACCATCGGCATAAACTATGCCGGTCGCTCGGGACGACACTACAGCTACGTCTTCGGTAGCAGCAACGCTCCATTTGGCGGCACTTTTCTCGCCGACTTTGGCAGCGAAGGCGAAACCCCTGGCGTGCACCTCTTCTACGTGCCAACCGATGTGAATGATCCGCTGATCTCGCCGTTGACAGATCAGGCATTCCTCGCTGACCTCGACACGTTTATTTCGGGCGAGGACTGTCTGAATGGCGCACGGGGCGGAGTCGCGGGCCGAAACGCCTGTGAGACCGACTGGGTCAACATCCTGAGCCTGCGTCTGCAGCAGGAAATCAAGATTGGCCGGACCGCGGTTGACTTGTTCCTCGATATTGAGAACTTCGGCAACCTGCTCAACAGCGACTGGGGTCGCATCGACAGTTACACGGCGCCGTCGAACGTTGCCCCGGCCGAGGTCACGATCGATTCGGTGAACAACCAGTACATACTGACGCCCTTCCTGTCCTACCAGGGCACACCGGATACGATCGTCCCGCGGCCAGCAATCGCGTCCATAGCGTCCGTGTATCGCATACAGTTCGGCGTGCGCTTCCGCTTCTGAGCACTCGACGGAAACTGTAGTACCTTTGGAGGGGCAGCTATAGCTGCCCCTCTTGTTATGGACGAGACAATGATCAGAACTACACTACTCACATTCGCCTCATTTCTGCTGCTGGCATGCTCTGCTGCCGAACAGGAATCTGCGCCACCCGCCGACGCCATCGACCTGATCGTCGCCGGCGACTACGTCGTAACGATGGACGCCGGCCTTACGATCATCGAAAACGGTGCCGTTGCGGTCGATGACGGCGTCATCATTGCGGTCGGGCCTGCCGACGAAATTCTGTCGCAGCACACGGCGCTGGAGACACTCCCCGGCGACGGACGGGTCGTCATGCCCGGACTCGTTAACGGCCACCAGCACGCCGCCATGACGCTGCTGCGCGGCGTCGCCGACGATCTCGCGCTCATGGACTGGCTGAACAACTACATGTTCCCGGCCGAGATCGAATTCGTGGACTCCGAGTTCGTGCGGATAGGCACGGAGCTCTCGTGCTGGGAGATGATCCGCGGTGGTACGACGACGTTTGTGGACATGTATTACTACCCCGATACGATCGCCCAGGTTATCGCGGACTGCGGCATGCGAGCGCTTATTTCGGCGACGGTGATCGACCAGCGCAGCCCTGACGCGGAAAGCGCGGACGATTCCATCGCCAAAGGAAGCGGGTTCATCGACCGCTGGAAGAACCGGCACCCGCGCATCACACCGATCTTCGGCCCGCATGCAAATTACACGCTGAATGCTGAGCAACTGCGGAAAACGCGGGAAGCAGCCCAGGAACTCGGCGTGGCGATCAGCATCCACGTATCCGAGTCGCTGTTCGAGTCGCAGTATTCACAGGATACCTACGGCAAGACGAGCATCGAGATGCTCGACGAAATCGGGTTCTTCGACGGGCCGACAATTGCTGCCCATGTCGTTTGGCCTACGGAGGCCGAGATCCCGATTCTCAGGGATCGTAAGGTCGGCGTAATCCATAACCCGTCATCCAACATGAAACTCGCCTCCGGAGTAGCGCCGGTCGCCGCAATGCTCGAAGCCGGCGTACGCGTCGGCCTCGGCACGGACGGCGCCGCCAGCAACAATGACCTCGACATGTGGGAGGAAATGCGCCTGGCCGCCTTCCTGCAGAAGATCGACCGCATGGACCCCGAGGTGCTGCCGGCCGCTACAGTACTTGCGATGGCGACGACTGGCAGCGCCACGGCCATCGGACTTGGCGATAAGGTTGGTTCGCTCGAAATCGGCAAGCGTGCAGACCTGATACAGGTCGCCTTCGACGACGTGCACCATGTGCCGACGTTCGATGTCATTTCGCATCTCGTGTACGTCACGGACGAGCAGGATGTCGCGTCGGTTGTCGTCGATGGCATCGTGCTGATGCGCGATCGCGAGTTCCTGACACTGGATGTCGAGCGCATAAGGACTGAGGCCAACGCGCTGGCCGCGAGAATTCAGGCGTCGCTGGCCAAACGCAACGATGAATGAGCCAAGCCAGATCACCGCGATACAGGATCGCATTCCGCACAATCACTGCTATGGCTGCGGCCCCGAGAATCCGGACGGCATGCAGATCAAGAGCTACTGGGACGGCACAGAGTCAATTTGCACCTATATGCCGCGCCCGGAGCAGTGTGCGGGTCCGACCGGTTATCTGTACGGTGGCACGATCGCGAGCCTGATCGACTGTCACTCCGTCTGCACGTCCATCGCCAACTACTATCAGCTGGACGGTTTCGGTATTGGCGAAGGACCGGAGATCTGGTGCGTTACAGGCGGACTCGAGGTTCGCTACCTGAAGCCGACGCCGATCGACCACCCCGTCGAACTACGTGCCACGATCAGCGAATGCGCCACGAAAAAGACCGTCCTTGAATGTACATTGTCATCCGATGGCGTCGTGACGGCCGAGGGTAAGGTCGTCGCCATACGGGTGCCGGCCGAGTGGCGCGAGTAATTCGACAGTGAGGACGGCAAGATGAACCCCGACCTCGCTACTTCGGGGTTTCTCCCGAATCTGAGAACTGCCGCACACTTTGCCGCGTGATGTCGCCACGAAGCGACGGATATTTCCTTGTCGCTCAGACACCTGTTTGAAAGACTGGAACCCGGTTCAAAACGAAGAGCCCGGTGCGTTATGACAACGATCAGATGGTTTGCCGC
>Ga0070727_10005007_pt1 | contig 10992 bp, 14 predicted proteins | sample tdAd472_FD_66722 | JGI IMG/M metagenome (GOLD analysis project Ga0070727, IMG submission 66722) | Marine sediment microbial communities from the Atlantic coast under amendment with organic carbon and nitrate - tdAd47.2 | ecosystem: Environmental > Aquatic > Marine > Coastal > Sediment | place... | reverse complement strand
ACGGGTATTTCGCCCTGACCCAATCAGCTTCCCATGCATGTGAAAGCAGGACCTCAATGAACGGCTTTATATCCATCGTATCGGTATTCGCCATCGGTTATGCCGTGCTCGCTGTTGCGCTGTTTTTCTACCAGCCCAACCTGCTCTATTTTCCTGATATGCCCAGCCGCGAGATCGAGGCGACCCCCACGGATATCGGGCTGGAATTTGAGGCACTGACCCTTACCACCCGTGATGATGAGCAACTGGACGCCTGGTTCATCCCGGCAGACCCGGCGCGCGGTGTGGTGCTGTTCTGCCACGGCAATGCCGGCAACATCTCCCACCGGCTGGTATCCATCCAGCTGTTTAACGAGCTTGGCCTGTCTGTGCTGATTTTCGACTACCGCGGTTACGGGCAGAGCACCGGCAAGCCAGCTGAAAAAGGCACCTACCGGGATGCCGATGCGGCATGGGACTACCTTGTGGAACAGCGCGGGATCCCAGCGGAGCACATCATCCTGTTTGGTCGCTCACTCGGCGCCTCGATTGCCGCCGACCTGGCAACACGACAGAGCCCCGCTGGCTTGATCCTGGAATCCGGTTTTACCTCGGTTCCCGATATCGCGGCCAAACTCTACCCCTGGCTGCCAGTCCGCTGGTTTAGCCGCTACCAATACGATACCCGCAAGAAACTGACGTATATCCATAGCCCCGTATTAATCGCCCACAGCCGGGATGATGAAATAATTTCATACTCCAATGGTGAGCGCCTGTTCGAGGCGGCGAACGAACCGAAGCAGTTCCTGCCGCTGCGTGGCGGGCACAATGACGGGTTTTTTGTCAGCGGCGAGGGCTATACCCGGGGGCTGGATGATTTTCTTGGTAATGTACTGTCACACAGAAATACGCTAACTATATAAGGAGTGTTGGTATGAAAACAGTTGATGCAATACGTTCACGTCGAGCCGTTAAGCACTATGATGCAAACCATGAGATGACCGAAGAAGAAGTAAACGAGCTTCTGTCTTTGGCCGTGCTTTCTCCCACGGCGTTCAATATCCAGAACTGGCGTTTTGTTGTGGTAACTGACCCGGCGTTAAGAAAGCAGATCAGGGAAGTGGCCTGGGACCAGGCGCAGGTGACGGATACCTCGCTGTTCATTGTTCTCTGTGCCGACCTGAAGTCATGGGAGAAGCAGCCGGGTCGATACTGGGTTAATGCCCCGCAAGAGGTCCAGGAGTTTATGATTCCGGCGATCGATGACTACTACCGGGGCAAGGACCAGGTTCAGAGAGATGAGGCAATGAGGTCCTGTGGTATCGCCGCACAAACATTAATGCTCGCAGCAAAATCCATGGGATATGATTCATGCCCGATGGATGGCTTCGATTACGAGAAAGTTGGTGAGCTTATTAAGCTTCCCGATGACCACGTAATTGCAATGTTCGTTGCGATTGGCAAGGGTACAAAAGAGGCGTGGCCGCGACCGGGTCAGCTGGAGCTGGATGAGGTGGTCATCAAGAACAGTTTTTCATAGTCTTTGTTTGGGTCATGGTAAAAACTGTTTTATATGGGTAGATCATTCAGAGGGAAACAGAAAAGAGTTTTTACTCTGACCTCTTTATTGTTTTGTTCAGGCTATGGTTAGAAAGAGTGTTTGTACTTTGAAAATTGATCCGGTCACAAATCCTCTGGATAAGCTTCCATCTATTCTTAAGAAAAATTTAGACCGAAATTTATGTGTCTGTAATGAGGTTATCAAGATGGATATTATCAATGCCATCGTAAATGGGGCGACAACAGTGGAAGAGATTAAAAAACAGACCTATGCCACAGCGGGAAGTGGCTGTTGCACTCAACAGGTAGAGCGGTTGATTGAGTGTCTTTGCTCGCCAGAAACGGAGAAGTAACTCTCTTCCACAATAAACTTGTCCTGACAAGTAAATCAAGCGGACGCAAAAAAACGCGTCGCTCCAGGTCAAGGTGAACGGGCATTCTGCCCATAAATTGGTATGCTGACTGCGATGCTAGACCGAATAGGCCGTTCGAACAACAGGACGATTCCGCCTGTTACTGTAATACTTGGAATATACGTATTCAGTCTAATATACTGTTATGCGTTAAATATGGGAACAACTTGGTGCTTTCGAAGCGCACGCCAAAGGGTTAAAAACCAGCGTTATTCCACCAGTACATTCATGAGGACATTTAGCAATGCCGCAATACATATTCGTTTATCTGGGGGGTGAGTATCCTTCCAGCCCAGAAGAAGGGCAAAAACATTTCTCAAAATATCAACAATGGCTGACATCATTGGGCGACGCGGTTGTTAGTCCTGCGATTCCTTTCAAGGATACGCATACCGTACAGCCTAACGGCACGACAGCACCCGGAAGTACCACAGCGATGTCGGGCCTTAGTATCATCAAAATGCCTTCGATGGATGATGCGCTGAAGGTAGCAGAAACCTGTCCGTTTCTGGAGATCAATGGCACGCTTGAGATTTCTGAGATGATTGAAATGTCTAGTAAAGCAAATTAGCTGCGTAGATTGGCCCCGGTTTTCGTATATTACTCTGGGTCGATTCGTGCAGTAGCAACAACACTGTTATCTGACTCAATAGTTAAATCCATCTGAAAGGGAACTAACCAAAACCAATGCATTCCAAATCTATCGCACGGTACACAGCGCATAACAATGCGCCCAAGTCGAACGGCTTCGACGCCGCTTGGCTTCGACGTTATGTGTAAAGAGGAAGCAACGAGAGCAGGTAATTGTGCAGACTATGCCAACATCGAAAAAAGAAAAGGAATTTGTTTCGTATGTCGTGGATCTGATGAGTTCAATTGGTCCGGTTCACGCAAAAGGTATGTTTGGGGGTCATGGGATATATCTTGAAGGGCTTATGTTTGCTTTAGTTGCAGACAGCGTTCTCTACCTAAAGTCAGATGAAGAATTAGAAAATGAATTCAAAGAAAAAGGGCTTGAGGCATTTACATACAATAAAAAAGGCAAGGAATATAAAATGTCTTACTACCAGGCTCCAGAAGAAGCGCTAGAGGATGGCGAAGAAATGAATTTATGGGCAAATAAAGCTTATGGTGTTGCACTGAAGGCGGCAGCGAAAAAGCGGAATAAATGAATAATACACATAACAAGGCGCTTGCAGTCGGATGCTCCGCTCGTCGCTCGCTCCGCGCAGCAGAAGTGTGACGCCAGGTAAATAAAATGTTCTATATCTTGTCTTGGTCAGTGTTTTATATGTGGCGCTCATGAATTAACCATGACAATAACAGTAAGTATTACCAGGAGCCAAAGAATATGACAGTTAATCAAAATCAGAAGTACGATTACTACGCTAAAGTGGCATGGACTATCTATACCCTGGCCGCCATTGTTCTAGCCGCTCTATTAGTGTTATTTGTCGCTCAAGACAATGAAGAAAGGTTTTTCTACGGGTTAATGACGATAGCGGCAGCGTATGTTTTGAGGCCAAGCGAAAGAATCATGGCCAGGCAAATTTTAAGATTTACTGGTGTTTCTAAAGCTGCTGAGGAAGAATGAACTGCCATATACCTGATAAATCACTACGCCTGATCAGTCAACACGGCGTTTCGCTTCGCAACACTCTGTGTTGCCGGTCAGGTGGGTTCAGCCGTTAACAGCCTATAGGAAGTCATGTGAAAATAAGAGAGTCATTAGAAAACGATAAGGAATCTATCCGAAAAGTTCACCAGAATGCGTTTGGTCAATCCGAAGGAGAAACTGTATCTCAGCTGGCTATTGACCTTTTAGATGACAAAACAGCATTGCCAATTCTTTCTCTTGTAGCAGAACAGGATAATGAGATTATTGGCAACGTTATTTTTAGTTCAGTAAACATTGAAGGTGTTGAGGGGGTGTCAGCTTATATTCTTGCTCCCCTGGCAGTTGCAGGGTTTGCGCAAAAAAGTGGGATAGGAACACAACTTATTAATAACGGGCTTGAAGCTCTAAAAGAGCGTGGTGCCGAGATAGTGCTTGTATATGGTGATCCAGATTATTATATGCGCACTGGCTTCAAGGCAGACCATAACCTTAAGCCACCTCATAAACTGAAATACCCTGAAGAAGCCTGGATGGCTCGGGAACTTGTAGAAGGCAGTCTTGCTAAAACGCAAGGTATGGTTCAGTGTGCATCATCTTTAAATTCACCAGAGCTTTGGTAAAGCGGCTAACAAGGCGCTGAACACGGACAGTAATTCCGCTGCGCTCCATTGCCACCGGCGATCTTGGTCGTTAGATGGAGAATTTGAGTATTAAATGAAGAAACTATTTATTGCGTTACTGATAGGCATTGGAGTCTATGGGTATATACAAAACAACCCGGATGTAATTTCCACCTTTACCAGGGAAAGCATACAAGACAATCAAGCGATTAGGGGTGCATATCAGAACCAATTAAGTGATATACAAGTCGGCGGATCAGGGAAAGTTAGCCGTATTCTCAGCGATGATAATCAGGGCAGTCGCCATCAAAGGTTCATCTTGCGCCTGTCCTCTGGCCAAACTTTACTGGTTGCACATAATATTGATTTGGCACCAAAGATAAGCACTTTGCAAAAAGGTGATGTAGTACAGTTTTTCGGAGAGTATGAATGGAATTCCCGGGGAGGCGTCATTCATTGGACGCACCATGACCCCGGTGGGCAGCATGTAGCTGGTTGGCTTAAGCATAATGGGCGAAAGTATGAGTAGTCATGAATCAAGTTCATCATAACGAGCAGGTGTCATAGTTTATTTTTACAGGAGTATTTCATGAAGAAGTTATTTGCAACCGTTATTCCCTTGCTGGTAATCACCAGTTCGGTTTTTGCCGGTCCCGATGTGAACAAGGCTGCAGACGGTGTATGCCAGTGCTTTGAAGCGCCGCACGAACAGATGCGCAGGATGATGGAGTTGTCCAGCAAGGCTGAGGAGTCAGGGGATACATCGGAACTGGAGGCCGCGCAGGAAAAGATCAATGGCATTATGGAAGAGTTCAGCCGTTGTTTTGCAGCGCTCTCCAAAAAATTCCCGGAAGTTGAAGCAAGTATAGAAGTTCAGAAAGAAGTGATGGATATCGCGATGCAGCAATGCCCGGATCCGCGGGCCGAGATGTTAAAGAAGTAGAAAAGCTCCGGTCTGCAGGCATAAAAAAACGGCCCCCCAGAGGGCCGTTTTCCCTGAAAACAGGATTACTGATTACGTCAGCATTGTTTTCTTCAGTTTGCCGATGGCGTTTTTTTCAAGTTGCCGGATGCGCTCGGCCGAGATGTCAAAGCGGGCTGCAAGTTCATGCAGGGTGCTCTTGTCATCAGTCAGCCAGCGTTCTTCAAGTATAGTCCGGCTGCGTTCGTCAAGTGTCTTGAGGGCGTCGATCAGGCTACTGGTGTTGGTTGAGCTCCATTGATTCTGCTCAACAGTCAGTGCAGGATCATTGGACTCATCAGTAAGATAGGCTGCCGGTGCGAAGTGATGCGAGTCTTCATCGTCATCTGCTGCAGTCAGGTCAAAGCCTATGTCGTGGCCGCTGAGCCGTGATTCCATTTCCAGGACAACTTCCGGTTTCACGCCGAGATCTTCGGCAATACCGTTTACCTCTTCCTGGCTCATCCAGCCAAGGCGCTTTTTCTTGCTGCGCAGGTTGAAGAACAGTTTGCGCTGCGCCTTGGTGGTGGCGACCTTGACGATGCGCCAGTTGCGCAGGATGAATTCGTGCATCTCGGCACGCACCCAGTGCACGGCATAGGACACCAGGCGGACGCCGGCATCCGGGTCAAAACGCTTGACTGCCTTCATCAGGCCGATGTTGCCTTCCTGGATCAGGTCGGCAAGTTGCAGGCCGTAACCGTTGTAACCACGCGCGATACGCACTACGAAGCGCAGGTGTGACATCACCAGCTGGCGGGCCGCATCAAGGTCATTCCCGGTTTGCAGACGCACGGCCAGCGCATGTTCTTCCTCGGCGCTGAGTACCGGGATGGTGAAGGCTGCCCGGATATACTGGTCCAGGTTGCCGGTCGGTAACGGCAACACAAGCGACTGATTTTTAACGATTAAATCATTAGTCATGGGGTTTCCCTGATTTCAGTTGTTCTCAATATTAGCACTCATACCATCAGAGTGCCAATTGACTGAAAAGTTCCGGGGAATCGGTGGATTAGGGGCTGATTATCTTGGTTCGATGTCGCTGAGGTGGCGTCCGACCGCTAGCCAGGAGCCGAGCAGCCCGAGCAGTATGCCGGTGCCGAGCAGCAGGTAGAGCAGTTGGAATGGCAGGGTCTGCAGGCTGAAGCCACTCTGGTAGAGGCCGGCCAGTTTCGCGACCGGGGTGGATAACAGCAGAAAGCCGGCTTCGACCAGCAGCCAGGCAAAAATCGCACCCAGTACGCCGTACCAGAGTCCGCTGTAAAGAAACGGGCGGCGCACGAAGCCGTTGGTGGCCCCGATCAGCTTGGTGACGACGATTTCGTCACGTCGGTTATGAATCTCCAGCCGGATGGTATTACCAATCACCAGTAATACGGCCAGACCCAGCAGTGAACCGATGACCAGCACGGCACGCCGCGCTATGTCGATCATGGCACTGAGCCGTTGTACCCATTGCAGGTCGAGTTGCGCAAATTCGGTTTCCGGCAGTTTGCTGAACCTGTCGCGCAGGGCCTCGGCGGCCGTGGGCCTGGCATGCGCGGTGACTGGCAGGATAATCAGAACGGTTGGCAGTGGATTCCTTTCGAGCGCTTCGAGCACATCGGCAAAACCCGAATGCTGGCTGAATTCATCGAGTGCCTGTTGCGGGGTAATCAGTTCTACACTGTCAACCTCCGGCCAGCCCTGCACGGTTTCCGCCAGCCGGGATGCAGTGGCCGGTTTTACCGATTCTTTAAGAAAGATGGACAGGGAGGCCTGGCCATCCCAGGAGCCACTCAAGCGGTCGGCATTGTCCAGCAGCAGGTAGAGGCCGGAAGGCATGGCAAGGGCGATGCCGATTACGGCCGCAGTCATCATCGAAGACAGGCGGTTGTGAAGCATGCGCGTGAGGCTGTCGCGTGCAACACTGATATGGCGTTGCAGCCAGGCTTGGGGCGACAACAGGCGGCGCAGGTTGGCGCGCCAGTGGTGTTGCGAGTGCCGCTGGTTTTTGCGCGCCCGTTTCATATTGAATTGGGTTCTGCAAATGCGAGGCGGCCATGATCCAGTGACAGGATCGGGTAATCGAGTTCCTCGATCAGCGTGATGTCATGACTGGCGATCAGAACGCTGACGCCGACATCGTTAAATTGTGCGAACAGTGCCATGATTTCGCGTGACAGTTCAGGGTCAAGGTTGCCGGTGGGTTCGTCGGCTAGTAACAGCATGGGTTTGTTAACAACGGCACGTGCGATACCAACGCGTTGTTGCTCGCCGCCCGAGAGTGTAATGGGCAGGAGTTTTTCCTTGCTTAGCAGGCCAACCTTGTCGAGTGCGGCGCGTACCCGGCGACCGACCTCCTGGTGCCGGTAGCCCGCAATAACAAGGGGCAGGGCGACATTGTCGAATACCGACCTGTCGAATAAAAGGTTATGGTCCTGGAAAATGAAGCCGATCTTGCGGCGTATGTAGGGGATGCGGCGCGCACTGATTTTCGAAACATTTCTGCCGTCAAAAAACAATTGACCGCGTGTGCTGCGTTCAATCAGGGCGATCAGTTTTAACAGCGTACTTTTACCGGCACCGGAATGTCCGGTCAGGAATGCCATGGCACCCTTGTGCAGGTGAAAGCTGACATTGCTGAGTGCTTCAAAGCCGCCGGGGTAGCGTTTGCTGATGTTATCGAAACGGATCATGATGTATGTGTAATTACGTAGCCCGGATTTCGCTGCGCTCTATCCGGGCTACTTTCGTTATTTTTCAAACAGCGCATCAACAAATTCCTTTGCATCAAACTCACGCAGGTTTTCGATGCCTTCGCCGACGCCGATAAAACGCAGCGGGATGTTCAGCTGCCGGGCAATCGCAAACACGATGCCGCCCCTGGCGGTGCCGTCCAGTTTTGTCAGGGTGATGCCGGTGAGTCCGACGGTATTATGAAATTCCTCTGCCTGGTTCAATGCATTCTGGCCGGTGCCGGCATCGACCACCAGCATGACCTCGTGCGGGGCCTGTTCGTCGAGCTTGCCCATGACACGTTTGATTTTCTTCAGCTCTTCCATGAGGTTGGACTGGGTATGCAGTCTTCCCGCGGTATCGGCGATCAGCACATCAATGCCGCGCGAGCGTGCCGATTGCAGGGCGTCAAAAATCACCGAGGCTGAATCGGCACCCTGTTGCTGGGCAATCACCGCTATGTCGTTACGTTCTCCCCATGTTTGCAGCTGTTCAACGGCGGCGGCACGAAAGGTATCACCGGCCGCCAGCATGACTTTTTTGCCCTCCTGCTGGAAGCGGTGTGCAAGTTTGCCGATGGTGGTGGTTTTCCCGGCCCCGTTGATGCCAACCATGAGTATTACAAAAGGGCCTCTGTCCACGGCAAGCCTGAGGGGTTGTGAGACCGGCTCGAGAATGGTTTGCATATGGTCGTGCAGGGCGGCCATCAGTGCTTCGGCGTCACCAAGTTCCTTGCGGGCGACCTGCTGCGTCAGTTTGTCAATGATTTCACGGGTGGCATCGACACCGACATCGGCCACCAGCAGCATGGTCTCGATTTCCTCCAGCAGCGCATCGTCAATGGTCTTGCTGCCAAGCACCAGGTCGGCGACACCCCCGGTCAGGCTCTGGCGGGTGCGGGACAGGCCATCCTTGAGGCGGGAAAACAGGCCGGTCTTTTCAGGTTTGTCTTTTTCAGCCGATGTTTTGTTTTTTCGGAAACCAAGCATGAAATTATTTGTCAGTAAAAGTTCGGGAGTTCCAGTGGCGGATATCCTATCATCCCATACCCTGTTGGGTTAACCATCTATATTGTTGTGGAGTGGCTGAATGCGTAGTTTGATTGCAATAATCCTGTTAACGGGCAGCCAGCTGGTGCTGGCAGCCGGTCCGGTACATGAATTTCACCTTGATAACGGCCTTAAACTGATTGTTAAGGAGGACCACCGGGCCCCGGTTGTGGTCTCGCAGGTGTGGTACCGCGTCGGGGCCAGCTATGAGCACGATGGCATCACCGGTGTGTCCCATGTGCTCGAGCACATGATGTTCAAGGGCACTGATTTACACCCGCCCGGCGAGTTTTCACGGATAATTTCAGAAAATGGCGGGCGCGAAAATGCCTTTACCAGCCAGGACTTTACCGCTTATTTCCAGCGCCTCGAGAAAAGCCGCCTGCCGGTCAGCTTCGAGCTGGAGGCAGACCGGATGCGTCACCTGAACCTGCAGGACAAGGATTTCCAGAAGGAAATCAAGGTTGTTATGGAAGAACGGCGGCTGCGTACCGATGACAAGCCGACCTCACTGACCTATGAGCAATTTTACGCAACAGCATTTATCAGCAGTCCGGTGCGTATCCCGACCATTGGCTGGATGGATGACCTGGAAAATATGCAACTGGATGATTTGCAGACGTGGTATGAACGCTGGTATGCGCCGAATAACGCCATTGTCGTGGTCGTCGGTGACGTTGATCCGGATGCGGTGCTGGCGCTGGCGAAAAAGCATTTCGGCCCGCTGAAACCCGAGAAGATCGTCTTGCCCAAACCCCGGCTGGAACCGAAGCAGTCAGGCATGCGGCATATTACTGTGAAGGCGCCTGCAGAAGTGCCCTATTTAATGATGGGATACAAGGTCCCGGTGTTGAAAACGGCCGGGGAAGACTGGGAGCCCTATGCGCTGGATGTGCTGTCCAGTATTCTCGACGGGGGTGACAGTGCGCGGCTTGCCCGAGATCTGGTGCGCGGCAGCCGGGTTGCGAGCAGTGCCGGTGCCGGTTACGACCTCTACGAGCGCCAGCAGACGCTTTTCATGCTGAGTGGCATACCTTCCGATACGCACACCATTGCCGACTTGCAGAACGCGCTGCTGGAGCAGGTCAAGCGCCTGCAGGAATCACTGGTCAGCGAGGATGAACTGGCCCGGGTGAAAACAGCCGTGGTGGCAAGCGAGGTGTACCAGCAGGACTCGACTTTTTACCAGGCCATGAGACTCGGCAAGCTGGAGGCCGTCGACCTCGACTGGCGGTTGCTGGACGAGTACGTCGCTCGCATCAGTGCCGTCACTGCCGAACAGGTACAGGCCGTGGCAAGGAAATATCTCGTGGAAGATCAGCTGACCATTGGCGTGCTCGACCCCTTGCCCATAGATAAAGGCAAGAAACAGCATGCTGCAGTTTCGGGAGGCGGTCATGGACATTAATCAGGCGGGTTTGCAGCTATCACGACGGTGGTTATTAATCGTAATTGGCCTGTTGCCGGGTTTCCTGTTTTATGGCGCAACAGCCCAGGCCATGCAGCCAATACAGCACTGGCAAACAGCGAACGGTGCCCGGATTTATTTTGTGCCGGCACCGGAGCTGCCGATTGTTGACATCGGTATTACCTTCGCAGCAGGCAGTGCGTACGATGGTGACCAGCCGGGCGTGGCGAAATTAACGTCTACGCTGCTCGATCAGGGTGCAAACGGTCTCAGTGCCGATGAAATTGCAATTCGTGTGGAAACGCTGGGAGCACAGCTGAGTACAGGTTCTGCGCGTGACATGGGCTACCTGACATTACGCAGCCTGAGTGATGACGCCCATTTGCACCCGGCGCTGGAAATATTCCGGGATGTGCTCAGCAAGCCGGACTTCAACCAGAAGGACCTGGAGCGTGAGCGTGAGAATCTGCTGGTTGCCATACGCAGCGGCGATCAATCACCGTCAACGATTGCCGGCTACCAGTTCTTTTATGCCAGTTTTGGCGATCACCCCTATGCCGCGCGTCCTGTAGGCACCGTAGAGGGACTGAAAAAACTGGGGCCGAAAGATCTGCGTGCCTACTATGACAAGTATTATGTTGCAAGGAATGCCGTGGTCTCGATCGT
>Ga0070727_10005002_pt1 | contig 10995 bp, 8 predicted proteins | sample tdAd472_FD_66722 | JGI IMG/M metagenome (GOLD analysis project Ga0070727, IMG submission 66722) | Marine sediment microbial communities from the Atlantic coast under amendment with organic carbon and nitrate - tdAd47.2 | ecosystem: Environmental > Aquatic > Marine > Coastal > Sediment | place... | reverse complement strand
GAGTTAAGTGAAGGTGAATACTTTCTATCAGAAGGTATCAAGGGTGCAGGCGATATGCCTGAGTGGTACAACCCTACCAAGTACAAGTCTGTTGCAGAACAGGCTAAAGCGTATACAGAGCTAGAGAAGAAGTTTGGTGGATTTACAGGCGCACCTAAAGACGGCTATGCTGGCCCTGAAGGTGTAGAGTCTGGTGATGCTTTGCTAGAGGAACTGACCGAGTTTGCTAACAAGACCAACATGTCTCAGGACGCATTTAACGATGCATGGGAACTGTTAACCGCACAATCTGAGGCTGTAGAGCAGGTTGAGCAGGAGCAAGAGTTAGCGAAGCTAGGGGATAACGCACAGCAGCGCATCAAGACCATTGAAGGGTTTATGAAGAACAACATGAGTGCTGAAGACTTTGATGTAGCCCGTGACCTAGTAACTACAGCAGAATCAGTGCAGTTAATTGAGATGCTTGTATCCGCTACAGCCCCTACTAAGCTACCTATTGACGGTGGTGAAAGCCCTACAGGTCTTACATGGTCAGACATTGAGGCTGAAATGTTCAAGAAAGATGAGCATGGTGGGTTATTGCGTAGTGTTGATAGAAGCCATGAAGCAAAAATACAGAAGATGATGCAAGACTTTGGTGGCGACAGGCCGCACCAACGCACTGTTGGTTGATCCAATAGGGGTATTCAGGGTATAATTCAAAAACTGGATACCCTTTCTTTAAGGCCCAGTAAATTAGGTTGGATGCTGACCAATTTACTGGGTACTCAGCAAAAACCTTGAAAAACTTTTTAATTTACTCTTTTTCGAGGAATCTACTATGAGTAAAAATCTATCAGCCGTGGCGGTCACGGAGTTTGACAGTATGGTTAAACATGCCTATCAGGGCATGGGCCTGCTGAAAGGTGCTGTAACACAGCGCAACAATGTAGTTGGCGACACTTACAAGTTTCGTCGTATGGGTAAAGGTCTTGCTAACCAGAAGTCTACTTCTGACTTGGTAACTCCTATGGATGTGGCGCACGAATTTAAGACTGCCACTCTAAGCAACTGGAATGCTCCAGAGTACACTGACATGTTTGATGCTCAAGATGTCAACTTTGATGAGAAGCAGGAACTGGCTAACACTATTGCTGGTGCTCTTGGTCGTCGTACTGACCAGCTTGTTATCGACGCTATGGATGCTTCTACTCCTCTGACATCAACTATTGGCACCAACGTAGGTGGCAACGCTTCTAACCTGAACATGGCTAAAGTAATTAAAGCCCAGGTTGAGCTACGCGACCAAGGTGTTCCTAACTCTGAGCTGTTTGCTGCTGTAAACGCACTGGGTCTAGGTGGACTGTTGAACGACGAGAAGGCAACTTCTTCTGACTATCAAGCTATTAAAGCACTCGTAAACGGTGATGTTGACACTCTGGCTGGCTTCAAGTTTGTAATTCTTGAGTCTCGCGTAGAAGGTGGACTGACTGTTGCTGCTAACGTAGTTGACTCTTACTTCTTCCAGCGTCCTGCTGTGGGCCTTGCCCTCGGTATCGACATGAAGACCGAGATCGACTGGGTAGCCGAGCGTACTTCTTGGTTGTGTAACGGCATGCTGAAGGCTGGCTCTGTTGTTCGCGACGAAGGTGGTTTGGTTAAAGTTCAATACACTCAAACTGCATAAGGAGAGACTATCATGGCTTTTGTTCGATCTGATCTATCCCGCATTGGCGGTTCTGGCAACGGTGGTGCTACTTGGCAGTACACAACTACTGAAGCTACTTCAGCGGTTGTAGCTGACACTAACTACTTTGCTAACGCAGCAGCGGAACTGAGCGCCGGCGACATTCTGCTGGTTATCGGTACTACTGGAAGCACTCCTACTGGACGTATTTCCTATGTTGAATCAAATAACGGTACTACCGTTGTTTGTGCCGCTGGTACAGTAATTACCGCGTAAAACTGAATGGGGGCTACGGCCCCCTTTCTTACTGAGGTTAGTATGGCAGAGAAAATTAAGTTAATTTCTAACGCCTTGATTTTGATTGGCGACCTGCCTGTCACATCATTAAGTGGTAACACACGCGCAGAAACCGTAGCTAACAACTTGTACGACAACATCGTGCAGGCTGAGATGTCTAAGTATCGCTGGGGCTTTGCTCGACGATTAGCGCAGTTAGCCCTTACTACAGAAACTCCAGTAGGTAATGACTACAAAAACATCTATCAGCTTCCTGCTGACCTGATTAACGTAGTTAAGCTAGACCCTGCAATACAATACAGAATCTATGGCGACAAGGTGTATGCCAATACATCTGGGCCTTTGTACGTTGATTACATAGCAAACGTGGCTGAAGGTGAATGGCCTGTTTACTTTGCTAAGATGATCGAGTACGCACTAGCAATGGACTTTGCGCCTTCTATCAGGGACAGTGCTGCATCAGCACAAGTTAACGCTGCTAAGTACGAGAACGCATCTCGTATGGCACGTTACACTGACTCACAACAATACCCAACGGAGCCGCTTAGAAGCCAACCATTTATTAATGTGAGGTACTAATGGCTGAGTCACAATTCCTGCAAGCCAGCTTTACTAGCGGTGAGCTATCGCCTCTACTAAAGGGACGTACAGACCTTAATCAATACTATGCTGGCCTACAGACTGCTGAGAACGTAGTCATTGTGCCGCAGGGTGGTGTTAAAAGACGGCCAGGCACAGAGCATATTGATAAGCCTATTAACATTATGGGCGCATATCTTAGCACCCAGTTTACGGCAACCATGCCAAGAGGCGGCACACCAGCTAACCTAAACGACTTTAGTGAGGCTACTAAGGGTACTACTACAACTAATGTTGGTGTTTTAGGCACAGGCGCAAATGCTGATTATATTGTTGCTCAATATGATTTAAGCAGCACCACTACAGGCATTGTCTTTATCGATGTGCAGAACATACAGCTTACTTTGGTTAACACTGATACGTCTGTATTTAAGGTGCAAACATCGTCTAACGGCACTGCCTGGACTGATCGCGCAAGCATTACAGTAACGTCTGCACCTACATCGCTAAGAACTAAGATTACAGATACTGTGGCTACACCGTATGTGCGTCTTGTGCGTACAGGTGATACAGGTGATTTAGGCTCTCAGAAAGTCGAGCTAACTGGTTTGCATGTCATATACGACAACCTTAGCTTCTCTGACGTTAAGACCTTTGACTTCAGCATTGAGACTGACAGGCACTACCTGTGTGTGGCTACTGGTGGAGCGCCATCATCAGGCACTGTAAGCCCAACTAACCCGCCTTCTTTTGGCAACTTAGCTATCTACCGTATACCGCACAGCACGATCACAGATACTGTTCTAATAGCTAACCTGCCTCTACCCTATGACTTTAACGAGATCGCTAGGGTGCGTGACGTACAGACAGAGAACGTCATGCTATTGTTCCATGAGGAACATCCACCTAAAAGAATTATTAACACTGGCAACATAGCTAGTTCGTTTGCTATTGATGACATTCCTTTTTCTAATGTGCCGCAGTTTGACTATGATGACGCAACTAGTCCTACGCCTGTAAATGATGTGCAAATATTAACATTTGGCAGTCATGTTAAGACAGGTGACACATATCAGATTGACGTTGAGGGGGTGTTAAGTAAAAACATTACGTTCGCTGGGGATGCTAATGCAAACCAGCAAAGTTCAACGCGATTTAACTTAGAAAAGAATCTACAAGAAATGCCTGTGTATGGTGAGACTGGTGTATCAGTTACTCGCACTGGTGTTATGCAATACACGGTTACTGTTAGTGGCGAATCAACAAAAGACTTTGAGCTATATACTGGCTTTCCTACAAGCGGTATAAGTAACGCCAACCAGGTATTAACATTTACAAAAAGCCAAAATGGTTCTCCACGAAAAGAAGATGTATGGAGTGCTACACGCGGCTACCCAAAGATGGGTACATTCCACGGTGGTAGACTGTGGCTAGGTGGCACTAAGTCTAAACAGCAAAGCCTGTTTGCATCTAAGTCAGGGTCTTTCTTTGATTACTTCTTTGAAGAAGGTGATGACGATGAAGGTATCTTTGTTACCCTTACCGCTAGGGCGCAAACAGAAATAGTAGACATTAACTCTGATCGTGGGCTACAAGTGTTTACTACTGGTGCAGAGTTCTTGGTGAAAGGTGGTACGCCATCTACTATCGACATTGTATCGCAGACACAACACGGCTCTGGATACCTAGAAGCCAAGTCCTTAGATGGTGCTACACTATTTGTTGACCAAAATGGTCAGACATTACGTCAGTTTGTGTATAGCTTTAATGAGGATGCCTATACAAGTAATGATATATCCGTGTTGTCTTCTCACTTAATTTCTAACCCATTCGATGTAGCTGTATTGTCTGGCACAACGTCAGAAGACTCTAACTGGGTGTTTATCATCAATGAGGACGGCAATGCCGCTGTACTCAACACTGTACGCGCACAAGACATTAACGGCTTTACACGGTACACAAACGCTAAGAGTGGTTACGTTATTGATGGTGTTGAAGCATCAAGATTCTTAGTATCTGCTTCTGTAGTAAAGAATGAGCTATATGTTATTAGTCGGTTTATTACATCAGGCGTTAACTTTAGATACTCACTAGATCGCTGGAGCTTTGACTACTTACTCGACTCCTCTATCAAGCTAACAAACCAGAGCAGTACAACAGTTAGCCTGGGCCATCAGCATCTTAACGGAGCAACAGTCAGTGTTATTGGTAACGGTAACAACCTCGATAAGCGTGTTGTATCTGGTACAGGCACTATTACCCTCACGGCAGAAGAGTTGTCAGGTGGTAACTTAGACCTAGAGATAGGACTTAACTTTGTGCCTAAGATTGTACCTATGCCGCTGAACACTAGCTCACAGGCTGGTGCAAACAATGTTATGCGAGAAAAGCGTATTAACCGCATGAACCTACGCATGTATGAAAGTGCTGGTATCTACATAGACGGCAACCCTGTAGCTGTCAGAAACTTTGGCCAGACAGCAGATAGTCCATTAGGTACACCGTTTGAGGTTAGAACTGGTATTATACAAGACAACAATGGTGGTAAAGGCTGGGGTATAGACGTAGTACCTGAGATTACAGTACCAGACCCTGCTCCTATCCACCTACAAGCAATTGAGTACGAGGTTGAGTCATCGTGAACCTAGCAGTACAAGACAAGATATATGAGTTTCAGGATAGACTTAAAGAATATCCTCAAGCTGATGTCACTGTACGCCATCATTTTTCAGATGGTATGTATGCTAGAGAGATGTTTATGCCTGCTCAAACGTGTGTAGTAGGGGCAAAGCATAAGACCCGCCATTTCTACAGTGTATTGCACGGTGAATGCTCTGTTGTTAGCGTACATGAGAGAGAAGATATTACTGGGCCATTTCTGGGTGAGACATTGCCTGGAACAAAAAGAGTCATTTATGCACACTCAGACTGTACATGGATTACCTTTCACCCAACTGAATTAACTGATATAGATGAAATAGAACAGGCTCTGGTCGAGCCGGAGGTAGTGTAATGTCTTTTGTAGTAGTAGCTGCTGTAGCAACGATAGCAGCAACGGCAACAAGCGTGTATGGCTCTGTTCAAGCGGGTAAAGCCGCAGAAGACGCTGCTAAAGAGCAGGCAAGGCAAGAAAAAATACAGGCCGAGTCAGAGGAGTTAGCCCGTCGAGAGGAGCTTAACAGGCAGTTAGGTGCAATGGTTGCTGCCGCGTCAACTGCGGGTTACACGGGCGAAACGCCAAAAAGCATAGGCTTGTATAGCGCACAACAATCAGGGAAAAGTGAAAGAGGGATTTCTTTAAGTGGCAAGCTGGCAAGGGCGCAGACTATTAGGTCTGGTCAAGCAGCTAAGGCGGCTGGTTACACTAAGGCAACAAGTACGTTGTTAAACGCTGTTCCAGATTTAATTGCGGCTGGTGGGACAATTAAGAATGAACTTAGCACACCGAAAGAAGGCGGCTCGTAAAAGATGGCTATACAACCCATTAAAAGATATGGCGGCTTTACAGCTACTGGCATAGATCAGTCTGGTGTGCAAAGAATGCAGGCATTAGCAGGGTTGGGCGCTACTGCTGCATCTGTTGGTACTGCAATAGGTAAGAAGATAGCTACGGCTGAGGCTCCTGAAAAGGCTAAGAAAGCCATTGATGAGGCTACTACTGTTGACCCTGTAACTGGTGAAGTTACTCGTGAAAAGATAGAGATGAAAAGTGGCTTCGGCTGGGGTGATGCTGCATACAACGAACAAATAGCAATACATGATGAGGCTATTAGACAACAGTATTTAGATGGCGTTGACCGTAATGCTCAGACCACTCTAAACAGGTTGTTTGATGAAAACAAAGATAACCCAGAACTATTCAATCAGTTAGCTACAGAGGCTGCAAAAGGCATTGTTTCTGGGGTTAGTCCTGAATACCAAGGTCTTGTTGGCGACTCTCTTACCAACTCTATCTTTAATAACACAGAAAAACTGCGATCAAATAAACGCGCTAATGACATTGCTGATCAAATTACGCAAGGCCAAGACGTTTTACAGGATAACTTAGAGAGTATTGCGTCGCGTGTTTTTAACGGAGAAGATCCGACTGAGGACATTGCAAAGTACAACGCAAGAGTTGGTAGTCTGTCTGTTTTATCCTCTGAGCAAAAAAGCCAAGCTAAAGATCGGAAAGAACTGTTAAGAAAAACAGTTAAAGAGTCTGAGTTAGCTGGTAAGCTGCAACGTATTGCAGATGGGGAAGGCGGCATCCCTGCTGCTATGCAAGAGCTTACAAAGTTTGAGTCTGCAAAAAGCCCTTCTTGGTATACTGAAGACGATAAGAATGCCTTCATTCAAAAGCAACAGGCACAATTAAACAGAAAAAAATCACGCGACACTGCTGTTAATGCTGTAGCAACACAAGAAGCAAAAGACTTTGTAGATGGAGTAACTACACAGTTAGGTTTAGGTGTTGAAGTCCCTATTGCTGACCTAACAAAAGCTAGGTCTATGGCTGCTACGCCAGAACAAAGAAAGAAACTGTCTAATGCAGAACAGTCAGCTTTGTATGCAACCAGTAGCGCAGCGGACAGAGACAGGTTATTAGCATTGGCCCTTGAGCGCCCTGAAACTGCTGACTTAGCAACAAATATGTTAGCAATAGATAAGAGAATACAGACCGCCCTCAATGCAGACCCTCTTGCTTTCTCCATTGCGCAGGGAATTGTAGAGCCTGTTGAGATGGATTTGCTCAACCCAACAGAAGAACAATTAACGGTGGCTTATGAACAAGCAAGCATTGCTAGTAAGTTCCAGGGCGTTAATGTTCCTATATTAACTGACTCTCAAGTAGATGCGCTGCTTAAAGCATGGCCTGAGTTAGAGCCTACAGCACAAGCTGAGTTAGCTAATGCTTATGGGCCAAGGTCATTTATTTGGGGTAAGTTTTCAGATAAGAACCAAGGCGTATATGCACAAGGTGCAGCGCACCCTAACAGCAATGTGCGAACGCAAATATTCGATGGTAAAGCCGCATTGAACGCAAATGCTACTAAGTTTATTGATGGGGCAGCCTATACGTTCGAAACAACTTTCAATAACGTAGTTGGCTCTGACACGCTGCCAGATCAAGATTATAAAGATATGTTAGATGCATCTATAGCAATATATGCTTCTATGGCAGGGCAGGGTTCGTATGCTGTTAATGCAAGTGACTTTAGGCAGGCAGTAAAGTCTGTTGTTGGTAATGTACCTACAATAAGAAACCACAAAACAATACTGCCTTATAATGTAACTGACGATGAGTTAGAGGGTTACTTTGACAACATGGATGTAGCCACCTTACAACAGTTATCGTCGGAAGAAAAAACGCCAGAACAATTAGAGCGCGACTTAACTTTAATAAGACAAGGCAGCAGGATAAAAGCTATTTCAAATGACAGGTATGTCATACAGCCTGGCAGTGGGTTTGGCATTTTTGATGGATTAAACCCACTAGTGTTTACAGTTAACAGGGCTGTTATTGATGGCATGATGAGTCCTGAGACAGAAGAAAGAAAAGATCAGCTGAGCAAAGAATACGCTGAAGAGTTTGCGGCTGGTGCCCCTGGAATGGCTAGGACTTCACGAGACATACCATTCCTTCCTGGCTCTAGTATACCGAGGAACTAATTATGCCTCTGCTATCTAATGTAGGTGATCGAGAGTCGTTACGTTTGTCGCCCGTGCCTGAGGCTTATTACGAGAACCCAGACCCAGGATTCCTAGATACCTTTGGGACTAGTTATGACTACGTCCGCGACAATGAGCGCTCTACGTCATTTGCCTACAACAACCAAATGTATTATCAGCGTGTTGACGAGCTAAAAAAAATCAAGAATAAAGGGTCTGTTAATCTTGAGGGTTATACAGATGAGTATGGCAACTTTAATTACAATTTATTTGCTGAAGACACAGGTTTAATCAAGACAGATAGGGAATTGTTTGATGAGCGCAGAGAGCTAATAGCGTCCAGAAATGAATATAATCAGGATGTAATTGATCGCGGCAGCGGTTTTGGTATGGTTACTGGCATGATGGTTGGTTACATGGGCGACCCTGTTAACCTAGCTACAATGGGCTTTACTGGCCCAGGATTAGCGGCTAGTGGATTAACTACATTAGCTAGGGTTGGGCTAGGGGCAAGGAATGCTGCTGGCATAGGGGCCGTTACAGAAGCAGCTATACAGCCTTTGGTGTACGCGCACAAACAAACTATAGGCTCACCTTATGAGGTAGAAGATGCTCTAACAGCCATTGGAACAGTAGCTATTACAGCGGGTATCTTGGGGGGCGGTGTTGAGGGACTCGCTGGTTATCTATCTAAAACCGCTGACGCATCTAGTGCTGCACTAGCAAACAGTTCCCCCTTTCCTCGGGCTGGATACACTTTTAATCCCGAGTTGTCGCGCCCTATAGACGGGGTTATGCCTACAGCTAATAACATACAGGCATTTAAAGCACAGTTAATTGCAGAGCAAAGAGTTAAACTGATAGGGCCTGCTGGGGAGAAATTAAGTAGAGGACAAGTTAAAGCACTGCGTACAGATCTTAATCAGTTAGAGTTTGATCTTAAAAAAGCTGACAAGCCGCCAGTTAATGTTGTAGCTAAAAAAGGTGAATCCGCTAGAGTTGCCAAAAAAAGAGTGCAACAAGAAGAAAAGGCTAGAATACAAACTAAAATTGATAGGGTTAAGGAAGAGCTTGCCCGTACTGACGTTGCTGCAAAAGCAGAAGCATCGTTAAGTCGATTAGATCAAGGCATATTACCTGAAGCTGCACAAAAGCAACTCGATGACTTTATTTTACAGCCTATTACCCCTGAAAGAGAGGCGGTATTTGCGCTTGAAAGAACTGCTCAACAACTGCGGTTACAAAAAGGCTTTAGGGCCGCAGAACTAGCGCTACAAAGTTATGCTAAATACAGCGGCAAGTTATTAAACTCTTTAGATGAAGCAAAGGATTCTGCTATAAAGGCGTTAGATAACGAAATAGCTAACACTAATCCAGATGATATTGCCAAGTTAAAGGACTTGCAAGACGTGAGGGATCGTTTTGCGGCTGACCCCTTAATGAGTCAAAAGGATATAGACAAAGCATTTAGGGACATTTTTAAAGAAAACATCGACCGTGACATAGCTATCCTTAGACAGAATGACGATTACCGTGAGCTAGCGAATAAAGCCACATACAGCCCTGAGGATTTTGTTAAGCCAAAGAAACCTCCAGCACCTGCTGCTAAAGTAACTCCTATGCAGAAGCAAGCACTAGATGACGCTGGTGAAACGGGGAACTACAATCAGGAGATTGTTGATTACAACAGGCTGGATGAAAAGGTTTTGTTTGAGCAGGGTGCTGATCCAGATTCACCTCCTGTGCGCGTTAGTGCCGAAGATGTTATTAAAGAAATTGACGATGAACTAGAAGGGCTAGAGTCAATAATGAGGTGTTCACTTGGCTAGTTTTGATTACTGTGTAGATCAAGCCCTAAAGGGCGCAAAGATCAACAAGAAGATTGCTGAAGAAATTAAGCAGGCGCAAGACCCTGAGGCTGTTATTAAAGACATGGTAACGCGCCTGTCTATTGCTAAGAGAGAGAAGGTAGTAGACGCTATTAGAACTGCTAAGGCAATAGAGTATATAGAGTCACATCCTGATGGCGCAATTAAAGGATTGCAGGCGTTATTGTCTAAAGATAACACTGGAAAAGCTAAATCAACTAATGTTGATTACCTTCAAAGAGTTTACGCGCAGCAGTTTGCCTCACAGTGGGCTACAGGGCTACAGCTATTTAAGACCAAAGGGCTTGGTTTATTTAATAACAACGATAAGGCCAATGAATTTGTGTCGGCTGTGTACGGCAATAAAGTTGATGACCCTGATGTAAAGGCCGCTAAAAACGAACTTGCTGCCATGCTTGAAAACATGCGCGTTAAGTTTAACGAGGTTGGCGGGTACATACCCAAGAATGAAAAGTTTTTGTTGCCGCAAAACCATGACATGAAGGCCGTATCAAAACTAACAGAAGACGAATATGTTGCATACTTTGACGGTAAGCTAGACAGGTCACAAATGGTCGATGATGCTGGCAATGTGTTAAATGACGAGCAGCTAGAGCAAGGGTTACGCAGTGTATATCAGACTATTATAAGTGGGGGTATGAACAAGGCTAAGGGCTTTACAACCCCTAGAGGTCTTGGCACCAAGCTGTCTCGCAGGGGATCAGAAAGGCGCTTTATATACTTTAAAGATGCTGAGTCGTGGATTGCCTACGAAAACGAATTTGGCAAAGGAAACATACTAACTACGATCACTGATCACATACAGAGCAAAGCTGGCGATATAGCCCTAGTAGAAGTGTTAGGGACTAACCCAAGGAATATGTACCAAGGTTTAAGGAGTTACGCGGCAGCATCTGCGCGATCTAAGCTACA
>Ga0070727_10005001_pt1 | contig 11000 bp, 1 predicted proteins | sample tdAd472_FD_66722 | JGI IMG/M metagenome (GOLD analysis project Ga0070727, IMG submission 66722) | Marine sediment microbial communities from the Atlantic coast under amendment with organic carbon and nitrate - tdAd47.2 | ecosystem: Environmental > Aquatic > Marine > Coastal > Sediment | place... | reverse complement strand
ACGCGTGGCTGAATCTGCGCGAGATCGAGTTCACGAATCCCGACCGGCAACTGTTTCCCGAGTTCGACCAGTTTCTTCAGTTCTCAATGCTCGACGAATCGCGGGCGTTCTTTCGCGAGTTGATCAATCGTAACCTGAGCGTCGTCAATGTCGTGAAGTCGGACTTTGCGATGCTCAATAACCGGCTGGCCGAGCATTACGGCATCGCTGGCGTGACCGGTCCTGAACTGCGTCCGGTCAGCCTGCCGGTCGGCAGCGTGCGCGGCGGGTTTCTCACTCAGTCCAGTGTCCTGAAGGTCTCGGCGAACGGGACGAACACGTCGCCCGTCGTGCGCGGAATCTGGGTGATGGAACGCATTCTCGGTCAGACGCCGCCGCCTCCGCCGGCTGGGGTCCCGGGAGTGGAGCCCGACATTCGAGGTGCCTCGACCTTAAGGGAACTGCTCGACAAGCACCGCGATCTCGATACCTGCCGAGCCTGTCACCAGGTCATCGATCCGCCCGGTTTCGCGCTGGAAAGTTTCAACCCGATTGGCGGCTGGCGCGACCGTTACCGCAGCCTGGGCGAGGGCGAGCGGATTGAAACTGAGGTCAACGGCCAGCGCGTTCGTTACCGCCTGGGCCCGCCGGTCGACGCCACCGGGGAGCTACTCGACGGTCGCTCCTTCGACGGCTTCAGGACCTTTCGCGATCTGATCGCTGCCGACCCGGACACGCTGACGCGGTCACTTGCCAGCAAGCTGCTGACGTTTGCGACCGGTCGCGAGATGGGTTTCTCCGACCGGCAGCAGGTCGAACGAATTGTCAGCGAGTCGGCTCGCCAGGGTTACGGCATTCGCGACCTGATTCTGCAGGTCGTGGCGAGCGACGCGTTCCGATCGAAGTAGTCGATCTCGTGAGCGGTTGGGAAATCACGTCTCGAAAGCGTTCCTGATCTCCTGTTCGTGCCGACGGGTCGGTCCGCGTTTCAAGGTCTGACGAGCACAACGACTCCTCGCGAAACGGGCGACCTGCGGCAGGCTCGCAGGGGAATCCCGTCGGTATCGCCGTCGCGAGTGCCGCGCCGACGCACAGGGCGAATGAATCACCATTCCACATCGGGGAGAGCGACCGCTGCTCCGACAAGGTGGCATTGGTATTCCGGTTTCGACATCATCAACGTTGCCCTGCTTGATTCTCCGAAGCGCTGGCGCGAAGCGGCTGCGGGGAGCCGGCGGGTGTTCAGAGTTACGAATGATCGTCGAGGCCCTGCATGTTTCGAGAGCGAGTGCGTGTCCTTGCCATGGTGGCAATGGTGTTGTCCGGAACGCTGTCCGGAGTGGCCAGTGGCCAGGAATTTCAACAGTCGTTCCGTCTGCGGCCTGGCTGGAATTCGATTTACCTGGAGGTCGCTCCGGTTGAGAAGTCGATCGAGGCTGCTCTGGCAGGGCTGCCCGTCGAGTCCGTGCTGCGGTCTGCCGCCACGGAGTCCCCGGTCGACTTCGTCAGGAACCCAGACGAGAAAGCCGCGGCCGGTCCCGCATGGTTGCGATATCAGCCGGGGAAGGCTGAGACGACGCTCTTCAGTCTGGAAGTTCACACGGCCTACCTGATCAAGGTGTCGGGCGACGAGCCGGTGATCCTGACCGTGCCGGGGCGCCCGACCGGTCGAGAGAAGGGCTGGCGTCCGAACGCGTGGAACCTGCGCGGCTTTCCGATCGATCCCGAGCGTCCGCCGACGTTTGCCAGTTATTTCGAGACGGCTGCGGCCCACGATCCGGAGAAGATTCGTCGGTTGAGCACGGATGGAACCTGGAAACCCGTGGCGGCTGCCGAGCGGATGGTGTGGGGCGAAGCGTATCTCGTCTTCAGCGACGGGGCCTCGACGTTTACCTCGCCGCTGGAAGTCGTCCCGGCGACTGGTGACGGAGTCGACTTTCATGCGTCGCGAACCCGCGGCAGCCTGCAACTTGTGAATCGTCGCGGAGATGCGGTGCTCGTCGAGCTGGCCGATGTGGCCGGTGACCAGTCGTTTCTTGTCGCGCGGCAGTCTGACGAGCGGCTGGGTTTCCGCTTTGATCCGCTGACCGAGCCCGCTGACCGCCTGCTGGAGCCGCGTCGTTCCGAGACGGCTCAGATCGGGATCAGCCGGCGCGGCATGACTGGCGATCGTCACCAGACCGTGCTGGAAGTCAGCGATCGGCTGGGGACACGGCATCTGATTCCAGTTTCGGCGACGCGTTCTCATGTCGCTCCGGATGGCAATCAGACTCCGGCCAGTTTTGCGGGGCTGTGGGTCGGTGTCGTCTCGGTCGATGCCGTGCAGGAAGTTCAGGCCGGCGTGTTCGATGCGGGGACGACACTGGCGGGCGGCGACGAGACGAATCGGGCTGCGGGGACCGTGAGGTTTGTCGATCCTCGATCGGGACTGGTTCATCGCGTCGAGTTTCGCGCCAAAGCCAGCGGTGCCGATCTCAACGGAAAGCGAATTCGCATCCGGGAAAACACGGAGCTGGAAGGCGATGTCGCGAAGGCTGACGACAGTGGCAGGCAACTGACCGTGCTGGTCAACCGAGGCGAAACGACGATCGGGACGATGCTGGGCGCGATCAATCGCAGTCGACCGTTCGGCGCCGAGTATGAAGCGACCGCGGGTTCCCCCGACTCGCTGACCGGTGTGATCAATGACGAACTCTCGCCGGTCAGTCGACCGTTCCAGATGCGGGTGTTGATTCATGTCGACAGTGGAGGTCAGGCACGTCTGCTCAAGGAAGTGTTTCAGATGTGGCAGGACGGTCGCCGGACGGGCGGTACCGATTCCGGAGTGGATCCGGAGAACCCTGGGCAGTTTGTGCTCATTACGGACAAGCGGCGGCTCGACCGTTATTCGGGAGCGACGCTGCGTGCCGGAGTGCCGGTTGGACGACGGATCAGTGCCGTGGGTTTCGACTTTGATGGCACACGGCTTGACGCTACGGACGGTCACCTCCAGCCTGGTCGTTCGGTGAATTTCGTCATCGAACTAGCGGCGAAGCATCCGACGAACCCGTTCTTCCATCGATATCACCCGGATCACGGCGACAACACGATTCAGGTCATGAGGTCCATCTCTCTGGCCGTTCTTCCGTCTCCGCGCGCGGGCACGACTCCGCTGGATTATGGCTACTCGACGCTGTCGGCCGACTGGCAGGAAACGATTGTCGGACTGCATCGCGCTTCGCTGACGGTCAGTGGCGATGTTTCGCTGCGCCGCCTGTCGCTGGTCGAAGACCTCGTCGATTGAGGCAGCACGGCCTCGTCACTCGCTCCCGCCATTTCGCGCACTCCGCATCTCAGCCAGCAACTCACGAGCTTTCCAACATGCTGCGATCCATCTTTGCTGTCGCTTTCGTTCTGCTGTCCGGCCTGTCGCTGCCTCGATCCGCTGAAGCGGCAAAGGCGTATGTGCATGTCCAAACGCCCGAGGGACTCGAAATCGCCGGCGTACAGGTCAACTTCCGCAGTGCGGGCAAGACCGAATCGAAAACGACGGACCCGTGGGGGAATGCCAATGACTTCAAGATCAACGGTGGGTTCGAGTACACGATTTCGATTGATGCTGGTTGGGATCTGGAAGTGGGGAATGTCAAACCGTCCAACAATGGAAAGTTTGAGGTCGTTGCCGGTGCCAACCCTGTCTTCAAGGCGATCGACGGAGGCGACTCTCACGTCTACTCCATCAAGCTCGTGGTGACGCGTGGACCTCTCGGAGGCCGAGTCACGTCGCGCGGTCGAGGCGTAAAAGGGATTACTGTCCGCGCCTTCGACAGACAGGATCAGCCGATTCCCGGAGCGGTTGGAGTGTCCGGTGACGACGGGGTGTGGTTGATCGAGGATATTCGCCAGAAGTGCGTTGTCCGGGCTGACAATCAGATTGAAGTCAACGGTCAGAAGCTGAGCTACCAATACCACGTTACCTGGTCCGCTGAGCCAGGTCGTCGTGATTACGACTTTCGCATCACACGGGCTCCGATCGCGGGGCGGGTGATCGACAGCTCCGACAAGGGAGTTGCCGGTGTGACCGTGCGGCTGTCGGGCGGTTCGAACCGGGCCGTCGAACCCGTGACGACAGGTGACGACGGCGACTTTGTTTTTCGCGATCTCGACGTGACAAACCCGTACACGGTCTTCGCGTCGCGGACCGGATTCCATTTCGGGGCGCCGCTCGAACGCCGCATTGCCGGTGAAACGGATTTGAAGATCCAGCTGCGCAGCGGGGCGATCGCGATCAAAGCGCACCATCCCGACGGCGACCGGGGCGGATTGATTTCCGTTGAGCTGCACTCGCTGGCCAATGACGAGGAACGGCTTGTCTGGAGAGACAATGTTCGATCAGACACCGAGTTCGTCTTCCCGCAGAAGCTGGCGCCGGGGCGGTATCTTCTGAAGCCGAAGACGCGGGACGCGGAACTCGGTCAGGAGCTGACTTACGACCCGGTTCAGGTGTCTGTCGGCGATCCGCTCGTTGAACTGTTTCCGCCGGTGTTTATTCGCGGGACGGTCGGTTCCAACGGCAGTCCGCTCAGCGGCGTGACGGTGTCTGCACGCGACAGCAGCGCGCCGGAAAGTGATCCGCCGCTGGAGTTCGTGACGAACCGGGAAGGCAAATACATCCTGACAGGGGTCAAGCCGTCGACCCGCTACACGCTCTCGGCCGAACTTGGCGAGAAGACGACGGGAGTTCGTCTGACGCCGCGTTTTCCTCCGGGGTTTGCGACACATGTCGAGATCAAGTCGACGCCTCTTGACGGCATGAACTTCGCCGCGACGCGAGTCATTTCCGGTCGCATCACGGCGGTCGGAGAGGCGGATACTGGAGTGCCGGGCATTGTGGTGCAGGCTGGCGACGAGTCGGCCACCACCGATGAAGAGGGCCACTTCGAGATTGACGGGTACGGCATTCAGGATCAGCGGCTGATCCGTATCGAGCCGTCGATGTCCGGGATGCGATTCGAGCCGGGCTATGCCGAGGTGCGTCCGGGGGCCGGCAACGTGCAGTTCGCGGCGGAAGGCGGCGCGAGTGGACGGATTGTTTACAAAGACGGGAGTCCGGCGAGTGGCGTGAGTGTTGAAGTCACGTCGCGCGAGGACATTCAGTTTTCGGCTCCGCGCACTGCGACGACGGATGTTGATGGACGATTCTTCGTGCCCGGAACTCAGGACCGGTTTCGATACACTGTCAAACCTTCGGGCGCGTCATATCAGTTCTCGCCAAAGACGATGCTGGTCCGCGGGCAGTCCGCATCCGAGTTTCGTGTGACTCGGTCGCCACCGGAAATCTCAACCGTCGCCGGACAGTTCGTCAGCCTGAACTCGAAGTCCGGCAACCTGGCTGTGTCGGTGAGCGATCGTGAAACCGAGCCAGCTCGTTTGACGGTCTTTGCAACATCATCGGACGAGTCGGTCATTCCGTCGTCGAAGATTCAGGTGACGGGCACGGGGGAGAATCGGACGATCTCGTTCGAGACCGCTGAAAAGCCAGGGCATGTCACGATCACGCTGGCTGTGCGCGATGAGGATTTCAATGACGTCTCGTCGTCGTTCCAGGTGTCCGTTGGGCTCTCGCCGACGTTTCGAATCGATGAGATGATTGTTCCAGGCAATGTCCAGAACCCGAAGGTCGTCGACATGAACGACCAGGGAGACATTCTGGCCGCGGCGACGGATGAGAATGGTAAGACGATCTACGGCGTGCTCAGCAGTCGAGCAGGCTGGTATGGCGGCCAGTGGGTTCCACTGGACCCGACCTGGAAACCGACCGCGATCAACAATGAAGGGCTGATTGCGCTCGACGGTGGCGAGGTCGGTGCGAACCAGCTCGATGCGGAACTGAAACTGGTCGCGATCGGGCCTCATGTTCCGGGAGGGCCGCGGCTGATCAATCCTCCGTATTCGGACATGAGGGCTCACATTCTTGGCGGGACGAATCCGCTGCTGAATGAGAGGGTTTCCGTCAAGGCGGTTGACCTGAACGATCGCGGCGAGATCGGGATTTCCGCGGAGATTCAGCAGACGGTCTATGAGGCCGCTCTGAAGGACTTCGGGCCACGCGGCAAAGCGGCTTTCGTCACGCAGGAAGTGGCAAAGCTCCTTAACAACAGCATTGATCTGGTTCCGATCTGGCTCGATGCGAAGCCGCATCCCCGGCTCGGAATGCGTTCCAAAGACGTCGTCGACAAGTTCAAAGAGATCGCGGACAAGCTGGGCGGCACCGTCGAGATCACCGCTCAGAAACAGGTGGTGCGAACGCTGCTCCTGGCTGTCCGTCCGTCAGCCGAATCTCCGGCAGTTCCACAGCGTCAGCAGCTGCTCGACTACGAGTATCGCAAGCTGGGTTTTCCGATGACCGTGCGGACCGTCAAGCCGGATGGGAGCGTTGAATATCCCGGGTGGCCTGCCCACGAACTCAAAGGGATCAACCAGGCCGGCGACGCGATCATCAGCTATCAGGGGAGCATGAACCTCTATGCGCGCGAAGCCGGCGAGCTGAAGTTTCTGGCGTTCAGTGAGAACGACATGGTCACCGCGATCGCTCCGAACAACCAGAACTTCGCAGCCGTAAGAACGATTGCTGGTGGATTCATTAACTATGGTGGCCAGGTCGTTCAGTCGCCACGAATCGTTCCTTACATCGACAACGTGCTGAATCGGTCCGTGCGGACTCTGGCGCCTCTGGCGAAGAATCACGCGGACTGGCTGGGAACGATTCCGCTCGCGATCAACGACCAGTCCGAAGTGGCTGGAGTGATGGTCGACCCAACGTCACGGGTTCGACCGTTCTATTTCCGTCGCGGTCAGAACGAACTGTTTGATCTCAACGATCTGGTCTCATTCGGCACGCGATGGAAACTCGAAGATCAGGATGATCAACAGGGAGGAATGGCCAAAACACTGATCAACAATCGAGGAGAGATCGCTGGCGTCGGCATCAACCCTTCTGGTCAGGAACGGATATTCCGAGCGGTTCCCGTGGTCGAGGCTGGCACCGCTGTCCCGCGACCGGCGGGAGCCGTGCCGATTCAGCCGGACATTCCCACCAATGCGCTCAGCGCGTTTGTCTGGTCCTTCGCAGAGAAGACCTTGTACGCCGTGAAACCGACCGAAACGGTGATCCGGTGGAAGACGAGCACGGATCGAACGGACGACGACAGAATCGAACAGCGGGTGGTCGTGGGCTGGCCGAAGATGCCTCAGCTTCACGTGGTCGGAGCGCCGGTCGAACTGCAGCCCGTCGAACTGAGCGACTTTGCCTACACCTTCCGGCGGATTGCTTACCAGCCACGCCGTGCGGCAGCGGTCGACCTGACTCAGCAATCGCGAATCTTCAATGCCAGCGAGCCCGGCTACTGCGTGCTTGAGTACGCGGAAACGCACGGAGAGCAGATCAGTCCCGAGGAGCAGAAGCTTTTCTTTCAGGTGGTTCTCAGCCAGCCCGCTGACCATGCCGACTTCGCGGCCGTGGCGCGACTGGGCGAGGAAGAAGGCCGTCGAGGGCCGCTGCCCGACGATCTGACGGCACCGCTGACGCGCTCTCACAAGATCGGGATGGCGATTCATCCGCCGGAAGAGGTTGCCCAGGCTCGTATCTGGTTTGGCGACAATGGCATTGAGTTTTTCGCCGAGGAACCTGGCCAGCGATTCGATGGCCGCTTCATTAACTTCATGCCGCTTGACGGCAGCCAGCCGGCTTTCGCTCAAGGGGGAGGCATCGGAGCGTCGGCCTACTGGTACGACCCGCCAGGATCGCTGAATATCCTGGTGGATACGGCGGGAGTCTCGATCGACAACGTCATCAAGGCGGCCAATAACCCATTGACAGGTACGCCTCCGCTCAAGGCTCGACGAATTCTTGCGGACGGACCGAACTCGACTGTTCGACTGGCAACGGGGAGCCTTCAGATCGACCAGAATCGGACAGTGGGACTCGACACGCGGGCGTTGCGGTTGTCGGGCGGATGGATCGGGCATGATGACTATCCGGGTCGGACCGGATTCGTGCTCAACTCAACGACGGCACCGATTGATGCGGTGGGCGAGGACGCGGCGTATCAGAAAGCCGGGCACACGGGCACGATTCTGCCGGTCAACAAAGGGCGGGTTGATGTCGCCTGGTACCGCCGAAACGCCATTGGTGTGGCATGGCCGGACCGGCCCGTGCGTTACGAACTCGACTGGCCGACCGATGCCGAGACGATCGTGATCGCTGATCAGCCACGGGAATCTGCAGGTCTGCCCGAGAGTCTTTATCCGGACGCTCACGTCTACCATCAGCCGAATCGTGATCTGGCCGGCTTCAATCCGAACGAGGAGCACGCGGATGTCGTCGACGGAAAAGTCTTCGCGCTGCGAAGCGACATCAACGCGCTGGGAGATACTTCGCAGCCGTTCGTCCTCGTGAAGTATCGCAATCCCGTCACGTCCGAGTGGGCGATGAAGCCGTTTCACGTCATTCCGGAAGACGACGCACACCGGTTCCACTATCTGGCACGGGCCGGTATCGAAGTTCAGCCGCCGTACCCGTTGAACCTGCTGGCACCGCTGGCGCAGGAGACGCGTGCTGTTTACGGACCGCTGTGGCGCGACGTGAAGGGCAAGCACTACGGGTACGCCGCCGGTCCTGGCGGCACGGACGCCGTGGCCTCGATTCGCTACTTCTACCCGCTGCAGAAGAACTTCTATATCCCGCGCGAATGGGGTCTGAAAGCTGGAGACAATGTCGCCTGGCTGCAGCATTACTCGCCACTGACGGACGCGCCGCAAGGTGTGCCGAAACGAAACTTCGGTCGGGATCCGATCGACTGTCTGTTCTCCGTCACATGGCCGGACGATCTGCCCAGCATGAAACTGAACGATACGCTGTCGACGGCGCGCGATGGATTGCCGTCAATCAGCACGCAGCAGCGGGCGGAGGTCATCTTTGAATCGATGAACCCCGACGGCGCTCCTGATCGGGGAGTCCGGCGCTCGTTCACCAGTTCGATGGTCCGCATCTATGACCCGATCAGCGAACGAGCGGTGACGATCCCGAAACTCCCGGACTATCTGCAGACCACTCTGGTCGGTTCTCGCAAGGCATTTCCGGGTCTGCCATTCCATCTTCAGGTGCGGTTTCTCGCTGACGACCTCGATCCGTCCCGTCCCGTGAAGCTGATCTTCCAGGGGAAGCAGGTGACGAAGCAGCAGCCGGGAAGTGGGTTGTTGCTGCCGAACATTATGACCGCCGCCGAGCGTGATCTGCTCCGCAACCTGGACCGCAAGGACGGAGAGCGACCGGACCCGGCCTGGGCGGAAGCCATTGACCGGCTGTACCTGCTGACGCGCAATCCGAACCAGATTCGAAATGACGAACTGAGTCCGGCGGGGGGCAACGATCAGGTCGCGGACTCACTGCTGACCGGCATGGGCCGCGCCTGGATTGTGAAGGGTGAGAATGGGGCCGAATCGATCAGCCGTGAGAAGCCGGCGAATTCCGGTCGCACTCAACCCGTCGTCCTGCCCGAATCATTCCCGGCGGGGAACAATGTTCTCACGACCGCTCTCGCGCCGGGGCGGTCCGCGCTCGACCAGCTCACCGCGACAGTTCGCACTGTTCACGTTTCACTGGACGGAACCGACGACTGGATTGAAATCGGGCCGGCGCTCGTGCCTGCGTTTGGCGATTTCGCCATTGAGTTTCGGACGCGGCTCGCTGCTTTCGGCGAGACGCCTCGAGTGTTGCTGAAGACGAAATCGGAGGCCGGACAGACGCTGCTGGTCACAGCCGACAGCGAGGGAACCGTTTCCGTCAATGGACGCGTGACGGCGGCTCGACTGCAGGCCGGGAAGTGGCAGCACCTCTCGCTGGTCAGCGCCGACGGCGGCAGCCGCATCCTGATTGACGGTGTCGTTGTGGACCGTGCCGACGCTCCGCTTCCCAACCCCGATCGTGCTGAGAGTTTCTCGATTGGCGGCCCGGCTGACGAATCGCAGGCCGCCTGGTCGGGTGCGATCAGCGAGATTCGCATCTGGCAGGGCAGCCGATCCGATGAGGACATCAAGCGGGATGCGACGCGGCAGGCAACGGGACGCGAACCTGGCCTGGTCGGTTACTGGAGATGCTCGGAGGGAATCGGAGCGGTGTCGTTTGACCGGACTGGTCGGGGGCAGCGTGCCGCGTTGAAGAATGGCGCGCGGTTCGAGTCCGGTGAGAATGTCGAGCGTCCCAACGGATATGTCACGCTGGCGTTCAACAACGACGCGAAGCTGAAGGGGCTGCCGGTCAGCCTTGAGATCATTCGTATTGATCCGGAACTCGCTCAGGGCAGCCTGCGGGTTCTGCCATCGGACAATGTGTTCGACGAACGGCTGACGTTGCGGCACAGCAGCGACTACGGCGGCGCGACGGCTGACTACGAATTCGAGTGGTACTATCACCGCGGGTCGGACAATCCATCGCGGGCGGATCGCTCGCTGATTCCGCCACGAAAACCAAACGACGGGCCGAACCCCGGTTGGCTGGCCTATGGGCCGACGCGTCAGGGCGCGAATCAGATCACGCTGGGGCAGGGGGGCGAGTCCGGTGTGCTGGTCATCTCTGACAATCGCTGGATGATGCGGTATCGACCGCGCCAGGGAACGCCGCTGTTTGACTACCTGGACGGACGCTGGAGCGAGTGGGTCGGAGCGCCGGGACTCGATCCTCCGGAAGCTCAGCTGGCCGAAGGCTGGATCAAACGAGTGACTCGGGCGCTGAATCCGTTCGACGCGCGGACCGACGATTTCCGCAATTCGAAAGTCAACACGTATGCCAGTCTGCTGGTGTCTGCCGGGAAACGGTACGAGGGACCGATCGCCTTCAACCCCGACGCAGACGCCATCAACAGCATCGGCCTGATCGAGGCTTACGAAACGGTTCTGCGGCGTGGCCGGCAGCTCAGTATCGACGCGGCGCCGGCGGTGCGGGATGACAGTGCGGCGAATCAGGCGCTCCTGCACGCGGCCAG
>Ga0070727_10005000_pt1 | contig 11001 bp, 6 predicted proteins | sample tdAd472_FD_66722 | JGI IMG/M metagenome (GOLD analysis project Ga0070727, IMG submission 66722) | Marine sediment microbial communities from the Atlantic coast under amendment with organic carbon and nitrate - tdAd47.2 | ecosystem: Environmental > Aquatic > Marine > Coastal > Sediment | place... | reverse complement strand
TGGAGGTCAGTATCCGCCGCGGCGGCAATGTCTACCGCATGGGCTTTGCCGGGGGCAATAAGGTTTCCGAGCTGAAGGTGGTGGACAGTTGCGGCCAGCGCAACACCGGCACCGAGTTGCGCTTTCTGCCGGACCCGCAATACTTCGATTCCGTCAAATATTCCATCCCTCGACTGAAACACGTGCTGCGCGCCAAGGCAGTGCTCTGTGCCGGCCTGGAAGTGACCTTTAAAGACGAATCCAGTGGCGAGACTGAGAGTTGGTGCTACGAAGATGGCCTGGCAGATTATCTGCGCAGCGCCACCACTGGCTGGGAGACGCTGCCGGGTTCTCCGTTTGTGGGCAGTTATGCGGCCGAGACGGAAGGCGTGGAGTGGGCCCTGCAGTGGTTGCCGGAGGGCGGCGAACTGACCCAGGAAAGCTACGTCAACCTGATTCCCACTACCCAGGGCGGCACCCACGTCAACGGTCTTCGCACGGGCTTGCTGGAGGCGATGCGTGAGTTCTGTGAATTTCGCAACCTGCTGCCCCGCGGCGTGAAGTTAACGCCGGACGATATCTGGGAGAGGTGTTGTTACGTACTGTCATCGAAACTGACGGACCCGCAGTTCTCCGGCCAGACCAAGGAGCGCCTGTCCTCACGGGAGGCAGCGGCCTTTGTCTCCGGCGTGGTAAAAGATGCCTTCAGTCTGTGGCTGAACCAGCATACCGAGGACGCCGAACGGCTGGCGGAACTCTGTATTCACAATGCCCAGCGCCGCCTGCGCGCCAGCAAAAAAGTCGCGCGCAAGAAGGTTACCGCCGGTCCGGCGCTGCCCGGCAAGCTGGCGGATTGCGCCAGTGACAGTCCCGAACAGTGCGAACTGTTTCTGGTGGAAGGGGACTCGGCGGGCGGGTCGGCGAAACAGGCCCGCAGCCGCGAGCACCAGGCGATCATGCCCCTGCGCGGCAAGATTCTGAATACCTGGGAGGTGGACAGTCAGGAAATTCTCGCTTCCCAGGAGGTGCACGATATCTCGGTGGCCCTGGGTATAGATCCCGGCAGCGACAGCCTGGAGGGTTTGCGCTACCACAAAATCTGTATTCTGGCGGATGCCGACTCGGACGGCCTGCATATTGCCACGCTGTTGTGTGCCCTGTTCGTGCGCCACTTCCGGCCGCTGGTGAGCGCCGGGCATGTCTACGTGGCCATGCCGCCTTTGTACCGCATCGACGTGGGTAAGGACGTCTACTACGCGCTCGATGAGGGGGAAAAGCAGGGTGTGCTGGATCGCATAGAGGCGGAAAAGAAACGCGGCAAGGTCAATGTCCAGCGCTTCAAGGGCCTCGGTGAGATGAACCCGCTGCAATTGCGTGAAACCACCATGGATGCCGATACCCGCCGGTTGGTACAGCTCACCATCGAGGCGGGAGACGATACCAACAGCCTGCTGGATATGTTGCTGGCGAAAAAGCGCGCGTCGGACCGCAAGACGTGGCTGGAGAGCCGTGGCAATTTGGCGGACGTCTAATATCAACTGGCCTTCTAAGCGGAAGTAAGTGCAAGCTAACTCCGGTAAAAACCCTGTATTGAAGGTTGTTTGGCAGGCTGGCTTCGAACCCGCTTGAGACATTATCGGTTTGCTGAGTACCTCGACGTCCTGTGAGTTTTTCTAGGCTCGCCGCACAGGCGTTCTCTCTGCTGTGCCACCTGGAATGGGTTGTCCATGGATAGGATGGCAACTCACATAAACGACCACGGTTGCCCCTGACCGTCGCTTGGTCATTGCCGGACCGGATACAGCGCAATAGCGATTGCTGAACTCCAGGCTCGACAACCTGGAGTTCAGCCTGATTTGGCCTGGTTTCAGCTCGGTGCTAATGCCGATGCTCTGACAGATGTTGTCGTCCCAACACCCAAATTCCCATGAAACACCGGGTACTGAGTTCTGGTACTGGGGTGTATTTGCTTGAGGCAAGTGATCTTCAAGGCAATCACGGCCTTTGTGCGGGCGCGTGACCATTTCAAACTGGATTTCCTCCGATTGAAGCACTACGTTTGGGCATAGTGTTGTAAATCCATGATCAAGGGCGCCATGGAGGCCTTATGGAACAGCAAAAACTGTTTACACCTCTCCGGATACTGGGTTACGCTGTTCTTGCCCTGCAGTGCGCTGCCGTTATATATGCCGCTGTCATTGCTATTCGTTACTGGCCAGGCATCGGCGTGTGAGGGTGGGCGAATATGACTAATAGACAGGCCCGCATTTTCGCTATCGCATCCACGGCCATCGCCGCGTTGATTTTTTTGGTGTTGACGGTGGACAGTCACCGCCAGTTTCCCGAGTTGACGCAGTCAGAAACCATTACCCCCGAAGTCGTCAGCGGTATGGATGTCTGGCACGAATATAACTGCATCAATTGTCACACGCTTTTTGGTGAGGGGGCCTACTATGCGCCTGACCTCACAAAGATTACCAAGCATCGCGGTGAGCCCTATCTAAAAGCCTTCATGGCCGATCCTTCCCAATTCTATGATGAGAAAAAACACCGGCGATTAATGCCGGATCAGGGGCTCTCGGACGAGGAAATTGACGACTTGATCGTATTTCTCGACTGGGTCTCCAATGTGGACAACCAGGGCTGGCCACCACGCCCGATCATGGTTGCCGGTAGCTATGTGCCTGGTTCTACCGAGGCTGGGGAGAAAGGCGGTTCTGCGGAGGGCTTTGTGCCTCCCGGTACTACGCCGGTCACAGCCGAAGATGATAACCGGGCACAGGGTCAGTACGTCTTTCGTACAGCCTCTCCGGCTTGCAGCGCTTGCCACTCCACGGTTCCAGGTGGTGATATGGCCGGTCCCTCTTTGGCCGGTATGGCGACGCGCGCCGCGGAAATAGTGGCATCTGAAGACTATGAGGGGAGTGCCACGGATGCCGCGGGTTATATTCGCGAATCGATCGTGGAGCCGAGCGCACATCTGGTGCCCGGTGGTATGTATTCCGCCGATGGCGTGTCTTTCATGCCAACCGGATACGGTGAAAGCTTGACCGAAAAGCAGGTAGAGCAACTCGCCGAGTACATACTGACACTTAAGTAAATACAGCAGTGCCTGTGAAATGGGCAGGCAATGTCCAGGGAGAGTCGCTATGCGGTACAGATCGCAGTCTGTCGCTTATTGGTACTTTGCAGTAGCAGTGGTGTTGTTTGGTTTGCAGGTTGTATTCGGCCTGCTGTCGGCGGCCAAATATCTGGGCCCAGATCCCCTGCTCAATCTCCTGCCTTTTAATGTGACAAAAACCGTCCACACCAACCTGCTGATTGTGTGGGTTATTACCGCTTTTATGGGTGGTACTTATTGGATGGTGCCCGATGAATCGCGCACAGAACTGTACAGTACCAAACTCGCCTACTTCCAGCTTGTTCTCTGGACCCTTATGGGTGTGACCGCCGTTGTCGGCTATTTCTTCGGCTACAACGCCGGCAACAAACTTTTGGAGCAACCCCTGCCGCACAAGATAACCATCGTTATCTGCATGCTCATCTTTTTGTACAACGTTGGCATGACAATAAAAAAAGCGGGGCGGTTCACCACCACGGAAGGCGTGTTGGTTTTGGGACTGGTGAGCACGGCAGTGCTGTATTTGCCAGCGCTATTGCATTATGAGAACTACACGGTTTCCATCTTTTACCGCTGGTGGACTATACATCTCTGGGTTGAAGGCGTGTGGATGATGATTATGGGCGCCTTCCTCGCCTACTTGCTGATACGCCTGTCCGGGGCGGACCGGGAGGTCATGGAGAAATGGCTCTACGTGATCGTTGGACTGGTTTTTATCGCCGGCATTTTGGGGACGGCCCACCATTACTACTGGGTTGGTGTTCCCACCTATTGGTTGCCGATAGGAGGATTCTTCAGTGCACTAGAGCCGCTGGCGTTAGTCGGCATGACAGCTTACGCTTACTCCGCCATACGCCGTTCGGGGCTCTCGCACCCAAATACCCTGGCTTTGCATTGGACGGTTGGCAGCGCTGTATTTGCACTCTTCGGCGCGGGTTTGCTGGGGCTGGCGCACACCTGGCCAAGTGTGAACAAGTGGACTCACGGTACGTTGATTACTGCCATGCACGGCCATGCCGCCTTCTATGGCGCCTACGCCATGATTGCTTTGGCAATGATCACCTACACCTTGCCGTCACTCGTACAAGGTCGGCGCGAGCAGGGCAGCAGCCTGGGTTACTGGGCATTCTGGATGCAATTGGCCGGGATGTTCGGCATGACCTTGTCCTTCGCTACAGCGGGTATTGGTCAAGTGTATCTGGAACGCATTATGGGCATGGGTTATCTGGACGCACAGCTTAAAATTCAGGTGCATTTCATCATGCTGATCGCTACCGCTTCCGTGTTTACCATTGGAACGGCGCTGTTTATTTATGATTTTTTTCGTCACATTCCCCGGGCTGAATTAACGGATGTGACCGCTGCAACCACACCAGAATAGGCGTAGCAAAACCATGACGGCCAAGCAGTCCGTGCGTGAGCTGAGCAACGCCGAGGTAGGTGAGGAGCCCTTCTATCTGTCCACTGCCAATGAGGTCAGTATTTTTGAGCAGTGCCACATGCGTAACCTGGCGGTGATGCTTAAAGGGCCTACCGGCTGCGGCAAAACCCGTTTTGTCGAGCACATGGCCTGGCGCTTGAAGCGGCCGTTGATCACCGTGGCATGCCACGATGATTTGGCGGCAACCGATTTGATCGGTCGCTTTCTTATTCGCCACGATGGTACGGTTTGGCAAGATGGCCCCCTGACCCGCGCGGTGCGCGAGGGGGCTATCTGTTACCTGGATGAGGTCGTGGAGGCGCGCCAGGATACCGTGGTAGTACTTCACTCGTTGACCGACCACCGGCGCATGCTGCCTATCGATAAAACTGGAGAAATGCTTCACGCCGCACCAGGTTTTCAGTTGGTGGTTTCTTACAATCCGGGTTACCAGCGTATGCTGAAAGATCTCAAACCCAGCACGCGGCAGCGTTTCGTCGCATTGGACCTGGATTTCCCTGCACCGGAACACGAAGCCGCCATCGTCGAGCGAGAGAGTGGGATTGACCACGGCACCGCAGTGGCTTTGGTGGGGCTCGCACAACGAATTCGCGAGCTCCGTGATCGCGGTCTGGCCGAAGTGCCGAGTACGCGACTACTGGTTGCCACGGCATCGTTGATTGCCGGAGGTGTGCCTGAGCGGGAAGCCGTGTATGTAGCGCTGGTTGCGCCCCTATCGGACGATGATTCTCTTTTGGGAGCCATGGGCGATTTAGTGGACATGACCTTTGTATAACCTTTGTTGGGAGCGCAGCTCGTGGCCGAGCCGGAAGAACTTATCAGCGACGCAGCAAGGCACACAACGGTCTATGTTCAGAATGTGTGGCGGCGATACCAGTCACCGGCAAAGGGTCCGAAAACCATCGCGCTATCCGATGTCGCTCACCGGCTGGACCTGCTGCTCAGCGCAACGTTCAATACCGGTTTTGCATTGCGCCCCGCGCAAACCCCGCCTCGTCCCACCCTGTTGTCTCTGGTATTCAAGCGCTACCAGCGGCCATACAGAACTGCTCGAGTCCCCGCCACCGACGGCAAATCTATTTGGTTGCCGCCAGATTCCGGGTTAACGGATGAGTTGTCCGCGCGCACTCTCTACCGTGCCATGGCAATGCAGCAGGCTTCACGTGCATTGCGCGGGTCCGCGTCGGTAGCCCACCGCGAACTGTCTCCTCTACAAGCCGATGTCTACCTGCTGATGGAGGCTTACTCGGCCGATCATGCTTTAGTGCAGATGTTGCCGGGTTGTGCTGCTGCCATCGCCAGGCTGCGACAACATGCATTGCATGAGCGGCCGCTGTTGAAGGATTTTCCGGGACAGCGTCGGCCTCTGGAGGCGCTACTGAGGGAGATCCTGCGGACACCTCTGGAGCAGACACTGGATTTTCTTCTCACTGAAACGCCTGCGGAGTCCTTGAATCGCATTGATGCTGTCATTCGCGAGCGGAGGCTATTGGCAAGCGGCGATAGCGAACGCAAGCTCGGTGCCGCACCGCTACTGAAGGATTGGTGGACGGGTGAACTTTGTGCCCCTGCTGAGAGTGTTGCCGGTACTACGGTAGAGGGTGACGGCGAAATAGAGCAAAGCGAAGAGAATACGGCTGCACGCAGCTCGTCTCTAGAGCGCCGCCCGCAGATCCGTGACGCGGAAGATGGCGAAGATGACGAACAGGAACATGCAAGCCCGTGGATGGTGCAAGGTGATGAACCGCACCAGAAAGCGGAAGATCCCATGGGTATGCAGCGCCCCGTGGACCGGGACGACGAAACCAGTGCGGACGACTACAGCGACATGGTGTCCGAGCTGCCGGAAGCGCGCTTGGTGTCGACGCCAGAGCGACCCAAGGAAGTGCTGATGTCTGACGACCCGCCGGATGTTCGCGCGAAGCAGCAGTTGAAGGAGGCCATTCAAAATGATCAGGGTGTTGCCTACCCGGAATGGGACTACCGTAAACAGTCCTATGTAACAAAAGGTGCCATCGTGCGCCTGTTGCCGCCGAACGTCGGATCACAGCGCTGGGTAGACGAAACGCTGGAAAGTCACGAATCAATGCTCCATGAGATACGCCGCCGGTTTGAAATGCTCTGTGCGCGGCGGTTGCGTCAGCGCAAACGTCTGGATGGCGATGAGATTGACCTTGATGCGTACATCAATAGCTATGCCGCGTACCGCGCTGGCAGCTGGCTGGATGAGGCCATATACCAAACCTGCCGGACAGCAGAGCGCGATCTGGCCATTACCCTACTGATTGACGTCAGCGGTTCCACAGATAGCTGGATAGCCGCCCACCGGCGAATTATTGATGTGGAGCGCGAAGCGTTATTGCTGGTAAGCATTGCCCTGGAGAGTCTGGGCGAACCCTATGCGGTGCAGGCGTTTTCCGGAGAAGGACCCAATGCCGTCACCGTGAGGGACATCAAGCGGTTTGACGAACACTACAACAATGAGGTGGCGCTGCGTATAAGCTCACTGGAGCCGGAACACTTTACGAGAGCTGGTGCTGCGATTCGCCACGCAACGGCTGGCTTGATGCGACAACCCGCATCTCATCGCTTATTATTGGTGCTGTCTGATGGCAAACCCAATGATAAAGATGAATATGAGGGCCGTTACGGCGCGGAAGATATGCGTCAGGCCGTTACCGAAGCGCGCATGCAGGGCATTCATCCTTTTTGTCTGACCATCGATCGACAAGCGGCTAATTATTTGCCAGGTATTTTCGGTGCTCATCAGTATGCGCTTCTGCCTGAACCGGAGCGGCTGCCTGTTGTGCTCCTGGACTGGATGAAGCGCCTTGTTGTCAGCTAGCTAGAGTCGACAGGGGACGTACCCTCTCCAGCAGGCTCATCTGACCTCCGTGGAGGAACAGTCAACACGGTATAGAGGGTTGAACCGCCATTGTCAGGGGGCAAAAAGGTTTGTGGCTCAGGTTTGATTCGAGTGATGTGATTGAGTCGACGAGGTAAATAAGGCTTCATGTGTGAATTGACAGTTAGGACATGCCGGAGAAAGCGGGGCAGAAGAAAAAGCTGGACCGGTGCGCGGAGGGAAAGAGGTTGAAGGCGATGCGCAACATCATAAAATTCGTGTTTATCCCTCTGTCTGTCCTGTTAGTCGTTATCATTACGTTTTTGCCCTTTGTGGTGCGCTGGCAGTCGGTCGCCTGGCTGGAAAGGCAGGGGCTAGAGGCCTCGATCGGTTATGTCAGTATCCGGCCGGTGCTGGGGTCGGTGCAGGTAAACGATGTCTCTGTACGCGCCCCCAATGGCGAACAGTTGTCCCTCGGCGAGCTCCACCTCAAAGTCGCCTGGGGACCGCTCACAGATCAGTGGTTGCAGGTGGAAGACCTGCTTCTGGACTCCCTGACGGTGGACCTGGTCATGGGCCCCGACCTGATGCGTGTGGGGGGCATTTCTCTGGCCGCTGGCGGTGATAAGGCTGAGGATGGCGGAGACGGTGGTGGCGGGCTCAAGCGGTTCTCCATTGAGCAGCTCAATATTAACAATCTGAATGCCTGTTACACCCGGGTGGATGGTGATGGCCGGGCGTTGGCAGATCAATGTGTTCACCTTGGCGCGCTCACCCAGTTGGGAGAAATGAACCTGGGGTTGGGGGAGACAAGTGCCTTTCTGCTGCCGGGACTGAATCTACAGCGTATTCACTGGTCGGATCGACTGCGGCCGCTTGCCCTGGCGCAGGTCGGGACGGTATCTGTCGGGCAGGTGGCAAGTCCCGACATGACAAACTGGCACATGGACAACCTGAATATCGCAGAGCTGTCGCTGCTGCCGGACACTGACAGGTCGCTGAAGCTGGATAAATTGCAGTTGCATGGTCTGTCGGTGGCGGGAGATACCTCTATTGAGCAACTGGATCTGGGCGAAATGGCGGTGAACTTATCCAGCACTGAAAGCGGAACACTGGGTTTTGCTCCGGCCATGATGGCTCGGGTGGAGGAGCTGGTGTCGTCACCCGAGCCCGCCGCCAGTCCGAAGGTGGAGGATAAAACCGGAAATTCGTCGGCCTTTAGTTTGCAGCAGTTCGCTCTTGCCCGCCTGGATATCCGGGCCGATCGCCCCCTGCTGCACTTGACGGATTTATCCCTTCAGACGTTAAACACCAAGGAAGGAAATGTTTCCCTGCAGCATGTCCAGCTGGACGATCTCTCGGTGCTTCCGGCCGGGGAGGGCGACGCCCTGCAGCTGGACCATCTGGCGCTGCGCGGCCTGGAAAGTGGTGACAACATTGCCATCCAGTCCCTGTCCCTGGGCGACAGCCGCGTGCGGCTTGAGACGGGGCCTGACGGTGCCCTGGCTTTTGCGCCGGAACTACTGGCGCAACTGGGTGCGGGTAAAGAGGGCCAGAAAAAAGAAGCGAACGATGAAAATGCCCCGGCGACAACGGTTTCTCTGGGCGCACTGACCACGGGCACGCTGAGTGTCATTGCCGATCGCGAGCTGCTCTCCCTGGATGCCCTGCAATTGCAGCAATTGCACCTGGCGGGAGGGGAGGTGGGGCTCGGTAGCCTGCGGGTAACGTCGCTGGCGCTGCTGGCGCCGGCGGAGCCTATGGAAGGGGTGGCACACTACCTGAGCACCCCGCAAATCACCCTGAGTGGTCTCTCATCACGGCCGTCATTGCTGCAACTCGATCGTCTGCAGATTGCCGATCCGTCACTGTTTCTGCACCGGGGGCCGGACGGCAACCTGTTGATGTTTCAGGCACTGCAGCAATATAGCGGTGCCAGGGAGGCGGCAGACACCAAGAACAACGCGCCCCAGAAGGCCGATGCCGCGCCACTGAAGGTCAGCCTGGGCGAAGTGCTGATCGGCGAGAACGGCGAGATCCGGATTCTGGACGAGAGTGTCTCGCCGTCCCTGTCCCAGCAGTTCTCGGAATTTGATCTGGCCCTGCGCCACCTGGACGCCAACCGCCCCGCAGAAGGTGCTGCCATTGATTTCAGCCTGGGCGTCAACCGTTTTGGTTACCTGAAACTGACCGGAAATGTCGCCCCCTACGGCAAGGCCCTGAATGCCGGTGTCGAGGGCGACGTCAACGGCCTCGACGTGCGCGATATTTCCGGCTATGCCGGCAAATACATTGGCTATCACCTGGATCAGGGCACGGTCGACGCGGACATCGATTTCAAGGTGAAAGAGGGCGAGATCGAGGCGCTGGTGACCACCCGTTTTAACAAGCTTCAGGTGTCACCACTGAAAGACGACGAGGTGCCCGAGGGTGTCGAAAAACTGGGCGTGCCACTGGGCTTTGCGCTGTCTTTGTTGCGGGACAACGATGGCATGATCGAACTGAAGTTGCCCATCAGCGGCAATGTCGATTCGCCGGAGTTTTCCCTGGCAAAAGTCATCAACAAGGTATTGTTCAAGGTGATTTCAAAGACGGTGGTCAACTACTACCTGCCCTACGGCTTGCTGGCCAAATCCCTGGTGTCAGACGGCCTGGCCAACTTGGCCGACCTGGCCTTCCAGCCGGTGGCTTTCGCGCCGGGCTCCGCGGCCCTGGATGACGCCGGGCGACAAAATCTCGATCGCCTCGCAGAGATGCTGCAGAGTCGCCAGCAGCTCCATCTGGTGTTCTGTGCGCCGTCCACCTTGCCGGACTGGCGGGCCACCTATGCCCCCGAAGCGAAGGGTGACGAGAACGGTGAAAAGGCTGTATCCGACGACAGTGCCGCCGCTGGGGAAGACACCGAACCCGCAGTCACCCCGGAACAGGTGGCCGCGATGAAGGCGCTGGCGGACCAGCGCACTGAGACCGCCAAGGAATACCTGGTGGATGCCGGTGTCGAGCCGGGACAGGTCATTCTTTGCACCGGCGACTTCGAGCAATCCCGGGATCAGGCCCCGGAAATGGCCATTTCCATTGGACAATAAACCGCAGTTGATAGAGAGAAACATTCTCCGATGACCGAGAGCACACCCCACAATCCCGCAACCGAGCAGATTTCCCTGCGCGACTACACGGAAAAGGCCTACCTGGATTACTCCATGTACGTCATTCTCGACCGCGCCCTGCCCCATATTGGCGACGGTCTGAAGCCCGTTCAACGGCGCATCGTCTATGCCATGAGCGAGCTGGGGCTGAAATCCAGCGCCAAGTACAAAAAATCCGCCCGCACCGTGGGTGACGTGATCGGTAAATTTCACCCCCACGGGGACAGCGCCGCCTACGAGGCCATGGTGCTGATGGCCCAGCCGTTCTCCTACCGTTACCCGCTGATCGACGGTCAGGGCAACTGGGGGTCGGCGGACGATCCCAAATCCTTCGCCGCCATGCGCTACACCGAATCGAAGCTGGCGCCCTTTGCCGACGTGTTGCTCTCGGAATTGGGCCAGGGCACGGCGGACTGGAAGCCCAACTTCGATGGCACCATGGAGGAGCCGGAAATTCTCCCCGCCCGGG
>Ga0070727_10004994_pt1 | contig 11016 bp, 21 predicted proteins | sample tdAd472_FD_66722 | JGI IMG/M metagenome (GOLD analysis project Ga0070727, IMG submission 66722) | Marine sediment microbial communities from the Atlantic coast under amendment with organic carbon and nitrate - tdAd47.2 | ecosystem: Environmental > Aquatic > Marine > Coastal > Sediment | place... | reverse complement strand
CACTAAAGTATCGGCTTTCGTGTCTTTAATCAATTTATTAGCTAAATGATGACTAAAATTCTTGTTTTTGTTCGCTTCTTTGCGTTTGAGTTTTTTAAGGTGACGTTTAGCGGATTTAGATGTTTTAGACTTTGATTGTAATTTTCTTTTATTAAACCTTAATTTACGTTTTTCACCATTGAATTTTTTATCTATGTATAAATTTCCTTCGCTTGTAGCAGCATTAACACGACAACCTAAATCAATCCCTAACACTAATTTCTTTTGTAATAGAATCTCTGGGATATCAAAAGTTAAACAAATCCAAACTTCTCCATCTTTTTCAAACAGTAATGGGTCACAGAAGCGGTATTTATTAATCAATTCCCGTAATTTAGGATAAATATAAGGCGAACATTTTACTCTTTTTTCTAAGCTGATGATGCTGAAAATGCCATTTTTATACGAATATGTTCGCTTATCCAGACGGATAGAAAGCTTCTTCTTTTCTGGCGGTTTATCAAGTTTTTGCTTATTACTTTTAATGCTACGATATGCTGACAAAACGCTCTGTTCTGCTGAAATTACTACTTGACTTGGAATTTCTGGTTGGATTTGCCTAAACTTAGTATAAAATTGACCATGCAACAAAACGATAGAATTTGTGGGAATATTAAACTTAACTTTGGAACATTCATTCCAAGCAAAACGCTGTTTTTCAAGCATTTCGACAATCTTATCTTTGTCAGAATCGCTCTGGAAAACCAGTCTCGTATTATATGTTAATTTACCCATCTGTTATATTTTACACTAAAAATCATAAAATATCCAATTTATTTTCATACAACGAAAGATTTTCTTGACTTTTGGCTAAAAATCTTGTAAAATCAGTAGCATACAAAGACGATTATGTTGACGCTGGGTGCTTTAAATGTATTGTTCTTTTAAATGAATTAGGATATAAGACTAAATATTCTTGCTCGGGACTTCATAAAGATCATGTAACCGAAAAACATGATATTGGTGGATATATAGCCTTTCCTCAATATAGAAAAGTATTGCATAATTTATTTTCAGATTTGGGGTGGGAAATTGAAAGAAATTGGATAATTTATAGAAATCCATTGACAGTCAGAACGGGTCTTAAAAAAAGAAAAAGCCAATGCAAAACAAATAAAATGTGGCGCGACTTGGAAGAGGAACTTAAAAGATTAAAAAATGAAAGAATATAAATTTAGATTTTGGTGCAAAAAGGGCAAGCAGTGGGTCAAAAACATGGGTCTTGACGAGAACGGTCAAATCGTTGATCTTAGCGAATGTTTTCAGAATGATGCTGGGGAGGATGGAGAGTATTATATCATCCAACAATACACAGGAATAAAAAGCAAAGATGGTAAAGAAATTTACGAAGGAGACATTGTTAAAGCCTATGATAGTTGGGACAATAGATCTTTTTGTGGCGAAGTTATTTATAGTCAGGATCTAGCGTCTTTTGTTTTTTTGAGTGATGGCGATGAGTATTATCTCACTTCTTTTGATTTGGAGATTGTGGGCAATATTTTTAAATCATCCAGAGGATTTGAAGAAAAGATTGGTTTCGATAAAGAGAGGTGCGATATGGTAATGGAGGCACTCAATAAGATACGGCCCGTTGGAAAATTTTTTTAAAAAATATGAAAATAACCATACAGCGAAGCTACAAATATGACGTTAAGGCTGAAAGAGATAGAATAAACCGATCTTTTAACGGTGATCGTAGAAAATTTCACCTTGCATTGTTGAGATCTTTCGAAGAATTTGACGTTGACAAATTTGAAAAATTATGGGACAATGCTCCAGAAAATAAAAAATGGGAAACTACCGAATTAGAATGGGTAGGAGGATATGCAGATATTATGTGGAAAATTATCAACGGGGTTGAATGGAGGAGTGGCAATGGAGTGATTGAATGCAAAGTTAAGGTAATTGACATTAACAGAGATTAAAGAATTATGAATGAACTGCTTAAAGAAATCTTAGAGGATTACATTTCAAAGAATAGTCAAATCAATTTAAATAGTGGCGCGGCTAGAGAAAAATTAGCAGATTTTATTATTGACAAATTGAAGGAAAACGATTATGTTTTTGCTGAAAGATACGGTGATATATTAGGTTGAAAATTATAAAAAACATGCAAAAATTAATTTATACAAAAGGCTTATGCGGTTGCGGGAAAACGACTTGGAGCAAAAAGAAAGTCCAAGAAAGCGGCGGCCAAATCAAGAGAATCAATAAGGACGACCTTAGAGATATGATTGATGGAGGGAAATGGAGTAAAAACAATGAAAAGTTTATTCTTAAAATTAGAGACTTACTTATTGAGGAAATGCTTTGCTCAGGGTATTCGGTTATCGTGGATGATACCAATTTTGCGCCACAACATGAGAAAGCCTTTAGGGAAATTGCCGAAGATTTGAAGAAACTGGATCTCGACATTAAAGTTGAGGAGCAATTTTTTGATGTTGATCCTGATACTTGCATTGAGAGAGATTTAAAAAGGCAAAGGAGTGTTGGCCAAAAGGTGATCATGGATATGTATGATCGTTATTTAAGGAAGCCAACAAATACATCTCTAAGAAATATTGATAATTTTAACCATGAGTTGCCAAAGGGAATTATTTGTGATTTGGATGGAACTCTTTGTCTTTATGACGACTTAGGATTGAAATCCAGACACTATGATAGAGATTTCATCAACGATAAGCCAAATAGAGTAATTTTAGATCTCCTCAAAAGATACAAGGATGATCACAACCTAATCATTTTTAGTGGCCGAAATGGTAAGTATGAAAAAGAAACGAAAGAATGGTTGGCGAAACATGGCATAAATTATAAGGTTTTTGCTATGAGGAAAGAAGGTGACAATCGAAAAGATACAGACGTTAAAGGTGAGATGTTCGATAGCTTTGTCAAAGACAAATATAATATTTCTTTTGTTTGTGATGATCGTGACTGTATGGTAAAAATGTGGAAAGAGATGGGGCTGTTTGTGATGGATGTAGGTCGCGGAATTGTATTTTGATTAACTGATTGAAAGTATGAATTTCCACAATTATGACAAAAACCAAACCGGAGCAGCTTTCCAAAAGAAGGTTCAAGGCGATGAATGGCAATCAGCTTTAATTGTTTGGGAGAAGTATAAGAGAAAATTTTCTTTAAATTATGATGATTTGTTAGTTATTACAGATTATATTGAGTCATTTTCAAGAATTAGGAAAAATCAAGGAAAGAAGGCAAACAAAGACTTCTTAACACAAAAAGCAAGCGAATTTGTGAAAAAACAATACAAATTATAAAATAATAAAAGATATGAATACAAATATTAAGATTAATTTTCCAAAATATACTGGCATTAGATGTTTGATGATGCCGTATATTCAGGGTGATTCAATGTCAGTTCCAGAGCAGTATAGGAGTGGATACGAAAATATCATAAACAATACTTTTATAGAAAAGGGAGATATTGGTTATTTGACAATAGATGAGTCTATAGCTGCAAAAGGCAAGCCACATAGAGGTGATAGGTCAAAAACGGATAGAGCATTGCATACTGAAGCTGGCATTGATAAATTCAAAAACGCCAAATGGGGAGGTCTCTGGGGCTCAAGTCATACTGTTAAATTAGATAGAGATGTAAAAGTATTGCTTGCTAATAATACTGATAATACTTGCGCTATTTGGGACGTGGAGCATCCGAATACAAGTTGGGATGGGGATATTGGCTATGAATCTTATAAATATCCGTATGCTGAAGCGGTATTTATGAAAAATGGAGAGGTTCACCAAATTGGGATATTTACCCCTCATGAAAGTCTTCCGGTAAAGCAAAGTGTCAAAAGGCAGTTTTTGAGAATTGTATCGTCTGGCGTATATGGCAGAGAACCTTATTTTACAGAAAACAAATTGATAAGATTATGAGTGCAGGAAAAGGTGATAAATTTCGACCAACGGATTTTAAGAAATACAACGCTAATTATGACCATATTTTCAATAAAAAGGCGAAGAAAAAACTATTAAAAGTCAATAGAATAGAATACACCAAAGAAACGAAATGTTCTTACATTTATTTTTGGCCGCCAGAATGTGATTTTATCTTTGACTTGTCCTCTGTTAATTTGGAAGAAAAAATTACAATAGATTATAAAAATGATGATGGAGAGATTTTTGGTGTGGAAATTTTATACACCCCAAAGGAACAAGTTATTGAAAAATTAAAAAAGGCGCTTGCTGAAGAAGCGCCCGACTATCATTTGCAATGCAATTGCAGCTTTGAGGAGTATTAACTAAAGGTCCACCACAATTGGGCTTTGAAACCTACTATCATTGCTAAGTCCTTTAATATGACTTGTAAGAGGCTTTATTTGGTCTAATGCCCATTGTAATTGATCAATATAATCTAAATTGAGAGGACTTTTTTTATTAGCTGTTGAACCAAATGAGCCAGCTATCTGCCAAGGATCTTCATCTTTGAAGAAGATTAGAATATACGCATTTTCATTTTTGTCAAGAAATTGAAAAACGTGTTGATTAGATTTTTTTTGGAATATGTGTCCGACTGGAATGTAATTATTATTGTTATTCATAATTTTTTATTTTTTTAATTGTATAATCCTGTAAAAGTTTTTGGCCGAAAGCCAGCGTCATAGTCGTCGTTTATGTAACTATTTAGGTTGAAGGTGTTTAGCCGTTTGAAGTATTCTCGACCAAGATGGTTTCTTAATATCTTGTTATTGGCGGCGACACCAGTTTGTAACAGTCCAGTAATATAAACGAGATGACCCGTTGCCAAAAAGCCACTGTCAATTTCATGTCTTATAACTTGGGATAAGATCATTGGATTGTCGCCAGAATAGATTATTGCCATGTATATTATTTTACACAAAAAAGATTGACAAAATCACTGTTTTGTATTAAGGTTTTCTATTATGAAAGTTGAAGAAAAGATTATCAGTATTTTAAATGACCTTGTTGAAAAAGACCCAGAGGCAATTAAAACATTGTTGGCAACAATGCCAGCGACAAACAATAAGGTTTTGACCGATTATGATGTTAAAATGCAGCATCATGACTATCCAACAATTGGCATCATCACCATTCTTAATAAAGTTATTGAAGAAACAGGCAAAAAAATTAAAATCAATTACAAGATTGAGAGTTTTAGCGGCGCTTTTGAACTTATCGGTTTTGAATTGAAGGAAAGAGGGTGATTATGGCAGGTATAGATTATACATCTTGTAGAATTTGTGGCAAAAGACTGTTTTATGACGGAGATTGGTCCGCGAGAGAGTATATGGTTGAAAATACCGACAATAAGAACTTGACTTGTGATCACTGCGTTGATAAAATGATCAAGAAGATTGAAAGATTGAAAAAATTTGATAAAAGAAGGCATTAAAAACCGACCATGAAATTTTCAGAACAACAAATTAAAAATTGGCTAATTGGGCATTTTATAGTTAGTTCCAATAATGAAATTTATGGTTAGATGGATTTGAGAAGCATTGTAGCCTTGGTTGATGATGAACAAGATGGAATTGCGGCTTGTGCTGAAAGGGGCGCAATATCACACAATTATAATGAGTTGAGCGACCATACATTTAGTAAAGATTATGGAAAAAAATGTAGATTAAAAAGCCCAAAAAAATCTAATGGAAAAATTTTAACTATGGAAATGGAACGATTAACAAGACAGGAGTATGGTTTTATCATAGCTATAGCCTCTGGTTTAAGAAGTGAAGATCCACATACGCAGGTAGGCGCGGCCCTTTTTGAGAGAGAGAGTGGAAGACTTATAAGTTCGGGTTATAACGGTCTCTCCGCTGGAACTAATTGGGTTAGTGAATTTAATGAAAACAGAGGCCTCAAGGCTGATTTAATTATTCATGCAGAACAAAATTTGAACTTTCGAGATCCAAAGGTAGAAAAAACGCTCTTTTTGACAATGGACCCTTGCGGCTCTTGCGCCTCATTAATTTCTTCTCCATTAAGTAATGTTAAAGAAGTTTACAGCTTAAAAGAATACGAGAGTGACAAAGAAAAGAAATATCAAAAAATATTTGATTTTTATAATATTAAATTCAGGCGCGCAACAGCGAAAGAATTGAAAAATATTTATGCTTATATGAATAGGGCTTCTGTGAACATTGATTCCATTTTATCAAATTTAACATAAAAACTTGACAAAACTATGAGCGGCGGCTATTTTAATTATGATCAGCATAGGATCGGTAACATCGCTGACACAATAGAAGAAATCATTAACACTAATAACAGTAAAGAGAAGAATGGTTTTGGTTATGAAATTGGCCGCCATTATAAAAAGGAAACCATTGATGAATTTAAAAATGGATTGGCCATTCTGAGAATGGCGAGCATATATGCTCACAGAATTGATTGGTTGTTGTCTGGGGATGATGGGGAAGATAATTTTTTAAAGAGGTTGAAAGAAGAATTAAAAAACAAATAAAAAAATATGAAAACAGTAATAATATCTTTAGAAAACGTCAAATGTGACGTAAAATCAATAGAGGGCGCGCTTTATGAAAATGTTAATATGATTGCAACCTCGATTGTAAATGGAACCGAACATATTATGGACGATGATCAAATATCTTTCGAAAAAGATGGCGACATGTATTCTTTACCGAAGACAAGTATTTTGTATGTAAAACAATCAGGTCACACCTTTAAAGATTTTAAAATCGAACATTAATAAAAAAATAAAAAAAATAAAATTATGAAAAAAACACTAACTATCGAAAAACTCCGCAAAAACGGTTACAAAACTCGCGTAAGCCATTACCGCATCGTCAATCGCCTAATCATTAACAATAAAGGTTATAAAATTGAGGACCAATTATTGCCAGTAAAGTTAGCAAAATCTCTTTGTAGTGAAAGTTCAATATTTAATCGGCTTTCCGCCAAGGGTGGAACAACACTCGTTGAGATTACTGATACAAAGACGGGCAAGGAATACGATCATCTCTCTTTTTGTCATACTGATAATGATAATTTTTGTTATAAAGATGGTGTCGCCGAATGCCTAGATAACATTGTTAAAAATAATAGTGAGGATTTTTCTGATCTACTAGGACAAAAGGAAAGGAAATTTTAAAAAAAGGTTGACATTGTAATGCCTTTTGGCTATATTGATTGTGTAAAAACTAATAGAGATAATCGAAAGATTAAAGATAAAGTAGGTTATCTTCAAAATAATAACTCAGATAAAAGATAAAAAGTTATGGTTAAAATCAAAGCTCCCGAAGCGGAAGTTGGCGTTATTGTCGCCAGAGTTCAAACAGACGAACTTACAGAAGGTCATAAATCATTGATTGATTTTGTTTTAAATAGACATCAGAAAACAATTATTTTCTTGGGCCTATCCCCCTTGCTAACAACGGCAAATGATCCCCTCGATTTTCAGGCTCGTCGCCAAATGATCAGAGAGGAGTATCCAGAACAAAGCTATCCAAATTTAGAAATTCTCTACATTAAGGATATTAATAGTGATGATATTTGGTCTAAATTCTTGGACGATCAAATCAATAGTGTCGCCCAAAACCAAAGCGTCCTGCTTTACGGTAGCCGAGATAGCTTTATCCCTCATTATAAAGGCAGATACCAAACTGTCGAGCTAGAATCTTCTTTAAATATTTCTGCAACCGAAATTAGAAAACGAATAAAATCGACTACAAGGCCTAATAGGGACTTTAGGGCTGGCGTTATTTGGGCGGCGCATAATCATTATCCTACGGCTTACGCAACTGTTGATGTCGCCATTTTAAATGAAGACGAGACGGAGTTGCTTTTAGGCAAAAAACCTCATGAAACAAAATGGAGGTTCATAGGAGGCTTCGCGGACGTTTCTTGCGAATCTTTGGAGCATAATTGCAAAAAAGAAGCGTTAGAAGAGACCGGATTAGAGATAGGTGACATAAAGTATATTTGCTCTACAAAAATAGACGATTGGAGATATAGGAAGCAAAGAGATAAGATTATCACATCGTTTTTCAAAGCTAAAAAGATTTTCGGTCACGCACAGGCAGCAGACGATATAGAAGTAGTTAAATGGTTTAAAATTAAAGATTTAAAGAAGACAGATTTTGTAGGCTCCCATGATGGGCTTTTTGAAAAATTGGTCGAGAACTTGAACAATAAATAATAATTAAGATAAAAGATAAAAAATTATGAATCCAGAAAAAAACAACCTGCTATTGTTCACACAAGATAGTTATAAGTGCGGTCATTATAAGATGTATCCCAATGGAACCCAAAAGGTTTATTCTTATTTTGAATCCAGAAACGGAGCATTATACGATGACACGATCTTCTTTGGCCTACAATACCTTATTAAGAAATGGCTGTTAAACCCAGTAACAAAAGAAATGGTTGATGAGGCAGAGGCCTTTGCCAAAATTCATTTTTTCGACAATCCAAATTTATTCAACAGAAAAGGTTGGGACTATATTGTCAACGAATTAGACGGCAAATTACCAATCCGAATCAAGGCAGTTCCAGAAGGAACGCGAGTTCCTGTCTCTAATGTCATGATGACTGTTGAGAACACTGATTCTAATTGCTGGTGGTTAACAAATGTGCTTGAGACCTTGTTGACCCATGTTTGGTATTCTAGCGTTGTTGCGACAAAAAGCACGGTGACGATGGACCTTTTGAAGGAATACTTCGAAAAGACTTCCGATAATGTCGATTTGTATAAATTTTATCTTCAAGATTTCGGTCAGCGGGGGACAACTTGCATGGAGCAAGCAGGAGTCGGAGGAATGGCTCATCTGATTAGTTCTCTAGGGACAGATACGATGATGGCGATCCCTTATGCCGTAACATACTACAATGCAAACATTAATAACTTAGGCTTTTCTGTCGCAGCATCGGAGCATTCCATAATGACAGCTTATGGAAAGGAAAACGAATTCCAATTAACAAAAGAAATGATTGAAAAATATCCAGATGGGATTCTTTCTGTTGTTTCTGACAGTTACGACATTGAAAACGCATTAAAAGTATATTGCAACGAATTAAAGCAAGACATTTTAAATAGAAATGGCAAATTTGTGGTGCGGCCTGATTCCCCTCGCTGGAAAGGGGATAAGGTTCAAGAACAAGTTCTATGGATTGTCGAAACCCTTGGCGATGGATTTGGATTTACAGTAAATTCGAAGGGGTATAAAGTATTGAATCCGAAGATGGGCTGCATTTACGGCGATGGAATATCCCCTCAAGATATTGCGGTGACGTTGGCAGAATTAGAGAGTAATGGGTGGAGTGCAGAGAATTGCGTTTACGGAATGGGAGGAGGGTTGCTTCAAAAAGTTAACCGAGACACGCAAAGAAGTGCTTTCAAATGCTCCGCACAGCTCAGGAATGGAACTTGGGTTGACATTCAGAAAGACCCAAGCGACAAAACGAAATCTTCGAAGAAAGGGCGACTAAAACTTATTGACAAAAACGGTGAATTTGCTACAGTTCAGGAGAATGAAGATGGTGTTGATATTCTCGAAACGGTTTACGAAAACGGCGAACTGATTAAGGAATATACCTTCGATGAGGTTAGAAAAAATAGCCAACATCGATTAGCCGCAAAACAATGAAACCGCAAATTGTCAGCGCATTTGAAAATGCCTTTAAGATTAAAAAACAAAGAGGTTTCACGACAACTTATATCGCCATTGACCTTCATGGCACGATCATAACACCAGAATATAACGCGCACAATAAAGGCGCAACCGTTTATGACGGAGCGGCAGAGGTGTTAAGGTGGTGGACAAAGAGAAGTGATATCAAACTTATTCTGTGGACATCATCATATTTAGCTAATTGTGAAGACATTTTGTTTAAATTGTTTGACATGGGTGTTGATTTCGATTACTTTAATGAAAATCCTCTTGAGGTAAGTAGCGATCTTTGCGATTTTAGCAAAAAGTTTTACTTCAATATTCTTATTGATGATAAGGCGGGATTTGACCCTCTTAAAGATTGGCTTGCGCTGAAAGAATACTTTGAAATCGCGCTAACTACAAAAAAAACATGAACAACACAATAAAAGTTATCACATTATCAGAGGCAAAAGATGATACGCCCGACGAGACTTATGAAAAATTACAAGCACTGCAAAAAAGATTCCCAAACCATTGGGCATGGGATAAGAAGGAGCGTTTTTGGAGGAAAAGGTTAGTAAGCAATTGGGAGGACGCTGACCAAAGCAAGGAGAAAGTTTGCAAGGATTGTTTAGAATGCATTGATCACGGTAGAGTTTGTTATTGTGATTTTAGTTATGGGTAGAACATTGAAAAAAATAAACATTATGATTGACAAAATACAAATCTTTTTGAAAACATTTTGGAGTTTAAAAGCTGACCAAAAAACATTTGTGGCGTCTTTTGTTGTGTTTTTTATTGGTATTTTTTGCTCTTACTCACTATTGGTTAATGAGCCAATGCCAGATCACATGCCCGTATTTATAAAGATAGTATCTAAGGCAGTTTTCATTTTAGCAGGAGGTCTTATACCTAGTCTTACATTTTATGCATTTATATCGGTTACTTCGGACTGTTTTGGCGAAATAATAAAAGATTACAAGTATAAGAGCATTCATATAAGAGAAGAGTATGAAAGAAAGAAAGCCCAAAAACAACGCAATCTGCAAAAAGAAATTGACATACTCAGAGAAGAAATTGAGAGGTTGAAATAAAATATGATCACAAGCAAAAAATTCCGCTTCTTTGACAAAAAATTGCAAAAATATATTCCTCAAAGTGGTTTTTTAACCTTGCCATTTGACAATGATGAGTATATTGTTGAGCAGTATTTGGGAAAGAGGGATATAAATAATAAAGAAGTTTATGAGGGAGACATTTTGGCATATGTAGACCGCGAAATAAAACCTCAAGCAAACTATTTCCAAGGGGAATATTGGATGAGTGATGATTCATACCCTTTTATAGATGTTATTAGGAGATATTATATAACTCCGTCAGAGAA
>Ga0070727_10004991_pt1 | contig 11024 bp, 23 predicted proteins | sample tdAd472_FD_66722 | JGI IMG/M metagenome (GOLD analysis project Ga0070727, IMG submission 66722) | Marine sediment microbial communities from the Atlantic coast under amendment with organic carbon and nitrate - tdAd47.2 | ecosystem: Environmental > Aquatic > Marine > Coastal > Sediment | place... | reverse complement strand
CCAGACGAACGGAAACGATGCCCGAACGATAGATAAGACGATACCCAGAACGACCCCCGAACGATCTCCGAACGATCCCCGAACGAATAAGAAAGAAGTTAAAGAATCTAAAGAAGTTAATGAAGAGGAAGGGGCCGTCGAATCCTGGAACGCATTGGCCGAAGAAATTGGTGTTCCCAAGGTCCAAAAGCTGACCAGCGCACGGCGGTCGAAACTCAAAGCGCGTCTCAGCGATGTTGGCGGGATTGAGGGATGGGAAGCTGCGCTTTCGAAAATCCGCGCCTCGTCGTTTTTGAACAATCCACCGAAGAACGGGAAGCATCCGAACTGGCGGCCCGATTTTGATTTCATTCTTTCCGAAAGCAAATTCACCAAACTCATGGAGGGCGGATACGATGACCGTACCTGCGGAAATTCAAACCCCGACGATGCTGGATCTGCCGAAAGCGATGCAGCGATACTCCGAGCGGCTAGGCGGGTGGCGTCCGGAAACGACTTTTCTCCCGGATGGGGTCCGGAAGGGTGACTTGGCGGCAGACCTTCGGACGTTCGAAGCGGCGTTGAAGCCATGCACCGAAGAAGCGCTGGCGGTTTGCCTTGGGGCGCTTCGGAACTGGATCAGGGACTTCCAGGGCTTGGAAGAAAAGCGGGTGACCCGATTGATGGACGACTACGCAGCGGTGCTTGGAAAGATGCCGGGCGACCTTGCGTGGAAGGCGGTCCAGACGGTCAAGGCGAACTACGTTTACGGTGCACAGCCGCCGAAGCCGGGAGATTTGAACCAGGCTGTGCACAGCGACATTTTGCAGCGAATGGAACGCCGCGCCAGGATTCGTTCAGCGGTGCAATTCGGGCAGGAAAAGCCCCGGCAGATGGACCGGGCAAGCGTCGATGAACGCAAGGCCCATGCGGCGCGGGTGATGGAAGAATTCAAGCGTAAGCAGGCGACCATCCCTGTCGGTGAATTGCTAGAAGCGACTCTCAGCCCTGAACAGATGGCCCGCATCGATGCGGGAAAGGCCGCGATCAAGGCCCGGAACGATGCAGAAGGGCACGAGGCGAACAAGCGGCGCATCGGGATCGAGGACGAGGATGAGAGGATGGCGGGATGAAACGGAAATTTACGCATGGCGATTTGGCGCTGCTGATTTTGCACAGACTTGGTCGTGACCTTACTCCCGAGCAAAAGGCCCGCGTCCGTGAACTACTGGAAAGCGTGAGGAAGATATGATGGAAGATTATGAGTTTGTGTCCGACGGCGGAGACAGTGCGATTTTAGGTGATGTGGATCACCGATACGAAGCGGCGGTAACGGTCAGCGCTTGGATGCTCGCCAGTCAATGGTCTCATTGCCGCATGACGGCGCAGCAGGCCAGAGACTTCGCCCGCTGGCTCCTATCCGCAGCCGATGAAGTGGAGAAGGCCGAACCGAAGGAACAAGCGAATGGGTGACGTGATCAAATTACCGACGCCGCAAGAACGTCTTTTGGCCAACTTGAGGGCGCTGCGGTTGAAGGTGCCGCGGAGTGTGCTGTCATCCATGTTGGAAGGCATTTGCAGGGCGAACCAACCGAAGGAAGGGGCGGTCCATGACTGACCACAAGACCTATGCGCTGGCCGATGCCATTGGGTCGCTTACCAGCGGAACGCGGTACGAGATGGCGGAGCAGGTCCGCGAATTTCTCCGGAAGCGCGGCTACTTCATCGCATTTTCCCCCGGCATCACCGGCGATGATGTCAAAGCGGAAGCCCTCGACGAACTGCAACGGCTGGGCCAGGAGCACGACAACCATGACTGACCACCACGACTTCCACACGATGCCCGCGCTGTCGCGCCGGGCGTTCCTCGCCGGGCTTATGGCGGTGCCGGCGGCGGCGTGCGTGCCGGGGATCGCGGCGGCCCAGACCTACGGCGCTTCTCCAGCGGCGCAGGCTTTGGCGGATGCGCGTTCGCTCTTGGAACGGCAATCTGCGCTCGATGAGGCGTTCCGCCGTGAATATCACCGAATGCTGTGGGCAGCGATAAAGGATGCACGGCATGACTGACAAGACAGACAATCCGGACACGGATTCCGAACGCTTCGAAACCGGTCACAAGTGGGGCAAGCCGCGCCGCAAGATGTACGTCTACCAGACCGACGCGCTATGGATCGGCCCCGGTGATCCGCCCTGGCCCACTGAGCGCATACCACACGAAGGGAAGGTGAAGTGACAGACGCAACCTATATGTTCGGCAAGGAAGTGCACGACGCGATTGATCCGCAATTGTATCGCATCACAGCCTTGTACGGATCGGTTGAAGTCATAAACGCCCGCCCTGGATTTGTGCGGACCATTCATCGCGACGGCGACGGGCGCGTAACGCGGGACGTGACGAATCACTATGTTTGCACGTCCATTGGCGGCGACCACTGCATTTATTGCGGAAGGGAGATGTCCAAATGACCCAACCCACCAGACCAGGTGGCCCCACGGACGACCGCTTGCTTGAACTGATCGAGGAAGCCCGGAACCACGTCATGACGCCCCGCGAGAAGTGGCAGCAGCGGGTTTCGTTCGTATACGGAAATATGCCCTTCAGCAGCACGGTAACGCGCGAACAGGTCGAGGCGCAAATCACGGAGGAGTACGGACCATGCCCGGAGAAGTGACCACCAAAGGCCCCACGGAAGCGGTGGCGGAGGCAATCTGCGTTGCGAATGGCAGTGACCCGGAGCGGTTGGAGCCCGGTGACGTACCGTATGGGGAAGACGATAGCTATGCGATGGATCGCGCGGACGGCTATGCCGCGAATGGTGATTTCTGCCATTTTGTATGGCGGGAGAAGATCCCAGCGGCGGAAACACTTATCACCGCCCTCAAGGCACGAGGCTACATCGTAACACGAGAATATCAGGAGTAGGCCGAATTCGGTTAAGCGCAAACCGAATTCGGTTAGGGGCGGGTTCAACAAAGGGGGAGAAGGAACATGATATGGCGAGACGCGGCGCGAAACGGAAGAACCGAGGCTACACGCCCGGCCACAAGCCGGTTAACGACCCTGTAGAGCAGTTGGACCACGGTACGCCCGAACTGCAAGCCCAGCGGGCGAGGTGCGTAGGCGAGGCTTATATCCGGGCATGGGACGGGTCATTGCTGCACCAATGGTTCCTGTCCGAGAACATAGGCCGGAGCGAATACGACGCGGGCCGCAAGTTCGACGCCGTGGCAAAACGATTCCGGTCGCTGATCTGCGCACCGAATCCCGATGCCGGGGAACACGCCCGCCGCGCGCCAGGCATCGATGATCCGGAGGCATTCGCTAAGGCGCGGGACGCCTACGAAGGAGCCTATGAGGCGATGGGATCGAGACGCACGCAACGGGCCGTGGCGGATCTGCTGCGGGACACGAAGCCGGAGAGTTTCGACTACGCACGCGACGGGCTGAAAAAACTGGCCAAGCATTGGGGTATGTGATGCTTGACACCATGTACAGCCTAGGGTATTTTAGAGAAATTGAGGCTTAACACTTGCGCCCGCCCGGCTTGATTGTCGCGGCGGGTTTCGCTTTTCCGCCCCGGCGGCAGGTGCTTGGCACACACGGTCAACTTCTCTCTCCATCGTGATCAGAGCCGTTGTAGTGACCGAGCACCTCCCGGCGGAGCGGCACACGCCGCGCAAGAGCGTAGCGCACTGCAGCAGTATTTCGGCATCGCTGGGAATTTGAACACCCGCCTTACTGCGGTTCCGCGCCAACAATCCAGGCCCGTTCAACTCCGGTTGGCGGGCCTTTCCATTTCCCAACACAGAGGGAGATTACCATGCCAGATTTTGATGACATCGTTGACGACGTGACCACCAAAGCCAAGGACCGCGCCAACGGTATGCGCGCCGAACTGACCGAGAAGAAGCACGGCATCCCGAAATGGCAGATCGCGGCTGCGGTCGTCGGCGTGATCATCGTCATCGGCGCAGTGCTGAAACTGGCGGGGGGCTGAGATGGCCATGTATTCCGCGGCCTTCTCGGCGACAGGCGCAACGGCCGCGCAGGACGTGTTCGAGATCACCGCGTCGGCGGCTAAGGCCGTCCGCATTCTCGAGATCCGCATCGGGCAATACAGCGATGCCGGCGACGCCGAGGCCGAGTTGCTGTCCGTTTTGTTCATGCGCGACCACCCAACGAGCGGCAGCGGTGGATCCGTTCTCACGCCGGTCAAATGGAACCCGCAGATCGGCAGCACATTTGGCGGCGTCGTCGAAAGCAACAACACCACCGTTGCCAGCGGGTCCGGGTCCGAGACAATCCTGTCCGACACGTTCTTTGCGCAATCCGGGTTCTACTGGCGCGCGGTCAGCGACCCGCCGATGGCCATTGTGCTTAAGCCGTCCCAGCGCCTTGTGATCCGCATCACCGCGCCCGCCGACTCCCTGACCATGAACGGCACCGTCATCTTCGAGGAAATCGACTAGACATGCCGGCCGGACGTCCTCCCATGTTCACACAGGACTTGGCTGACGAGATTTGCATCCGCATCGCGGAGGGGGAAAGTCTGCGCAAGATTTGCGATGACGCCCATATGCCGACCCGTGTTTCAGTGTGGCGATGGCTGCGAGATAACCCAGAATTTAGTAGCCAATACGCCCATGCGAGAGAAGACCAGGCTGAGCATTACGCGGACGAAATCATTGAAATCGCTGACACCGATGAGGATTCCAACCGCGCACGTGTCCGCATTGATGCTCGAAAATGGAAGGCGTCAAAGATGGACCGCAGGCGATTCGGCGACGCGATGACGACGACGCTGCAGGGCAAGGACGGCGGACCCATCGAAACGAAAAGTGTTGGCGATACCGAATTGGCTCGCCGCCTCGTGTTCATTCTGGAAAAGGCGGCTAATGCTGGATGATGTCCTTGCTCGCCTGAATGCGCTCTCGTCTGACGATAAAGCGCAACTGGCGCAGGATGTATTGCAAGCCACCGCTTCCCGGAAATGGATTCCTAATCCGGGCCCGCAGACCGAGGCCTATTTCTGCAAGGCCGATGTCCTGCTCTACGGCGGGCAAGGCGGCGGCGGGAAAAGCGAATTGCTCGCCGGCCTGGCTTTGTCGGAGCATCAACGCTCGCTTCTGATGCGGGTGCAGTACACCGATCTTTCCGCGCTTGTGGAGCGGGTCGTCGCCATCGCCGGTACGCGCAAGGGGCTCAATTCGTCGCCGCCGCCGCAGTTCAAGTGGGATGGTAGAACGATCGATTTCGGAGCCGCGGCGACACCGGAAAAGGCGGAGACCTGGCAGGGCAACCCGCACGATCTGATCGGCTTCGACGAGGCCTGTCAGTTCAACGAAATGGTGGTCCGCTTCGTCATGGGGTGGAACCGCGCCGCCGATACCGATCTGGACATTCCGTCGCAACAACGGGTCCGTACCGTCATGGCGTCGAACCCGCCTTTGAGCGCGGCCGGGCAATGGATTATTCCGATGTTCGGTCCCTGGCTGGATCCGATGCACGCCAAGCCCGCCAAATCCGGGGAATTGCGCTGGTTTCTGACCGACCCGGACGGCAAGGACCAGGAGGCCGACGGCCCCGACGATTGCCGGGAATGGAACGGGCAAGTCTACCGGCCGCGATCGAGGACATTCATCCCGGCGCAGCTGAAGGACAATCCGTTCCTGATCAATACCGGCTATCAGGCGACGCTGGACGCGATGCCGGAACCGATGCGCAGCGCGGTGCGGGACGGCAACTTCATGGCCGCCCGCGAGGACAGCGCGTGGCAGGTCATTCCGACCGCCTGGGTACTGGCCGCGAACGAGCGCTGGAAGCAGGGCAAGCCCGCCAATGCGGCGATGACCGCGCTGGGTGTGGACCCCGCACGCGGCGGCAGGGACGAAACCAGCCTGGCCCCGCGCTTCGGGCGGTGGTTTGACAACGTGATCTCGGTTCCCGGCAGGGAAACGCCGACTGGGCCGGATGTGCTGGCCCTGATCGTGAAGACGATCCGCGACGGCGCGCCCATCGGTTATGACCCCATCGGGATCGGCGCCGGCGTCACCGACGCCCTGATGGCGTCCGGCATGGACCATGAACCTCTGAACGGTTCGGCGCGCGCCCTGGGATCGAGCAGCGACGGGCAATTCGGCTTCGTCAACAAACGCACCGAAATGTGGTGGCAACTGCGCGAGGCGCTGGACCCGGATTACGGGATCGACATCGCGCTTCCGCCGGACGCCAAACTTCAGGCCGACCTGACGGCGCCGCTCTACACGACGCGGCCCGGCAACCCGCCGAAGATCTACGTCGAGAGCAAGGAAGACATCATCAAGCGCCTGGGTTCATCGCCGGACCGGGGCGACAGTGTCGTCTATGCCTGGGCGGTCGGGGGCATCGACCCCAAGCCGCGCAAGAACCGGCACGCCTTGCAGGAGCGGAACTGGTCGCCGGACCCGTTCCAGGAAGCCTACAACCCGCTGACTTATGAGGGATGAAATGGAAGGTTACGAGCCATACGAGGCCGAAATTCAGGAAATCAAGGGCTGGCTCGCCACTGGCCCCAAGACGGACGACGAGTTCGACGAATGGACGCGACGACAGGTCAGCCCCGTTGTCGAGAGCTTTGACCCGGATACAGGGATCACCAATGTCCGGCCCGTCATGAATATGGGCAATGTTCGGAGTTTTGGCCCCGGTACGGCCATTCTTGGAAGCATTGAACAAGGCGTAGGCCCTGACACGTGGGCGGGACGGCTCGACCTTCTACAGGCCATGTGTCGTGCCGGTATCGTCAATGCCACCCAGGACGGCGACCATATCGTTTATGAGGTCGCGGCGTGAGGGATGAAATGGAACTGAATCGCCGACAGCTCATCGCTGGGACTGCTTCCGTCGCGGCCGTCGCCGCCGTTGGAGTGAGCCCGGATCAATGGGCTGTGCGCACAGGCACCCGTCCTGTCGAAAAAGAATATCATATTGCCTATATCGGCGAACCAACCATGAAGATGGATTGGGATGCTGGTGTCGCGTTCGGCCGCGCAGCAGCGCGCGATGGTTTGGTCTTCGGCCGCCCTTTCCGAGGACATGAGTGGGATCCGCAACGACAGGACTTCGTCGTGCTGTATACGTGCCCGGTCATCAGCGCATGACCCTAACCTTCGCCCATTCCTATTGGTGCCGCGGCCCGCTGGATACGGCCCTGGCGCAAGACGAGATCGTCAAGGCCATTCAATCGGATGCCGTTGCGCTGAATGTGGCGACCGGCCCGATCGACTGGGACTATATCGACATCGGCGACGAGGGTTGTCCGCCGGTTCCGGACTGGATGCCGGAGGGGGCAAGCCCCCGCCTTCTGGTCGGCAGGGCAACGCCGATCGGCCGGCTGAAGCCGAAGCCCAGCACGGCGGGCGCGTCCTTCCTGGCGGGACTGTCGCACAAGGAACTCACGGAACTGCGCAAGGTGACCAAGCGCGTTGCCAAGACGAACGGCCAAACCCTGACCGATGCCGAGGCCGACGCGATGATCATGAAACTCGGCCCGAAATCGGCGGAGCAGGCCTTGCGCGCTGCGATTGATGGAGAATTGACCTGATGGAACTGCAAACGAACATCGCCGCGAACGGACGCGCGATCGTGCTGTCCGCGATGGCGCTGAATGCGGCGTACCACCTGACCGGCGGAGACAGCCTTCACGCCATGGGCATTCCGGTCGCGGCGTTCTCGCTGGGTTCCGCATACCTCTCGGATCGGGCTTGCCTTTTGGGACACGGAGTTTTTTCGCTCGCGTCCTCCACCGTGTGCATGGTCACGGCGATAGCGTCATGGGCGCTGTTCATCGGCGGGCTGCTCTGATGTGCTTCATGGGAGGTGGCGGCGGCGGCGGGACCGTTCAGGCAACGGCCGGCACGTCCGCGCCGGAGAATGTCGAGAGCCTGACCGAGAACCGTTTCCGCAGGAAGCGCCTGTTGATGAACGACGGCGGCACCGGCCCTGGCGGCACCGGGGAAGGCGGCAGCAGCGGCGGCCTGGGTGGAGACGGCCCGGGAGACAGCGCCGCCGGGGACAGCACGGGCCCCTGGTGATCATCCGCGCGGCGGGTCTGTCGGACCTGCTGATCGTTCTCAACGATTTACGGCCGGAAGACGAGGCCGAATACCGCGCCGTTCTGGGCGATACCCCGAAAGGCCAGGCCGCATCGCGGCTTTACCTGACACGACCCTATTGCTGGACCGCCCACACCAAGGACGGCCCCGCGGCTTTCGTCGCGGCATACCCCGTATTCCCGCACCTCTGCGGTATCTCGATGGCGGCGACGCCGGACTGGCCAGGCGTTGCGCTGGGCCTGACGAAATGGATTCGCAAGACGCTGATCCCGGACATGTGGCGCCGGGGATTCCGCAGGGCCGAAGCCCGGATGGCGGACGGACACCCCACGGCGGGACCGTGGATGGAAGCGCTGGGCGCGGTTCACGAAGCCGAGATGCCGCTGGCCGGCCGAAACGGCGAGACCATGCACCTCTATGCCTGGCGCGACACGGACCCCTGGTGGGACGAATTGAAGGAAGGATCCTGACCGATGTGCATGTTTTCCGCACCGAAGCCCGCGCCCGTGGCGCAGGCCAAACCCATTGTCGACGACACCGCAGACGAGGAAGCCCGGAAGAAGGCGTTGATCGACGCCAAGAACCGCCGCGGCCTGGGATCGGTGCCGCCGTCGCAGACCCCGCTGGGGTCCAAGAACGACGCCGCCCTGCAGCGTCCGCGCCTGCTGGGACAGACCGCCGGGATCGCCGCCTAAATGGACATGATCGACCGCATATTGGCCCGGCACGAAGCCGTTACCAAGGGCCGATGGCAGTTCGACGACCTGTGGGAGTCCACGACCGAAATCCTGTTGCCGCGACGCATGGGGTTCACCTCGGAATGGACGCCCGGCGCGCAGAAGACGGAACGCCTGTTCGACACCTCCCCGATGCTGGCCGCTCGGGGTCTGGCGTCGACCATCGACGGGCTGATCAAGCCGAAGCAGACCCAGTGGTTCGAGATCGAAACCGACGACGACGCCTTGATGCGCGATTCCGAGGTCGCGGAATGGCTGTACGATTCCGAGCGCCGGCTGTTCAAGGAAATCTATCGCCCCCAGGCAAGGTGGATGCAGGCGACCGGGGAAGCGGACGCCGATATCGTGGTGATCGGCAATGCCTTCGTGCTGTGCACCGAGAACACGAACCGTGACGGGTTCCTGTTCCGCACCACGCATATGAAAGACACCCATTTCGTCGAGAACGCGGACGGCGCGGTCGACACGGTCCACCTAACCGAACGCACCGCCCTGAACGTTGCGGCGCAGCGCTGGGGCTACGACAACCTCTCCGAGGCGTCGAAGGAACTTATCCGGAACGACAAGGGCCATGAGAAGGTCAAGTTCATCCAGGTCATCGAGCCCCGGAACGAGCGCGACCCGCGCCGCACCGACGCCATGCACAAACCCTGGCGCTATTGCGTGATCGAGGCGGACGAGAAGCACAAGGTTCTGGAATCCGGGATGGACGAGTTTCCCGGCGGTGCGGTGCGCTGGGACACCACGGCCGGGGAAACCTATGGCCGCGGGCCGGGAACCCTGGCCCTTCCCGACGCGCAGACCTGCCAGCAGATCAAGAAGACCCTGCTGAAGGCCGGCCACCGTGCGGTGGACCCGCCCTGGATCGCGGCCCGCAACCAATTGCTGGGGCCGGCGCAGAACCGCCCCGGCGGCCTGACGTATTTCGACCCCGTCGAGGCCGGCAAGTTCGGCAACGATCCCGTGAAGCAGTTGGACAGCCGGGCGCAACTGCCCTTCGGCCTGGAACTGCTGCAGCAGGAGCGCGAGGAAGTCGCCGCCGCCTTCTACCGCAACATCCTGAACCTGCCTGTTGACGGGCCGGACATGACGGCGACGGAAGTCATCCAGCGCCGCGAGGAGTTCGTGCGCGAGATCGGCGCCGTCTTCGGCCGCCTGGAAACGGAATACATCACGCCCCTGGTGGAGCGCGCCTTCGCGATCATGATGCGCCGGTCCCTGCGCATGAACTTCAGCGGGCCGATGACGTTCCGCAAGCCGCCGGACGTGCTGCAGGGTCATGAAATCCGTTTCAAGTTCTCGTCGCCGATCGACAAGGCCAAACGCCAGATCGAAAGCGCGCAGACCCGGGATTGGCTGCTGCGGGTTCTGGAAATGGCCAAGGTCGAACCGGAGATCAAGGACATCGCGGATTTCGACGCCGCGCTGCGTTTCGACGCGGAAAGCAACGATGTGGCCCCGGTCGCCGTGCGCTCGCCGGACGAGGTCCAGGCCCTGCGCGAGCACCGCGACCAGCAACGGCAGATCATGGAAAACCTTGCCGGGGCGGAGCAGGCCGCGGGCGCCGCGAATTCCGGGGCCGCCGCGGTCAAGCAACTGGCCGACGCAGCCGGCGGGATGGCCGCCTAGATGTGGTTCCGCCGGAAACGGGTTCCGAACTATGCCGAGCACATGGCGGAACTGTACCGCAGCGCGCCGTTCGGATCCGAGGACGACAGCGACCTGATGCGGGATTTCCGCCAGGTCTTTCTAAGCACCCCGCAAGGCAAGCGGGTTCTCTATTCCATAGTGGCCTGGGGCGGTCTGTACGACGCCGACCTTCGGCCCACGGATGGCGAGGAATTGAACCGTGCCGAGGGCCGCGCCGAATTGGCCCGTTCCGTGATGAGAGCGACCTTCGCCGAGGTCGCCGAACCAAAGGAGATCAGATCCGATGACGATTAATCGCCCGCTTGATGTCTATGACGCCGAGGGCTGGCTGGCGTTCTATGCCGCGCATCCCGACGTGAAACGCAGCGTCGGCGCCGCCGGTGATGACGGGGCCGATGGGGCTGACGGGGGTTCCGATGACGGGGCCGCCGATGGAGGCGACGCCGCCGGAAACGGCGATGGCGCGGGCGGCGGCGACGGTACCGGCGATGCCGGAGCCGCCGCGTCCGCCGCTGATGCCGGAAAGGGCGATGGCGAAAAGGGCAAGGACGGGGCCGGGGACAA
>Ga0070727_10004990_pt1 | contig 11026 bp, 11 predicted proteins | sample tdAd472_FD_66722 | JGI IMG/M metagenome (GOLD analysis project Ga0070727, IMG submission 66722) | Marine sediment microbial communities from the Atlantic coast under amendment with organic carbon and nitrate - tdAd47.2 | ecosystem: Environmental > Aquatic > Marine > Coastal > Sediment | place... | reverse complement strand
TCTGTGCGTGCAACAGCGCGCTTAAGATTCCGACCGATGCAAAAATACCGGGAATGAGATCGCCAACGCCCGGGCCAACCTTGGTGGGCGAATTCGCGTCTGGTCCGGTAATCCCCATGATACCGCCCATGGCCTGTGCCACGACATCAAATGCGGGCCAGTCCTCGTAGGGGCTTTCACCAGTACGCGGGTCACCAAAACCCCGGATCGCGGCATAGACCAGCGCCGGGTTTTCTTCGCGTAGGGATTCATAGCTAAGGCCCAGGCGATCCATAACGCCGGGCCTGAAATTTTCAACAATCACATCCGACCCGGCAATCAGCTTTCGCAAAATTGCTTTGCCCTGGGCATCTTTCAGATTGACGACGATACTCTTTTTGTTGCGATTGACTGACGCGAAGTAGCCGCCGAACAATCGTTCTTTGTCGTCGGGCCGATAAGGGTCCAGGTGACGCGAAGGATCGCCCTCAAACTGTTCGACTTTGATAACTTCGGCGCCCTGATCAGCTAGAATCTGTGAACAAAATGGGCCGGCAAGCATACGGGTCAAATCCACCACTCGGATGCCGTCTAAAGCGCCTCGATTTTCTTTAGACATTCGCAGCGGCCCCTCCCCGAGTGCTGATGGATCGTCGAAACACTGGTGAAGCGCCCGTTGCGGTGCCAAGTAGTGTGTCCGGACATTGTTAGTTGTCCGGACATTATCGGTCAAGTAAACAATGCCACTCCTGACATTGCCCGGACTAAATTCAGATCTTTCCCAGATCTTTCAGGACGCCGTGTGCCACGCGTGCTGAATCAATGCCGGCAGGAATCCCACAATAGATTGCTGCATGCAGAATCGCGCCGCGGATTTCCTCGACAGTCACACCATTGTTGATCGCACCGCGAACATGACCGCCGAGCTCCGTCGGGCGGCCAAGCGCGGTTAGCATTACGATATTCAACAAGCTGCGCGTCTTACGCGGAAGATCATCCCGGCTCCAAACCTCTCCCCAGCAATATTCGGTCGTTAACTCCAGCATCGGGCGCATGAAATCATCGGCATCTTCGACCGACTTATCGACATAACTTGCGCCCATAACTTCGCTACGGATTTTGTGGCCCTTGGCGAATTGTTCTTCGTTCATTGGTTTCTCTCCGGTTGATTTTGTTGAAAAATGTTACTTGTCTTGGTCAAAAACTGCCTGAATCTTGGCAGGGTCAGCCTTGATCTCAACGCCTGCCCGTTCCGTCTGCAATTGCATGAACGACCGGGAATCCAGCGCGCCCCAGCCTCGATTCTTGGCTTCGGTCATTTCTTCGAGGGCAAGGTTGCTCAGGCGCATCGGCACCGATAATTCCCGCCCCAAAGCCGTCGCAAGGCCGACGTCCTTGTGCGCGAGATCAAGTGCAAACGCAGGCGGCGAATATTTTCCGGGCAAAAACTGCGAAACCAGCAGGTCTGTCACAGGTATGCGACCCAAAATTCCTTTGCGGACAGCAGCCCAAAGATCGACCGGATCAACACCCGCCTTGACCCCCATCGAAAAGACTTCGGCCATGACGGCGTTGATGCCGTAACCGGCACAATTGTGAACCAACTTCGCGACGGTCCCTGCGCCAATTTCTCCGACCAAAGCCGGAGCGTTCCCAATCACGTTCAACAGCGGAAGATGCTGATTAAACTTGGCAGAATCTCCGCCGACCCAGATCGCCAACGTTCCCTTTTCGGCGCCAGCAGGCCCGCCGCTGACGGGTGCATCAAACATGAATGCGCCCTTGTCGGCGTAGGCCGCGCTTACCCGTTGCGCCGCCTGTTGCGAGCTGGTGGTCAGGTCAAAATGACAGCTGTTTTCGCCCACACCTGCAAGCAACCCATCGGGGTCAAACACCACCGCCTCAACTTCCTTGGGACCGGGCAGCGACGTAAAAAAAACCTCGCACTCTTGTGCAACCTGCTTGGGATTTGCGGCAAGTGTCGCGCCTTTTGCGACCGCAGCAGCAGCCGAATCCGCAAACAAATCAAAGACAACCATGTCGTGGCCAGCAGCCTGTAAGTTCGCAACAATTTTTTGACCCATGGTCCCAAGACCAATAAATCCGACTTTCATTTTTCTCTCCTATTGGCGGCGCTAAAACTGGCCGCTTTCTTGATCAACACCTTGCGATCACATTGAAAAACAATGCGGTCATCCTGATTGAAACCCCAATGATGAAACTCGACGGTTCCGGCGTTTTCCTGGGTCGTCGCATCGACCGAGATAACCTCGGAAATCGCGTAAATCGTATCGCCGTGTTTCACCGGAAAGCTCAGCCGCATTTTGGTCATGCTCAGCTCTGCCAGCGCGTTTTCGCCGGTGTCCTGCATGGTTAGACCGATCGCCAAAGATGCGGTCGCACCACCGAAAACGATGCGTTCCCCGATCGGGGTGTCGCGCATTACATGGTTGTCAAAATGCCCGCCTGCCGAGTTCATCACCAAGTTGGTCACGAGGACATTTTCAAGCTCGCCGATGGTTTTGCCACGGCTGTGACGGATCACCATTCCGGGGGTGAAATCCTCGAAATAGTTGTTGTCTCCTGTAGTGCTTTCCATCGACATGCCGGATCCTAATCCAGCAAACGATCAGAGATAATGCGCAGCTGAATCTCTGATGTTCCTTCAAAAATTTTGGTCAACCGTGCATCGCGCCAATAACGTTCAACCGGGTGCAAAGTGGTAAAGCCCGCCCCGCCAAGCACTTGCAACGCGTCCGAGGCGACCGTTTCGGCCATTTCGCTGGCAAACCACTTTGTCATCGAGGATTCTTTGTCGCACCGCTGGCCGGTATCGACCTGTTCGCACACAAAGTTGTTCAATTGACGGGCGGCTTCGATTTTTGCGGACATTTCCGCCAGTCGAAATCGAATAGATTGCAAATCCGAAATTGGCTTGCCGAATTGAATGCGTTCTCTAGAATAACTCAGCGCGGATTCAAATGCGCCTTGCGCGCAACCAATCGCGCGCGCCGCAGTGTGCGCCCGCGCGATTTCCAGCCCCCCAACCATCAGATAGAAACCACGTCCTTCTTCGCCGAGCATACAATCGGCGGGGATTCGGAAGTCATCAAAGGCCAATTCATAGGTTTTCATCCCGAAATAGCCGATCTTCGGAATCGGGTTGCCCGTCATACCCTCGGGGAACGAACCGCGCGGTTTATCCACTTGAAAGACAGACAGGCCGCGGTGACCTTTTTGGCCCGGCTCCGGATCAGAAGTCCGGACAACCAAAATCATAAAATCGGCACCATCCGCGAAAGTGCACCAATACTTGTTTCCGTTGATGACGTATTCGTCGCCATCCCGCTTGGCCCGGCAATTGATCGCCGAAAGGTCCGACCCAACGTCGGGCTCTGACAACGCAACGCAACCCAGATATTCACCGGTCGCCATCCGGCTGAGCGAGCTTTGCTTTTGAGCTTCGGTCATTACCTTCATGCCGATGAGACCGTTGCCGCGCGCCATTATTGACGCAACCGACATCCAGCCCCGCGACAGTTCCTCGGCCACGATACAGTATTCGGCAGCACCCAGGCCAAGGCCGCCATATTCCTCAGGGATCAGAATGCCGAAGTAGCCCATTTCGCCCATTTTATCACGCAATTCCATGGGGATGTCGCCCTGAACTGGGTCCAGTTTATTGGCCAGAGGAAGCACTTCGCGCTGCGCAAATTCACGCGCCGATTCCTGGATCATGCGGCGTTCTTCGGTCATAAAAGTCATAGGTTTTCTTTCATGTTGACCAGATTTGTGCGGGTAAAGCTGACGACGGTGTCACCGTGCTGATTGGCGCCGACGGTGTTCCAGGTAACAATTCCCTGACCTGGGTTTTTGCCGGAAACACGTTTGCCAACGACCTCGCTCCGCGCGGTCAACGTATCTCCGGGGTATACAGGTTGGTGGTAGATCAGATCCTCGATGCCTAAAAAGAATCCGCCCGCCTCGCTTAGATCCTGCACCGACAAGCCGAACACGGTGTTAAAGGCCAGCATCGGGCAAACCACGGTTGACGGGTGGCCATGCGACTTTGCGTATTCCTCGTTAAAATAGAGCGGATTGAAACTGAGAGTGAGGCTTGCAAAAACTGAGTTTTCGGCCCCAGAAATCGTGCGCCCCCAGTGATGTTCAAAGACTTGGCCGTCCTCAAAATCTTCATACGGGTGAATTTCGGTCATCTTGACCGCCCGCGCCCGGAGCCCGTCCAGGATCACCGCGTCGTCATGTTTCATTTGACACTTCTATTCCCCAATGGGGCCGTCCTTGGTCTGTTGGCCCTTGCTCGGAAATGGCGAGTTGCGGACTAGTTGCGATTTGATGGAAAAAAGGCTGCCACCATAGATGCTTGCCGCCACCTGAAACAAATTTCCGCTTTCATCATAGTAGTGGCGCACAACCGATAAACCTGGGCTATCGGGCTCAACATTGAGCTCTTCCGCACTAAGCGCATCGATCGAAACAGCGCTGATTTCCTGATCGACCGTGTGCACGACAACGCCGTATTTTTCTTGTAACAACTGAAAAATGGTCGGTGGGTTCTTGTGCAGATATTGCCGAAGACCAAAATACGGTTCAGGTACGAAAATCACCGCACAGGACAGACTGTCGTTGCTTTCAGTGTGACGTCGCACCCCCGCTATGCGAAGCCAGGTTTCGCCAACTTCGCATCCTATGATCTCCGCCAATGGCTTGTGCGCCTTCGCTTTGCCAAAGTGTCGGATTTCGAAATAGGAATCGCTGGCGTGATCCAGCAATGTGTCTAGAGAGCTAAACTCCATCGTGAACGTCGTCTTGGAACTCCTGCTCGCAACGACTGTTCCGAAGCCCCGACGCCGTTCCAAAAGGCCATGATCCTGCAACTCGCGCACCGCTTCTCGGACAGTGTGCCGACTACAATGAAACCGCTCGCATAGCTCAAGATCAGTCGGAAATTTACCACCGACCTCATACTGCCCGGCTGCGATTTCATTTGCCAATGTTCGCCGGACCTCCCGATATTTTGCTTCCGTAACCATTGATTTTCCAATCCACCTTCAAGTTAGACCTGATCAAAACTTCAGTCTGGTGCTATTCGGCGATAGGTCAATAATCAATGCGCAAGCTCTGGATGGAGACGTCCAACCGTTCAAAGTTCAGGAGCCGCGAAAGACACCGATTTCTGCGGTGCAAACAGGGCAATGGAGAGCCCTGTTTGCGCGCGCTTCAGTCAATCGCTTCGGCATTGACCGCCATTTTCCACAACTCATTTTTTGCAGCTTCGGTGACGTACATGTGGCCATTCCGAATTGCGACATTGGTGGTGAACGGGCCCGCACCGGCAGGCAATGGCAAGGTTCCATAGTGAAAGCCCTGGGCGTCGACAACGACAACCTGGCCAGCGTTGAAATGTGCAACATAAACGTTGCCAGCGGCATCAACGGCCAGACCATCCGGACCAATTCCACCCTCGAACCGGGCGAATACAACCGGCGAATCAAACGGGTTCTTCGTGTGGACCGAAGGCGCGGAAATCACGCGATTGCGCGCAAACTCTGACACATAGATCTGCTGGCCGTTCGCCGATACGGCAATCCCGTTCGGATAGGCCATGTTTTCCAGGAACACCTGAGGTTTCGACCCTTCTCCAGGGGCGACATAGTAGACTTTTCCAACAGCGTTCAGTGCGTCAGAGCCATATGGCTCTGTGAAATAGTATCCACCCTCGCTGTCGAAGACCAAGTCATTCAGTCCGCGAAAATTGACAACTCCGTATGACGGATGAACAGAGGTCCGCTCGCCGGTGGCCAGGTCGGCCCGCATGATTCCACCCAAACGATCCGCAATCAACATGCTGCCGTCGGGGGCCAGCTTTGCGCCATTGGGCGCACCGCCTGCTGCGCCAACCGGAACGCAACTGCCATCTTCGACTTTGTAGATCTGACCCTCAAAGTATCCGACCATGTAAACTGTATCGTCTTTGGTGACATTGATACCTTCCAGAAAGCCGCTACAGGTTGCCACCTTTTCCCAAACACATTCGCCGCCTGCGCATATCTCAGAAACGGAATGGCGCGGGCCTGGTGTGATTGTCTGGGCATTTGCAGCCATGACACCTGTCGCGATCAGCACAGCTGACAAAATCCCAGTCTTCTTTGCGATTTGCATTACATTCTCCCATTCGGTTTCGTGCGCTTGGTACCGCAACTGATTCTGTTTGCACAGTTTGTCCGGACAAACAGGTAGTCGCAATTGAAATCTTGCCCATCAGCGTTGATTTTGGTGATTTTTTGATGCATCATCGGTCGACCTCAACATTTTTGGCGACATTATCCGTATATTTGACCGAGACATTTGAATTTGCTGAGAGTGGGCGTTCCTGCGCCCGAGAGTTGACTGAAAAACCTGGAGGATTGAATGCGCGGCCTGACATTTCCTGGCGACAGAAAAGTAGATTTTGTTGAAATTCCGGACCCAACTCCGGCGGCCGGAGAAGTCGTCCTTGAGATGAAAGTCTCCGGTATCTGCGGCAGTGATCTGCACGTGTACCGGGCACCCGCAGGCACGCCGAGCTTTGTGCCTGCCCTGATTGATGGACCAATAATCGCTGGCCACGAACCCTGCGGTATTGTCGCCGCGGTTGGAAAAGACGTGAGCCCGACTGTGGCCAAGGTCGGAGACCGGGTCATGGTACATCACTACTGGGGTTGCACGTGCTGTCGGCATTGTCGAACCGGATGGCCGCAGATGTGTACGACACAGGTACCTGCGATTTACGGTGCGAACACACATGGTGCGCATGCGCAGTACATGAAGGTTCCGGCCGGGACTTTGGTGCATTTGCCCGATGAACTGTCGTTCGCCTCGGGTGCCGCCATCTCCTGCGGTACCGGAACGGCCTATCAGGCGTTGAAACGACTGAACCTCTCCGGCGACGAGACCGTTGCGATCTATGGTCAGGGGCCAGTTGGGCTTGCAGGAACGCAATTGGCGGCCGCAATGGGCGTCCGGGTCATCGCATTGGATTTGGATGCGAACCGGCTTGTAAACGCACAGAAATTTGGCGCCGACGTTGTGATCAACCCAGGTGAAACCGACGCGCCAGACGCCATCCGCGAAGCGACCGGCGGGCTGGGTGCCGACGCCGCGTTCGAAGCATCCGGATCACCGATCGCACGCAGTTCAGCGATCAAGTCGGTGCGCCCCTGGGCCAGCGTCGCGATGGTCGGAGTTGGAGGCGATGTTACAATTGATGTGGCCAAGGAGTTAATCCAGCCGCAAGTTACCGTGTTCGGGACCTGGTCGTTTTCCAGTATCGTACAGGAAGACTGTGCACGTTTTGCCGCCGCGAAAGGCGTCGCGCTGGACGCGATTTTTGAAAACCGCTGGACATTGGATCAGGCCGAAGAGGCGTATCGTGTCACCGACGCACAATCCAGCGGTAAAGGGTTGTTTGATATTGGCTGAGCGCCAGCTAGCAGACCTTGTAATAACGAATGAGATTGCCGTGCTCATCGCGCGATCCCACGCCGATAAAGACGTGGCGTGTCAACCAATCGTGTTTACCAGCCGCAACATCAAAAATCGGCGTACACCGGAAATAGTACTCGGAAGACTCGACAACATCGCCGGGTCTTAGGGCGTACAATCGCTCCATCACTTCGGGGCTGGCATGGCGATAACCGGAATTTTGTAACAGGATGATCGTACCGTCATCCTCTTTCAAGTTGTAGCGCGCATCGAAACAAAAAACCCCGTCCGTGCGGATATGCGGCCATTCCCCGCCACCGGGAATGATAGTTCCGGATATGTTCGGACCTTTGAAGACCCCTTCGGAAATCGCCACGCCAAGCCGGTCACCGCCGCGCGGCAAACCGTCAATTCGTTGTCTTGGACGGAGCTTCAGGCGGGCCTCAAACGCAAATTCCAGTTCCGGCGCGAGTGGATCAGTCATTTTCGACCTCCAAAATTTGATAAAGGCCCAAGCTGGCGCTTTGGTCAGACAATTCACCGCTTAGAACAAACATTGACTGAGTCAGCCACAAATACCGGCCTGCGGGCGCATCAAACCGGGCGGAGCACGTCATATTGTACCCGGCACCCTGTGGCGTCGAAAGGCCGAGCGCGCGTAGATACAGGGTGGTTCCGTCCTGGGCTTCCAGCACGATGCGCACATCATTCTCCAACGCCCCGTCGAGACGTTTGATGGGCCAGTCGCCCGCCTGATCTAGAACCTTGGCCTTCACATCACCGGCAAGGGTACCACCCGACAGTCGCATGTATCCGCGTTGGCCAGACAGCGTGTCATAGTCCAGCACCAGATCAAACGTCAGATCAAGCTGAGCCACCTTTTTCAGTTTCGGTTGCATATCGCTCATCTCCTCAATACCCGCATTTCTGACGCAGCACCTTTTTGTCGACCTTGCCAGCATTTGTGGTCGGTAAATCTCCGGTCCAGAACTGGACTGTTTTGGGGCATTTGTAGCTGGCGATCAGTGTTTTGCAGTGGGCAATCACGGCCTCGCCCACCAAGTTGCTACCCGCTTCAACCACCAGAACCGCATGCACGGCCTCGCCCCAAACATCATGCGGCACGCCGATTACAGCAGCCTGAACGATCCCCGGCATTGTCGTCAAAGCGTTCTCAACTTCGGTGGAATAGATGTTTTCACCGCCAGAGATAATCATGTCCTTCAATCGGTCGACCACATAGACAAGCCCGTCTTCATCCATATAGGCGGCGTCCTCGGTGTGCATCCAACCATCTCGCAACGCCTTGGCGGTGGCTTCGGGCATGTTCCAATAGCCGAGCATTACATTTGGACCACGCAAAATCAGCTCTCCCACGTCTCCGCGCGGCACCTCTTTTCCTTCGGGATCCACAATTTTTATTTCGATGTTTGGCATTGCCTGCCCACAAGAGTTCATCTTGTCACCGGCCACCTCTGGGCGCAGCAGATCAACCGGCAACATCGTGATCACTGGCGCGGTTTCTGTCATTCCATAGCCATGAAGAAACAGAATGTCGGGCCACAACGCGACCGCGCGTTTCAGCGTGCCCACCGGCATCGGTGCCCCGCCAAATTGTATCTGCACAAGTGAGGACAAGTCGCGATCAACTGCCTCGGCTCCTTGCACGATCATTTCAACCATCGTTGGTATCAAACAAACGTGGGAAACACGGTGTCTTTCGATGAGTTCAAGACAGCCTTCGACTGTGAAGCGAGGCTGGAAAACATGGGTCGCACAGGCCATTGTAACCGCGAAAATCGACATGCCATCAGCCAGATGTGACATTGGGCCCGCATGCAGAAATACGCTATCGCGTAGATAACGGATAGTGTGCAACGCATTGATACCATTGGACACGATGTTGTCATGGCTCAGCATCACACCTTTTGAACGGCCCGTGCTGCCACCAGTGTAGATTAAGTAAGCCAGGTCATCACCACCAGCGCCGGCATCCTCAATCGCGGTGTTTTCTGAGATCAATTGGTCCGAACATATACCGTCAAAGGATTGTTTGGCACCCAGCAACACAACGTGGCTAATCTGGTTTCGCGCGGCTTCAGACAGTTGGTAGATCATGTCCAGATGCAGGGTATCGACAAACAGAACCTCGCATCCGGAATCCTCAATCCGGTAATCTACCTCAGCCGGAGCCAGCCGCATATTAATTGGCGTCGCAACCGCGCCAACCCACCAAATTGCATAGAGCGTTTCAAAGAAATAGTCGCTATTCGCTGACATCACAGCAACCCGATCCCCGCGACTTACGCCAAGAGACTGCAGGCCCGCCGCCAGCCGGGTCACCCGATCATAGACCTGTTCCCAGGTCGTCTTGCGCTCGTCACAAATCAACGCGATGCCATTCCGGTTGATTTGTTTCGCCCGGCTAAGCGTTTGGGTGATATAGGATGCCATGCGAAGTCCTGTCCTTGATTATTGTGATCTCGGTGTCAAAGGCCCCCTCCGAGATAGCCACTCATGGGGCTTTGAAACCGTTAACCTCACGCCGGTCCGATTTGGCCAAACCGCTCGTTATGGAAATGAAAGGGGCGTTCTGAACTTGGGTTAGGATATCGTCGCTCTTTCAACTTGGCAAACTATTGTTTAACATGTGATGTAATTTGAACAAAGTTCCTAAATTGATCTGGGCATCGCATGAACAGCAGCTATTTGAATCTAAAATACGGACCACGCGATGTGAATATCGTCGAAAAAGACGGTGCGTTGTATCTGACATCGCCACATGCGCTCGAGCCCCGACCAGCCAAGATAACCGACCGGTTGTTTGAAACCGCCGCCAACCATCCCGAACGGATCATGCTCGCCCAACGCCCCATTGGGACCGCGCCAGGCAAGGACGATTGGGTCAAGCTAACCTACGCCGAGGTCGCAACACGTATCACGACGATTGGAACGGCCTTGTTGGCGCGAAACCTGTCGAAAGACCGGCCAATTGTTTTTCTGTCCGAAAGTAGCATCGAACATGCGTTGCTTGCCTTTGCGGCGATCCATGTCGGCATTCCGTTTGCGTCGATAACACCTGCTTATTCATTGCTCGACACGTCTTTGGTCAAAATCAGACATGTCTTCGACCTGCTGACGCCGGGGATGGTGTTCGTGCAGAACGAACCGCAATACACTGACGCGCTTGCGCTTTTGGCGGGAACGGATACTGAAATCGTTGCCGAGAAAGCCGACACCGCAACGCCGTTTTCCAATTTGCTGGCCGTGACCGACAAACGGGCCGTTGCCGATGCTGCGGCCAAAGTTGGTGCCGACGACATAGCAAAGTATCTGTTCACCTCCGGGTCTACAGCCCTGCCCAAAGCGGTGATTATCACCCAGGGGATGTGGTGTGCCAATCAACAGATGTTCGCGCAATCCATGCCGTTTTTTACCGAAAAACCCCCAGTTTTCGTAGATTGGCTGCCGTGGCATCACACATCCGGCGGCAATCAATCTATCGGCATGATCCTGTATCTTGGCGGGACCCTTTACATCGACGAAGGCAAACCCACCCGCG
>Ga0070727_10004986_pt1 | contig 11033 bp, 10 predicted proteins | sample tdAd472_FD_66722 | JGI IMG/M metagenome (GOLD analysis project Ga0070727, IMG submission 66722) | Marine sediment microbial communities from the Atlantic coast under amendment with organic carbon and nitrate - tdAd47.2 | ecosystem: Environmental > Aquatic > Marine > Coastal > Sediment | place... | reverse complement strand
GGTTTCCGGCACCAAATCCGAACCGGTTGTATTGGTCTGCCAGAGCGACTTAGAATCGATAAAAATGTGGAAGAAACTTAACGACAAAGGTTGGGAAAACATTCGTGTCCTAAAAGGAGGAATGTACAAGTGGAAGCGATCATCGCTGCCGATTGAAAAAGTAGAATCCACGTGATCCGAAACTGAAACGGGCACGCCCGTAAGGCGTGCCCGATTCCATAAACCCGAGGCATTAGGTTCAGAACTTTGCGTAGGCTTTCATCAGATCAACCATCGGATGACGATCCGACATCTGGAACTTGATCAGCAGTTCCCGCGCGATCATATCGCGGTCCTGCTGGTTATCCGGCAGATCGATATTGCTGGGCACGGAAACCCAGCCGTTGATGTTACGGTCGAAAACCGCAGGCCGGCCTTCTTCGTATCCCATATGAACATCTTCCAGCCAGTTCAGATCTTCCCATCCCATGATTTCCATGTACTTTTTCAGGAATGGGGTAATCTTGTCCGGGTCCGGCACAAGGTTCACATCATACCGGTAACCGATATGTTGCCCGATAATCTTCTCGCGTTCGGTATCGACACCGTCGCCCTTGAGAAAATGGTCGATATCTTTGTCGCTCATATCCTATCTCCTTCGCTGGCCCGGATCAGTACCGGGTCATGTCGGGACGACCGACAGTGTGTTGGGACCCTGCAAGCGGCACCTGAGCCAGAGCCGATGCTTCCATCGTCAGGGCAGCCAGATCTTCCGGTTCGAGACTGTGAACATTGGTCTTGCCGCAGGCGCGAGCCATCATCTGACATTCGATGGCAAGGCAGTGCAGGAAGTTGTACACACGCTCCGCCGCATCGTCCGGATTCAACCGGGCCCGAAGTTTCGGATCCTGCGTCGCAACGCCGACCGGGCAACGACCGGTGTGACAGTGGTAGCAGTAACCGGGTTCCACGCCCATTTCGTTTTCGTAATCCGATTCCGGAATGTCCTTGTTGCAGTTCAGCGCCATCAGAGCCGAGTGGCCGATCGCAACTGCATCCGCCCCAAGCGCAAGCGCCTTGGCAAGATCGCCGCCGTTCCGGATGCCACCGGCATAGACCAGGCTGATCTCGCCCGTCTTGCCGACATCGTCCAGAGCCTTGCGGGCCTGGCGGATTGCCGCAATTCCAGGCACACCGGTTTCTTCCGTGGCAAGGTGCGGACCCGCACCCGTGCCGCCTTCCATGCCGTCGATATAGATCACATCCGGGTCGGTTTTCGCCGCCATGCGAACGTCGTCGTAGACACGCGCCGCACCGAGCTTCAACTGGATCGGAATTTCGTGGTTGGTCGCTTCACGGATTTCCTGGATTTTCAGCGCCAGATCATCCGGACCCAGCCAGTCAGGGTGACGGGCGGGAGACCGCTGGTCGATACCGGCAGGCAGCGAGCGCATTTCAGCAACCTGGTCGGTCACTTTCTGGCCCATAAGGTGCCCACCAAGGCCAACTTTACAGCCCTGCCCGATAAAGAATTCAACCGCATCCGCCAACCGCAGATGATGCGGGTTGAAGCCGTACCGGGACTGAATGCACTGATAGTACCATTTCGAGGAATACCGCCGTTCGTCGGGAATCATCCCGCCTTCACCGGAACACGTTGCCGTGCCGGCCATGGTTGCACCACGCGCCAGTGCAATCTTCGCCTCGTAAGACAAGGCACCGAAACTCATCCCGGTGATATAGACCGGAATATCCAGTACCATCGGCCGTTTGCATCGCGGCCCAAGAACCGTCTTGGTCAGGCACTTTTCACGGTAACCTTCAATAACGAAGCGGGTCAGGGTTCCAGGCAGGAACGTCAATTCGTCCCATGTCGGAATTTTCTTGAACAGGGAAAACCCGCGCATCCGGTAGCGACCCAGTTCCGACTTGATATGGATGTCATCCATAACTTCCGGTGGGAACATGAAACTCTTACCGATACGGTTTGTATCCCGCTTTAACTTCTTTTTCACCGGCGCATCGCCGCGTTCCAAATCGTCTGGCATAACTGCCTTCCTTTCGTATCTGTCGCCGCAACGGCCTGTTAGAGAACCAGCTTCTTCTCAGAAGGTTCGAGGTTGTCGTAGTTCCAGAGTTGTTTTCCGGCGACGATCTTCGTCATGTTCTCAACACCGTTCGGAGCTTTCATGCCATAGACGTCCAGCTTTCTGGAAAGCCACTTGCAGTCCAGTTCCGTCATCTCGGATTCAACCGCGTCCACACCGCAGCTTTCGATTTTGCCGCCGACATAGATTGTGCCATCGTACATACTGTCGCCCAGGTTTTTCCCGGCATCACCAAGAATGACCATGCGGCCGCGCTGCATCATGAAGCCGGAGAATGCGCCGGTTTTGCCACCGACGATGATGGTGCCGCCCTTCATGTCGATCCCCGTACGGGAGCCAACTGATCCCTTGCAAACCAGATCCCCGCCACGGATGGCGGCGCCGAAGGTCGAACCGGCGTTCTTTTCGACAACGACCGACCCGGACATCATGTTTTCCGCACAGGACCAGCCAACACGACCGGAAATGCGAATGTTCGGGCCATCGATCAGACCGCAACCGAAGTAACCGAGACTGCCTTCGATGATCAGGTTCAGCTTGTTGAGAATACCGACGGCCAATGCATGTTTGGCACCGGGATTCTTCATGACGATCGAGCCATATCCCTCTTCCATCAGACTTCTGATTTTAAGGTTGATGTCCCTCGTATCCATATCTGCGGCGTCGAATTCGGCGCGCTTGTTGAAGTCGACATCGAACTGGAACGGATAAGTGAAGTTTTCCGTTTCTTCGGCATCGAAATAGACCTGCTGGGTACGACCGGCGAGCTGCTCGGTATGCATCCCCATCTGGTGCGAGGTCGTTTCCTCCGACCCGGCGTCGAGTTTTAGCTCTTCCATACCATAACCTCCCCTTCATACGGGTCGTACGTATCAATTTCGTGCGGCATCACGGCCCGGATCGAAACTTCTTCTGAAGCCAGGGCAACCAGATCGTCGCTTTCGTAGAGAACCATCGGTTTCGCCGCCATGACGTCTTTGGCCATGCCGAGGCTGTCGGAAGTCGCCACGAGGTAGGTGAAAACACCGTCCAGTTCGTCGACCGACCGGTGCATCGCTTCTTCCAGCTCGTCGCCTTCGTCCATGCGGTTGGCGATATAGACCGCGATCAGCTCGCTGTCGCAGTTGGACTTGAACTGATGGCCCTTGCGCTCCAGCGCCCGGCGGGAATTCCAGTAGTTGGTGAGCTGGCCATTATGAACGACCGAGACATCATTGTACGGGAATGCCCAATACGGGTGAGCCGAGCGGATATCGACATCGGATTCCGTCGCCATCCGTGTGTGGCCAATCCCATGCGTACCCTGGAACGAGGACAGGCTGTACTGGTCGGAAACGACCGTGGCGTCGCCAAGATCCTTGACCAGTTCCAGACCATGACCGACCGACAGGATTTCAACGCTTTCAACGTCTTCAAGAAATTCCGCAAGCCGACGCATGTCACCGCCATAGGTGAAGTGATAGCGCAACGCGTATTCCGTTGCGTTTTCCTTCTTCGTCACCTTCGCTCCCATTTCAGCAAAGCGGGAATCGACGAGCTCAATCCGTTCCTTCACCTGTTCATGGATGCGGAAGCCTTTGCGAAGCTCTTCCTGCTCAGCGACCTTCAAACGCATGACGAAAGACTGCTGGTCCGGTGTTCCGTATAGAGCGAAGCCGGTCGAATCCGGTCCGCGGTGTTTTAGGGCCTGCAACATCGCGGTCATTTCACCGCCCACAGATGTAGCCCCTGTTCTATGAATAATGCCGGCTATACCGCACATGTGCGAATACTCCTTATAAAGTCGACAAGTGTTACTACTAATGTTTCGTTGTTACGGCAGGCAGTTGAGATAGGTTTCAACATCCCATTCCGTGGTCGTGTGAAGGAAGCGCTCCCATTCATCCCGTTTGTATTCGTCATAAAGGCGATACATGTCGCCGGGCATAGCCGACTGAATCACCTCGTCCTTCTTCAGAGCTTCAAGGGCTTCGCCAAGTGTCATCGGAAGCTTTTTGACCTGCTTCCCTTCTTCCATGGCCTGGTAGATGTTACGGTTTTCCGGCGGGCCCGGTTCGATATCATTCGTGATGCCGTCATCGGCAGCTTTGATGAGCGCACCCGCCATCAGGTATGGGTTCACCATCGAATCGACCGACCGGTATTCAAACCGACCCGGTGCGGAAATACGAAGGCCTGTCGTGCGGTTCTGATAGCCCCAGTCCGCAAAGATCGGTGCCCAGAAACCGGTGTCCCAGAGCCGGCGATACGAGTTCACTGTTGAACTGCCGATCGCCGTCATGGCGCCCAAATGCTTCACGATGCCACCGACAACCTGAAGACCGATTTTGCCGGGCATCTGAATGTCGTCCGTGTCCGGCATAAACGTGTTTTCACCACCTTGCAGGTAGGTCCAGTTGTATTCCATGCCTGTACTCGGATCACTGCGACCCGGCACGACGATTTTTTCTTCGCCGCCTTTCCAGAAGGAAATATTGTGATGGCAGCCGTTTGCAGAAACACCCATGAACGGTTTCGACATAAAGCAGGCTATCAACCCGAACTCACGGGCAACCTGCGCGCAGATCTGTCGATATGTGGTCAGACGGTCCGCGGTGCGCATCGCGTCATCAAACATGAAATTGAGTTCCAGCTGACCGGGCGCATCTTCATGGTCACCCTGAATCATGTCCAGACCCATCGCCTGGCTGTATTCAATAACCTTCATGAAAACAGGACGCAGGCTTTCGAACTGGTCGATATGATAGCAGTAAGGCTCTGAAAATCCGCCGTTCGGCTTGCCGTTCTCGTCTTTCTTCAGCCACATCATTTCAGGCTCGACGCCATGGCGCATATGCAGTCCGTTATGCTTGGTTTTGAATTCGTCGTGAATCCGGCGAAGGTTTCCGCGAGAATCCGATGTCAGGAATGCGCCCGGATCTTCACGTTCTTCCCGGTTGCGGAACAAGGTACAGAAAACGCGGGCAACGCGCTTGTCCCAGGGCAACTGGCAGAATGTTTCCGGCTCAGGAATGCCAACAAGCTCTTTGTCCTGCGGGCCGTAACCCAGGTAATCGCCATGGCGGTTCAAGAACAGATTGACGGTCGATCCGTAGACGAGTTGAAACCCTTTCTCCGCAATCGATTCCCAATGGTCGGCGGGAATGCCCTTGCCGCAAACGCGTCCGGTTATTGATACAAATTGCAGGAAAAGATAATCGATTCCCAACTCATCTATCTTGGCGCGAACCTCTTTGACCATATCATCGCGGCCATCCGCGTTCACAAAAGCTTCAATGTCCATCATTTTCCGATCTCCCGTTGTGCCTGTTGCATTCCCCTGGCCTCCTCACCACAAATAGACCAATATTGAACCAATATGGTTATGCGGCGCATCTTATCGATCCGAGACCTCTGTTAGCGCGAATTCTGCCCATGATATCGTTTCAATGTAAACCCATTTTGTTCCAATTTCTTTTTTTCTGGCCAAATGGTTCATAATTGGTTCATTATACGCAAATGAGCGATGTGAATAGTCAACTCGCGCCGGCAAAGGCTGAACAGGAACTGATCCGCATACGGGCCGGTGCGTCCGGGATTGCGACGCTGCTGAAAGAAGCTATTTCGGCAGGCCAGTATCAGCCGGACGAGAGGCTGCCGCCGGAACGGGAACTGGCCGAGCATTTCGGTGCAGCGCGAAATACCGTGCGCCAAGCCCTCAATTTGCTCGAAAAGGAAGGCTTGGTGATACGGCGCGCCGGGTCCGGCACCTATGTGCAGGTCCCGATTGCGCAGGGCGTCGGCGGGCTGCCCAGCCTGCGCGAAATCGCTGAAATCACCAGTCCTGTCGAACTGATCGATGTTCGAATCGCCATTGAACCGGTCATCGTGCAAATGGCCAGCGCCAACGCAACCTCGCGCGATATCGACGCCATCGAACGGCATCTGATCGAACTTGAGGAAGCGGATGGCGACTACGACCGCTTCTCTCTTGCCGATGAGACCTTTCACATGGCCATCGCGCAGGCGACGAACAATCCGCTCTTTGTCTGGATCTATGCCGGGGTCAACGATGTCCGCGGGCATGAAAACTGGGATAAAATGAAGAAATCCGTGCTGTCCGTAACGGAAATTGAGACCTATAACAACGAACACCGACAATTGTGGGACGCCATAGCCCACAGAGATTCTCAACGGGCGAAACAATTGATGATCGCTCACCTCAATCACGCGCGTCATCGTGTGATCGGGTGGACAGCTACGGAAGATACCCCATGACCGATTCCCCTAACAATTTCACAGACCTCGTGGCCTCTCTGGGGCATGAAATGCGGTCGCCGATGAATGGCGTACTTGGATTCGCCCAGCTTCTGCGGGAAGACGGACAACGAAACGAAACGGAAATGAAGTATCTGGACCAGATTCTGTTTAACGCGGAACTGCAGGTTCGGCGGGTCACCAATTTGATCGACCTGGCGCAAATCGAAAAGGGTAGCCTGCATATGAAATCCGATCCGACGCCTCTGTCGGACGTTTTGCGGTTCGCAACGGAAACGATTCTCGATGAAGCCGCCTCCCGGACCGTTTCGGTGTCGATCGACGCGCCGGAAGCGACCACCGTAGCCGATGTCGACCGCATGCGATTGTTGCAGGTTCTGGTGGATATCATGAACAACGCCGTACGCTTTGCCCGCAGTGGATCGACAATCAAAGGGCATTCGACGCGCCGGGACGATGGTGTCGTGGTGATCGATATCAACAACGAAACCGATGACCCGGGCGATCTGGAGTCCAGAATGACCTGGCAAACCGCCCTGGCCCGCTCGGCGCAGGAAGACGAGAATGTGGGCCTTGGGCTTCCCCATGCTGCGGCATTGCTGGAGAATATGGGCGGCTCATTGCAATTGCGATACAAACAGGACCGCTTGTATGCCGAAATACTCGTTCCGGCCGCCGCCTGACGGTACAGTTATTGAGCTGAATCGGCCTGACGGACCAGCATCATCAGACGAACCAGTTCGGCAAGAGAGCGGACATCCATCTTGCGCATAACATTCGCCCGGTGAACCTCCACCGTCCGCTCGCTGATCGACAAGGTATACGCGATCCGTTTATTAGGTTCGCCCTTGATCATTTCCTCCAAAACGTCAATCTCCCGGCGGCTGAGCTGCCCGAATCTCTCACGCACTTCGTTCAGCCGAGCCGTCGTCTCGTACCGTTTCAACGCTTCTTCCGCCGCGCGAGCGACATTGTCCAGAACTAGATCATTGGACGCCGGCCGCTCGATAAAATCGAACGCACCGGCCTGCATGGCCGTTATCGCCATCGGAACATCCGCATGCGCGGTTACGATAACAATGGGAATTGCCACCCCCCTTTCGTTCAGTAATTTCTGCAGCGTCAGACCGCTCATACCCGGCATGCGAACATCAAGCAGAATACAGGCAGGTGCATCCGGGTTGAAACCATCCAGAAAACTTTGTGCGGATTCATACTCGACGACGCGCCATCCCTCGCGAGACAGCAATTCCTTGAGATGCAACCTGTTCGTTGCGAGGTCGTCGACAATGTAGACAATACATTGGGAAACGATTGAACGATCAGAATTTTCCTGAGATCCCGGTATGCCTGTAGGCATGGGCGGTTCTCCTTTCCTATCGAACAAGCTTAGGAAAACACTCTCTCAAATAAAATAGTTTTTGTTAAAATTGAACCGGTTGTAGGTGGATGCAGCCTGTTTAGCGGCGCCCAAGCCGATTAAGCACCAGTGACAATTCGACGCTTTTCACCGGCTTGGCCAGAAACGCATCGAAGCCTTCCGCCTTGGCCTGTGCGGCTTTTTCTACCGAGGCAGATACGGCGACTACCCGTGCCGCAGCCGGTCGATGCGGAGCATTCAATCGTCGCATACGCCGGATCGTTTCAAATCCGTCGATCTCCGGCATCCGGATATCGATAAAGACGGTCTGATACAGGTTCGATTCCATCATTGCCAGAGCTTGTGCCCCGCCAGTGGCTGTTTCAGTGCGATATCCCCTCGATTGCAGCATTCCGCACAAAACCAGCCGGTTAGTCGGGTCATCATCGACGACGAGCACATTTAAAGCAGCCTCACCCGGCGATATCGTCTGGCTTTGTCGAGTCTCGGTTCGGCTGGACTTCATTTCCCCAAATTTTCCTGCTGGGAAGATTGCAAAAAAACATGAAAAGCATGGACCGCTCCCGTCGGCACGACAAACAGTACGTCGTCCCGGATTATCGCAATAGATGTGGATTCCCCCTAGTCGCCGTTCGCCAGTCCATCAACTGGGTTGGCGGAAATAGCCCTCAATAATCTCGATCATGTAGTCCAGATCGGTGGGAACAAGATGCTGATCGACCGGCAAGGTCAGCATGGTTCGGGAGTTTTTATCAGTCACCGGGAAGTCGCCGGCCTGATAGCCGAGGAACTGCATTGCCGGCTGCAGGTAAACCGGCACCGGATAATGAAGCTTGGCTTCAATGCCGTTTTCCTGGCAATGGTTCAGCAAATCGTCACGGTTTTCCGCAAACAGAATGTACAGCAGATGGACGTGTTCGACACGGGGTGATCTGAGTGGAATAGACAGTCCCGGAATATCGGATAGATATCTGTCCAGATATTCGGCATTCGCCCGGCGTTTCGCTGTGATGTCGTCAACCTGCGCCAGTATCCATTTCCCAACGACGGCCTGAACCGAATCGAGCCGCGAATTATACCCGAGCATGACCATCTCGTCCCTGTTCTTCAGCCCGTGATTTCGCAGCAGACGCATCGTTTCGGCAGTTGCATCGTCATTGGTGACGACAACGCCGGCATCTCCCCAGACATTGATGACTTTCAGGGGGTGCATGGAAAATGCCGCACAGGCACCGAAAGTGCCGAGTGTTTTTCCATCCAGTCGCGCCATCAGCGACTGGCACGCATCCTCGACAACGGGAATGCCATGTTTTTCGCTGATTGCCATGATTTTCGTCATGTCCGCAGCACCGCCGGTAAGATGCACTGGCATGATGGCCTTCGTTCTTTCGGTTATCGCCGATTCCACCAGATCGGCATCGGTGCAGAACCCGTCATCGCAGTCGATAAACACCGGTTTTGCACCAAGCTCGGCTATCGCCCCGACAGAGGCCCAGAAAGTATTGGCCGTCGTAATCACTTCATCGCCCGGTCCGACGCCGACAGCGCGCATACCGATCTTGAGCGCATCGGTTCCCGACCCGACGCCGATAGCATGCTTAACCCCCAGTTTCGATGCGAACGCCGTTTCGAACGCGTCAACAGGTTCACCAAGCGTGAAATCGCCACTTGCGACCAGATCGCGCAGCTCTTCAAAAATCGGCTCCGGATCGGCAAATTGTTGCGACAATGGCGAATAGCGCACCCGCATTCCAGTTTCCTTCACTTAGAACGGCCCTTTAAAAGCCGGGTCCGGGACATCGACCGGAAGATCGCCGATTTCCTTTTCCAGCATGACCAGTACTTCCATTTTGGTCGTGTCATCAATTGTCAGTTGAGCGGCAACCGCCTCTACGATTGATCTGGCGGATGGATAATAGTTTTCAACAAGCGATCTTGAGCTTGGTGTCGGATACGAGGCCGGACCGATCCGCATGGGCGCTGCCTTCAATGTGTCGAAACAGGATTCCACCGTTTGAGACACAATCTCCGATGATACACCGAACAACGACCATCCGAGATCGACACACAGCAACCGCCCCGTCCGGTTAACCGATTCCACGATAGGCTGAACGTTTAGAGGGCGTACAACGCGCAGATCGACCACTTCCACCGATACACCGACCCTATCGAGAAGGGCTGCCGCACGCACCGCTTCAAGAGTCATAAACGAGCTTGCAACAACCGTTATGTCCTTCCCCTGCCTGACGATCTTCGGGCCATCCAGCGGCTCTTCATAATAGCCGGAACCGACCATGCCCTTTGCGTAATGCAGCCAGCGATGCTCGATAAACAGCACCGGATTGTCATCGGCAATAGACGCGCAGAGCATGCCTTTGGCGTCCGCGGGAAAACACGGCAGGACGACTTTCAGGCCCGGAAAGTGAGCAAATGCCGATTCAAGACTCTGGGCATGTTGCGGACCCTGCCCCCAGCCGCGCCCGATGATCATGCGCATGGTAACCGAGGCCTTGTGTTGCCCGTTGCTGGCGAAAAAAGCCTTGCCGGCATTATTCACAATCTGCTCGACGGCCAACAGCGCAAATTCCACACGCTGAAGGTTGATCACCGGCCTTGCGCCGTTCATGGCTGCACCGATTGCCATTCCGGTCATTCCGGCTTCCGAGATCGGCATTTCGAGCACCTTGTCCGAGCCATAGCGTTCGGCAATTCCCTTGGTAGTGCCCCAGAAGGCTGACGGGTCGTCGATACCCTCGCCCATGAGTAATACATCGGGGTCATTGCCGATCGCCGCGCCAAGGCCATCGCAGATGGCTTCTGCAAATGTCATCTCCCGCGGCGATACCGGCATCGACGCGGCAGATCGGGTTACGGGCGCGTATTCCGACCCTTCAAGACTGTCGCGGGACGGCAGCGGCGCCTGACGCGCCCTTTCGAACGAGTCCGCGATAAATGAATCAATGATCCGTTCGGAGCTCAGAAGGACCGCTTCATCTTCAGCTACCTTGGCAAGAGCGGATTGGCGTGACCGGTCAAGCGGGTCTTTCATCTGCCATGCTGCCAGTTCGCCTTCCTGACGATAGCCGAGACGATCATCGTCATTCGGACCGCAATGCTCCCGGAACCGGTATGTGGACATTTCGAGGAATTCGGGTCCCTTCCCGTTTCGCATTCGATGTACCGCCTGCATAGCGGCAGTCGATACGCTGCCGACATCATTTCCATCGACCGAAACAGCATGAATGGCATGCGCCTTTGCAAGGTCGCTTAGCGGGCGGTCAGGCTGGCGCTGATGAAGCGGCGTATAG
>Ga0070727_10004984_pt1 | contig 11036 bp, 11 predicted proteins | sample tdAd472_FD_66722 | JGI IMG/M metagenome (GOLD analysis project Ga0070727, IMG submission 66722) | Marine sediment microbial communities from the Atlantic coast under amendment with organic carbon and nitrate - tdAd47.2 | ecosystem: Environmental > Aquatic > Marine > Coastal > Sediment | place... | reverse complement strand
CTGAAGAAACTGATGCAGGAAGCAAACATTGTGCCCTGGGAACGAGCTAGGCTGCCATTGTTATACTGTGGTGATGAAATCGCATGCATTCCAGGTCTTGGAGTTTGTGAAAAATTTAAAGCAGGTGTAGGAGAAAGTGGTTATGTCATCAATTGGAAGGCGCCAGATTTTCTGTATCCGATAGCAAGGCATAACAATAGTTCAAACTAAAATACACTCTTTATCAATTCATAACAGGCACAAAAACCTGTGTGATAATTGATAAATCCATTGAGCTTGAAAAAGGGTTCTGGTAGGCTGTAATTCCATCTGTGATTACTTAATTGCTATCGGCTAACAGGGGTCACGTTCAATAGATGGGGCACCAATGACGCGATATATTTTCATTACCGGTGGTGTTGTTTCCTCCCTAGGTAAAGGCATTACATCAGCCTCTATAGCGGCAATTCTCGAAGCCCGCGGTCTTAATGTCACGATGCTTAAGTTGGATCCTTATATCAATGTGGATCCAGGCACCATGAGCCCGTTCCAGCATGGCGAAGTATTTGTGACCGATGATGGGGCTGAGACAGACCTTGATCTTGGCCATTATGAGCGTTTTATTCGCACAACCATGTCCCAGAAGAATAATTTCACTACGGGTCGGGTTTATGAAGAAGTTTTGAAGCGAGAACGGCGTGGTGATTATCTGGGGGCTACAATTCAAGTCATTCCCCATATTACTGATGAAATCAAGCGGCGCATTATAGCCGGTGCTGACGGCAGCGATGTAGCATTAGTAGAGATCGGAGGTACGGTGGGCGATATCGAGTCCCAACCGTTCCTGGAAGCGGTGCGACAATTGCGAGTCGAATTGGGACCACAGCGAGCATTATTCGTTCATCTTACTCTGGTTCCCTATATCTCCACTGCCGGTGAAACCAAGACAAAGCCCACTCAACATTCGGTTAAAGAGCTACGTAGCATAGGTATTCAGGCGGATATCTTAGTATGCCGCTCTGAGCAGGAAATTCCGCAGGATTCGCTCCGCAAGATTGCCTTGTTTACCAATGTCGACCTGGAGGCAGTTGTATCGCTTCCAGACACTGATACGATCTATCGAGTGCCTTCACTATTGCACGCAACTGGGGTTGATAACTATATTCTTAACCGTTTTAAGCTTGAATGTCCGGCGGCAGATTTTAGTGAATGGGAACGGGTGGTAGATGCCAAATTGCACCCAGATCATCAAGTTAATATAGCCATGGTCGGCAAATATATGGATTTGCTGGATGCATACAAATCTCTTAATGAAGCGATCAGTCACGCTGGCATTCAAACTCGCACTCGAGTGAATATAACTTACATCGATTCCACTGAAGTTAAGGAAAATGGTTTCGATATTTTGAACGGTTTTGACGCCATCCTGGTCCCCGGCGGTTTTGGTGAACGCGGTGTAGAGGGCAAGATTCTGGCGGTTCAGTATGCGAGGGAAAATAAAATACCCTACCTGGGTATCTGTCTGGGTTTGCAAGCGGCTGTTATTGAGTATGCTCGTAATGTTGCAAACCTCGAGGATGCAAACAGTTCAGAATTCAAACCGGCTTGTAAGCATCCTGTAATTGCCTTGATATCGGAGTGGACGACAGCGACTGGAGATCGTGAGGTTCGTAGTGAAGAGTCCAATAAGGGTGGCACAATGCGCCTTGGAGGACAGGATTGTCAGTTGGACCCTGATTCAACTACCTATGCCTGTTATGCTAAAGAGGTGATTAAAGAAAGACACCGACATCGATATGAAGTAAATAACGACTATCTCGAAAGGCTTTCTAATGCAGGGTTAAAAGTCGCAGGCAGATCCATGGATGGAATGTTAGTCGAAGTTATCGAGGTTTCCGACCATCCATGGTTCGTTGGTTGCCAGTTTCATCCGGAATTCACCTCTACTCCACGAGACGGACATCCGCTTTTTACCGGTTTTGTCAAGGCTGCCCTGGAACGGCATGGCAGCGTACATAATGCAGATCTGAAGCTCGATGGCGAAACTGATCAGTTGAACGCTAACTACAAGGATTCAGGTTCGTTTTCAACAGTGAATGCAGTGAAATCGGCATAATTGAGTATTACCTCTAGCGTAAAATCCAGGAAAATCCCCACTATGGCGCAAAAAAAAGTTTCCGTCGCTGGTATTAATATCAGTAACGACGCGCCATTTACCTTAATCGGCGGTATGAATGTTGTTGAAAATCGCGACATTGTATTACAGGTTGCCGAACACTTTGTTGAGGTTACCAAGGAACTGGGAATTCCCTATATATTCAAGGCATCTTTTGACAAGGCCAATCGTTCATCGATTGATTCCTACCGGGGGCCCGGGCTGGAGCAGGGGCTTAAAATTCTCCAGGAAGTAAAGGATACCTTTGGTGTGCCTGTACTTACAGACGTACATACAGTCGAGCAAGTTGCACCTGTGGCCGAAGTCGTTGATATCCTTCAACTGCCTGCGTTTCTGTCACGGCAGACAGATCTTGTAATTGCCATGGCGGCGACGGGTGCAATTGTAAATATTAAAAAAGCCCAGTTTTTAGCTCCGCTGGAGATGAGTAATATCGTAAGGAAATTTGAGGAAGCAGGGAACCAACGCTTGATGCTGTGTGAAAGAGGTACCAGCTTTGGATATAACAATTTGATTGTGGATACTTTAAGTTTCGATATTCTCAAGGAGTTCGGTTATCCGGTGGTATTTGATGTTACCCACGCGTTGCAAATTCCGGGTGGATTGACTGATGCTGCCGGAGGTCGACGGGCACAGGTCACCTCATTGGCTAAAGCTGGTATGAGCCAGGGACTTGCAGCCTTGTTTCTTGAAGCCCATCCTGATCCAGACAACGCTAAATGTGACGGGCCTTGTGCTTTGCCTTTAGGGAAACTGAAAGAGTTCCTGCTGCAAATCAAACCACTTGACGATCTGATAAAATCTCAGGCACCAATAGATATAAATTAATGTGTTCCCCGATTATAACTGTGGCATCCGCTCATGTTGCTCTTCGGGCTATGTTAACTTTTTAGAGTAAGGACAAAACAATGTCGGAAATCGCTGAAATACGCGCCAGGGAAATCCTGGATTCAAGAGGTAATCCAACAGTAGAAGCAGATGTGATTCTGGCAAGTGGTGTCAAAGCTACCGCCTGCGCACCCTCAGGAGCTTCTACGGGTTCACGAGAGGCTCTGGAGTTGCGAGATAAGGATGCCAGTCGATACCTGGGGAAAGGGGTTCTAAACGCCGTTGACAATATAAATAATACTATCAGCAGTTGTCTGCTTGGTCGCGAGATTGTCGATCAGGCTGCAATAGACCAAGCCATGATAGACCTTGATGGGACGCCAAATAAATCGGTGCTCGGTGCCAATGCGATTCTGGCAGTATCTCTTGCCTGTGCCAAAGCGTCTGCGATCGACGCCGGGCTGCCATTGTATGCAAGGATTAAGCAATTAATGAGTCTGGATACTGACTATTCTTTGCCCGTGCCCATGATGAACATTATTAACGGTGGCGAACACGCTGACAATAATGTGGATATCCAGGAATTCATGATTCAGCCTACAGGCATGAGTAGCTTTTCTGAAGCCTTGCGCAGTGGTGCGGAAATATTTCATGCCCTTAAGTCCGTACTGCATCAGCAAGGGTTGAGCACTGCTGTAGGTGATGAAGGTGGGTTTGCACCGAATTTACCCTCCAATTCGGCGGCGCTGGATGCAATCCTGCAAGCGGTGGACGTGGCTGGATTTCGCATTGGCAAAGATATACATCTGGCACTGGATTGTGCTGCTTCAGAATTTTACGATCAGGGCAAATACGTACTGAAAGGGGAACAGATCTCTTATAGCTCCGATGGTTTTGCCAATTACTTGCAGAAACTAACCGAAGATTACCCGATCCTTTCTGTTGAAGATGGCATGGATGAAAGTGATTGGGAAGGTTGGGCTACATTAACCAAGTTGATTGGCGCTAAAGTTCAGTTAGTCGGGGACGATCTGTTTGTGACTAATACCAGAATTCTCGAGCGCGGCATTAAAGAGGGGGTTGCTAATTCGATATTAATTAAATTTAATCAAATTGGTACGCTGACTGAAACAATTGCAGCTATTGAAATGGCCAGGAAGGCGGGGTATACCGCGGTAATTTCCCACCGATCTGGTGAGACTGAAGATACTACTATCGCAGATCTGGCCGTCGGTACCGGCTCCGGCCAGATCAAGACAGGATCCCTATGCCGGTCGGATCGGGTGGCAAAATACAATCGCTTATTGCGAATAGAAGAAGAACTGGGCTCCTCAGCGCGCTATAATGGTCTGTCAGAATTTACAATGGCAGGCTGAGCATGAATTAACCGCTCAGATATTAAATTCGGAGTTGATAGGCCAAAATGCAACGGATATTAACCACATCACTATTATTGATACTTGCGGTACTACAATTCCAGATCTGGTTTGGAAGAAGCAGTGTGGGTGCTATCGCAGATCTGGAAGACCAACTCCAGCGACAACAGACGAATAATGAGAGTTTAATGCAGCGCAACCAACAATTGGGGGTCGAGGTGCTGGATCTTAAAAACGGATTTGAGGCCATCGAGGAGCGTGCCCGTTCAGAACTTGGCATGATTGGCAAAGACGAGACGTTTTATCTGATTGTCGAGTGAGTGTTACCTGGCTTGACTCAGATGTCTGGCAAATAGATCGAATGCTGTAACTAAAAGAAGAATATATGACCACATGGGCAATCTTACCCGCTGCCGGCATCGGGCGCAGAATGCGGGCAAAAATCCCCAAGCAGTATCTTAACGTCAACGGTCGACCAATAATTGCAACTTCCTTAGCAAGAATCGGTGCCCTGTCGTATGTCGAAAAACTTGTGGTGATGCTGAATCCCGATGACAAGGTTTGGCCGACCCTGGGGCTTGATGCGCATCCTAAGGTGGAATGCAGAGAGGGCGGTGAAAATCGTTATCAGTCCGTTCTCAATGGCCTGCATTACCTGGCCGATTTCGCCCAGCAGGACGATTGGATATTAGTTCACGATGCTGCCCGGCCTTGTGTTCGGCTCAGTGATATAGACAAATTATTTCGGTGCCTGCGCGACCACCCGATAGGTGGGTTGCTCGGTGTTCCTGTTGACAATACGCTGAAGCTTACTGACCAAGACAGTAATGTTATAAAAACAATTGACCGCATAAACGTTTGGAGTGCACTTACTCCTCAGGTGTTTCGTTTTGGTATTTTGCTCGAGGCGCTTGAAGCTGTTGATAAGAGCCAGAAAACTGTGACGGATGAAGCGACAGCGGTGGAAAACCTGGGTTATCAACCCCAGATGATTCACGGTAACCGCGACAATATAAAGATAACCCAGCCCCAGGATTTAAGCTTGGCCGAACAGATTCTCAGTTCACAGGCGTTAGAAGAATGACAGGGTTTTCTATGCGCATAGGCTATGGCTATGACGCACACAAGTTCGCTGAAATTGAGGACCACAGCCAGGTACAGCAACTAGTACTAGGTGGCGTATCTATCCCACATGATAAGTCGCTGCTTGCTCATTCAGACGGAGATGTGGTAATTCATTCCCTGTGCGATGCAATCCTCGGTAGTCTCTCTTTGGGTGATATAGGGCAACATTTCCCCGATAGTGATCCAACTTATTCTGGATGCGACAGCAGTCTGCTGTTAAACCGGGTAATGGAAATGGCTAGTCAAGGCGATTGGTTAGTGGTTAATGCCGATATTACTGTTGTGGCTCAGGCTCCAAAATTGTCTCCGCATATTCCTTTCATGCGCAGCAAGTTAGCAGCACTATTAGATGTACCATTGGATTGCGTCAGTGTTAAAGCTACGACAACGGAAGGCCTCGGGTTTGAGGGACGTTGCGAGGGAATTGCAAGTAACGCTGTGGTGCTGATGGGGAAATCTGCTTTGTGATGGACCATTCTGAGTTAGTCGTTGATTTTAACAGCTATGAATATGCTAACGGCGAACCTTCAGACACAGCGATAATTAAATCTAACTGCACTGATTTTTGTGTGGATGAGATCCTGGGATTTGAACCGACGGATGACGGTGATCACTTTTGGTTGAAGCTGCGTAAAACAGATGTGACTACTTCTGAAGTAGCGCGAAAAATTTCAGCAGCTCTATCGATAAGACTCGGGGATATTGGTTACTCGGGCATGAAGGACAAACGTGGCGTCTGTTCGCAGTGGTTTAGTGTCCCGTCAATGGGATTGGATAAAGCAAATCTGGCATCTTTTGAAGATGATAGTCTAACCATACTTGAAACCCGTGCGAATTCTCGCAAGTTAAAAATCGGTACGCACAGGGAAAACGCGTTCAGGATAAACTTAAGGCACTTCAGTGGATCGCTGCCGGAATTCGAAAAACGGGTCTTGCAGGTTTCGCGATACGGAGTGCCGAATTATTTCGGCCCCCAGAGGTTTGGGCGGGATGGTCAGAATGTATTGCGCGCACTGGAATATTTTGCACCCACTGTTAGGGGTGTGAAGCGCAGCAAAGATGCGAAACGCGGCCTTTTGCTCTCAGCTTTACGTAGCTACATATTCAATCAGGTGTTAAGCCGACGGGTAAAGTTGGCGAACTGGAACCGAATCGTTGCCGGCGAGGTTCTGAATCTGGATGGGACCAAGCGCTTCTTTAAACCGCAGTTTTACACCCAAGCAGAGAGTAATATGCTTGATCCTGTGGAACTGCAATCTCTCCAAGATCGGCTCGATACCACGGACATTCATCCCACCGGAATTCTCTGTGGAAGTCTGAAAAAGGGTGATAGATATCTTGCCAGTGGAGAAGTAGAGAGTCTCGAACGAGAAGTTTTACAACAATTCGGTGAAATCTGCGCGCTTCTAGTCGATAAGTCTATTACAGCGTCAAGGAGGCCATTGCGGGTGGTACCAAGGAATTTAAGTTTCCGCCTGGTAGAGCCCCAATGTGTTGAATTGAAATTCACCCTTGCAAGGGGTGGATATGCAACAGCGGTATTGAGGGAACTATGTCAATTCACTGCTGCAAATCAGTTTGAGTTGACTGCACAGAGTAGATAACAACTAATGAATCATAGAGCAAACCTGAACGGCATCGGTATGACTTCACAGCGTACCCGAGAACGCTTGCTGGGGCGATTAATGGATGAAGGCATCAAGAATCATCGGGTTCTTGAAGTGCTACGCACCATCCCCAGGCATATATTTCTTGATGAAGCTCTTTGCCACCGGGCTTACGAAGATGTCGCGCTTCCCATCGGCTACGGCCAGACGATTTCTCAGCCTTTTAGCGTTGCCCGTATGACTGAGGCTTTAGTGGATTCAGGGCCGTTAAACAATGTCCTGGAGATTGGTACTGGTTGCGGCTATCAGACCGCTGTAATCGCACAATTGTCCGGTAAGGTTTACTCAATCGAGCGAATTAAGCCACTACTGGATCGAGCCAGAAAAAACCTTAAATTGCTGGGAATTCGTAATGTTGATGTCAGGCATGGTGACGGCAACGAAGGTTGGTCTGGGAAAGGTCCTTTTGATGCGATTCTGACCACTGCAGCACCACAACAACTACCACAAATTCTATTGAGCCAGTTGGCTGACGGCGGCCGTTTGATCATTCCCATTGGTGGTGAGCAGGGGCAGGAATTGAGGTTGGTTACCCGCCGAGGAGACGAATTTGAATCCAAGGTTTTGAGCCAGGTTCGCTTTGTGCCGTTGCTGCAAGGAAAAATTCAAGGTTGATTGAAGCAAAATGTCGAACGCCAACCCCAGTAGCCGAAAGTCAGCAGATTACCTGATCGTGTTCTTGAAGGGCATGGCAATGGGGGCAGCAGATTCAGTGCCTGGGGTTTCGGGTGGCACCATCGCAGTAATAGCACGTATTTACGATGAACTGATTTTCTCAATTCGTTCGATAAATCTCGCTGCCTTAAGAGTGCTTTACAAAGATGGTATAGCCAGGGCCTGGGATTACATCAACGGTAGTTTTTTACTGGCGCTTTTTATTGGGATTGTTGTCAGTTTACGTTTGTCTGCCGGCCTGGTGTTGTATCTGCTCGAAAATCACTTTGAGCCTCTGATGGCTTTTTTCATCGGTTTGGTTTTTGCGTCATGCTGGTCGCTTAAAGCAGAATTCAGGCAACGCACGCTCGGAATCGCCGTGGCACTGTTATGTGGTATGGCCGTGACCTTGCTAGTTGGTCTGATGAGTCCACAAACCGGCACAGCATCTGGTATCTATTTGTTTTTTTGTGGTTTAGTGGCAATTTGCGCGATGATTCTGCCCGGATTGTCGGGAGCGTTTTTGCTTCTAGTGCTTGGGGTTTACGACTATGTTCTGACTGCGGTCATTGAATTGAATTTGACTATCATATTCATTTTCGTGTCCGGGTGCGGTCTTGGGCTGTTGCTATTTTCCAGAGTCCTGGCCTGGACCCTGAGCCGCTATCGGGACTTGAGTTACGCATTTCTGACCGGAATGTTGTTGGCTTCGATCGAAATATTGTGGCCATGGCAAATGGCTACGAGCACTTTTGTTGACTTAGACGGTCATATCACTGTATTACAGAGCAGCAATGTATCACCCTCTAGTTATATGCAGGTTACCGGCCAGGAACCTCAGTTTCTGGCAGTTTGTGTTACCTTAGTTGCGGGATTTCTGTTAATTTTTGGGTTCGATAAACTTTTTAGAAAATCTATCGACTGACTGTATGGGAGTGTTTTTTACACAGGCCCGGAAGACTTAAAAAATGATGAGAGACTACGATATTTCAGTTTGGTTTCGGCATATTGTATCTGCCACTTTGCTGTCATTTCTGGTTGCATGCATGGGTGGATCCCCAGCTCCAGTTACTGATCAAAGTGTTGTCATGGATCGCAGTGGCCCAGTCATAGTTACTCAGAGTGATGATCAACCTTCGCGCTATGTCGGTGCCGTTAGCGGTAGTGCAGTTCCTCAAGCGTTACCGAGCGATTTCAGAACCCCTGTAGCGACTGTCCCCAGCCTGAGTTCCAATCATGTCGTGCAAACCGGGGATACCCTGTATTCGATTGCGTTCCAATATGATATCGACTATCGGAGTCTGGCAATTGTGAATGCCCTAACTCCCCCTTACACGATATTTGTGGGCCAAAACCTGAACCTTAATGTTAATCAACCTGTGGCGCGACAATCAGCAACCCCCGGACCAGGGGCGTCACTGGGCCAGGTGGTTTCCAATACCTCTGTAGCTCGAGCGCAGGCTGCTTCAACATCCAGCGCATCCGTATTGCGCCAACCCATAACCCGCACATCAACTGTGTCAACCGATCCACAATGGCAATGGCCGGTTCAGGGGCAGATTCTGCAAGGATTTGAGTCCAGGGCAGGCTTAAACAAGGGCATTGATATTGAGGCCCGAGTTGGGGATCCCGTAAGGGCGGCTGCAGCAGGAGACGTTGTATATTCAGGTAGCGGAATTCAAGGCTCTGGAAATCTGGTGATTATCCGCCATAGCGATAGATACCTCAGCGCCTATGCTCACAATCGACAAGTTCATGTATCCCAGGGAGATTCCATACGTGCCGGTGATGAGATTGCAGAAGTCGGTATCAATGAGCAGGAGCAGGCAGCCTTGCACTTTGAAATTCGCCGTGATGGGAAGCCAGTAGACCCGCTAACCTTTCTGCCGCGTTAACACCATCGCCAGGTAAATATAGCAGTTGACCTGGGATAGATTATAAACAGAACCTGATTTATTACTGGTGCTTTATCCGCGATCCAAATACTGTAGCTTGTCTTTTTTATCGGTCCATTCTTCGGCATCGGGTAATGCGTCTTTCTTTTCCGTTATATTAGGCCATTGCTCCGCAAGATCGGCATTCAGTTGCAGAAACTCCTGCTGCTCTTCCGGTAATTCGTCTTCTGCGTAGATAGCGTCTACTGGGCATTCTGGCTCACATAAGGCGCAGTCTATGCATTCATCGGGATGAATGACCAGAAAATTCGGACCTTCGTAAAAACAATCCACGGGACACACTTCCACACAATCAGTGTGTTTGCATCTGATGCAGTTTTCGCCAACTACGAATGTCATGATCTCTCCAAACAATATCTCTACTAATAAGCTCAGGAGCAGCTCAAACGCCCCGGAGCCAGGGAACGGATTCTACCAGCTTTCCAGCAATCTTACAGGCCAAAAATTGACCTGCTTCAGCTGTTATCGGCCAGCTTTTTTAACTCGTAAAGTATTTCTAAGGCTTCACGGGCGCTAATTTCGTCTGGAATTATATCCATCAATAACGTTACCGCTGGATTAGTTCCAGCTCCGAAAAGGTCAGTTTGTTTTGGTCGCCCAGTATTATTTGTTGCCGGCACAGTTGTTTGTTCCAATATATTGAGTTTTTGTCTGGCCAGATCAATTACCTGGCGTGGTATTCCCGCAAGTTGCGCAACCTGTAATCCATAACTCTGATTGGCAGGACCCTGCTTCACGGCGTGGAGAAACACAATTCCGTTCTTTATCTCTGTAGCATCAAGATGCACATTGGTAACTCCGTCGTGACTATCCGCCAATTGAGTCAACTCAAAGTAATGCGTGGCAAAAAGTGTCAAGGCACCTATTTCTCGTGCAATATAAGTGGCGGCGGCCCATGCCAATGACAAACCGTCGAAAGTACTCGTTCCACGGCCGATCTCATCCATCAAGACCAGCGAATTAGGTGTGGCATTGTGCAAAATATTTGCGGTTTCAGTCATCTCAACCATGAATGTTGAACGTCCGCCGGCCAGGTCATCTGACGATCCGATGCGGGTGAAAATTCTATCAATGGGTCCTATCTCTGCGGCTTTCGCAGGCACATAACTGCCACAGAGTGCCAGAAGAGAGATCAAGGCAGTCTGGCGCATAAAAGTTGATTTTCCCCCCATATTTGGACCGGTAATAATCATCATATGCTGACGGGGGGCCAGATTTGCATCGTTGGCGACAAAGGCTGTATCCAATACTTGTTCAACCACTGGGTGGCGACCAC
>Ga0070727_10004979_pt1 | contig 11044 bp, 5 predicted proteins | sample tdAd472_FD_66722 | JGI IMG/M metagenome (GOLD analysis project Ga0070727, IMG submission 66722) | Marine sediment microbial communities from the Atlantic coast under amendment with organic carbon and nitrate - tdAd47.2 | ecosystem: Environmental > Aquatic > Marine > Coastal > Sediment | place... | reverse complement strand
AACGAACTGCTCGGCAAACTGATCGAACCGCGGATCCTCGATCAGCCGCGCGGCCTCTTCATCGAGCGACGCTCGCAGTGAACCAGCCGCCGCCCGTTCGAGCAGTCGCTGATCCGGGCCGTGTTCCACAGGAAGTAAGACAGCTTCGACGCGAGTTCGTAGTCGTCGAGCGGCTCAGCCTGAGGCGACGCGCTGTTCTCGATCAGAAACAGAAACTGCGGCGACGTCAGCGCGACGAGCAGCGCGTCGCGGACACTGCGATTGAAACGGACGCTGTCGTTGAAGTTGCTGCTCGCCGAGAACGACTCGTTGAACACCGCCAGCAACGATGTCAGCTCGTCGCTGCTGACCGGTCGTCGAAACGCGCGCGTCGCGAAGTTGCCAATGACTTCGCGGGCGTACGCTGCGGGATCGTTCTCGTTTGGCGACTCAATGAAGATGTCACGGTGCGTTCGCGGCGGCCACGTTTCGTAATACGGCCCCTCGAACTCGATCGACCGAATCAGCAGCCGAGGCATGTCGCGACCGTCAGTGAACTCGCTGCGAACGCCGATCTCGCGGACGCCAGCGAGGTAATTGACGTTGTCCTTCTCGACGTCCGGGCTCGGGAAGTTGCTGATCGCCCCCTCGAAGACGAACGCCTGCAGATCGGTGCCGGAGACGGATTGCGGCTTGCCGACCGGGTTCAGCGTGCTCCCGCAGTCGCGCCGCAGGCCGACATGCACGCCGATGCGTGGCGAGCGTTGCTCAAATGCGGCAAACCGCCGGGCGAGTTCGTCGTCGTCAGGCAGGCGAGAAAGAACGACATTTTCAACCGGCGTCGCGCCGCCGTACTTCGCCGCGACGGTCAGCGGGCCGGCAGGCAGACGCACGGTGAGAAAGGCGTCCTGTTTGAGCACTCCCGAAAAGTGGCGTTCGCCCAGCGTGAGTGACAGGTTCTTGCGTGGCTCGTCAGGTGGTCGCTTCGCGAACTTGCGCCCCGGTTCGATCAGCGCCTGCAGTTCGGCAACGTCGAGTGCGCGGCGGAACAGCCGCACGTCGTCGATCTCGCCCTTGAACAGATTGCCTGCCTGAATCCGCCCGATGTGCAGCGAGGTCTTCGGATTGTCGAGGTTCGCTGCGTTAATTGTCCCCGTCGCGACCTCGTAACCGTTGATGAAGAGCTTCGCCGCGTTCTCGCCGCGCCGGACAACAGCCGCCACATGCTGCCACTGATTTCTGCGGATGACTCCGGGCCGCGTTTCGACCTTGCCGTTGAACTGGCTGTTGGAGTTCATCGTCTCGATGCGCAGTACGCCGTTGCCGTTGGGCATGTCGAAGTACCAGCCGTGCGTGTAGTTGTATTTTCCGAGACAGACGATGCCGCCCTGCCGCAGTTCGGTCGGACGGATCCAGGCGGCGACAGTAAACTCGCCCTCGCCAACGTTCATCGAGTCGTCACGCGGCACAACGACCGCCGAGTTGCGACCGTCGAACGCAACCGCCTGCCCGAACGGCGACGCGACGAATTTCGCGTTGCCGACGAGTTCTCCTGTGAGCAGCTTCACACCGCCCTGGCCGACCGCTTCGCCATCGAGCGGCCAGGTACCGACCAGCTGTTCGGTCAGCTTTGAACTGTCAGGCTCGACCTTGGGCTCGACGAAGGGCTTGAGTGTCACGTCGACCTGGTAGATGCCCGGTTGTTCGACGCGAACGGTTTGAGAATCGGCGGCGTTTGGGACGTCGATCGTTGCGTTTGAAGTAGCGGTACGGCGCAAGCCGTCCGGTCCCATCCCGTCACTTGAGGTCGTAGCGTCACTCGACGAACGACCGGAGGGCTTGCGCCCTTCCGCTAACTCAGGCAAGCGTTCACTCGCGGGCTTCGTGCCGGGATCGAGCAGCAGGCCGTCGTCGTACTTCGCAGCGCGGACCGTCACTCGGAAGTTGCCGGTGTCGGGGAGTTCCCGCAGCGAGATCTTGAAGTTCGCCTTCGGACCGTAAGTGCTCTCGATCTGAAACAGCTCGGCACTCGGGATCGCCGGTCGCAGCAGCAACCCGGCGGGAATCGTCTCGTACGCATTGCCCTTCGGATAACCGTCCGTCCCGCGCATGCACGCGAAGACGGAGTGATAAATCGAGTCGTACTCGCGCCAGCCGCGAACCGTTGCGTTGCCCTGGTAACCCTCGATAAAGCGGTACTTCGTCCGCATGAAAAACGGATCGAAGTCGAACGGCTTGTCCGCCGTCAGTTGCGTCACGACGAAATCATCATTCTTCAGCAGGTGGCTGAGGGCTCCCAGAATCAGCTTGTCCGGGCAGGGCTCGGGATTGATCTTCGCCCCGAGATCCACGCGGAAGTTCTGAATCTGCGGCCTGGCGTTCTCGTCGACGATGCACAGATCGAGAGCCTTCTCGGCGATGTTGAAGTACGCCTCGAGCAGCAGCGGCGAGAGTTCGAGCGTCTGGCCGTTGTTGAGAAACCCGTCCGCCGAAACCGCGTCGGGCGGCAGGATGTCAGTCAGGTGCTCCTTGATCCCCAGCAGATCGCGCAGCGTGTTCTGGTACTGAGCGACCGTCAGCCGCCGCGTCGAACCGTTCTTCTCGTCAGGCCGCGACCGCGCCATCGCAAATGCTCGATCGATCCAGTCAATCATCGCGGCGCGTTCGTCGTCGGTCGGCTGGTCAGACTCCTGCGGCGGCATCGTCGCCTCATCAAGATTCCGCCGAATTGCCTCCCACAGTTTCAGCGACCGCTCCGGCAGAGTCCCGTCGAGATGATCGACTCGAATTCCCGACTCCATATTGTCCACGCTGTGGCAGTCGACGCAGAACCTCCGCAGCAGGCCCTTGACTGAACCGTCAAACTCCTGCGTGATCGTCGTCGGAGCAGCGTCACGCTGATTCTGAGCTGCGCCAACGTCGGCACTCAGCAAAAAAAACATGATGAGGACACAAAGTCGACTGGTGAGAGTCGAACAACAGAACCTGGCGGCCATAAGTCGTTTCCTGAATGTCGTTGTTCGCTCCGCGAACGAAACGTGCCCGATCAGAATGTCGTTGTTCGCTCCGCGAACGAAACGCCAGCCTGTTTGTCACGCACCTGCCGTGGCTGGCCGAGTCGACCGGTGAGTTACCTGACGCGGCGACGAAGTTATGAGCTTGTTGTGTCCGGATTGAAACGTGAAGGAGGCACCACTGCTACTGAGGCTGCGTTTCGATCGCGGAGCGATCAACGACTTTCTTCGTACCTGCGATAAAGGAACTCTCCCGCAGACAGGCAAGCCTTTGCTGGATTCTCGGCGATGTACGCCCTGAGATACTCGTACTGATCAACACTGCGGACAAGATGATCGAATGGCTCCTGTTGCCAGAACCTTCCGGAGTCTCCCGTTTGTCGGTTGATCTGGAATGCCGAGTAGTGCAGCCACGAGTCGAACTGCTTTTTCATGGCATCTTCGGTCGGAAACGCTGCCAGCAGATGCACATGATTCGGCATCACGACAAAGTCACCCATGCGGTATCGGTCGCCATCGAAGTGCAGGAGCGAGTTCGCAACGATTTGAGCAAGTTCCGGACGTCGCATCAGACATCGGCCCAGACAGCCATCGAGACAGTCTTCACGGCAGCGATTGAAATGACGTCGGAACTCGTTGCGTTCAGACGGAGGCAACTCCGGCAGAACTTCTGACCAATGCCGATCCGCCGGGTGCCCGTGACGTCGCATCCAGTCGTGCTTCTCGCGCTCCCAGCGGTCGAGCACTGACTTCGGAATCGAGTCCCTGGTGCGGAACGTCACAAACACGATCACGCCAGCCTGCGACCAGTGAGGCCGCAACCGCTCGTTCACAAGGACCTTGGCCTTCGGATCGAATAGCTCTCCAAGCATCGGTTGCAGCCCGTCGAAAGTCGTTGATCGCTCCGCGATCGAAACGTGCCCGATTAGAAAGTCGTTGATCGCTCCGCGATCGAAACGTCGTCCCTGAATTCAACCATTTTCAACCTGAGGAGAAGTCCCTCAACTCTGTCCTCAAATCAGTTCTGTGACGCGGCAACCGGGAGTGTACGCATTGGTCAAACGGAAACACATACTCACTTTCGTTTCGATCGCGGAGCGATCAACGACTATCTGCACCATCGATACACAGCAGTTCGCGAATCGTGTGAGCGAACAGGCGGCCGCCTGCGAAGCTCAGGCTGGCTCGGTTGAAGGAGCGGCCGGCGGGGCCGAGGTCGTTGATGGCGACGATGGCGTTCTCGTCGAAGGTCTCGGCGTGGGCGTCGATCACGTAGACCGTGCCGTTCATCACAGGGACGAACAGGCGCGTGCCGATGACGGTGGGGACCTGTGACGCGTGATGGCCCCAGCCGGTGCCTCGTGAGCGAGCGTCGCCCATGACGACGAAACCGCGTGAGTTCCGCATGTCGTTCGGCGCGAAACACCACTGCTGGATTGGCAGTGACTTCGGGCGTTTGCGAGCGGCGGATTTCAGTTGCTCGACGACGTCGGCGGGCATTCCGGAAGCGTCCCACAGCAGATGATCGGTCGAGTCGCCCGGTTCGCGTTTGAGCTGCACCGGCAGTTGGAGATACTCGACCTTGCCTGACTGCACATCGACGCGGCCGAGGTACGGTTCGGTGTAGCTGCGAAAGTAGTGGTACCGCCCGGCGAGCACGTTGGACTGCTGAATGATCGCTCGCTTCTTCTTCGCAGGCGGAAGTGTCTCGATCTGCGTCGACCAGTCGCCGTCGAGACGTCGTCGGACGGGGACGTCTTTCAGGAACGAGACTTGGCGTTCGATCTTGCCGGTCGCGGCGTTGACCCAGAGATGTTCGTCGTCGTGAAAGACCAGCACATGATTGCCGGCGAGGTTGTTCGTCATCGTGCTCATGAAGCCGTCGAGCGGCAGCGTCCAGATTGTGCTGCCATCGCGGGCGTCGATCATCGAGATGCCTTCCGGTTTCTCGGGCGGCGAGTGGCCTCCGCCGCGGCCGACGACGATCACGTTGCGTCCGTCGGGCAGGTTCAGTGGCAGCGGGACGCTTCCCATGTTGACGCCGCAGTGGCTGGTCCACCGACGCTTGCCGGTCGTGATGTCGATCGCCTGCAGCTGAGTCCATTGTTCGAGCGGTGCGTTCTTGTGCTCGTGCGTGAACTCGCCGTGCTCGTTGGGCATATAGTGCTGCCGGGTGAAAACGACCGAGCCGTCATTGAGCACGAACGGCTGCGAACGCCCGACCGCCATCGCGTCGAGCGTCCACAGTTCCCTGCCGTCGAAATCGAAACACGCGATCCGGCCCGAGGCGTTGAAGAAGACGACGCGTTCGCCGTCGGTGACAGGCGGCGGCGACGAGCTGTCACTGAAGCAGCCGGACAGTCGCAGCGGGTATTCGGCGTTGATCGTTCGCGTCCAGAGCGTCTCGCCGTTCGACGCGTTGCAGCACCAGGCAACGATGTTCTGACCGAGTTCCGAGTCCTGCTCGACGTCCTGCATCGTCGTGAAGAACAGCCGGTTTTCCCAGACGGTCACCGTGCTCTGCCCGGTTTCCGGCAGCGTCTTCTTCCAGGCGATGCCATCGTTGCGAACGACGCTCCAGCTTTCAGGAGCCGTCTCGTGCGGGACTCGAAAACTGCCCGTCGGTCCGCTGCCCTGCGGCCAGTTTGGCATCAGCGTTCGCTGGAAGAACCGCAGCACCGTTCGGCGAGCAGACTCCGTCTGAAACTGCTTGCCGCCATGACCCGCTCCTTCAATGACAGACAGCTGCGACGGCACGCCCGCGTTCAGCAGAGCCTCGTGCAGTCGCGTACTCTGTTCGAGCGGCACGCCGGGATCCTTGTCGCCGTGCATGATCAGAAAGCTGGCGTCGTCGGGTGTGACCTGCGGCAGAGCACTCGCGTCGCGAGCCAGTTCCGGAACTTCGCGAACCGTCGCCCGCAGCAGCTTCGCGCCGTTGCTGTTCGCGACGTCCTCGGTCGTCCGTCCATTGCCGACATTGTTCGGCGGCATGGTCAGCAGATCGCTCGGCCCGAACCAGTCGCAGATGGCTTTGACGCGACTCGACGTTGTTTCTTCTCCAGGAAACGGGCGAGTCCCCATCAACGCGACGAGGTGGCCGCCGGCCGACGTGCCCCACGCTCCGATGTTCTCGCCATCGATTGAGTACTTGTCCGCGTTATCCCGCAGCCACCGCACCGCCGCGTAGCAGTCGTCAATCTGAGCTGGCCAGCCAGCGACGTCGGTGAGCCGGTAACTGATGCCGGCGGCCACGAAACCATGCTCCGCGAGCCAGCTTGCCGTGCGAGCGGCGCTCTTCTTACTGCCGTTTTTCCAGCCGCCCCCATGCACGAAGACAACCGCCGGTCGCCGTGTTGAATCATCTTCCGGCAGATAGAGATCGAGCTTCAGCGAGTCGCCATCCGGTTTCGAATACTCGACATCGTGAAGGGTTTGAGTCTCGGCCTGGCAGAGCTGAGTTGAAAGCTGAGCGGAAAGCAGTAGCAGAACGGCGGCGGTGCGAATCACGGTTTGCCTCCTCGTGAAGTAAGCGGGCCGCCAGTCTGAAACGAGACATGTTTGCGGTGCAAGGAAAGCTGCAGGCGAGTTTCTCCGAAACTCGCAGGCCGGCAGACACGAGGTTCAAGTTGCGTGGCCAATATTGCTGTGGGGATGAGGCCTCGCAGTGCGTCGGACCAGGTTTCGGAGAAACCTGGCTACGACTCGCGGCGGAGAGCGTTCAGCGGCAGCTCTGCCAGCAAACACGTCGCACGAAATTCATTCCGTTCGTCTGCGCTCTCGAAACAGATTTGTCCGCACTGTCCAAACGGAGTGAATTCCGTTCTACGATTCAAGGCTCCGCCACGGACGGAGCCACTCAATCGATCATCCCTCAGCACCGAGCATGCCATGACAACTCGCCGCGACACACAACACGACTCACACAGCAGCACGATCACCAGACGCCGGCTACTGCGCACCATCAGCGCCGGCACCGTGGCTGGCTCGACGCTTTCATGGCTGAACCCGTCTCAGCTCGTGGCGGCTGACGAGCAGGTCGAGCCGCTCAATCGTTTTCCGCGGATGGTTCACGAGTTCTTCGTGCGGCAGGTGCGGCTCAACGAGCGGCGGCATCTGCGGGCACTCGCGCAGCTGAAGACGCAGGCCGATGCGGAAGCCTACGTTCGCTCGGCACAGGAGCGGATTCGCCAGTCGTTCGGGCCGGAACCGGAGCGGACGCCGTTGAATGCTCGCGTCACAAAAACAATCGATCGCGACACCTACACCATCGAGAACGTCATCTTCGAGAGTCGACCGGGCTTCCCGGTGACGGCGAATCTGTACCTCCCGAAAGTGCGAGCGGAGAAGCTGCCGGCCGTCGTCGGAACGTGCGGGCATTCGTCGAACGGCAAGGCCGAGACGGCTTATCAGTCATTCGCCCAGGGGCTCGCCCGACTCGGTTATGCGTGCCTGATTTATGACCCGATCGGGCAGGGCGAGCGGCTGCAGTATCCCGACGAGAATCTCAAGTCGAAGGTCGGCGTCGGCGTGCGCGAGCATCTGCACGCGGGTAACCAGCAGTTTCTGGTCGGCGAGTTCTTTGGAAGCTGGCGCGCGTGGGACGGCGTCCGGGCACTCGACTACCTGCTGACGCGACCCGAGATCGATCCAAACCGCATCGGCGTCACCGGTAACTCAGGCGGCGGGACAATGACCACCTGGCTGTGCGGCGTTGAGCAGCGCTGGGCGATGGCCGCCCCCAGTTGCTTCGTCACGACGTTTCGCCGGAACCTGGAGAACGAACTGCCGCAGGATACCGAACAGTGTCCGCCCGCCGTGCTGGCACTCGGACTCGACCACGCCGACTTTCTCGCCGCGATGGCGCCGAAACCGGTGATCATCCTCGCCAAGGAACGCGACTACTTCGACGTCCGCGGTTCCGAGGAAACGTACGAACGTCTGCGGAAGCTCTACCGGCTGCTGGGAGCGGAGGACAACGTCGCGCTGTTTTACGGTCCGACCGGCCACGGTTACTCGCAGGAGAATCGCGAAGCCATGTTCTCATGGTTCAATCGAGCGACCGGAATTCCGGCCAGCGGCGAGGGCGACTTCGACGGTGTTCTGCGTGCGACTGGCGAGGTCGCTTTCACTGCCGAGCCTGAGATCACGATCGAAAAAGACGAAACACTGTGGTGCACGCCGAACGGCCAGGTTGCCGAACTTCCCGGCACGAAGACGGTTTTCGACTTCACTCGCGAGACGTCACAAAGTTTCGCTGCGGCCAGGCAGTCGCTCCGCGGCGAGGCTCTGCAGCAGGCGGTCGTCAATGTCCTGAAGCTGCCGGCCAAACGCAGTGGCGCTCCGGACTATCGTAACTACCGGCACCTCGACGCGACGGGTTATCCCGCGAAGCATGCGATGGCGTATGAGGTCGAAACGGAATCCGGGATTCTGACGAGCGTCTACCGTCTGACCGCAGATCGCTGGCACTCACGACCGCCGCGCGCCGGTAAGCGAGCGATTCTGTACGTGTCGCATCTGTCTGCCGATTCTGAACTGCGCGACGAGGCGTTGATTCGCGAGGTCATCAAATCCGAGCCGGACACGCCGTTCTTCGCGTGCGATGTTCGCGGCGTTGGAGAGTCGCTGCCGAACACCTGCAGCCCCGGATCGTTCCACACGCCGTACGGCAGTGACTACTTCTACGCCAGCCACAGCCTGATGCTCGACCGCCCGTACCTTGGTCAGAAGACGCTCGATGTTCTGCGAGTCCTCGACTGGCTGGCCTCGATCGGTCACACCGAAGTGCACCTCGTCGCGCGAGGCTGGGGAGCACTGGCCGGCACGTTCGCCGCAGTGCTCGACCGCCGCGTCCAACAGGTGACGCTCAAGAATGCTTTGACGAGCTATGCCGAGATCGCCGAGGCTGAACACTACGACTGGCCGCTGTCCCAGCTGCCGCCCAACATCCTCGCCAGCTTCGACCTGCCTGACTGTTATGCGGCGCTGGAGACGCGGCGTCTCCAGCGGATCGACTCCTGGGGCTCGGATGTTTCGCGGTGAGTGTCCTGCGGTCGCTGGTTTTCCGCTTTTTCGGATCGACCGTCTTCGATCATTGGACAGTCCGGCGATTAACGCAGAACCTTCTACAGACGAATGCCTCACGCGACCGCGGCTTCGGTTGGCTGAGCCTGTTTCGAAACTGGTTCAGCGAGGACGTTGTCCGTTTTCTCAGACACTTTTGACAAGGATTCGCCATGACGACTTCGAATCAGCGCAACTGCCTTGACTGCACTTCCGACGTCACCCGTCGACGTTTTCTCACTCAGGTGAGTGCCGGAGCGTTTGCTCTTGGAGCTGCACCGTTGCTGACGGGCAGCCGAGCCGCCCTGGCAGCTCCGTCTGCAACAAGCGCCGCCGAGACCGCAGTCAAACGACTGCACGAAACGCTGAGCGACAAGCAGTCGTCGGTGGTTTGTCTCCCGTTCGATCACAAACTCAGGACGAACATCAGCGCGAACTGGCGGATCACGGACGCCCGGATCAGCTCGGACTTTCTGACGACCGAGCAGCTTACCATCGTCGATGACATTCTAAAGGGCGTGACCAGCGAAGAAGGCTACGACAAGCTGCAGCGGCAGATGAAAGCCGACGCCGGTGGCCTGAAAGGTTACTCGTTCGCGATCTTCGGGCAGCCGGGCACTGATCAGTTCGAGTTTGAGCTGACGGGCCGGCATCTCACGCTGCGGGCGGATGGCAACAGTGTGCCGGGCGCGGCCTTTGGTGGCCCGATCGTTTACGGGCACGGTGTCGGGAATCCCGAGAAGAACCTGTTTTTCAATCAGACTCAGCAGGTCAACAAGGTCTTCCAGGCACTCGATCCTGCTCAGGCCAAGAAGGCGCTCGTCGATACCTCACCGACTGAAGACGCCGTCGATCTGCAGGGGATGAAGGGGAAGTTTCCTGGCCTGGCGGTTTCAGACATGAGCAGTGATCAGCAGGAACTGGTCGAGCAGACGCTCAAATCGCTGCTGAGCGTTTATCGTCAGGAGGACGTTGATGAAGCACTGGCCGTGCTCAAGCAGGGCGGCGGTTTGAAGACGCTGCACATGGCGTACTACTCGGACAGCGATCTGAAGGGCGACGAGGTCTGGGACGTTTGGCGGATCGAAGGCCCGTCGTTCGTCTGGCACTTCCGCGGCGACCCGCACGTTCATGCCTACATCAACATCGGTCTGAAGGGTCAACAGGCCTGACGGCAGTCCACATTGTCGATTCAACGAAACACGCTGCGCGAGTCCGCCTCGCGCGGCGTTTTCTGTTGATGGGTTGCCGTTTCTGTCGAACGACCCTTTGATAACCGAAGCAGAACATTTCACCCGGAGCACAACATGATTCGATTCCGCGTTACGATCGTCCGCAGCCTCGTATGCTTCCTGTTGTTCGGGTTGAGCCTGGCGTCGACAGCTTCGTCTGCGGCTGATGGCCAGTTCGAGGTGAATTCCAATCTGCGGGCGGGCGTTGCGAAAGTCGACATCACCCCGCAGGACGTTGCGGAGTTTCCGGTCGTCGGACATCGTCGGAAAGTCAATGGAGTTCGCGACCCACTCCGCGCCGGAGTGCTCGTCCTTGATGACGGCGCGACGCGGGCGGCGATTGTGACGCTCGATACCATTGGAGCCTGGAACGACCTCGTGGTGCTGGCCCGGCAGCGGATTGAAAAGCAGGCTGGAGTGCCAGCGGCGAACGTTCTCGTCGCGGCTTCGCATAACCATTCGGGACCGGGGTTCGATCCCGAATCGGACTGGGGGCGGTCGGTTGTCACAAAGATCGGCGACGCCGCTGCTCAGGCCACCGCTCAGTTGCGACCGGTCAGCGTCGGTTACGGTGAGGATCGGATTTCGTTCGGGATCAACCGCCGCAAGGTGATCAATGGCCGCGCTGTCGTGCGGCTGAACGCTGACGGTCCCAACGATCCTCGTGTCAAAGTGCTGCGGTTCGACGATGGTGAGTCGCTGACGCCGCTGGCAGTTCTGATGCACGCGGTCTGCCATCCGTGCTTTTTCACCTGG
>Ga0070727_10004978_pt1 | contig 11044 bp, 10 predicted proteins | sample tdAd472_FD_66722 | JGI IMG/M metagenome (GOLD analysis project Ga0070727, IMG submission 66722) | Marine sediment microbial communities from the Atlantic coast under amendment with organic carbon and nitrate - tdAd47.2 | ecosystem: Environmental > Aquatic > Marine > Coastal > Sediment | place... | reverse complement strand
ATATCCTTAGTCAATTATTCAAGGACAAAGAAAAACTATTAGTCTACACCAAAGGCCGTACGGTCAAGCGAGATGATTATGAGTCTACGGGTAGACCGTTTTTTGATATAGGAGATATTACGGTCTTAATTGATGAGGGATCAGCATCCGCTAGCGAAATTTTGGCAGGTGCTATTCAGGATCATGATCGAGGGGTGATCATTGGTCGACGATCCTTTGGGAAAGGATTGGTGCAAGAGCAATATAAACTGAGAGATGGTTCTGCTTTGCGACTCACCGTTGCTCGTTATTATACGCCTTCTGGTCGTTCTATCCAAAAGCCCTATGATGATGTGGAAAATTACGACAATGATATGCAGGCTCGTTATGAGTCAGGAGAACTATCTTCGGCCGATAGCATGATAGTGGGGGATTCAACCGAGTACTTTACGGCGGGTGGAAATGTGGTTTACGGAGGCGGTGGCATTTCCCCCGATGTGTTTGTACCGATTGATACAGTGCTCTTAAATAAGACTTATATCGCTCTTCGGCAACATGCCTCCCAATTTGCTTTTCGTTATTTCGACCAACATCCAGCGCTAAAAGATTCAGAATACAATCAGCTGGATCGCTTTAAAAATGAGTATGATGTTAGCAACGAAATGCTCAACGAATTTCTAGCTTATGCGAGAGAAAAAGAGTTGAAAATAAGCGATCGTGAATTTAGAGCGGTCAACAAAGAAATCAAACGACTTTTGAAAGCTCGAATGGCTAAGCACCTCTTTGGCGATGAAGGCTTCTACAGTGTCTGGAATGACGGCGATTATATGGTGCGAAAAGCATTGGAAGTCTTACAATTATCCGATCCTATCACGACCACCAAGGACAAGAATAAGTAACCCCGAGAGGAACCTTTTCCAATGACGGCTAGTTGATCCTTCTATGGAGGATCGAATCATTCAAAAGATTATTGAAAAGACAGGTGTCGACGATTTACTGCATATTCTAGGTGAAAAACTGACGCCTCAGGATTGGCAAAGTCTTTTGCTGGCCATTTCCGCAAAAAGAACCAACCCAATCAAAGCTGCTCAGCTGCTCAAAGCATACGAGAATAATCGTTTCGTCCAACCCTTAAAGGGTATTTCACCGTCCCAATTGCAGCGTTTTTTAACCGAATGTGACCATTTATTGCCGGCTTCATTTGAATCGATTATCCTTTCACCCATAGCTCCCCTGGGAAGCTGTTCAAGCCTTGCCACTGTCCATCAAAATAAAGTCTTAAGTGCCAGCAGAAATGTAGAAGTAGTAGCTGATGCCACCAATGTATTTATTCCCATTTGCGATGGCGGTTTCACCAATTGAACCCAGCAGTTGCTGTCCAGCCAGAAAGAAAGATTGCTCATTAGTGGATTCGGTAGTGAGTTATGGTTGAGATTATTGAGCTAGTATACTTGGTCAATACTAGCAGCGCCTCAATCACCGTTAAGGCTATAGACATATCTCGGTTGCTAATGAAGTATCATATACTCCATCTATTTTTAGTGCTGATTTGCGCGGCACTTTCAATGGGTGTATGGGTTTTAGAATTCTCCAAACAAGCCTTGGGCGGACAAATTCAGTGGTTGGGAACTATACAGTATAGTATTTTCTTAATATCAGCTCTGAGTATTGTGGCTTACCTCCATCCCTTTTTCCGCTGGGGTACTACTCCGCCCAAAAGCATATGGTGGGCAGGGGTAGAACTTTACGCTACCTTGGTGACTGCTATCTTGGTGAGCCGACTAATCCTCTTTAGTCTCTTTACTCATTTTTATGGATGGTTGAATGCCTATAGCTTATTTGGCTTACTGCTCTTCTTAGCCGGACTTACGGCCTATTCTTTTTACTCCATCACCTTACGGCGGCTATTAGGTGTGCAGCGATTTCATATCTTTCTTTTAACAGCAGGCTTGGTACTCGTTGTGCCCTTGAGTTGGGGTACCATTTGGCTATTACCCAGTGAGATGGCGAAGGCGGGCAAGGGAATTTGGGAGGCCTTTAAGATGGGATACCCGTTCTTTTGGTTGACGCTAGTATTTGGAGGCGTGGGCTGGCTGAGTGTGGGTCGTTTGAAATTGGGACCCAATATGGCCACTAATCCCGAAATACTTGATGATGGGCTATAAAAATTGTCAGAGAAGGAAAAAATGCCGCTTTCTGGCAAAAGCGGCATTCGAAGGTAATGAAGTTGTTTTAAAATAGATAGATGATTTATTTGCAGGCCATTGGAACACAATACTTCAGCTATTTCTCCAACCGTACTTTTTAAGTACGCTTCTCAAAATAAGCTTCGTCTTGTATTCCAAGCCCTTACAACTAATTTCAACCTCCATTTTAAAACAACTTCAATGACTGCTGAATGCTGTGGGGAAATTCCAGTGCACTAAGCGTCACGGCTAATTACTTGACCGGGTTTCGAAAAACCCAACACACTTTTTGAAACAAGAACTCACCTTTTGTGTAAACGAATAAGCACAAACCATAGCAATAACTTTTGGGATTATGACTCTCTTATATGGTATAAGCTCCTTGTGACCGTTTTGTACTTGTTTTTTCCGACGTATTTTAAACATAGCCTTGGAAAAGGAGTCTAAGCCTGAGAGCAATCCGTATACAGTGATAGCCGTTATTTCAATGGGCAGTGATGGCTTGGGCAAGAAATTGAGTCCTTCAGGCTTTCAAGTTTTGACTCAAAATGTCATTCTTGAACTTCATAATGGATATGTATATTTGCTCCTACATTATTGCAAAACAACTTCTATACACAAAAGACGTTAGTCTAGCCAGAGTGGTATAAAAACTAGGAATGAGCGACCTTCTACGGTGGAAACAATTAAAGTCGGGAGATAAAAAAGCCTTGGAGATGATCTATCGCCAAGAGGCCGATTTTTTGCTTACCTATGGAAAGAAGTTTAGCAAGAATATGCCTTTGGTGGAAGACTGCGTGCAAGACTTGTTTGTAGAATTATGGCGCAATAGAGAAGGCTTAAGCAATACCGATTCTATTCGGCGATATCTGCTAGTAGCATTGAGACGAAAGATAATTCGCCAGCTGGGCAAGTCACAGAAGGTAGAATCGGATAAAAGTCCTGCGGATACGGACTTTGCAGCGGAGTTGGCGATTGACACGCAACTCATCGCTAAGGAGTTGTCGGAGGAGCAGTCGAAAAAACTGAAAGTCGCTTTTCAACACTTGAGTAGTCGACAGCAAGAGTCAATTTATTTGAAGTTCTATGCGGGCATGGATTATAAAGACATTGCGGAGGTAATGGATATCAATTACCAATCCGTCCGTAATTTGATTTTTAATGCACTGGGTAAACTGCGAAAATATTTAAGTTTGTTATTACTATTTCTGTGGGCTATTTTTTCTGGATGAATAGGTGCCGACCCAAAAAAAGTCTAGAATCAATGAAAAAATAGAGTACAAAACCCGATTTGCTGCCTTATTAAAGTAAAAGGATCAAAATTGGGTCAAAATGAAAAGTAAAAAACAGCAGCTTATTTCTATTTTCAGTTTGCTTTTGCCACTCGTTTTCTTTGTTTTGATGGCTTGTGAAAAAGAAGAAGTGACGCCTAGTTCGCAGGTCGATGAAGCCTTGCAGGTTCATTTTGATCGATTTCTCGAAGAGGCAGCAGAGCGAGGTGCGGACTACCAAGCCGAGGTTGCCGAATTGGAAGCTTACATTAAGGAGATTAACAGGGATGGAGTGGTTGGACAATGCCATTCCAGTGATGAAGCGCCAAATATAGTGGAAATAGATGAAGATTTTTGGCAATCTGCCAGCTACACGGAGCGAGAATATGTGGTTTTTCACGAATTGGGACATTGTGTATTGGGGAGAGATCACTCCGACGGTAGGACGGCTGCAGGAATCTGCGAAAGTATTATGCACAGCGGATTGACCAGTTGTAAAGTGAATTATTCTGCTAGTACTAGGGAAGCGTATCTTGATGAATTATTTGAAAACTAGCCTTCGGGCTTTGAAGTGACAGTAAAACTCACTTCATTATCTATAATCGAATGAATACAGATTACACCACATATGATGCGATAGAACTGGCAGCGGATGCTTGGTTCCTCCAATGGCTCGTGGAAGGTGATCCAGCAGCGGAACAGTTTTGGTTGGCGTGGGAGAAAGACCATCCTGATAAAAGGGAGATTTTGCAAGAAGCCAAGACTATTGCTAATGCTATTCGATTCAAAGAAACACCAATAGATTCGCAGAAGATAAATACGCTATGGCAAAACATTGACACCCTAACGGAAGAAGCATTACCGAGTCATACCAGCCCTAAAAAAAGACCGATTGTTCGTTGGATCGCCTATGCAGCGGCGGCAGCCTCAGTGGCTTTGTTGGCGATATTCTGGATGGGCCAGCGCAATACGACGCTGATGGCCAATAATGCAGAACAACTTGAATATTATCTACCAGATAGCTCGCTTATTATTCTAAATGCGGGTACAAATGCCAGCTTTGATCCGAAAAAATGGGAGAAAGAACGATCCATTACATTAGATGGCGAGGCCTTCTTTTCGGTACAAAAGGGTAGCAGATTTACCGTACAGACCCAGCGTGGAACCGTAGAAGTCTTGGGGACTAGTTTTAATGTGAACACACACGATGGACGTTTTGAGGTAGCTTGTTATACGGGACGCGTGAAGGTGCAAAGCAAAGGCCCAGTGGAAGAATCCAATGTGCTAACTGCCGGAAAGCGAGTAAGTCTCAATCGGTCCAACTCGATGATGCAAGCGGATACCTTTAGCCTAGATAAGAGTGGTTGGTTTCAAGGGAATATCGAATTTGAGACGGCACCACTTACCGATGTTTTTGCTGAAATTGAGCGCCAATTTGACGTTCAGATCATCGTACCAGCAGATAAAATTGTACAGGAGATATATACGGGCTTTCTGATACGTGAAAACCTAGATAGTACCCTACAAGTAGTTTGTTGGCCCAAAGGCCTTGAGTGGAAAAAGGTAGGAGAAAAGCAGGTTGTCATTGACTATCAATAGTCAATTTTTGCAGAAGATTATTACCGAAGAATAGTAATTCAACAAGTATGATGGGGGCAGGCTACTCCTATGCGAATCAGCGATTGAACAGACGAACAGCTCCTTTTTTTACTAGGGCCTGTTCCTGCCTGTTTATGGTGCTCTCCATTGCTTGGCCAGCTCTCCTTGAAGCTCAGACAGAATCCTTGTCCTTTTCCGTACAATTCAATGATACACCTTTGCGGGAGGCCCTTGCTGAATTGAAATCACAGCATGACATTAAGTTAGCTTATGATGATCGAGCCCTCGCCGATATTAGGATTACTAAAGCCTTCCAAAACCTTGCCTTGCCGGCAGCCATTGAAGCCTTGTTGGCGAATACAGATCTAGTGTATCGAATTTTAGGTGATGATAAAGTCCTTATCCGACAACAAATTTTAGCTGAAAAACCACCAAAGAAAACGGGGTTGCGAACGCTGAACGGGCGGGTGATTGATCCCCAAACAGGAGAAGGATTGGCCTTTGCTACGGTGACTACCCTTGATGGGAAAAGAGGAACAATAGCGGACGAAAATGGAACTTTTGTTTTTCAATTATCTGATCAAAAGAACCAGGTACGGGTACAATACCTGGGGTACCAAGGCAAGGATGTGAGTGTAGGAAAAGCAGGGCAGGAATTACTTGTTGTACTGCATCCCAAACCCCAAGAGATTCCTAGCATTACCATCGTTGATAGGTTAGCTGTGTTGAGAAATGAGCAATCGGATGGTGGGCTTTCGATGCGAAGTGATGCCCTATTTCGCTTGCCGTCATTTGCAGGAGGAGTCGATCTGCTCCGGAATATGCAGTTGTTACCAGGGGTTTCTGCACACGATGATCTTTCGGCTGAGCTTAAAATTCGTGGTGGCCAGGCGGACGAAAACATGATTCTATTGGATGGAATAAGCTTGTATAAGGTAGATCATTTTTTTGGCGTATTTAGTACGATGAATCCCAATGTGATAAAAGAAGTAACGCTATATAAAAATAGTTATCCAGTCGAATATGGTGGTCGACTTTCTGGCCTGGTGGAGATGAATACAATAGATGTGCTTCAACAACCTACCGGTGGTCAAATTGGATTGGATTTATTGACAACGAATGCCTCCCTTACGCTACCCCTTGCTACCGATATGTCCCTATTGATAGGCGGACGTGTGACCAACAACAATTTGGGGGATTCGAAAATTCTAAACCTCCTTCAGCAAGAGCAGCAGCCATCCAATGTGGCTAATTTAACCAACTTATCTACAATTACTCGAAATTCTGTTGTTGGGATCGTTCCCGACTTCCGTTTCTATGACCTTAATGCCAAATGGGCTTGGCAAGTCCAACCCACCACTCGACTGACGGCTAGTTTTTTCCAGGGGTTTGATGAATTTAGCTACAGCTACCAGGAGGTTTTTAAAAGCAGGATAGGAATGGCCCAACTACTCAATGAGGAAACCAATCAGGAGGTTACCAATTGGCGTAACAGTGGGATCAGCTTCCAGTGGGAACAAGATTGGACCAGCAATTTGCAATCTCATATCAATCTGGCGGTTTCTCGTTATGAAACGGCTACTGATATTCAGCGCTTACTAAGGCAACGGTTCTTTAGAAATGGAGAATTGGCCCAGGAGCGATCACAACTTAAGCAAACAAAAAATGAGATTGAAAATCAATCTTTTAACTGGAAAAACACTTGGCAAGTTAATGCCACACAGCAACTAAAGTTTGGCTATCATTTTGTACAGGATGAAGTGGCTTTTGCTATTAATGCGGAGGAAGGTGAGCTGCTAGCCCGCTCAGACAAGGCGCAGCAACATGCTATCTATGGAGAATACAAATGGAGGCTTTGGGATAAACTTAAGGTAGCTAGTGGCTTGCGATTAACGCATTATGGGCCGACCCAGGAATTATACCTATCCCCGCGTTTTATCACACAATACCATTGGAAGGACGGGCTACAGTTGAAAGCTTCCTGGAGTAGAAATCAACAATTTTCTAGGCAGATTTACCACGAAGATCGATTTGGACGCACTTTTGAATTTTGGTCTTTGGCCAAGGACGAAGGATTTCCAGTCGCTACTAGTGAGCAATTTATGCTGGGAACGAATATCAAAGGAGAGCGTTGGGAGCTAGATATTGAACTTTATACTAAATCAACGGATGGAATTATCGAACACGCCCAAGTCCAAAATGGCCGAGATCGTTTGGATAGGCCGTCACAACGGAATGATTTTAGGTTTTTTGAAGGTGATCGGCTAACACGTGGAATTGATGTTTTATTGAAAAAAACGACTAAAAAATACAATGGCTGGTTAGCCTATACCTTGAGTAAGACCACGCTAACATTTCCGGCGATAGCCAGCGGAGCCCCCTTCCCGTCTGCCGATGATCGACGCCATCAACTCAAATGGGTGAACCAATACAAATGGAAGAAATGGGACTTTTCGATGAATTATATTTTTAGCAGCGGTACGCCTTATACGGATATTAGCCTGCTGGATGAATTGTCTCAGAACCGAACGAATATTGCACCGGAAGATCGGATTAGTTACCTAGAAGATTATCATCGAGTCGATATAGGTGTCAATTACAATTTTACATTGTGGGGTGGAAAGGCCCGAATTGGTGGTTCCATTTTCAATGTATTGAACCGCAAGAATGTCAAACAGCGCCAATATATCTATAGTGTAGAAGAAACCAGGAGTGAAAACGCTTCTACCTTTAATACGGTGCTGGGAACCGAATTGCAACTGCTGGACTTTACGCCGAATCTTAGTTTTGCTTTCTCTTTCTAAACTACCAACCTTTCTTTGTAAAATTCAATTAGGCGCCCCAAGGCATCTTTGGTAGGGTGACCATCTTGATCTACAAAATGAGCCGTAAAAACAGAATGGCAACCGACACCGGGCGGCTGTTTAGCTGAAGGCAGTTCATGGTATTCAAAGGCTTCACCAAAAGTGTGCTTATAAACTTCCATGCGCTCAGCTGAGCAAAAGGGATCTTTATCAAACCGGAAGGCCAAAATTTGTTGACCAGCCTCTACTCGTTGTTTTACCTTCTCCAGGTCCAAGGCACTTATATCTAAGGCGCGCTTGGCTTTTTTACTCATCCCCAAAGGCATAGAGGGCTGACTCAATACGGGGGCAACCACCCCGGGTTCAACCATCATGGGAATGGCAAAACCGCCCGTGAGACACATCCCAATTACCCCTACGCCCTTCGCTTCCGATTGCGCTTGCAATTGTCGGACTAAGGCCCTTAGCCAATCTACAATAGGACTCGTTTTATTTTGTTGGAAAATATAGAATTCTCGACTGATGCATAGCTTGAAGAGAAAACGAATGGGAGCGGGCTTTTGGTTGGGTTTGCCAAATAGGAGGGGTAAATGAACCTGAAAACCCTGTGCGACCAAACGTTCTGCAAAGCTTACGCACTCCTTGGTCATGCCTGGCAATTCATGAATGACGATAATAGGCGGACCTTCTCCTGCACTGTAGACAGTATGAGAGAATTCATCGTGGGCAAACTCGGTGGCGGTAAAGTTAGGCAGTTCCATTTAAGGGTATTTGAAATAAGGAACAAGGGCTAAAACACACACATCAGGTATACCGTTTTCAGGGCGGCAATGATAAAATCGAAGGCGGAAGTCGGAAACCTGCCTGGCATTCGCCAGAACAGACAGGGCGGAATGTTGCCAAGTCTTCCTGGGCGTAGTCTTCCCCACTTCCGATTTCGTATTTCCGATTTTGTCCAGCCTCTGAAGGGTGGCCGTTTTCATCCGAGAAAATCCCAAATTGATACCTTTTATCTGTGTCTTATGTAATACACCTCTGTTCAACAAAAAATAGTAGAGAACCAAAAAAAGTAGCTTCCTACTTGATTTATACTTTAAAAGTGAGACCTTTAAGGTACTAAGAGATAAGTTACAAATAAATCCTAAAACCCAAAATAAACCCCAAATAATAGAGCGTTTACTTTAGCATTCCGAATGATGCAGGTACTACTTTTTTATGCGAAATTGCTAACCAAAAAATATGAAAAAGATCATTACTACTATGCTGATCGGGCTATTAATAGCAGCCTGTGGGCAACAAGATTCGAAAGGGGAAGAAATCGGTAGTGAAGAGGTAATAGCCGTTATCAATATGGATTCGATACGCGAAGTGTACAACGAATTGATGAAGTTGAGGCTTGACCCCCTACCGCTAAAACAGATACCGGAAAAAGGGAAGCTCAATCCAGTTGATGAGGCCCCAAAAGATACGCTATTCTTTGTCTTTCGTGAAAACCTACGGCAAATCCTGCACGAGAAAAATGTGTTTGGTTTATTGGAAGCAGTAGATGAACAAATAAAGAATGGTTTTGGAGATAATAATGGTTTCGCAGAATTTGTTAGTTTGTGGGGGCTAGATAAACCGGATGAAGCAGGAGACTCGGAGATATGGCAAGTATTGGGGGGTGTCTTAGAGTTAGGGGGCTCTTTTTCTGAGCAAGGACGATTCTTTACCGCTAACTACGTAGCTTCCGACTGGCCGTCAGAATATGAGCCGTTCGAATATGGCGCAATTATTGGTAGTGGTGTTCGATTTAGATCGGCACCTACTTTACAGAGCCAGACCATTGCTTCTATATCTTATAACATTGTAAAAGTGATTGAATACAGTGACAAGAAAGAAACGATTGGGGGAGAATCCCACCCTTGGATCAAGGTAACACTGCTAGACGGGAGAGAGGGGTTTGTCTATGGCAAGTTTCTGGGATCTCCGGTCGCTTATCGAGCGGGCTTTGAGCGGAAACCGAACGGCCAATGGCAAATGAGCTTCTTATTGTCTGGAGACTAAAAAAGAAGTAGAAAACATAAGTTGGAAGACTTAAAAATAACTGTCTCTGAGCACATAAATGCTCAGAAAACTAAAAATAGATGGTATGCATAGATCTGGATTCGTCAATATTATTGGCCGTCCTAATGTGGGGAAATCTACTTTGATGAACGCTTTGGTAGGGGAGCGTATGTCTATTATAACCAATAAACCGCAAACGACTCGTCATCGAATTATTGGAATTCTGAGTGGAGATGACTTTCAATTGGTCTTTTCTGATACACCCGGTATCATCAGGGACCCTGCCTACAAGATGCATGAAATCATGAATAGCTATGTGAAATCTACTTTTGAAGATGCTGATATTATGCTATTTGTGACGGAAATGGGGGAGAAGTATGACGATGATGATCCAGTGATACAGCGCCTCAAAAAAGTAGAAGATATTCCGCTTTTTCTGGTATTGAATAAGATAGATCTGGCACAGCCAGAGGAAGTGCTCCTATCTATTAAGGAGTGGAATGAACGGATTTCTTTTACCGAAACGGTACCCATTTCAGCCTTGAACAAACAGAATACGGAAAATCTACTAACGCTAGTACAACAGCGACTGCCAGAAGGCCCCGCCTATTACCCCAAGGATCAGCTGACCGATCGGCCAGAGCGCTTTTTTGTCAGTGAAATTATCCGGGAAAAAATCTTACAACTCTACGAGCAAGAAATCCCTTATAATACCGAAGTTATTGTTACCGAATTCAAAGAAACGACGACTAATCGAGGAGAACCCTTGGTTCGTATTTATGCGACGATCTTCGTTGGGCGGAAAACGCATAAAGGAATCATTTTAGGGAAACAAGGCCGTGCTATTAAGAAACTGGGGACCAATGCTCGGGTAGGTATCGAGAAATTCCTGGAACAGAAGGTTTATTTGGAGTTATTTGTCAAGATCAAGGACAATTGGCGAGATGATGAACGCTCTTTGAAGCATTTTGGATATAATTAGCACCGAAAGACTTCCGAAGTTTTTCTAAGCATGCTAGCGGAAACTTCAGAAGTGGGTTGGTCGATACTGTCAAAAATATTTCTTCTTGTGAATACCATTTTTGGATATAAAAATTCAATTCGGTGATCCATTTCGGCGATTAAGTTTCACCCATTTATGTAGTTTTTCAATAGCTTA
>Ga0070727_10004977_pt1 | contig 11044 bp, 11 predicted proteins | sample tdAd472_FD_66722 | JGI IMG/M metagenome (GOLD analysis project Ga0070727, IMG submission 66722) | Marine sediment microbial communities from the Atlantic coast under amendment with organic carbon and nitrate - tdAd47.2 | ecosystem: Environmental > Aquatic > Marine > Coastal > Sediment | place... | reverse complement strand
CCGATGGTAGTGGGCACCGGCGCTGAATGGTAGCCGGGGACGCAAGTGCACGAACCAGAGTTGTCAGGCCTGGCTCCGGGGCCCGCTCGCGGCCGCAAGTCGGGGCTAAAGGACTGCCTAAATTGGCCGAAATCTCAAGATTGTGACCTGGTCCCGGTGCACCCGGGCCGACCCGGTGCAAAAATTCATGGGTGCCTCGGCATTCCATTCAGACGACCACAATCCGACTCAGGCGTCCGGTCGGCGCACTGCGAGGCTGACGGAGAGCGTAGAACTATGGGTGTACTCGACGATCTCAAACAGGCGGCAGCGGAGCTAAAGGCCAAGGACGACGGGGCCGAGGAAACGACCACGCCGGTGGATGCCGAGGCCGTGCGCCGCAAACTCGAGCCGAAGATGAAGGCTCTCTACAAGTATTTCACCGAGTTCAACGAGCATTTGAACGTCGTGAGTCCCGACGTATCCGGCGATTATCTCCTGGAAGGTCTGGGTACGCTTACCAACCTGAGCCAGGGCGATTACAAGCTCGCGACGGACGATCCGAAGTCGATACAAAAATTCACCTTCCACTGGTCCTGCTCCCGCCAGGGACGCCAGGAGTTCAAGGTGGAGAATCCGCATATCGCCGAGATGCACCGGGAGACGCTCTGGAACCTGAATCTGAAATTCAACAAGCGTGATCTTCAGCAGGGGGCCGGGTCCGTTTTCGTGGTGGATGCCTACGTGCCGGTTTCGTTCGAGTTCGAGGCCGACCCAGTGAAGAACGCCATCTGTCTGAAGCTCAAGAATCTGGGCTCTCTCGGAATCGTCAACTACAGCTATCATCCGGACAAGGTCAACGCGGAGCTGATGGATGAGCTCGCGAAGTGCGTCTTGCGCCGGCCGAATCGATTTGACGAGCTGAACGGCGAGAAGATGTCCGACACACTGCGCCAGCGCCTGCGCGAGAACCTCGAGAAAGAGCGCGAGCAACGCAACACCGAGCTGCACATAGCCGAGGGTGGAGATCCAAAATCGTCGGTGACCCAGCGGCTCGCAGGTTCTCTGTTCCGCCGCAAGTCCGACGCTAAGTAGGCTCCGGCACCGCTTCTTCGATCCACCCCGGCCGCCGTCGCGGCGTCTCGATCGCGACGCGCTTGTCCCGCTGGCGGGATCCCGCCAGCAGTCGCACCTTGGACTTGGCGACCCCGAACTCTTTCGCGAGAAGCGCGATCATTCGCCGGTTGGCCGCATCGTCCACCGGCGCCGCGGTCACGCGGATGCGCACCCGCCCGTTCTCGATGCCCAGCAGTGCGTTATCGCTCGCCCGTGGCTGCAGACGGATCTCGAGGATCAGCTTTTCTCCGTCCCAGCGGATCGGGGCCGGATCCGAAGCCACTATCCCATCATGGCGATGGCCAGGTCGCGGATGGGCGCCTCGACGAGCATGGTGGCGAGGTAGAGGCAGATGACGACCGCGAAGGGTGAGAAGTCGAGCCCCGAGATCGGCGGGAGGACCCGGCGTGCCGGGCCGAGCAGGGGTTCCGTGAGACTGTGCAGCAGCCCCATGAGCGGATTGTACATTCCCGGGTTCACCCAGCTGATGACGACCTGTATCAGAATGGCGAACATGAACACCCTGATGGCGAGCCCCAGCAGGCCCGCGACACTCAGCACCGCGAGGGCCCCAATCGGCGCCGATCTCCCATCCAGTTCGAAGACCAGCCACAGCTCGACGAATTTCAGCACGAACATGAACAGCAACGCCGCCATGTCCAGCCCGGCAAGTCCGGGGATGACTCTGCGCAGCGGCGCGAGAGGCGGCTGGGTGGCCTTTACGATGAATTGGGAAACGGGGTTGTAGAAGTCGGCGCGCGCCCACTGAAGCAGAAAGCGCAGCATGACGATGAGGATGTACAGTCCGAACAGCGTCTGAATGAGAAAGGTGGCGGCATTGCCCACATACGAGCCGCCCATCAATCGCTCTCCTCTTCGGCGTCGCGCCCGAACTCGGCGCCGAGCTCCACCGAGCGGCCGTGGGCGGCTTCCAGCGCTGCGTGCACGAGATGCTCCAGCCCGCCGGTCACGAGGGCGTCGAGGCCACGCTCCGTGGTCCCGCCCGGGGAGGTCACGCGGGTGCGCAGGGTCGCCGGGGGATCGCTGCTCTCCAGTGCCATCTTGGCGGCCCCGAATGCCGTCTGAATCGTCAGCATGCGGGCATGGTCCTTGCTCAAGCCCAGCGCGATACCGGCTTTCTCCATGGACTCCATGAGCAGGAAACAGTAGGCCGGTCCGCTCCCCGAGAGGGCGGTCACGGCGTCCAGCAGGTCCTCGTCCTCGACCCACACGGTAAGCCCGACCGCGCGCAGTATCGACTCGGCAAGGCTGCGTTGGGAGTCGCTGACGAAGGGGTTCGCGTAAAGGGCGGTCGCGCCGCTTCCCACCAGCGCCGGCGTGTTCGGCATGCTGCGCACGATTGCAGCATCGTACCCGAGCCAGCGCAGTATGTCGGGCTCTCGCACGCCGGCGGCGATGGAGATGAACAGCGGCCGGTGGGCCATCGCGGGTACGGCGATGCCCTTAACCACGGGGGCCATGACCTGGGGCTTCACCGCGAGCACGACGGTGCTCGCGTGGCTGACAGCCTCTTCGTTGTCGCTGCTGGTCTGGACGCGAAAGACGTCGGCCAGGGCTTCGAGTTTCTCCGAATCGGGATCGCTCACGTAAATGGATGCGGGATCGCGGCCGTCGGCGATGAGCCCGCCGATGAGGCTGGTCGCCATGTTGCCGCCACCGATGAAGCTGATGATTCCGTCCGTCATCCCGACTGATTCCTGCACCGCGACGTCGGCCCATTATGGGCAATTCCTGCAATCACGGAAACTCTCCGTCGCCGGGCCCGTGGTCTACTAAACTGCTGCCATGACTCGAACCTCGGACGAGCGCGCGGGACCGGAATCGGCGCCCGATGCATCCCTTCAGCCCGTCCCGTTCCGAACCCGCGCGTTGCGCCGGCTCGGGGTGGGTCTCCTGTTGATCACCGTGGCCGCCGTGCTCGGAGGCTACACCGCCGCGCCGGCCGCCGAGGAAGACGTCACGGCGCTGCTGCGGCGCGCGGAGGGCGGGGATGCACGCGCCGCCTTCATTCTCGGCATGCGCTACGCTCAGCCCGACAGCGCCAGCAGGGACGATGCCGAGGCCGCGCGCTGGCTGCGCAAGGCCGCCGAGCAGGGACTCGCGGAGGCCCAGTACAACCTCGGTATCATGTATGGGAGCGGGCGCGGCGTCACCAGGGATGCGGAGATGGCGGCCCACTGGTACGCCCTGGCCGCCGAGCAGGGTCTCGCCGGCGCGCAATACAACCTCGGCTCCATGTACGCCGTCGGCGAGGGCGTGCCCCGGGACGAGAAGACGGCGGCGGAATGGTTTGAACGCGCCGCTCTCCAGGACGTTCCCGAGGCCGCATACAACCTCGGCGTTCTCTACGATCTCGGGCGCGGCGTAACGGCCGATGCCGCGACCGCGATGAAATGGTATGAACGCGCCGCCGAGCGCGGCTACCACCCGGCGGCGTCTCGGCTCGCCGCGCTGCGTGCCGCGAATCCGGCACTCGTCGCCGGGTCTTCGCCCCCGGCGACCACCGAGCCCTCGCCGGCGGAATCTCCCCCGCCGGAGCCCGCGAGCCCGCAACCGGCAGCCCCTGTCGCCACCGCCACCGCCGCCACGGCTTCGACGGTATCCACCGCGCCGGATTCCGTGCAGGCGCCGGCGGTGGCGACAGGGGCTTCCCTTTCCGCCAGCCCGTGGCTCGCGGGTCTCGACGCCGGCCATTACACCCTCCAGGTGCTCAGTCATACGGACGAGAACGCGGTTCAGCGTTACCTGCGTGAGCACTTCGACAACGACGAGGCGGGCTACTTCGCGTTCGAGCTGGACGGTAAGACCTGGTTCAGCGTCGTCACAGGCGAGTACTCGAGCTACTCCGAGGCAAGCGCCGCGGCAGAGATTCTCGCCGGGCGCATTCGGGGGTCGCAGCCCTGGGTACGGAAGATCGCCATCATCCAGAAGAAGGCCCTTCGCTGAAGGAGGGCGGACGGGGGCCGGGAGGCTTCACCCCGCTTCAGGCCTTATCCCTGGCGCCGAAGATCGCGGTGCCGATGCGGATGATGGTGGCGCCCTCGGCGATAGCGGCTTCCATGTCATTGGTCATGCCCATGGACAGCGTGTCGAGGGCCAGTCCCCCGGCGTTCAGAGATTCCTTGATCCCGCGCAAGGTCGCGAAGGGGCGTCGCTGCTCCTCGAGATCCTCGCAGGGATGGGGCAGGGTCATCAGGCCGCGAAGCCTGAGCCGCGGCAACTCGGAGACCACACCCGCGAGCTCCTCCACCTCGTCCGGCTCGACCCCGGACTTGGAGGCCTCGCCGCTCACGTTGACCTGCAGGCACACTTCCAGGGGCGGGAGGTCTTCGGGCCGTTGTTCGTTCAGGCGGCGGGCAATCTTCGCCCTGTCGATACTGTGCACCCAGTCGAACCGGGCGGCGACGACGCGGGTCTTGTTGGACTGAACCGGGCCGATGAAATGCCACACGAGATTCAGATCCGCGAGGCCGTCCAGCTTCGTGAGGGCGTCCTGGAGATGGTTCTCACCGAAGTCCCGCTGCCCGACTTGCGCCGCGGCACGCACCGCCTCCGGGGGCTTGGTCTTGCTGACGGCGAGCACGCTCACCTCCCCGGGCGAGCGCCCATAGCGGCCCTCCAGGACCGTGACCCGGTTCCGAATTTCCTCCAGCGATTGTGCGATACTGCTCATGACAGGTGGCCCGGCGCCGATGCCTCGTAGGACGTACTTCTACCGTTGGCGCCCGGGGACCGAGTGGTAGCCGCCCCGGCCGTCCGAGACCGTCGGGGATTCGTCCGGCAGCCGCCAAGGGGACAGCTAAACTCCCGAAACCGCTTTGGGCGCGCCATGGCCGCTAGACTATACTTTTTTAGTTCAGCGACAACCCGGGCCGACGCCCGGAATGTCATGTGGCAAGACGAGGAATAGTGAATGGATATTGGTGAGCTTCTCGCATTCGGCGTGAAGAACGGAGCTTCCGATCTGCATTTGTCGGCGGGCCTGCCCCCCATGATTCGCGTTGACGGCGACGTACGTCGCATCAATGTTCCAGCCATCGATCACAAGACCGTTCATGATCTCGTGTACGACATCATGAACGACAAGCAGCGCAAGGACTACGAAGAGTTTCTGGAGACCGATTTCTCTTTCGAGATCCCCGGGCTCGCGCGCTTCCGTGTGAACGCGTTCAACCACCATCGCGGCTCGGGCGCCGTGTTTCGTACCATTCCCTCGCAAATTCTTACCCTCGAGGAGCTGAACTGCCCGAAGATTTTCAAGGATATTTCCGACACGCCCCGCGGCATCGTGCTCGTCACGGGGCCCACCGGCTCGGGGAAATCCACGACACTTGCCGCCATGGTCGATCACAAGAACAGCAGCGAGTACGGTCACATCCTCACGGTCGAGGACCCGATCGAGTTCGTCCACGAGAGTAAGAAGTGTCTCGTGAATCAGAGAGAGGTCCACAGGGATACCCTGGGGTTCAACGAGGCCCTGCGTTCGGCGCTGCGCGAGGACCCGGATACCATCCTCGTGGGTGAGATGCGGGACCTGGAGACCATCCGCCTCGCGCTCACCGCCGCCGAAACCGGTCACCTGGTCTTCGGTACGCTGCATACGAGCTCAGCCGCGAAGACCATCGACCGTGTCGTCGATGTGTTCCCGGCGGCAGAGAAGGATATGGTGCGCGCGATGCTCTCCGAGTCGCTTCGGTCGGTCATCTCGCAGACTTTGTTGAAGAAAAACGGTGGCGGGCGCGTCGCCGCCCACGAGATAATGATCGGCACGCCGGCAATTCGAAACCTCATTCGTGAGAACAAGATCGCGCAGATGTACTCGGCGATTCAGACCGGCCAGCAGTACGGTATGGTCACCCTTGATCAGACGCTGCAGAACATGGTGCAGCAAGGCGTGGTATCGCGTCAGCAGGCCCAGCTGAAGGCAGCGAACAAGGATTCCATCGCCTGATTTTCGGGCGCCAGGAGACACACGCCCTCGCCGTCGGAGCAGCGAAATGGAACGAGAACAAGCTATCAAGTTCATGCTCGATCTTCTGAAGCTGTTGAAGCAGAAGAACGGCTCGGACCTTTTTATAACAGTGGGTTTCCCGCCTGCGATGAAAGTCGACGGCAAGGTGACGCCGGTGTCGAAGCAACCCTTGACACCCGAGAACGCCAAGGCGCTGACCTACTGCATCATGAACGATCGGCAGCTCAAGGAATACGAGTCGACAAAGGAATGTAACTTCGCCATAGCACCGCCGGGAGTGGGCCGGTTCCGTTGCAATTCATTCATACAGCAGAGCCACCCCGGCCTCGTGATGCGTACCATCACCACCGAGATCCCGACCCTCGATGGCCTGGGGCTGCCGGAGGTGCTCAAAGACGTCAGCATGACCAAGAACGGACTGGTCATCATGGTGGGCGGCACCGGCACCGGTAAGAGCACGAGCCTCGCGGCGATGGTGGACTATCGGAACCAGAACAGCCACGGTCACATCGTGACCATCGAGGATCCCATCGAGTACGTCCATCCGCACAAGAACTGCATCATCATGCAGCGAGAGGTCGGCGTGGACACCGAGGACTGGGGCATCGCGCTCAAGAATTCCCTGCGACAGGCGCCGGACGTCATCCTGCTGGGTGAGATCCGGGATCGCAACACCATGGAATTCGGCATTCAGTTTGCCGAGACCGGGCATCTCGCGCTGGCTACGCTGCATGCCAACAACGCCAACCAGGCGCTGGACCGAATCATCAACTTCTTCCCGGAAGATCGTAAGCCCCAGCTGCTGATGGACTTGTCGGCAAACCTGCGGGCGTTGGTTTCTCAGCGGCTGCTCAAGAGCCGTTCCGGGGAAGGCCGTGTCGCGGCCATCGAGATTCTTCTCAACTCGCCGCTCATCAAGGACCTGATCCTCAAGGGTGAGCAGAATGAGATTAAGCCGATCATGGCGAAATCGCGCGAGATCGGTATGCAGACTTTTGACCAGGCGTTGTTCGACCTCTACGAGGCCGACAAGATTACCTACGATGACGCGCTGCGCTACGCGGACTCTCAGAACGAGTTACGATTGAGAATCAAGCTCGAAGGCAAGGCGGCGCATGGCAAGGAAGCGCTCGAAGGGCTGGACCATCTGTCGCTGGAACAGGGTGCCGAGGACAAGAGCAATCTCATGCGCTAGTCGCGGCGCTCTGCTAAGACTCGAGCCTGGTATCAGAGAGCGCCGGAAACAGTCTAACTAATTGTAGAAACCGTTTGGAATCGCGACCGTGATGGCGTGATTGACCTGCGGATATCGATCCTGGAGCTTGCGTGGATATCCAACCCTATCTGAAGTTGCTGGTGGAAAAGAGCGCGTCCGACCTGTTCTTCACGGCCGACTCTCCCGTGAAGCTCAAGGTCGAAGGGCGCGTGACCTCCGTCGGCAAGACCGATCTCACGCCGGATCTGGTCGAGGCCGCCGCCAACGGCATCATGGACGATCGCCTCAGGCAACTGTTTGCCGATACGTGGGAGTGCGATTTTGCAATCGCGCTTCCTGACGAAAGCGCCCGCTTTCGTGTCAATGTGTTCCGCCAGCGCGGCAAGATCGCGATGGTCATCCGGCTCATTCCAATAGCGATCCCTACCGTGGCCGACCTCGGGCTACCCGAGATTCTAAATGAGCTGGTGTTGACCAAACGCGGTCTCATTCTCATGGTCGGAGCTACCGGGTCGGGTAAGTCGACCACGCTGGCGGCCATGGTCGACTATCGCAACGACACCACGCCTGGACACATCCTCACTATCGAGGATCCGGTGGAGTTCTATCATCCGAACAAGAAGTCCATCGTCAATCAACGCGAGGTAGGCGTCGACACGAGGTCCTACGCCAAGGCGCTGAAGTCGTCATTGCGCGAGGCGCCGGATGTCATTCAGATCGGTGAGATCCGGGATCGCGAAACTATGGAAGCGGCGCTCGAGCTCAGCAACACCGGGCATCTGGCGATATCCACCATGCACGCCAACAATTCCAATCAGGCCATGGAGCGGGTCATCAACATGTTTCCGCAGGTCCTGCACAAGCAGTTGTTCATGGATATGTCGTTGAATCTCTGCGCCGTCATCTCGCAACGCCTGGTGCCGGACATGGACGGCAAACGCTGCGCGGCCGTAGAGATTCTCGTCAATACTCCGCATATTTCGGAGCTGATACTCAAGGGTGAGATCGGCGAGATCAAGGAAGCCATGCAGGAGAGCGGCACACGCGGCATGCAGACCTTCGACGACGCCCTGTTCGCGCTCTACAAGGAAGGCCGGATCAGCCTCGACGAGGCCCTCAACAACGCGGACTCGAGAACCAACCTGGAAGCGAAGATCAACTTCGGCTAGATCACGCCGTCGCGTGCGAGCCGTCTGAGGTCATCCCCGGAATACCCGAGGCGTCCGCCCAGTATTTCCTCGTTGTGCTCCCCGAGCTCGGGCCCCGGCCATCGGGTTTCGCCGGGGGTGTCTTCCAACCGGGGGACCACCGCCGGAATCTTCAGCGGCTCCCCGTTCACCTGCACGGTCTCGAACATGCCCCGCGCCCGGTACTGGGGATCCGCCATCATGTCCTCGACGGAATAGATCGGACCGGAGGGCACCGCGGCCTCCGCGAGGCGCTCGAGCACCTCGGTGGATGGCAGGGTGGCGGTCCATAGGGAGATGGCGCCGTCCACCTCTTCCTGGTGAGTGACGCGGCCCGCGTTGTCGGCGAGTCTGGCGTCGTCCGCGAGATCGTCCCGGCCCGCGGCGCGCATCAGGCGTTGGAAGATCGAGTCGGCGTTTCCGCCGATGATGACGAACTTCCCATCCGCGCAGCGGTAGGTATTCGTCGGCACGATGCCGGTGAGGGTCGAGCCGGAGGGGCCGCGTACGATATCGGCGCCGTCGAACTCGGGCACGACGGACTCCAGCATGTTGAAAACGGACTCGTAGATGGCGACGTCCACCACCTGGCCGGACCCGTCGGGCTTCGCGCGCTGCTGCAGCGCCAACAGGATGCCGATGACGGCGTGCAGCCCCGCCAGCGTGTCGCCGATGCTCAGGTTGGGACGCACCGGGGCCTCGCCGGGAAACCCGTTGATGTGACGGAATCCCCCGAAACCTTCGCATACCGATGCGAATCCCGGCCGCGAGGCGAGCGGGCCGGTCTGACCGTACCCGGAGACCCTGGTGTACACCAGGGAAGGGTTGCTTTCTTTGAGCTTCTCGGGGGACAGGCCCCACTTCTCCATCGTGCCGGGCCGGAAGTTCTCGATGAGCACGTCGACGTCTTCCGCCAGACGGGCGGCGATTTTCCGGCCCTCGTCCTTGCGAAGATCCAGGGTGATGGATTTCTTGTTGCGCCCGATGGAGCGCCACCACAGGGAGGTGCCGTCCTTCAACACGCGCCAGTTGCGAAGCGCGTCGCCGCGGTCCGGAGACTCGATCTTAATCACTTCGGCGCCGTAGTAGCCCAGCATGCAGCCGGCGAAGGGACCGGCGATGAGCTGGCCCATCTCCAGCACCCGGATGCCGTCGAGAGGCTTTCCTTGTTCTTCCCCGGGCACGCTCAGCCCAACCTACGGAATCGGCGACGCCATCGTCGTTCGTATCTCACTGCCAGTGGACGCTGTAGGCGTCGAATACGGGGCCGTCGACGCAGACGCGTTTCATGGCGGGGCCGTCCGGCGTGTCGATGCGCACGGCGCAGCCGGCGCAGCCGCCGACGGCGCAGGCCATGTATTCCTCGAGGCACACCTGGCAGGGAAGGGAGTACTCCGCCGCGAGGGCCGCGGTAGCGGCCAGCATCGGGGTCGGGCCGCAGGCGAATACGTAGACCCGTGCGCGTCGCTCATCGTCCAATGTATCCAGCCAGGCACGCGCCAGATCCGTGACGTAACCCTCGAAGCAGCCCGGGTAGCCCTGCAGGCTCGCGAGCCGGCTGGCGATGCCCCAATCCTCCATCAGAGGCATGCAGGCGATGACGCCGTCGGGCATGCCGGCCACCAGCGTCTGGGAAGGCCTGGTGTCGAAGGGGAAGGGGACCTCGGAGCCCATGATGACGAAGGGGTTGAAGCCCGCGCCGCGGCGCCGCAGCTGGTCGGCGAGAAACACCATCGGCGGGATGCCGACGCCGCCGCCGATGAGCAACGGCAGCGGGTGGCTCTCCGGCGCATCGAATGGCACGCCGATGGGCCCCAGGACGCTCAAGACGTCGCCCGCCCGCTTCCCGGCCAGAAGCGTGGTGCCCGAACCGACGATCTTGTACAGGAACTCGGCCCAGCCGCGCCTGGCGTCGGCGCGCATCACCGACAAGGGCCGGCGCATGGGCAGCAGCGCATCGCACTGCAGGTGGGCGAAGCTGCCCGCCCGGGCGGCGGCGGCGAGCCTCGGTGCATTCACGCGGAGCACGTACTGATCGCCGGGATAGGCATCGTTGGCGAGCACCTCGGCGCTCTCCACGAAGATCGTGTCGCGGTGCTCCCGGGCCATGACTCAGGCGGTTGGCGCTTCGAACACCGGCCGGCCCTCCAGCAGGGTGTAGCGCACGCGCCCCTTGAGATTGCGCCCGCGAAAGGGCGTGTTGTGTCCGCGGCTCAGTATGTTTGCGTCGTCGAGCACCCACCGCTCCGCCGGGTCGAAAACGCACACATCCGCCACGGCTCCGACGGACAGCGTGCCGCGGTCGATCCCCAGCGCCTCGGCCGGTCCGCTGGTGAGCGCGGTGACCGCGGCGGACAGGGTGAGCTCCTGCTCTTCCACGAGGCCGAGCACGAGGGACAACAGGCTGTCCAGCCCGGAGATGCCGGGCTCGGTTTCCGGAAACGGGTTGAGCTTGGCGTCGACCTCGTGGGGCTGGTGATCGGAGCAGATGCAGCCGAGCACACCGGCGCGCACGCCGGCGCGCAGGCGATCCCGATCGTCGTGGCTTCGCAC
>Ga0070727_10004974_pt1 | contig 11052 bp, 7 predicted proteins | sample tdAd472_FD_66722 | JGI IMG/M metagenome (GOLD analysis project Ga0070727, IMG submission 66722) | Marine sediment microbial communities from the Atlantic coast under amendment with organic carbon and nitrate - tdAd47.2 | ecosystem: Environmental > Aquatic > Marine > Coastal > Sediment | place... | reverse complement strand
GAATAGAACTGACGATGTCAGCGAGTTCACTCTTCATGGAATGAAAGACAAGAGCCTGATATAGCACCCGTTTAGGTTCCGACGACTCAGTGAATCAACGCTTAAAACTGTCTGTCATCGTGACCACAGCGTCTTACCAGTTGCTGGTTGCAACGTTTCGCCTTACCGTTCCCGCCCAATCTAACGGCAGCATTTCGGCCCCGAATGGCATGACTCACACCAGCTACACGGGTATTGCGGCATTCCTGGCCCTGCTCAGAATAGTCTTGAGCATGTGCCTTGTCTGTGCTGCAGTTCCAACATGGTGGAAGCAGAATCTCTCCGCGACGAAGTCTGAAGAGAACCGGTCGTCACTACTAATTTCTCTGGCGTTTGTTGTTGTCGTACTGAATATCGCGTCGTGGCCGCTTCTGTATGCTCTGCTGCAGAGCTACGTTGAGCAATGGCCGAATACGATGTGCATCTACGGAGTTACTCAGATCGGCAAGGGAACATCCGGACTCAGTCGGCTTCTACCGACTTTGTTAGATGTCTTGCAGATACTGCGGCCGATCGTCTTATTCATGAGCGGCACTGCTGCCACGGTTTATCTCATTGATCGACGAACCACGACATCAGCGCTGATCCGCCGCCTCGCACATGTTACACTTTACACAGGTGCTCTTACAGCAATTGACGCTGGCATCGAACTGGCTTACGTCGTGCTCCCTCGCACCGAGGTGCAGATCACGGGCGGGTGCTGCACTAGCCCGCTTGAAGCGTTGGAGCGAGATTACAGGTTCCGGCCAGAACCTCTGGTTTCACAGAGTCAGCGGACTGTCGTCTTCTGGGGCTACTACGGGTTGAATACGACAGTGATTGCCGGTCTACTCGCGGCCACACTCAGAAAGTCTCTCCCGGGTGTCTTCCCTTACGAGGCTGGTTTCATTGACGCAGTACTTGGATTCGCATCCTTACTGACTCTACCCGTCGGGCTGTTATTTCTGCGTTCAGTGGCCGCTCCAGCCATTCTCGGACTGCCCTACCACCAATGTCCGTATGACCTGGTGGCCGCCGCTCCCGAAAGCTTGATCGGCGTCGCAGCCTCACTGATTGGAACATTCAGTCTCTGGTGGGCAATTCTGATACCTCGCATCGCGGGCGGTTCGCAAACCCGCGCGTTCATGCCCGACATTGTCGCCCGATTGCAGTTTGTGGCACTCGTCGGTTACGCCGCATCGCTGGTCCTGATCACAATGGAACTTCTGATCGCCTGACGGCTCTCTTCTCGTGTCGTGTGCACGCATCGAAAGCAGTTGTCCGCATGATTCCTCGAAACTTCTGGCTGGCTGGTATGATTACGCTTCTTCTGGCAACCGCCGTACCATTGATCGGTCGCTCGCTTCGCGATAACAATCGTTCCCGCTGCCAGTGGGACGGAATGCCCATCGATCCCGCATTCTGCGTACGAGTCGTCACAACGCGCAACACGTCGTACTCGTTCTGTTGCGTGCTCTGCGCTGGCGCCTGGGCTGACCGAGTATCAGACGGGCTCAGCACTGTGCATGTGACAGACGAAGCGAGCGGAATCGAGGTCGCTGCGGCTGACGCGTATTTTGTCCGTAGTACAATTCCGACAAACAAAGTCACTGGAAACCGCTGGCACACGTTTCGTTCGATCGCTGACGCACGGAAGCACGCCGACGCCACGCGTTCACGAGTTGTCCCGGTCTCCGGTTCGCCGCTCGCGCTTGCTGGCGGCTCTACAGAATAGATGCATCTGGCATGGCAGCGATCCAGTCCAGCTCCCGCTGGCTCACGTGGGGACTCAGTACCGTGGTTGGTGTGGCAGCCACGGTCGCCCTGTTTCGGTCAACACCCAACAAGGCATCGCGCAACGGCGGTGTTCAGCCGGTCGCGTTCAAGGACATTGCCGCTGAAGCCGGGATCAATTTCAGAATGGGCTTTCTGCCCGCTGAGCAGGGCGACACCTTTAAGATCAATCTTTACGACCACGGGTGCGGAATCGCCATCGGAGATATCAATGGCGACGGCCACGATGACGCCTACTTCCTGAATCAGCTCGGGCCGAATGCTCTGTTTCAGAACACGGGTGACGGCACCTTTGTCGAAGTGACCGAGGAGGCCGGCGTTGCTCTGGCCGACCGGATCAGTGTCGGAGCGACGTTCTCGGACTATGACAACGACGGCGATCAGGACCTTTACGTCACCAGCACGCGAGGCGGAAACACTCTGTTCCGAAATCGCGGAAACGGAGCTTTTGAGGACGTCACCAAACAGGCCGGAGTTACGTTCGTCGGACACTCGCAGACCGCAGCGTTCTTTGACTTCGACCGCGATGGCTATCTCGATCTGCTGGTCGCCAATACGTCGAACTGGACGAGCGACGCTTACGACGAGGACTCGCGATACTTTGTCGGCAAAGGGCTGGTCGGCGGACTGGACGAAGTCGTCGGTTCCCGCATTGAGCCGAACATTCTGTTTCGCAACAACCACGACGGCACGTTCAGCAACGTCACAGAAGGTTCGGGGCTCGCAGGCCGGGGCTGGGCCAGCGATCTGGCGATTCTGGATTACGACGAAGACGGTCTTCCCGACATCTTCATTACAAGCATGTTCGGCCCCGATCAGCTTTATCGGAATCTCGGCGGTGGCCGGTTTGAGGACGTCACATCGACTGTGCTCGGCAGAACGTCTTTCGGTGCCATTGGGTGTCGCATCTTTGATTTCGACAGCAACGGAACGCTCGACCTGCTGGTTGTCGACATGCACTCAGACATGTGGATGGGCCTTGACTACAACCATGTGTCGCTGCAAACCGCCCGAAAACATCAGGCAGACAAGTTCAAGTACTTCTACGGGCCGGATACTGAGTCCAACGCGGAACTCATGACGCTGGAGCAGGACCTCGAAAGCGTGCTGGACTTTCAGCACAAGGATGTCCTGTTCGGCAACGTCCTGTTCCGCAATCTGGGCCGGGGAAAGTTTCAGGAAGCGACCGACGAGGCCGGACTGGAAACGTTCTGGCCCTGGGGAGTTGCGACAGGCGACTTCAACAATGATCAGCATGAAGACGTCTTTATTGCCGCAGGCATGGGTTACCCGTTCTATTACTGGCCGAATTCGTTGATGATGAACCAGGGAAATGGAACGTTTCTCGATCAGGCTCAGTCCTGCGGGATCGAGCCGCCTCGTGACGGGATCTATCTGGAGGACCGAATTCAGGACCGCTATGCCGTCCGCAGTTCCCGTTGCGCGGCGACCGCCGACTTCGACAATGACGGCCGCATCGACATCCTGACGAACAACTTCAATCACGAGCCGTACTACTTCCGCAATGAGTTTCCCACGCAGAACTTCCTCGCGCTACGGCTCACGGGAACAGCCAGCAATCGCGACGCGATCGGAGCTGTTGTGACCGTCTCAGCCGGCAATCGCCGTCAGATTCGCCTGCTGCAGGGAGCCAGCGGTTATCTCTCGCAGTCTTCCAAAACGCTGCATTTCGGACTGGGAAGCGCCGCCCGGGTCGATGCGGTCGAGATCCTGTGGCCGAGCGGCCGCCGGCAGTCTCTGAGCGAACTGGCGATCAATCAGATTCTGGAGGTCACCGAACCCAGTGATGAGTCAGGTGATGGCCAGCAATGACAACACCCAGCTGGTTGATCGACCCGCCCGGCCCGGCCGGTTGATACTGCTGTCAGAGTGGCTGCCCACAGTCGTTATGACTGGCGGCCTTCTGGCGTCGGGCGTTGCTCTGGTGGTCGACACAAGCCTAGCATCAGAACGGGCCGTGCGACGCCATGAGTTTCAATCGCTCGTTCGCGGAATCGGCTTTACCTCCCATGTGAGCGTGCCCCTGCCTTTAACAGCCGACGAGCTGCGGGATGCCACGGTGGTGTCCCGGCCAGACCGTATTGAACCGCCAGCTCTGGCTCCTGAAGTCAAAGCGGCAGAGGAATCCCAGGTGCGAGATCGGAATGCAACGCTGCGTTGAAATCTTCCGATCCGGCCAGCAGGCGGTTCTGATCTACCCGGCAGGAAGCGCCGCGACCTTTGCAGCGCTACTGGTCGTGCTGGTGCCTTTTCTGACCGGAACGGGAATCATTGAAGGTCTCAAACTCGATGAAACGGCGGCACTCGAAGCGGCGGGAGATTTGCACGTCAGCGGCACCCGCTTCGGCCAGAGATCGCCACTGCCGGCTGCCCTGGACTCCGGGATCAGAAACATCGACGGGGTCCTGAGCGTTGTGCCACGCGTTGCGGGGAGTATCAAGGTCGGTCGTGATCAGATCGAGGCGACTGTGATAGGCCTTCCCGAATCGGCGTTTCCAAAGTCGATTCGCTGCGTCACAGGCCGGCTGCCTGAGGCTGCGGCCCCGCACGAACTGGTCGTTGGCACGTCGCTGGCAAAGCGGCTGAATCTCACGACGGGAGCACAATTGCCACCGTTCTACCGGAATCCTGAAGGCGAACGGACATCCGTCGTGGTCGGTTTGTTTGATGCGGAGAACCCGTTCTGGCAGTCGCGCATGATCCTCACCACGTTGACGTCTGCTCAAAGAATGTTCGCCCAGCCGGACCGAGTCACCGATTTCGCGGTCTGGTGCAAACCCGGTTACAGCGAGTCGGTCCGAGCGGCAATTCTGCGCACCATTCGAGTGCCCTCCGAAGACCGCACGATGACGCACCTGTCCGTCAGTTCGCGTGAGGCGCTGGTCGGACAGGCCATTGAAGCAGAGTTCCGGAAGCTGGGTGTGTTTAGTCTGCACTTCGTTGTCGAATTCACAGCCGCTCTGCTGGTCCTCCTGGTGACGTCTGGCTATGGACAGACAGAGCGGCGGCGGGAGATTGGTATTCTGAAGGCGACCGGCTGGCAGACGGACGAGGTTCTGTTGAAGGCTTTTGCGGAGTGCCTGGTGATCAGTGTGACGGCGGCGTCCGTGAGCCTGGTCATTGCACTGGTCTGGCTGCGGTGCCTGAACGGCGCCGGAATCGCTGGCGTGTTCCTCCCCGACCTTGATGCCTTCCCAGGTTTCGCTGTGCCGTTCCGGCTGCAGACAGTCAGCGTCATGCTGGCCTTTGTCATTTCACTGTCATTGACCTTAAGCGGTTCACTCTATTCGTCGTGGAGGAGCGCGATTGTGCCGCCGGATGAGGCGATGCGATGATCGAAATGCAAGGCGTGACAAAGCAGTATCGCGGCGACGGAAACGAGATCGTCACTGCCGTCGACAACGTCTCACTGTCGATTTCTCGCGGTGAACTCGTCGTCCTCACTGGGGATTCCGGGTCGGGAAAGACGAGCCTGCTGTCGATCCTCGGAGCCCTGTCGCGTCCCACTTCCGGACTTGTTCGAATTCTGGGCCGTGAATTGACGGGTTGCTCCGGCACCGAGCTGGCAAGAGTCCGAAGGCAGATCGGCTTTGTGTTCCAGACGTTCTCTTTGCTGTCGCGTCTGCCCGCCTGGGAGAACGTCACCTATCCGCTGATTCCGCTCGGCGTGTCGCGCGCCCGCCGATTTGCACTCGCTGGCCAGGTACTTGAACGCGTCGGGCTGCAGCGGAAAATGTCGAGCCGTCCTGAGCAGCTCAGTGGCGGAGAGCTGCAGCGCGTCGCCGTCGCTCGAGCACTAGCGGGATCGCCGCAGATTCTGCTCGCCGACGAACCGACTTCCAACCTGGACGCTCGCGCCGCAGAACAGCTCATTGAGATCTTTCGCGAGGCGCACGAGCAGGGAACGACCATTGTCTTATCGACGCACGATGGGCGACTTATGTCTCTGGGAACGCGTGTTTTTGAAATGCAGGCAGGACAGTTGAGATGCGTCTGACGAGCCACCACAGCCCGGTTCAGAAACTGCTGCTTGTCGGCCTGACGGCAGCCGCGCTGCTGTGCGCACTCGCCCTGGCTCTGCTGCGAAAACATGAACCGAGCCCGGCACCTGTCGGGGACGTAAAAAAAACGGCCGTCTTCGTCCCGGGTCCGCAAACGTTTCTGCCTGGACTGCACGTTCTGGGAGCTCTGACCCCCTCTGTTGCGTATGTGCTGGAGACGAGCGACGGGTTGATTCTCGTCGATTGCGGGCTTCGTGAGTCACACGAACTGCTCCTTCAGCAGATGAAGTTTCTGCAGCTCGACATCGCCGACCTGAAACTGATTCTGATCACACACGGCCACGGCGACCACTACCTCGGGGCGATGCAGTTGCGGGAGCTGACCGGAGCAAAGATTCATGCGGGAGCCGGTGACAGTCAGATTCTGCGTGACGCCGGCCCACGTGAAGCTGTCTTTTCCACGTTTCCGATGGATCAGGTTCCGATCGAGCAGACGAGTGTCGACGTCGAGCTGTCTGGAAACGAGACAATCGAACTGGGAGAGGCCGCGATCCAGGTTCTCGCAACGCCCGGCCACACGCCTGGGAGCGTCTGTTATCTCGTGAAGTGGCGTGGCAAAACGGTCCTCTTCAGCGGCGACACGATCATGACGATCGAAGGCGATCTGGGAACCTACTCGACGTATCTGGCACCGAAGTTTCGCGGCGACGCTCGTTCCTACCTGCAGACATTGAAGGACCTGCAGCGTCTGCAGGCGCCGGATCTCGTTCTGCCCGGTCATCCGCAGACTCAGCGCCAAGCGGTCAGTGCCCGAGTCCCGCCGGAAAAGTGGTCCGGCATGCTGAGCCGCGGCATTCAACAGATGGAAGACCTTATCGCCAGGTACGAAACAGACGGAGCAGACTTTCTGGACGGCACGCCTCGCGAGATCGCGCCGGGCCTGCTCTACCTTGGCGACATCCAGAAGATGGCGGTTTACTGCCTGACGCGCGGCTCATCGGTTGTACTGTTCGACGCCCCTGGCGGAGAAGAACTGGTTAACTTTCTGACCGAGCGGCTGACTCGATTCCATCTCGAGTTGCCGATGATCTCGGCGGTGGTTCTGACTGGAACCAGTCCCGATTTGATTGATGGGCTGGCTGGCGTGGTGAAAGCGACGGGCGCCCGGATCATCGCCTCGGAGTCGGCTCGGGCCGATATTCAGCGGCTCTGTCCGACTGCGGCTGTTGCGCCCCCTGACGAGCTGCCGGAGCCGCTCGCATGGCTGAAGCTGGACCACATCCCGATCCTCGGCTTCGGGCCTGACCGATCCGCCTGGCAACTGACGCTCGACAATAAGCGAGTTCTGCTCTCAGGGCTTGCCCCGCTGCGGGTTCCGCCAGAATCAGCCGATGCATGGAACCTGTCGCCGATTCGCCCCGAAGACGCGCGCCGATCGTCGGAACGTCTTGCCGCCGCGCGACCGCAAATCTGGCTGCCCTCCCGGCCAGACCACGGGCAGAACGCCAATCTCTACAGTGACGACTGGTCGGAGACCCTAAGACAGAGCCGCATGTCATTCGGTCTTGGATATCACTGACGTGTCAGTTTCAGACAGGAAGACCGTGAATCAGTCGTCCCCCCACCAAGATGCACAAGCCAGTGCAGGCTCGCGCAGGATTCTGTGGATCATTCTGCTGCTGGCGGCCTTTCTGCGGCTGTACCGGCTCGATCTGATCAGCATCTCAAACTCCGTCGGATTTCAGGGTTTGAATGCAATCGGAACGCTCCGCCTGCTGGACGGTTGGAACTGGGCTCTTGCCGGCCCGTTAACCGAAGAAGTCCGCAGTTCGGCGTTTCTGATTTCTCTCTCAGCACTCGTCGGCTTCTTCTGCTGGAGTCCGATCGCTTTGCAGATGCCCGTCATCGTGCTGAATCTGCTTTCGGTCTGGCTGCTGTTCCGAATGACGCTGCGGCATTTCGGGATGCACGCCGCCGCAACAGCCGCTGTCCTTTACGCTTCGTCGCCCTGGGCCGCGGCCTACTCGCGACTCCTGGCGCCGGCGAGTTGTCTCGCATTCTTCTCCATCCTGCTGCTCGACCTCTCGCTCCGCTGGCTCAGGGAACACAGAAGGTACCAACTCGGCATGACAGTTCTGCTCTGCCTCACCCTGCCGCAGATTCACTTTTCCGGACTGCTGGCAGTGCCTTGGTTGGCCATTGTCCTGATCCTTGGGCGGCGGCGGCTGGCCGTCACTCCAATCCTCATCAGTGTAATTGCTGGACTGTCAGTCTGGCTTCCCTGGCTACGGTTTCACCAACTCACTGGCTGGGTCGAACTTACTGCCTGGGCTCGTCAGCTCCCGGCTGCGCCAGTTCTTCACGCAGAGGCCTTTCTGCAGGCACTCGCTACCCTATTGAAAATGAACTACTGCATGGGGTTCGATTATTGGTTTGGGCGTGCTCCGTCCACCTGGCCCGGTTACTTCCCTGGCTGGCTCGTCAAGATACTGTTTTTTTGCTCCATGCTAATGACTGTCCTGTTCCTCGCCGCGACGATGCAGTCGGTGAACAATTCCCGACAGCAGCCTCAACGATTCCTTGTCCTCTGGATCGTCCTCTCGCTTCTGCAGAGCATGCTGCTGCGGAACACCGACTCACCCGACGGTATGTTGATCGCACTGCCTTGCGGCCTGATGCTCATCGCCGCATTCGTCGAACAGCTTCGTCAGAGACTTCAGAAAACACTGCAACTGGCAGTGATTCCACCCGTTATCCTGCTTGCCCTTGGAAATGTTGCATTCCTGACGGGATCGCTCAGACTCATCGAGTCCGGTGATCAACATGCAGGAAGCGCTTGGGAATTCAGCCTTGCGCAGCGGCAAAGGGTACTGAATTCGATCGTCGACGATGCCGGATCGGCGCCCGTTCAGATCGTTGGGCTCTACTCGGGCTGGTACCCTGCCTACGAGTACATACTGCAGTTTCTTCCAAACGCAGGGACTAACCGTGCGAATTGGCAAAATGCAGGATTTGCCTACTGGGTTGACGAGCTTGCCGTACCAGATGGAGTTCCCGAGACCGTTTGGAAACAGAGGAAGGAACGCATGATCAATCCGTCCGTATCTGCCTATCTGAGGTCGCCCCCCGACTGGACAGTCGACCGCCACTGGAAGATCGAAAAAACGCACATTTATCGGCTGCGTTTTGACAAGAAACAGCCTCTTCGCTGATGGCTGCCGTATGGGGAGTCTGGACGCAGTTACTCACAGTCCCAGTTCACGTCTACTCCGCTGCGTGTTTGACCTGCGATCAAGCAGCCATCGTATGGTAAGGGTTACGCGGGCCACCTGAATGTCGCCATGTGTGACTCAATTCTGTGTTTCTCGTTGCGCAGTCCCAAACTGCGATTGTGGTCGGTGGAAATCGGATCGTTGGCGGACGACCATGCGGCTTTTCGACCGTCGGGAACAGGCGAACGCGCGTCGGCAGTCGATCGATTTCTGCACTCAAGACACCAGGAAACGCGAGCCACGATGGCGGCGACTCAGGATCAACAGGACACGGATCAGGACGCTCAGCCCGCGGACGTCCCGGCAGACGCTCTCGCAGCGGAGGAATCCACGGCGCCAGAATCTGCCGCGCCAGAATCCACGCCGACAGAGCCGCTGCCGGACGGCGCTGAAGAGCAGCCGGCTCGCAGGAAGGCGGGCGCGAAGAAAGGTCCTGCGAAGAAGAAGGCGGCGAAGTCGGGTGGCCCGAAGCTGACGCCGATGATGGAGCGGTACATGGAGGTCAAGAGCCAGAACCCCGGCTCGCTCCTGCTGTTTCGGATGGGCGACTTTTACGAACTGTTTTTCGACGACGCTGCCATCGCCGCCAAAGTGCTCGGGCTGACGCTGACCAGCCGGGATAAGAACACCGACAACCCGATCCCGATGGCCGGGTTCCCTTACCACGCGCTGGAGAACTATCTCCACAAGCTCATCCGCTCGGGGCATCGCGCGGCCATCTGCGAACAGGTTGAGGATCCGAAAAAGGCAACGGGACTCGTCCGCCGCGAAGTGACGCAGGTCGTCACTCCCGGCACGTTGACCGACGAAGCCCTGCTCGACCCGCGCGAGAGCAACTACCTGGCCAGCGTGTTCGTCGGCAAGGACGGCGTCGGCCTGTCGTGGCTCGACGTTTCGACCGGCCGCTTTCTGACGTCCGATCTGGAGATGGAACAACTCGCTGACGAACTCGCGCGGCTGCGGCCGTCGGAACTGCTGGTTTCCGAAAGCCCTGCCCGGGCGGAAGAACTGCAGCCCAAGCTCGGACTGCGCGGCATGACGGTGACAAAGCGGCCGCCGTGGTCGTTCGCAGTCGACTCCTGCCGGAAGAATCTGTTGCAGCATTTCGAACTGAAGACGCTCGACGGCTTTGATCTCGAAGCCGACTCACCGGGCATCGTCGCGGCGGGAGCACTGCTGGAGTACGTGCAGGAGACTCAGAAGAGTTCGCTCTCACACATCATTCGCCTGGAACCGTGGCGGCTCGGAAAGAATCTCACCATTGACGAAGCGACGCGGGCGAGCCTCGAACTGACGCGGACGCTTCGGGAGGGCAAACGTGAAGGCAGTCTGCTCGACGTGATCGATGAGACGGTCTCGCCGATGGGCGCGCGACTGCTCGCCGACTGGCTGTCGAATCCGCTGACCGAGATGTCGGAGATCGAAGGGCGGCTGGACGCGGTCGAGGAGTTCACGCAGAACGTCATGCTGTGCCGCGAAATCCGCGAGGAACTCGGAAAGATCTACGACCTGCAGCGACTGACGGCGAAGGTCGCGACGCTTCGCTGCAGCCCGCGCGATCTCGGCTGCCTGGCACGGACGCTGGCTCTGCTGCCAAAGGTCAAGGCGAAGCTGGCGGGGCGGAAAGCGCAGCTCGTCCAGTCGCTCGAAGCCGATCTCGATCTGTGTCCGGAAGTGCGAGCGGACATCGACACCGCGCTGGCCGACGACCCGCCGCTGATCACGACCGACGGCGGCATGATCCGCGATGGCTACAACGCTCAGCTGGACGAACTGCGCGAGCTGGCGCGCGGCGGCAAGCAATGGATCGCGAAGTACCAGGCGCAGGAGATCGAGCGAACCGGCATCCCAATGAAGGTCGGCTTCAACAAGGTCTTCGGTTTCTATCTTGAGGTCACGGCCACTCACCGCGACAAGGTTCCGGACGACTACATCCGCAAGCAGAC
>Ga0070727_10004969_pt1 | contig 11061 bp, 9 predicted proteins | sample tdAd472_FD_66722 | JGI IMG/M metagenome (GOLD analysis project Ga0070727, IMG submission 66722) | Marine sediment microbial communities from the Atlantic coast under amendment with organic carbon and nitrate - tdAd47.2 | ecosystem: Environmental > Aquatic > Marine > Coastal > Sediment | place... | reverse complement strand
GTTCCCTGATCTGGTCAAAAAGTTCGTCACGCCGCGATGCGGACAAACGCTTTGAGTCACGCAGCCCCTCAATCGGTTTATCGGGGTCAAGAATAACCGCACCTGCAATAACCGGTCCTGCCAACGGTCCCCTGCCGGCCTCATCAACACCGGCAATACGCCCTTCAGGGAGATACAACTCAGGCTCCATCAGCCCGTCCGGTCATTTTCAAAACAACATCGGCTGCAGTGCGACTGGCATCACGCCGCAAGGCATCATGAATCTTTCCAAATATTGCTGTTAATTTCTCGGCGCGCGCCGGGTTTTCGATCAACTGCATGAGCTCCCGGCCCAAAGACTCCGGTGTAACCTCATCCTGGATAAATTCTTGTACCAGCTCCTCATCAGCCAGCAGATTGGGCAGTGAGTAGTACTTTGTTTTTACCAGCAAGCTGGCAAGCCGGTAGGTAAATGCAGACAGCCGGTATGCCACCACCATCGGAGTTTTCAGCAACATACACTCGAGTGTTGCAGTCCCGGATGCCAGCAGCACCACGTCTGCAGCGGCCATCGCCTCAAGCGCCTGGCCGTTCAGCACCGTTACTGGCAGGCGGCTTGCATGGCTGGAGAGCAGGTCTTCAAAGATCACCCGGCAGGCTTCATTTGCCATGGGCGCAACAAAGCGAATATCCGCCCTGCGTTCATGGCACCAGGCCGCGGCCTGGAGAAAAGGCAGTGCCAGGCGTTTCATCTCGCCCACCCGGCTTCCGGGCATTAAGGCAACCAGGGGACCGTCGCGATCAATGCCAAGATGAGAGCGCGCAGCCGCCCTGTCCACATCATCTGCAATGAGATCTGCCATCGGGTGACCAACAAACTGCGCAGGTACCTGCCTGCTTTTATAAAATTTCTCTTCAAAAGGGAAAAGCGTCAGCATGCAATCCACGCTGGCTGCAATCTTGCGCACCCGGTACTGGCGCCAGGCCCAGACAGAGGGACTGACATAGTGCAGGGTCCGGATTCCGGACTTCTTTAAACTCCGTTCCAGGGCAAGGTTGAAATCCGGGGCGTCCACGCCAATGAATATATCAGGTGGTGCCGCCAGGAAATGAGCGCGCAATTCACGCCGCATCGACAGCAATCCGGGCAGGTGGCTGACCACTTCGGCGAGGCCCATCACTGACAGCCGCTCCATGGGATAGAGGCTGAAGCAGCCCGCCTCGGTCATGCGTGGACCACCGACGCCTTCAAAAACCGCATCGGGCAGTCTCTCACGAATGGCCTTGATCAGGCCGGCCCCGATGTTGTCGCCGGATGCTTCGCCGGCAATGATACCGACATGCAGCGGGTGAAATCTTTCAGCCACGTGATGAAATAATCCGCAAGTTAGTTGTCAATAGTTTGCTTGATGACATCAGGGACAGGAACCGGTTCAGGTAAGCCCTGATGCGTCGTCATTGCGAGGAACGAAGTGACGCGGCAATCTCCAGGTCATTGATTCCATAGCATGAGATTGCCGCGCTACGCTCGCAATGACGATATACATAAATTAATCAGAGGTTCCTTAGAAATTACCTGACTATGCCGCGGCTTTGCTGTTCCAGGAATTCAACAAGCCTGCCCACTTCAGCACAGGATGCCGCCTGTTCACGCAGTGCTGCCAGCGCATCCTGCAGGGAGAGACTCTCACGGTACAGGGTGCGGTAGGCACGCCGCAGGGCCTTGCGACTTTCTTCCGGGAAACCACGGCGGCGCAGGCCTTCCATATTCAATCCATGCGCCCTGGCAGGCGTTCCGCCAACGGTCACGAACGGTGGAACATCCTTGCTGATACCGCTGCCGAATGCAGTCAGTGAATAGGCGCCAATCTGGCAAAACTGGTGGACCAGTGTAAAGCCGCCGAGTATCGCATAATCACCCACGCTGACATGTCCGGCCAGGGAAGCGTTGTTCGCAAAAATGGTTTCATTACCAATACGGCAGTCATGTGCAATATGCACATAGGCCATGATCCAGTTGTCATCACCGAGCCGGGTAACACCATCATCCTGCGCTGTTCCCCTGTTAAGGGTGACAAACTCACGAATAGTATTTCGATCGCCGATCTCAAGCGCGGTCGGCTCAGCGGCATATTTTTTGTCCTGGGGTTCTTCACCAATAGAAGCGAACTGGAATATCCTGTTTTGGCTTCCGATCCTTGTTGTGCCCTTGATAACAACATGCGGGCCAATGTCCGTGCCTGCACCAATTGTTACATTCGCCTCGATCACACTATACGGCCCGACACTGACATCCTCGGCAAGCTCTGCTGCCGGGTCTATCACGGCGGTTGGATGGATCAAGTGTCGATATCCTGTTCAGTACACATGATTTCAGCCTTTGCAACGATCTTGCCGTCAACCTTCGCATCACAATCAAATACCCAGATACCGCGCTTTGAACGCAGCAGGGTTGCACGCAAAACAAGCTGGTCACCCGGCTCAACCGGGCGTTTAAAACGGGCCTTGTCCATACCAACCAGGAAATACAGACTTTCCCGCCTGGCACCGCGTTCAACCGTGCGAAAGGCCAGCAGGCCGGTCGCTTGCGCCATTGCCTCCAGGATCAGCACCCCCGGCATCACCGGACGTTCGGGGAAATGGCCCTGGAAAAACGGCTCGTTATAGGTCACATTCTTGATGCCGACCAGTGACTCTCCCGCATGAAATTCAATGACCCGGTCAATCAACAGGAACGGATAGCGATGCGGTAGATGCTGCATGATCTGGTTAATATCCATTTCTGTTTCCATAGTCATATCCAACTGTTACCGTTTTGATATCACGCTCTCACTGCGAGAGCATAAATTATTCAGTTTGTTTGTTCGCGCTTGCATCGCTAACGCGCATCCCTGCGCTACGCGATGTACCTACATCCCTGTAGGCAAAAGCGCTCCTACAACTATCCATCCACTGCAGGAGCGGAATTCATTCCGCGAACAGCAGAGATAATTACTGCTTATCCTGTCTGTTGCGTTCCAGCGCCTGAACCCGGCGCGCCAACTTGTCCAGTTGCCGCAGGCGTGCATACGTCCTGTTCCAGGACGCATTGTCCTGTGCAGGCACACCTGATGAATACACGCCAGCCTTGGTAATGGATTTCGAAACCAGCGTCATCCCCGTCACCACGACATGGTCCGCGATCTCCAGGTGACCGACTATCCCTACACCACCACCAATCATGCAATATTTGCCGATTCTGGCACTGCCCGATATCCCGGCACAACCTGCAATCGCCGTATGCGCGCCGATGTGAACATTATGCGCAACCTGTATTTGATTATCGAGCCGCACCCCTTCTTCCAGCACCGTATCCTCCAGTGCACCGCGATCAATCGTGGTGTTTGATCCGATCTCAACGTCATCACCGATCACGACACTGCCCAGCTGGGGAACATTGATCCATTTTCCGGATTCATTGGCGAGCCCGAAACCATCACTGCCGATGACAGCACCCGGATAGATATTCACCCGCTGGCCAATGCTGACATCATGACAAATAACCACATTCGCCTGCAGATGGCTGTTTGCCCCGATGACGCTGCCGGCCCCGATGAAGCAGCCGCCATCCAGCTGCACGCCGGCACCGATCACGGCACTACTTTCAATAATACAATGAGGGCCAACCCAGGCACTCGCATCGACGCTACAATCCTCTGCAATGACCGCAGCCGGGTGTATGCCCTGCCTTGGCGGGGCTGGCGGATTGATCAGTGCTGCCGCGCGCGCATAGGACACGTAGGGATTCTTTGACGTTATAACAGCAGTCGGACAATCGGCTGAATTCTCCGGGCTCAGGATCACCGCTGACGCCCGTGTCTTGCCCAAATATTTCTTGTAGCCCGGGTTGGACAGAAAGCTGATATCGCCAGCACCTGCGTTTTGCAGGGTTGCAACCGCGGTTATCTCGCAGTCGGGATCACCCTTTTGCAGATCCCCACCAATCTGCTCTGCCAGCTTACCGAGCGTTAGCGCCATTCATAAACTCCCGTACTGCGCTGGCGGGCCTTACCCGCCTATGAGCCACCCAGTTTCTTGAGAATCTTGGCGGTAATGTCCACTTTATCACTTGAATACATCACGCCCTGCGCCATGATCAGGTCAAACTTGTTTTGCTTGGCATACTCTTTTATGGCCTTGCCTATCTCGTCATTAACCTTTCTGAGTATTTCATTTCTCCTGATATTGATGTCATCACGGAACTCTTCCTGGACACGCTTGCCCTCCCGGCGCTTGGCAAGAATTGCCCGCTCCTTTTTGGAACGTTCACTGTCGCTCATAACGGCGCCATCGCGTGCCAGCGCTTCTTCCATCGTCGTGATTTCACGCTGCAGGCCGATAATCTCTTTCTCCCTGCCTCCGAACTCGGCATCCATTTTCATCTGGGCCGAGTGTATCTGTGGCGCAGATTCACTTAATTTTGCAACATCAACATAACCGATCTTGATCTCGGCAAACACACTACCGGAGTAGACAGAAAGCAAAGACAGAAAAAGCATACAAATAAAAGAAGTTTTAATTTTTTTCACAATAATTCTCCGGAGTTTACCCATACAATCAGAAAAAGGACCCTACATTGAACTGGAAATTCTGTACATCGTCATCATCCTCATCATTGAGCGGAAGAGCAACACTTACTGACAGCGGCCCGAGTGGCGAGACCCACAGACCCGACAGACCAATAGAATAGCGCAAATCACCCGCATCGAATGCATCAAAGTCCTTATAAACATTACCAACATCAACAAAAGCACCGAGGCGCATGCCGCTGGAATCATCCAGGAACGGTACCGGGAAGAACACCTCGGAACTGAATGTCAACAGGAATGACCCGCCAAGCGGATCATCCTCAACCCGGGTCCTCGGACCGAGGGTATTATCCCTGAAACCACGCACCGAGCGCGCGCCACCGGCAAAAAAGTTCTCAAAGAACGGCAACTGGTCAAAATCACCAAAACCATCGCCGTAACCCACGCGCCCCTTCAGGGACAGCGTCAGGTCCCTTGTCAACGGAACAAAGCGCTGTTGCCGGTAGTCAATCTTGTAGTATTCCAGCCCGGAACCCGGGAGTGTAGTTTCCAGGGACAGGCTCTGCGTGGCGCCGATATCGGTAAACAGGGCGCGGTTGCGCGAGTCGTGACTCCAGCTAAAAGCAAATACGCCATCGTCAAATGTGTCGCCATGTTTTCCGATAAATATTGCCACTTCACTGCATGGCAGCAAGTTAGTGCCTGCGATACACTGCTCGATTGTGTCGCCCGGGATATTGCTCTTGATATCCAGCCCCTGGTAACCCATGCTGAAGCGGAAGCGGTCGGTTTCATTGATCGGCACACCGAAATTTATATCCGCGCCACGCGTATCCGTGGTGTAATCAGCCAGGTTGGCCTCATCCGCATCGACCTTGCTATAAAAGGCCCCGAAGCCGCGACTGATCCCGTCAACCGTCCAGTAGGGGTTGGTATATGCAAACGAGTAAACCTGGCTGAATTCGCTGTTGTTGAACGTCAAGCTCATGCGCTTGCCACTACCCAGAACATTGTCCTGGGTGATACTCGCATTAAACAGCAGGCCTGATGATTGTGAAAAACCAAGACCGGCGCTGACACTGCCTGAAGATGTTTCCGAGACAGAGTAGTTCACATCAAGCTGATCAGTCGTTCCGGGAACCGGTTGTGTCTCCACGTTGACATCTTCAAAATAGCCAAGCCGGCTGATGCGCGCACGCGAGCGATCAACCTTCTCGGCCGAGAACCAGCCACCTTCCATCTGGCGTAATTCCCGGCGCACGACCTCGTCACGGGTACCCGTGTTACCGGCAATATTTATCCGGCGCACATAGACCCTGTGTCCCGGGTCAATAAAGAAACCCAGTGAAACCTCGTGCTTTTCATCATCCAGTTCCGGAACGGTGTTCACGTTTGCAAACGCATAACCCTGGTTGCCCAGCAGGGAACTGACCTGCTCTGTCGCCCCGGTAACCCTTTTTCGCGAGAACACGTCACCGGGATTAATATTGATCAGCGGGAATATCTCTTCTGGCGGAACAACCAGGTCACCGGAAAGGGTCACGACCTTGACCTTGTATTGCTCACCCTCAACGATGTTTATCGTTATATAGATATCTTTCTTGTCAGGCGTAATGGAGACCTGCGTGGAATTGATCTGGAACTTGAGATAACCGCGGTCAAGATAATAGGTACGCAGAATCTCGAGGTCGGCCGACAGCGCCTGTTTTGAGTACTGGTCACTCTTGGTGTAGCCTGAAAAAATATTAGGCGTGCTCAGGGAGAATTCATCCAGCAACTCCTTGTCAGGAAATACCTCGTTACCAATAATATTAATTTGCTTGATACGTGCGGCCCGGCCTTCTGAAATATCGATCAGGATGCCGACACGGTTACGCTCCAGCGGCGTGACCGTGGTGTCTATCTTGACTGAATATTTACCACTGCTGAAATACTGCCGGCGCAGTTCCTGCTCTACTTTCTCGAGCAGGGAGCGGTCGAACACCCTTCCTTCTGCCAGGCCGATCTGCTCAAGGCCATCGAGCAGGGCATCATTGTCCAGGTCCTGGTTACCTTCAATCTCGATACTGCTGATTGCTGCACGCTCGGTGACATAAACAACCAGGATATTTCCATTCCGCACCAGGTAGATATCGTTGAAAAAGCCGGTTTTGAACAAGGCCTTGATAGCGGCTTCGCTGTCAGCCTCGTCCATGGACTGGCCAACCTTGACTGGCAGATAATTGAAAACCGTGCCTGCAGAAATTCGTTGCAGACCTTCCACACGAATATCGTCCACAACGAACGGCTGGAACGCCCGGGCAACGCCACAACACAACAGGCTGGTTAAGACGACATGCAAAAGAAAACAGCTTAACTTTTTATGCAAACGCATTTTTTGCAATCAATTCAACAGTCGTGACAAGTCATTATAGAAAGCCAGCGTCATAAGACCCAGCAACAGGGTAATACCAATCTTCTGGCCAACGAGCTGGGCTGCATCTGACATCGGACTACCCTTGATCCACTCGACCAGGTAGAAAAACAAATGCCCGCCATCCAGCACAGGAACCGGCAACAAATTCAACACCCCGAGGCTGACACTGACAATACCCAAAAAGCCAAGAAAGGCTGCCAGGCCAATTGACGCCGACTGGCCTGCATACCTGGCGATACTGATGGGACCACTCAGGTTCTCGACAGATGCCCTGCCCGTTACCATTTTCCACAGGGTACGGTACGTTAAGGTAGTGATTTCAAATGTCTTTTCAAGGGCCGCGGGCACCGCCTCCAGCAGCCCATGGCGTACAACGACGCGCATTGTAGCACGCTGTTCATCGCTCGGAAGACGCACATAGGCACCAATCCGCCCGATTGATTCCCCATCCCCGGAAACCCGCTCGGGCGTCAGCTGCGTTTCTACCTCGACGCCCTCACGCAGCACTATCAGCTGAATCTCCTGTTCCGGCCGTTGACGCACATAATCGACCCACCAGGCCCAGTTCCGCACCCTCTCGCCATCCGCCCTCAAAATCAGGTCACCCGCCTGTAACCCGGCGCGCTGCCCTGCTCCACCCTCGACAAGCCGGTCGATGATTGCAGCGGGTTGCCAGCTATCCAGCCCGAAATTCTTCAGGACGCCGCCTTTTTCAAGCAGCTTGTCAGGGTTGTCGAGATATACCTGCAGCGCACGTTCGCGTCCCCCGGAATCACGCACATTCACATCGAACAACGGCTGTTCGGAAAGCCCGGCATCCAGCAAGGCCATCACGGCAGTCTCCCAGGTCGGGGTTGGCCGGTCCCGCACCGAAAGAATCTCGTCACCACTGACAAAGCCGGCCTCGGCAGCAAACGAGGCTGGCACCACATCGCCTACAATCGGGCGCAGGCCCGGCACCCCGGCTACGAACATCATCCAGTAGGCAAGGATTGCGAACAAAAAGTTGGACAGGGGCCCCGCAACCACGACTGCCACGCGCGTACTGAGTGACTGGCGGTTAAAGGCGCGGTGCTTTTCTGCTTCACTGACATCGCCCTCCCGCTCATCCAGCATCTTGACGTAACCACCCAGGGGGATAGCCGCAACGACCAGCTCCGTCTTGTCCGTACCGAAGGTCTTCATCCACAGGGGTTTGCCAAAGCCGATGGAGAACCGCAACACCTTGACGCCCAGGCGGCGCGCCACCCAGAAGTGACCGAACTCATGCACCGTCACCAGGATGCCGATCGCAACGACAAAGGCGAGCACTGGCAGCAACACCTCATTCATCGTGCCACCGCCTTGCCGCTTGAGTGTATATATTCAGAGGCTGAAACACGCGCACTGGCATCATCATCCAGGATGGTTTCAAGTGAGTCCGCCTCGCGGGAAGTACAGTGGGAAAGCACGTGTTCAATGACCAGTGCAATCGAGGGAAATGAAATCTCACCACCAAGAAAGGACTCAACCGCCACCTCGTTGGCTGCATTCAGGATGGCCGGCGCTGTCCCGCCCGACTGCCAGGCCTGTTTCGCAAGCTCCAGGCAGGGATAACGCTCACTGTCCGGCGCCTCGAAGTGCAGGTTGCCAGCCGCCACCAGGTCGAGGCCTGCAACACCGGATTCAATGCGCTCGGGCCAGCCCAGGGCATGACTGATGGGGACACGCATATCAGGATTACCCAGCTGGGCGAGCATTGAACCGTCATCGTATTCAACCAGCGAGTGCACCAGGCTCTGCGGATGCAACACGACTTCTATCTGTTCAAGCGGCAGGCCGAATAACCAGCCCGCCTCGATCAGTTCCAGCCCCTTGTTCATCATGGTGGCGGAATCTACCGAAATCTTTCTTCCCATGTCCCAGTTGGGGTGATTACAGGCCTGTTCCGGGGTAACACGCGCCAGCTTGTCCAGCGCCAGCGTTCTGAAAGGCCCCCCGGAAGCCGTTAACAGGATCTTCCTGACACCACGCGGTGTTGTACCCGCTATATAGTCATCCGGCAGACACTGGAGAATGGCGTTGTGTTCACTGTCGATAGGCAGCAAAACAGCCCCGTGTTCAGACACCGTTTGCATGAACAAGGCGCCCGACATAACCAGTGCTTCCTTGTTGGCCAACAGCACCCGCTTGCCCTTGCGCGCCGCTTCCAGTGCCGGCAACAGACCTGCCGCACCGACGATGGCTGCCATGACATAATCGGCTTCCGGCAGACCCGCCACTTCAATCAAACCCCCCATGCCGGCAAGCACCTGGACATCCGGCGCAACGGTTTTCAATTGCTGCCGCAGGCGCTCCGCTGCATCCGGGTCGGTCATGACCGCGTAGCGCGGCTGAAACTGTTTGCATTGTTCAGCCAGCACATCGACGCTGGTCCTGGCCGTCAGCGCAGTGACCGTGAAACGCTCTCGATGACGCGCAACGACATCCAGCGTACTGATACCGATAGAACCGGTTGAACCGAGAATGGTTATGCCAGACGGGGTATCTGCTTTACTCACAGCTTTAACCACTGCAGTCCGACCAGGAACATGGGTGCAGCCGCAACCATGCTGTCGATACGATCCAGGATACCGCCATGACCGGGGATGATACTGCCACTGTCCTTGATACCGCTCTGTCTTTTCATCAGGCTTTCGAGCAGGTCTCCGACCACGGAAAACATCATCGCAAGCAGGGATACAAACATAAAGGCCAGCGTCCATTTAAATGAATGGCTGTAGAACCAGCCCGCCACCGCTGCAAAAACAAGGCTGGCCAGCAAGCCGCCATAAACACCTTCACGTGTCTTGCCCGGACTGACCAGCGGTGCAAGTTTGGTGCGGCCCCACTGCCTGCCGGCAAAGTAGGCACCACTGTCTGCCAGCCAGATCATCACCAGCACGATCAAAACAAACACCGGCCCCCTGTCGTCATTGCCATGCAGGACAACAAGCGCCGCCCACGCGGGCACCATGACGAGTACGCCGGCAATCATTTTCAGGCTATTGATAAAGCGTGTTGCCTGCACCCCGATTTGCGGACGCGACACCCAGTAAAGCGACCACAGCCACCAGGCAACCGCCGAGAACAGGATCGGGTACAGCCAGGTTTCCGGTTGCACCCGCCAGAGCAGTCCAATCAATAACAATACAATTGCTACATAAGCAAGCCGTGCAATCATCCCGCGCAACGGGATCAAGCGGCTCCACTCCCAGAGCCCGGCAGCGATTATCAGCCCGAGGATCAGGGCAAAAACATCTGTTGGCAGATAGAGGACACCGGCAACCACCAGCGGCACCATCACAGCAGCTGAAAGCAGGCGTGCCTTAAGCACCTTTTATCTGCTCCACCTGCTCACCGGTGCGGCCGAAGCGACGCTGCCGATTGGCATACCAGAGCAAGGCCTCATCCAGCTGGCGCTCGGCAAAAGCCGGCCACAGGACATCTGTAAAATACAGTTCGGTATAGGCCAGTTGCCAGAGAAGAAAGTTGCTAATGCGCTGCTCGCCCCCGGTGCGAATAAACAAATCCGGCAGGGGCAGATCAGACATCGACATTTCGTCGGCAATGACATCGCCCGTAATGTCTTTCGCGTGCAGCTCACCTGACTCTATCTTGCCGGCAAGATGTTGAAAGGCACGGGTGATATCCCACTGGCCACCGTAATTGGCAGCAATCACCAGGTCGAGCTTCGTATTGTTACGGGTTTGCATCTCCGATTTTTCAATCAGGGTTTGCAAATCTTCGGAAAAGGCATCCCGGTCGCCGATAAAACGCAGCCTGACCCCGTTTCTATCGAGTGAATTGACTTCCTTCTGCAGCGTATGCACAAACAGGCCCATGATCAGGCTGACTTCATCCGTTGGCCTGCGCCAGTTCTCGCTACTGAAAGCAAACAGGGTCAGGGCCCTGACGCCCTTGTCTATACAGGCTTCAACGACACGCCTGACAGATTTGACCCCTTCACGATGGCCAACGGGACGGGGCAACATGCGTGAACGCGCCCAGCGCCCGTTGCCATCCATGATGATGGCTATATGACGCGGCAGACTGTTTACGTTAGTTTCTGAAGCCATT
>Ga0070727_10004967_pt1 | contig 11064 bp, 10 predicted proteins | sample tdAd472_FD_66722 | JGI IMG/M metagenome (GOLD analysis project Ga0070727, IMG submission 66722) | Marine sediment microbial communities from the Atlantic coast under amendment with organic carbon and nitrate - tdAd47.2 | ecosystem: Environmental > Aquatic > Marine > Coastal > Sediment | place... | reverse complement strand
TCTTCAAAAACAGCTTCAATCACCAGATCTACATCAGCTAGATCATCGTAGTTTATTGTACCTTCTATTAGTTCAAGACAAGCCTGCATTTTGTCCGGATCAAGCTTTCTTTTTTGTACACTGATGTTGTAGTTCTTCCGAATAATTCCCATGCCTCTTTGTAGGGTTTCTTGGTTGATTTCAAGTAACTTGACAGGAATTCCTGCGTTTGCAAAACACATGGCAATGCCGCCACCCATTGTGCCACTACCAATAATCGCGACACTGCTTATGGGCCTGGTTGGAGTCTCTTTAGGCACGTCTGCGATTTTTGCCGCTTCTCGTTCAGCAAAAAACATATGTCGCATGGCCGCTGACTCGGGCGAGTTTACCAATTCCAGAAATAATTCCCGCTCTCTCTCAAGCCCTTTATCCATAGGCAATGTAACAGCTGATTCAACAGCAGTTACAATACGATCCGGGGCTATTTGACCACGCGCTTTGCGAGCAAGCTGCTTACGATAATTATTAAAAAAACCTGGATCGATAGATGAGGGATCGATGTTGATATCCCGAATTCGCTTCAATGGTGCGCCGGAATCAATCAGGTCTTTTACGTAGCTGATGGCGTTATCCCTGAAGTTTTCAGTACTGATAATTTCATCAACCAATCCAAGTTCGCTCGCTTGCGACGCCGAGATGGGATTTCCACTGGATATGATATCAAGTGCAGCCTTTACTCCGGACACCCTTGCCACCCTTTGAGTTCCACCAGCACCGGGAAGCAAGCCAAGTTTTACTTCGGGAAGCCCTAGCTTCGCTGTCACGACAGCACAACGATAGTGACAAGCCAATGCCGTCTCAAAGCCACCACCCAGGGCAGTGCCGTGAATAGCTGCGGCAATCAGCTTTTTCGAGTTTTCCAATACTGCCAGCACTTCCGGAAGAATAGGTTTCAATGGCGGTTTGCCGAATTCAGTGATATCAGCTCCCGCGATAAATGTTTTTCCTTCACACAATATCAGAATTGCTTCGCTCTGATCATTTTGCGCTGCAGTAACTGCATTCAGGATTCCCTTTCTTACTGACTGGGAAAGAGCATTGACAGGTGGGTTATTGACACTAATAACACCTACATTATCGATAACATGATAGTTAACTACTTGAGACATTTTTTTGCCTTAATCCAGTTAGTTGAATCTTCGTCCAATAAAGAATTTGATTTCGTATACTTTTCATAAGCGCTCGATAATAACGGCAATACCCTGCCCTAAGCCTATACACAGGCTAACCATCGCGTATCTGCCTCCAGTTTTTTCGAGCTGGCGCATAGCTGTCAGTATCAGTCTCGCACCTGATGCCCCTAAGGGGTGACCAATTGCGATAGCTCCGCCATTTGGATTAATTCGTGAATCAGATTGATCTAACCCCAACAAATTAAGACAACCCAATACCTGGGTTGCAAAGGCTTCGTTAATTTCAATAACATCCATGTCCTTTAACGATAGATCCGTTCGTTGCAGTGCCTTACGACCAGCAAAAACCGGACCCAGACCCATAACTCTTGGTTCGACCCCTGCAACTGCGCCGGCAAGCACTCTGGCTCGAGGTTGCACTCCAAACTTTTCTCCAAGTTTTGAATTGCCAAGAATAAGTGCCGCAGCACCGTCATTAATTCCTGAAGCGTTGCCAGCTGTCACCACACCATGTTCGAAGAGTGTTCTCAAGCCAGCAAGCGCCTCGATACTCGTTTCTGGTCTGGGATGTTCGTCTTCATCTACCGTCAAGTCCGGCTTTCGCCGCCCCTGAGGCACATCCAGAGGTACAATTTCATCGATATAGAAACCGGACTTCCGGGCGGACTCATACTTTTGCTGGGATGCAAGCGCAAATTGATCACTCTCTTCTCGCGTGATGCCCAAATCCTTCGCGATATTGTCAGCAGTCTGAGGCATGGAATCGTCCCCGAATGATGCTGAAATTCGAGGATTGGTAAATCGTGCGCCTAAGGTACTATCAACCAACTTTTGGCCTCTGTCGTATGCCACCTGGGCCTTGGAAAGTATCAATGGTGAACGGCTCATTGACTCGACACCTCCCGCTATGAATAACTGTCCTTCGCAACAGTTAATAGCCCGAGCACAGTCAAGGACCGCTGCCAGGCCGGACCCACACAGGCGATTTACCGTCAGGCCCGCAACCGTGGTGGGCAACCCTGACATAAGTGCCGCAAATCTTCCGACATTACGACAATCTTCTCCTGCCTGATTCGTATTTCCTACTACAACATCCTCGTATACATCCTGGGCAAAATTACTTCTTGTGACAACCTCACGTATCACATGGGCCAAAAGATCATCGGGTCTGACTGCAGCCAACATGCCACCATGGCGGCCAAACGCTGTACGGACCCCGTCATATATACATGCATCGCTAACTTTAGACATTGGGTATTCTCGGATTCACGGTCTATGTTATCTGGAACAGCAGACGGGCCGTTTGAAAAATAGGGATCGGCAATCACCTAACGGTACAAAGCGCTATTTCCAGCTTTTATGGCGGTAAAGGCGCGCCATTTTAGCATAGCAACCATGACGCTGTAACAAGGTTACAGATCGGCATCACTATGGCATGCGCTAGAATGTAGCCTATACCATCACTAGCCCTGTCAAGTTGAGACAGTAAGCTTGAGCCGATTTAAAATGCTGCGGATATGATTGTAGCAGCGATATAGCAAGTGCCTACTCGGAGGTGTGATTTGGGCAGAATGTTAGAGTCAAATTTCTCAATACACTTACCAGCCGCACCCAGCATTTGATTACAATCTTAGAGAGTATCAGGGAGGCAAAAGGTAGCGTAAAACAAATATCTCAGTGCAACCGATAAAAGCCCTGTGTGGGAATTTCGGGTTTATATTGCGCATGACAGCCGTCACAACTGGCACGCAATTGATCACCGGCTGTCAGTAGCGCAGGCAAATCCTGTTGCCTGGATGCCAGCAAAGCCTGTTCAGCTGCCCCTTTCATCTGCAGGGTGTAATCACGCCAGCCAGTCTGAACGACCCACATGGCATCATTTGCACCCGCGCCACCCATGGTCAATGCGGAAGTGCTTGCCTGAAGTTGAATTGCATAGTGCTCCAGTTCCTGCCAGCTACCAATCGTCAGCCCTTGAGTCTCCATGGTAAGCTCAAGGATAAAATGCGCTGCGTGATCAATCTGGCCTACCATTATTTCATTTATACTTATGTCCGGTACCAAAGGCACATTAGGCTGAATTCCTGAGGGCGAATCGGGGGCACCACATCTGAGTAAGCCCAACAAAACTAGCGTAATACCAACATGCCTGCTTAGGTTTTTGCGATGAACTCGCTCAATAAACTTCACTCATTTCCCCTGATTTTTGTGTACCAATAGTACCAACTGAACTGGATCGACTGTCAATAATGTATTCCAAGTAATTGGCACAATCCACCTCTTTCAACAACTGAAACTACTACCTGATATTAACTATTTACTATGTTGATATAGGTCAAATACATTCGTAAGTGTTGAATAACCTTAGCACGGTAAGCTTGATAATTCACATGTGAGACCACACATATACTAGCACAAGAAATTGCCACACTTACTCTAAAGGCAGCTTGTTTATCATTGGCACTAGCAAAATGCGAGGAACGTGAGATGAACTTGATCCCAAGAAACCAGATTAGTGATTTTGATTCAATTTTTGATGACTTTTTTACCGGCTTTCCCATGCTCGTTGGCAAGCCTGACATAGCGAAAAGCCTTAACGCAATGCGCGTGGATATCCATGAAGACGAATCACAATACGAGATCGTCGCGGATCTTCCCGGAATAAAAAAGGACGATGTTAATATAACGCTCGAAGATGATATCCTTACCATTTCCGCTACCAAAGAATCTGAGACAGAGGAAAAGAAGAAAGGTAAGGTTATCCGTCGCGAGAGAAGCAGTGGCTCCTACTCCAGAAGCTTTAGCGTTAACCATGGCGTGAGTCAGGATGACATTCAGGCTTCTTTCAAGGACGGAGTATTAACGATTTCAGTGCCCAAGCTGGCGCCTGAAGAAGAAGCATCCAAGACACGAAGAATAGAAATAGGTTCATAAGAAACATACGCTTTTGACCGGAGGGTTGTTATTATTGCTTCCTTGGAAATGGAGCAATTGTTACGCTCTCCGGTTATAGCACGGAATAATCAGTGAATAAGGAAGGAGCCAATGGCTAGCCTTGATAGCATTCTGGTAGTAGTGGATCCAACTGTTGAGAGAGATTTTGTCGTCGACAGAGCCAAAGTTTTATTGGCAGCCAGTCACGCCTCAGTAAGGTTTTTTATCAACAGCTCCAACACGTTGACACAACACACTTATGCCTACGAAGGGATGGATGGCCACTTTTTTGAGAAACAAAGGCTACTATTCATTGAACACTACAATAAGATTCTTGAGTCGTTGCTGGACGAATTCACCGCTATGGGGATTAATGCGACCAGCTCATTCAGCGAAGAACATAATCTGGCCGAGGCAATTATTGCGCAAGCAAAGGAATATGAGCCAGATCTGGTTCTAAAAAGTACCCATCACCATACTGCTCTGAGAAAGTCTATTATATCCAACACTGACTGGCGACTTATCAGGAAATGCCCCGCCAAACTAATGTTGGTCAAAGATCGTGAATGGTTAGAGGATGGAAGCATAGTAACTTCCGTAGACCCTCTTCACGCAAAGGCTGCACAAAACAAATTAGATCACCTTCTTATTCAAACTACCGAAAGCCTCGCGACTCAACTCCATCAGCAGGCCCGAGTTTTTCATTGCTACTTCCCTTTTGTCAGCACCATGTTCCCCACGGTAAGCGAAACATCAAGCCAGGTTGAGGAGCTCAGGCAACGCCATCAATCGAAACTGGACGAACTGCTGGCCAGTCACAACATAGAAAAAGAGCATGTAAAGATGGCCAGCGGGGATCTGGTTCCAGCGCTTGTTAACTACCTTGAGAAATCCAACGCTAATTTGTTAGTAATAGGGGCGTTGTCCAGAAACGTCATTGAACGCGCAATCGTAGGTAACACAGCAGAGAAAATTCTCGATGATTGCCCCTGTGATGTTCTGGTGGTCAAACCTGGCCCTAGTTGACAGCTCAGCCTCCCCATAAACTCTTATGAATAGAAACGTACTGGTAATAGCAGACCAATTCCCTGAGCATCATGGTGCGATGCAAAGTGCTAGCAAGTATGTCGATGCCGAATTTTCTAATATCACTATAACGGCTTTTATAGACATGGCTGGCCTGGCAGGGTCATCTTTGAGCCTAAATGAAAAGAAGTCCCAATTACAAAGCTTAGTCAATGATTGCTTTAAGCATGGCGAGAATATCAATTGTGAGGTGGTGGCAACTGCTAATATTTCTGAGTACTGCAGGACGTATTGCGACGACAATAATATCGAGCTAGTTGTAAAAACCGGACATAGAAGCGAATCAATATTTTATACACCCCTAGATTGGCAATTACTTCGACACCTGCCCTGCCCTTTGCTGATTGCCAACCCAATCGAAGTTAGCCACCGCAAGGTCCTCCTCGCAACGGTAGATGCGTTCAACAAGGGAAAGGAACATGTTGAACTTGATAAAAAAGTGCTGATCTGGGCTGCACAGATGGCTAAGCTTAGACGCTTTGAGTTACATGTTACATCCTGCATTGAAGCCAGTGATGCTTTCAACGATTCAGATGAGAAAATATTAGAAAACCTAGTATCGCTGCACGAGAAAGAAGTTCAACAATATGTAGATAATCTTATGACAGACATCAATCTAGATTACGCTGGGCTTACAATCGTCGCCGGCAAACCTGAAAATTTGATCCCCCGGGTAGCTGTTGAGCAAGATGTTGCCCTGGTAGCAATTGGCAGCGTTGCACGCTCTGGATTGCAAGGGTTTCTACTTGGCAACACCGGTGAAAAGGTTATGCACAATTTAAAAACCGACCTGGCCATCATTCCGGCAACTGCCAATTTGTAGTGGGAATGAGTAACGATTCATCGCAAACTCGAGCCACTAATACAGCTGGGATGGACTTCGAGTAAACGGGTGATAGGAAATCTGAAACTATTAGTACATCTACCAAGGCCTCCGCATGGTAAATCACGATTCATCAAACGACCGAATAAAAGGCGTGTTGTACGATGTAATTTTTGGCTACGAATCAAAAGCCGGAAAATATTTCGACATTACTCTAATCTGCATGATTGTAGCAAGTGTCACTGCAGTAATGATAGATTCGATCTCAGAGTACCATTTGCAGTATGGCGACTTTCTTTCCGCTTTGGAGTGGTCTTTCACCATCTTATTTACTATTGAGTACTTACTGAGGATATATGCTTCACCCCATTCACGGGGATATATTTTCAGCTTCTACGGAATTATCGACTTACTTTCAGTATTGCCCACGTATATAGCATTTCTTTTTCCAGGTTCTGTATATTTATTGGTAATACGGATTTTGAGGGTGCTCAGGATTTTTCGAATACTGAAATTATTCCGCTATATAGGCGAAGCAGCAATCCTATTCAGTGCATTGAAGCAAGCACGAAGAAAAATATTTGTATTCCTGTTCTGCGTTCTTACCCTGATAGTTATATTTGGCACTTTAATGTTTATTGTAGAAGGGCCGGAAAACGGTTTTGATAATATCCCTGTAAGTATGTATTGGGCCATCGTTACAGTCACCACAGTTGGATATGGAGATATCTCTCCACATACTCCCATTGGACAACTAATTGCCGCGCTGGCTATGATTTCGGGTTATGCCATTATAGCGGTTCCGACAGGCATAGTAGGAGCTGAACTGATGAACGAATTCAAGCGGCAGGAAAGTAGCACGGATGAATTGAAACCAGTATGTAACAACTGCAACTATTTAGGTCACGATAGCGATGCCAGGTACTGTAAAAAATGCGGATCCGCATTGGAATAGCAGGATGAAGGCCATGGACATTAGAGTTTGAATGCCCAAACCAATGGTAAGTAAGTATCCAGAGCTACAGATCAAGTAATGGACTGCGGCTTTACAATCAGCACGTCAGACTCAAGGTAGTCCAACACTTTCTCAGCAGTATTTCCTATTAGGACATCAGAAAGGCGTGAGCGAGATAATGCTCCCATTACAATAATATCCGCACTTAGCTTGGTTTCGAATTGCTGCAGCGCAAAAACTGGAGACTCATCTACAAGATGACAATGGTCTGGCTCGATTCGGAAATCTGCCAACAGCTCTTCAAATGCATCCGTGTGAGTTTTCAAAATATGGTCCGGTAATGCGAAAGGACGCCCGGCCTCTCCATAAGCATGGAGTACATGCAACTCACCGGCAAGGCGGCTATTTAAAGACAAAGCTAGGGTAATAATCTTGTGGTCCAGATTCAGTGGCTTACCGTGCATATGTACCGGATCAACCCCAGCAAGTATTACAGGAGCTTCATTCCAAGTCCTGTCTTTAACAAGTAGTAGTGGTTTCGGGCAATAGCGAACCAGCTGCCAGCTGTCGTTAGAAAGAAATGCTCTGGCCAGCTTTGAATAAGTCCGCGTATGCTGAATAACTATATCAGCTGAGAATTCTATAGCCTCCCTGACGATCTGTTCGTACCTCGGATTACCCCAGACCAAGCTGGTGGCAACTTGGTATCCAGCCTTTTTCAACCTGTCTGCCGCGGCAGTCAGCCTTTCCTCCAGACGATTGCAATGTTCTTCCCTTAATACTCGCAATTCGTCCCCAAAGCTGTAATAACTGTCATGTAGGAATTTTTCATAACCACATGCCAACAACAGCACCTTCGTCTCATTCTTGTTTTCTATCAGACTTATTGCCTTTTGCACCTCAACAGGAAAATTGTCCTCACCCTCGGGAAGGTTTTCGTATATGTCCAGTACGACAAGAATTTTATCTAACGTCCGCATATATAACTCCCCGATGGATTGGTGCTGCTGCGTTCTGTGAAAGCATATGGTAACGCCTACGCATAGGCTTATATAAGCATATTAAAACTGAATTATTCAACACGGCTCGCACAGTCAATACACTGGCTGGTATACGGAATCGCCAGCAGGCGTTGTTCAGTAATCTCCTTGCCACAATCTACACAAGTGGCATATTCTCCCGATTCAAGACGCTTCAATGCCGTGTTGATTTGCGCCAGCTCTTCCTGACCTTCCAACTCCAATGCGTGCACAAGTTGGTCGTTTTCAGTTTCTTTGACCTGCTCATTAAAATTAGGGCTGACAGGCTCATCCTTATTATAGATATGCTTATGAGTTCGCTCTAATCTGGATTCAATTTGCGCTTTTGAAGCTAAAAGCCCCGATTTGATTTGTTTCAGATCCATTTGGTTCACTCCAATATGCTATAACCTGTTATTTTCAATAGTACACAAACACCTAATATTATAATTGATCAAACTCAACGTCGGGATACTTAAGCAAGAAAACAAAACTCCATGTCAATGACTGATTTTAACGTATTAACACTAAACATTCACAAAGGATTTTCCATGGGTCTCAGGCGCTATACGTTGGACCGCATCAGAAATTGCCTGCGCGATAGCAGTGCTAATATTGTATTTCTTCAGGAAGTGGTAGGAGAAAACCATCGCCATGCCAGAAATATCCCACATTGGCCACAGGGCAATCAGTTGGAGTTCCTGGCAGACTCAGTATGGACCCATCACGCCTACGGTAAAAATGCCATCTACCAGAATGGGCACCACGGCAACGCAATTTTAAGTGAGATGCCATTCAAGCATTGGCAAAATCATGACATTTCACTAATGACTTTCTCCCAGAGAGGAATTCTTCATGGGGAAACAACAAAAAAGTTACACCTGATATGCGTCCATTTTGGGCTATTTGAAGGTGAACGCAGGAATCAGACAAGAAAGTTGCTGGACTATGTGCATAATAACGTACCTCCTGAGGCACCATTGATAATTGCGGGGGACTTTAACGACTGGCGTAAAAGCAGTCACAAGCTTATTACCAAAGAATTAAAAGTTTTCGATGCCTATCATCGAATCAATCACCGGGTTGCTAATACTTTTCCAGCTATCCGACCAATGTTGCCAATGGATAGAATCTATTTGAGAGGTTTCCAGGTTAAGTCCTGCAAGATTATGAGCAACCGTGAATGGCGGTCGATCTCAGACCATTGTGCATTACTGGCGAAAGTTCAATTGACCTATTGATACTAAAACTCCAATACGAATTGAGACATTCTTGAATTACGCTCTTTTACTTACATTACTGATTATCGCCACAAGCATAGCCGCCGCACTACATGCATTGTTGAACAATCGTGACTCCAAGGCCGCATTTGCGTGGGTCAGCTTTTGCCTGATTCTACCGCTGGCAGGGCCAGTCATTTATCTTGTTTTCGGTATAAACCGATTGCAGCAAAGCGCGCTTAAGGCCTACTTTGCAACTTTGGAAGCAGAGAAATCCCCCAGCATAAAAGAGCCCGATGGGGCTGATTTACGCCCGCTCTCACTGGTAGGAGAAAAGGTAACCGGGAAAGGACTGCGGGCCTGCACGTCCGTTGCCATGCTCGAGAATGGCGAAGCACTGTATCCAGATATGCTGCAAAAAATCCGGAATGCCAAGACTAAGGTATTTCTCTCCAGCTATATTTTTGATAATGATTCGATTGGCGATGAATTTGTACAGGAGCTGTGTAAGGCTAAAGACAGAAATGTTGACGTTCGCGTAATTATTGATGGCCTTGGGGAATATATGTCGTTTCCCAGAATGGGCCGGAAATTACGCAATTGCGGACTCAATTTTGCACGGTTCAATCCGATCTCCTTGCTGCCACCTTCGATCCACATCAACATGCGGAATCACCGCAAGATTCTAATTGTTGATAGCGCAGTGGCTTACACCGGTGGCCAGAATATTGGCGAACGGCACATGGCTGCCAAAACAGGAAACAAACACCGGGTTTCAGATTTGCATTTTAGATTTACCGGTAAAATCGTTGACGAACTAGAACGTGCATTCCTGCGAGACTGGTATTCCTGTCGAAACAGACGTGAAATAATCAGTTTCAATCCCGCCAACCCAAATCTGCAATCTGCGGATACCTGGGGAAGATTGGTTCTCGACGGGCCCAATGAACATCTTGACCGGTTGAATGATTTATTAGTAGGCATTATTTCTGCAGCGAAAAATCGTGTGTGGATAATGACTCCTTACTTTTTACCCGGACAGGATATAGTTGCTGCTATTCTAGGAGCCAGGCTCAGAGGAATTGATGTAAAAATATTGCTGCCGGCACGCAACAATATATTCCTTGTGCACTGGGCCCACCAGAAGATATTGCCCTATTTCCTTGAAAAGGATATCGCTGTCTATTTTCAACCGCCACCGTTTATTCATACCAAGGCATTAATCATCGACGAAAATTATTCACTCATAGGGTCTGCTAATATGGATGCTCGAAGCCTGCGACTTAACTTCGAGCTCGGTTTAGAAGTTTTTGATAAACCATTAAACCAACAGTTGGAAGCCTATTTTCAGGAAAAAATTACTGTAGCGCAGCAGCTGAACATTGATGAATTAAAAATTGTCCGATTGCCTCAACGAATACGCAATGCATTAGCCTGGTTGTTTTCGCCTTACCTTTAAGGCTCCTGATCAGCACCAGATTAGACTGAATTGTTGACATAAGACAACTAAGTGTTTGAATATGGGCGTTCGCGCAAAAACCTTTGACACCAATTAGCGTAAAATTAGTAAGTACGTTAAACCATCAACCAGACTACAATCGGATTAAACTATGAGCATCTACAATAAAATATTGGTCGCAATAGATTTATCTGGCGATTCAAAGAATATAACCGATAGGGCGCTTCAGATAGCATCAGGGGACGCTTCGAAAATCTCTCTGGTACATGTTGTAGAACCTATAGCAGCAGCCTACAGCATGGATGCATACGCAATTAATATAAATGAATTACAACAGGAAGCAATGACGGTAGCTGCACAAAACCTGGGAAAGGTAGCAAAAGAACTGGGTAT
>Ga0070727_10004966_pt1 | contig 11064 bp, 7 predicted proteins | sample tdAd472_FD_66722 | JGI IMG/M metagenome (GOLD analysis project Ga0070727, IMG submission 66722) | Marine sediment microbial communities from the Atlantic coast under amendment with organic carbon and nitrate - tdAd47.2 | ecosystem: Environmental > Aquatic > Marine > Coastal > Sediment | place... | reverse complement strand
AAGGCCGATTGATTCGAGCTACAGCCCCACAACCACGTCCGTTCTATTTCTAGCCCATCATAGTGTTCTTTTTCTTGTCCGAGTACGATCCAATCATCTTCAATAGCCAGTGCTTCAGTATCCGTTTTCAGCTCTTTAGGAGACTGTGACCAGCCTAGCAAGTTTTTCAGACTCAGTTGCCAAACTGGGGATAGCTGAGGATAGTTCTTCCAAGCCTGCACCAAAGCGAATAACTTACCCAAAATACTCATGGCCTCTTTTTGCCATTTGTCCGGTTCTCCAAAGGAGAGTTGACCCAGGCTGCGAATCCAGCCAGCCAAGCCAGTAGCCTGTGCATCAACCAGCCGAGCCGCCATGGTCTCAAAGTCCTTTGTTGGGCGGTTGGGCAGATCCAAAAGCCCCACACGAATCAAGTCTTCCAGCCAGCGTTCTAATTCTTCTACGCCTGCATTTACCTTGACCATCCGACTTTCCTGCCTTTTTGCTTTGCCCTTGGCTTGTCGTTCCTGCTCTTCTGGCGTATAATCCTTCTCTTCTTTTTTAGGTTTTGCTGCTTTCTCTCGTCTTTTGTCCAACCAATCTTGTACCCACTCCGGTTCAAGTTCGACTGCTATTTGATCTCCCAGCTGGGCACGAACCAAAAGCAAGGCGATCGCATGCTTACAAGGGAACTGTCGTGATGGACAGCTACATTTAAAAGCCAAATCTTCTAGGTCAACTTCCGTCAGATAAGGCTTCGAACCACTTCCTTTTATTTCTCCCCATAAGGCTCGGCCAGAACGTGCCAGCTTACTCCACTTACTCGCGGAAGATAACTTTTGTCCTGCCTTAAAAGCAGTGGGCTTAGGAGCGAGTTTTTCAATTTGGTTTTCAGAGAGAATCACAATAGCTAAAATTTATTTCAGGCGAAATAATAATTTCCTTACTGGGTGTAAGATAAGACGGGCTGAGTAAAAAACAAAGCTTTTTATCATTTTTTTGATAACAGTATCACTTATTTAGTTACAACCATCTACAATAGAGTGCGCTTGCTTTTTTACTTTATTTGTTTTACATTTAGGTAGAAAATAGATTTTATGAAAGGTACACACTTAGGTGAATTCGAAGAACTCGTTCTCTTAATCGTAGGCATATTGGGGGATCAAGCTTATGCAGTATCTATTGCAGAAGAGATAGAAAAGCAAACGGGGCGCAGTGTGTCGCTAAGTCCTGTCCATAGCGCGCTGTATCGACTGGAAGAAAAAGGTTTTGCCAAATCCGAGTTGAAAGGAGCGACTAATAGCAGAGGAGGCCGAAGAAAAAGAATGTACGAATTGACAGCGGCAGGTAAAGCGGCCTTAAATCAAGTGAGGGTCATGCGAAATAACCTATGGGATATGATTCCTGGTGTTTAGCGGAAGCGATCGCCTGGTATCTTCTCCTGTCTGGGAAAATAACCTAAGTTTAAAAGGGTATAGCCATTGAAATTAGTCGCTTTAGACGGCCCAGCCCAAGTCTTCACCCCAAATTACAGTAATACCATTAATACCCGACTGTATGAAAAATCACCAATCCGAAACCCCGCCCTATTGGGCACAGCGATGGCTGCATTGGTATTGTCCGGATAACTTGCTGGAAGAGATTGAAGGTGACCTTTTAGAAACCTTCGAACATAATACCAAAGTAAAAGGGTTACGATTCGCCCGGCTTCGCTATGCCATCGATTGTATTCGTTTTTTCAATCCTACTACCTTCAAGAAGGCAAAAGCGCTCGGACGTCCCCCCTCCTATTCCTTACAAAATCACCTAGCCATGTTCAACAATTACTTTAAAATAGCCTGGCGTAACCTCTGGCGATCCAAAAGCCAGAGTGCTATCAATTTAATGGGACTGAGTGTAGGCTTAACAGGGAGCTTATTGATTGGATTATTTGTTTTGGATGAATGGAAGTTTGATCGTTTTCATCCAAATGTAGATCAAACTTTTCGGGTTATATCTCAGCGAATCGATGAGGGCCAAACGATTGGATCAGCAAGTACGGCGCCGCCTATCAATGCTAGCCTACAGGAAGAGTTTCCTGAGGTAGAACAAACGCTGCGCTTATTTCAGGTGCGACAGAAAATGTTATTTAAACGAGCGGACAAGCACTTTCTAGAACAAGGAGGTTTTTTTGCTGAGGAATCGATTTTTGAGCTGTTTCATCTTCCCTTACAAAAAGGAGATGCGGCCACCGCTTTGCAGGAACCCAATTCTGTGGTTCTCTCCCCTGCCCTCGCCCAAAAATACTTCGGAACAGCCAATCCATTGGGACAAACCATCGGCATCAATAATCAAGAAGTTACCGTAACCGGTGTATTGGAGCCCTTATCTCCCCACTTTCACCTGGACTTTGATTTCCTTTTTTCATTTGAGGATCTGCTAAGTCAAGTTTCCAAGGAGAAAATCAGTAGCTGGGTATGGCAAGACTTTTACAATTATGTGAAGCTTTCTCCCGCAGCCCAAGCTTCCCAATTGGCAGACAAATTACCAGCCTTTGTGGAAAACTATGCGCATCCTCAGACAAAGGCACTGGGCTTTGCCTACTACCTCGACTTACAACCTTTAGCCGATATTCACTTACATTCGGCAGGGTTGCGCAATGATATCATTGTGGTCGGTAATTATCGTTATGTGATAGGGCTGGCACTGGTAGGCTTATTTCTGGTACTCATTGCCTGCATCAATTTTATTAACCTTACTACTGCCAAGGCTATTAGACGTGCTAAAGAGGTAGGGATCAGGAAAGCCGCAGGAGCTAGACGAAACCAACTGGCCATGCAGTTTATCAGCGAAGCCGTGCTCATCGTCAGTCTATCGATGTTGATCGCCTGTCATCTTACGCGTTTGCTGTTGCCTTTACTGAATAATTTTAGTGGAAAGCTCCTTTTCTTTCCCCTATATACTAATCCGCTACTAATACTCGCCCTCTTAAGTTTAACGGTACTGACAGGCATAGTAGCAGGTAGTTATCCTGCCTTCATTCTATCCGGTTTTCGACCGGCAGAGGCGCTAAAAAGCGCTAAATTACGGTTGGACGGCCATGTTACCTGGCTACGAAAAGGATTAATTACAACCCAATTCGCCTTATCAATTCTCCTCATTATTAGTGTATTAATCATTTTCCGACAACTCAATTTCCTGCAACAACAAGACCTCGGTTTTCACAAAGAACAGCTGGTTCACTTTCCCTTGAAATCCAAGATGTTTAACAACCTAGAGTTGGTCAAAGAAAAATTCTCCTCCGTAGCCGGTGTAACTGCTGCAAGTGTAGGCTTTGGCATTCCGGGAGACATCATCGCTGGAGACAATATCATTATACCGGGTGTCGATCGCAAAACCCTTCCTGCTAAGTTATTCACCATTGACCATGATTATCTCCAAACCATGGGCATGGAATTGGTGGCTGGACGAGATTTTTCTACCTCTATTGCTACCGACGCTTCAACAGCTTTTATTGTGAATGAAACAGCCGTTCATACCTTAGGTTTGGCTGATTCTCCAGCTGAGGCTATCGATAAGCCATTAGAATGGGAGATGTGGAATGAAGCGGACAGTATCAAAAGAGGAAGGGTCATTGGCGTAGTAAAAGACTTCCATTACAACAGTATGCATGAAGAGGTACAAACTACCGTTCTTCACATCTACCCGGGAGCCTATTGGAAGGTCATGCTCCGCCTAGATAAAGAGGAGATCAACGAAACCTTAGCCACTATCGAAAAAACCTGGGACAATTTTGAAACGGGCTACCCCATCGACTATCAATTTGTAGATGAGAGTTTTGGTGCCATGTATAAGGAGGAACAAAAACTGAGTAGCCTACTTTGGATTTTCACCCTCTTAGCCATCTTCATCGCCTGCATTGGTGCTTTTGGTTTGGCCACCTATGCCATTGCCCAGCGGGAGAAAGAAATTGGCATTCGCAAGGTACTAGGAGCCAGTGTAGTGGGTATCGTCGGCCTATTATCCAAGGATTTTTTGCAGTTGGTTCTTCTCGCTTTATTGGTCGCTTCCCCAATAGCCTGGTACCTGATGAATGGCTGGCTAGCCGACTTTGCCTATCGAGTGGACATTCACTGGTGGATATTTGCTTTGGCTGGAACTATCGCATTTCTCATTGCCTTTTTGACCGTGAGTGTTCAGAGTATTCGCGCGGCATTGGCCAACCCAATAAAAGCCCTCCGATCTGAATAATGATGTAATTCCGGCGGTGCTGGTAAAAAATCCGTGCACTTCAGTTTAGTTTTATTTGATTTTAAGCATTTTTTTGTACTTTTTGCAGGACATTTTACTTTCATGCAAGAAAGTTATAAACGAATCTCCGCAAGTGCTAAATCTGAATAAATCTGTAGCTGTACTGCCTTTTGTCAACATGAGTACCGACCCGGAAAATGAGTACTTTAGTGACGGTATGACGGAAGAAATCATCAATGCGCTCACTACTATCAATGGGTTGAAAGTAATCGCTCGTACGTCCTGCTTTGCGTTTAAAGGAAAGAATATCGATGTAAGAACCGTTGGAAAACAATTGGGCGTAGCGACTTTATTAGAAGGTAGCGTCCGCAAGTTTAAAAATAAGCTACGCATTACGGCTCAGTTAATCCGTACAGATGATGGAACCCATATTTGGTCTAAAAATTTCGATCGAACACTAGATGACATCTTCGCCTTACAGGATGAAATCAGTTTATTAATTGCCGACCAAATACGAGAGAACTTTGGACATTTCGAGATTGAAGATCACCTGATTGAAGCACCGACGGATAACATCAATGCTTACCAATTTTTCCTAAAAGGCAGATTTTTTCAGCGGAAGTGGGAACTCCCTGCCATTGAAAAAGCCATAGATTTTTACCAAACGAGTCTCGAATTAGACCCTCAGTACGATCAAGCCTACTTCGGGGCGGGCTTGTGTTATAGCCTACTCGGGGCATGGGGGCATATAGATAAAACCCTCGCCTTTGCTAAAGCTGAACAATACCTCTCACAGGGGAAGCAAGTCGGTAAACTGACGGTAAGCGGATACTTTGGCTTAGCGGTACATCACTTCTGGGGCTTTTGGGATTATAAAAAAGGGCACCAGGCCTTAACCCAAGCCCTCACCATCAATAATCAGGATGCTGAAACCATCGATTTTCTGGCCGAAATAAACCGATCTGTTGGCGACTTCAGCACCGCATTAAGCTATGTCAACAAAGGGCTTTCTGTCAACCCCCTGTCCACCAATGCCCATTATACCAAGGCTACCTTATATTACCTGCAAGGCTTGTTTGAGCGAGCACTTTTGGTCATCGCGGACGGCCTTACCATCGACCCTCATTTTTCCTTATTGTTACAATTAAAACTCGGCTGTTTGATACAACTCGGCAAGAAAGAGGAACTAATAAAGGTGGTCGAAGAAAACGGGTTGCTAGAGGTTCCTCAGCTTTATCTACAGCTTTATCACTTATACCATCAAGAAAACCAACCGGATGAGGATACGATCAAAGACACGATCCAGCACATAAATGCCCTACCCTCTCCCATGCTTTATCCCTGGGACATCTACTTGATTCTTTATTCCAAGCAAAAAGAAAAGGCGCTTTCTCTACTACAGGCCAAGGTGAACGCCAAGATGGGGCAAGTAGTTAATTTTAAAAATGATCCGCTACTTCAACCGATTCAACAAGATCCTCGCTATCTCCAATTGGTTCAATCCAATTTCCCTGCAAATTCGCTCGATCCGATGCCATTATCCATTTCCAAAAATCAGGGGAAAGACATTTTAACGCCACAAGAAGTAGAAAAGTATACGGCTGCCTTGACGCAACAAATGGAAGGAGAAGCCCTATATTTGGAACCCGATTTGAGGCTAAAGGACTTGGCAGAAACCATCGGTATACACCCCAATAAGCTCTCCTGGCTCTTGAATGAAAACACGGGTAAAAACTTCAATGAGTACATCAATTCTTATCGCTTAAAAACGTTCAAAAGTAAAGCAGTAAATCCCGCCAACAGTCATCTGACTTTACTAGGCTTGGCCTATGAAAGTGGTTTTAATTCCAAAACCGTGTTCAATTCATTTTTCAAGAAAGTAGAAGGCACTACTCCGCGGGCATGGTTGAAGTCTCAAATGAGTAAATAAGAATACTTGGCTCTTCATTAGGGCACTCCTTTCTGTTCTTTCAAACGTACCGAATCCCACCAACAAGTATGGAATTTCATTCTAGGACGATTGGCCATGGCATCTACCTCATCTTTGTACCATCAATCCACTAAAATCAAAAAAAACAGAAACATGAAAAAGGTACTAGTAGCAGGTTCAACAGGATACCTAGGCAGCTACATCGTAAAGGAATTAGTAGACCGTCAAATCGATTTTCAAGCCATCGCACGAAGTGCCCATAAACTGACAGCGGCGGGTTTAGCTCCTTCCCAAATTATCGAAGCCCAAGTCACGAATAAGGAATCATTGGCTGATCGTTGGACTGGCGTCGATGTCGTCATCTCCACGGTAGGTATAACCCGGCAAAAAGATGGGTTGACCTATATGGATGTCGATTACCAAGCCAACAAAAACCTCTTGGACGAAGCGATCAAACAGGGCGTAAAGAAATTCATCTACATCTCTGTTTTACAAGGAGATAAGCTAACTCACTTAAAGATCTGTGAAGCCAAAGAACGTTTTGTAAAGGAACTGGAACAATCCGGACTAGACTATTGCATCATTCGTCCCAGTGGTTTCTTTTCGGATATGGCAGCGTTTTTCAATATGGCCAATAGTGGTAGGGTATATCTATTTGGAGATGGGACAACAAAGGTCAATCCCATTCACGGCGCCGACTTAGCCAAGGTTTGCGTAGATGCCATTTTCCATGAAGAGCAGGTGATTGAAGTAGGCGGCCCGGAGATATTGACACACCAACAAATTGCAGAAGCGGCCTTCTCAGCAGTTGAAAAGCCCGTCAAGATCACTCATATCCCCGACTGGGTCCGCAGGGCCTTATTACGACTAGCCGGCGTCTTCATGAGTAAGACAAAGTTTGGTCCAGTAGAGTTCTTTCTCAATGTCATGACGATGGACATGGCAGCTCCGCCCTATGGCCATCATACACTGAGCGCTTTTTTCATAAAAACCAAAAAGCAAAGCTCCTGGTTTTAGGTTTTGATTGGAGTCCCAATCAAGCTATGATCGTCGTTGTGATCATCGGTTTACTGCTCTTTTTTCGGATACTTCGGCTAGCTAGGGCCGTCTGGATTCACATTAATGTTAAATTTGAAGGAGAATAGCTTTCAAATTGAAGTATGACTAAAAATAAGATCATAATACTGGATGACCATCCCTTGATTATGAAAGGGGTAAAACAACTATTAGAAGACAATTCACGATTCGAAGTCAGCTGCATGGTAACTAGTTTCGAAGCCCTAATGTCGGCTTTGGACGCTCCTTTTGATATTCTAATGCTCGACCTCAATATCAAGGGAAAAAGTAGCTTAGAATGGGTAGTAGAAATTAAAGCCAAGCAGCCTACCCTAAAAGTTTTAGTTTTTTCTTCCTATAATACGCCATCAACTGTCAAGAAAGCCTTCCAACAAAAGATAGCGGGTTATATACTCAAAGATGTAGATCACGGTGAATTATTGAAAGCCTTAGAGGCCGTCATTGCTGAACAATCCTACAGCGATCCGCGCTTGCTGGTAAACCGGCAGGAACCACCTCCTAAAATACACCGAGATTTTGTTGACGATTTCATTCGGAAGGCAGCGCTGACTAAACGAGAAGAAGAAATTATGTTTGCTATCGTCGAAGGTCTAGAAAACCAGGACATTGCCGAACGACTTTTCATTAGCCCGCATACGGTTCAAACCCACCGAAAACGCTTATTCAAGAAATTGAATGTGCATTCAGCAGCCGAGTTAGTTAAGTTTGTGCTCAGAAACCGATGAGGAGATATTCAGCGAAAGATTAAATTGACTACCATCGGAACTAGAAGTCATTTCAAAAGAACCATTCAGTAGTTCGGCCCGAGCTTTGATGTTTCTCAACCCAAGACCTCCTGTGATTTTGGAAGTATCAAACCCCACTCCGTTGTCTTGAAAAACGAGTTGGATTCGTTCCGTCTGACGAATCCCAACTGCCACCTTTGAAGCTGCTGCATATTTTATAGTATTATTAAACAGCTCTTGCAGGCTTTGAAAAATCGCATGTTTTATGGATGGCGGTATGGTTTCTTCATTTAGATCAGTTGCTTCCCAATCAATCTCTAGTTCAACTTGGTTTTTCAGCCGAAAAATCAAGTCTTCGATCGCTTCTTCCAAGGTTTGTCGTTCTAGATCCAAAGGAGCAATGGCATGGGTAAATGATCTGATATCTTTTGCGATATCACTCACCGAGTTCAAGATCGTTTTTTCTTCTTTGGTCTTTTGGGAAAATAGCTGCGATAAGCTCATTTTAAGTAGCGCCAGCTGAATACTAATTCCATCATGTAATTCACGGGATAAACGCTGCCGTTCTTCTTGTTGCCCTTCCAACAATGCATTAGCAGCTGAAAGCTGCGTTTCCGTTAATGCTTGTTTCAGTTCAGCATTCCGCAAAAATGTTTGTCGAATCTGATTGCTGAAGACAGCTAATAAAATCAGAAAATCTAGGAGGATAAAGACGATCGTACTTTCGGTTCCCCAAAGTGTATTTTGAGCACCAATTTGTTCGATCTCAAACAAAACGACGGCTAAAAGGGTGAAGCTGAAACCCAGGAGAAAAAAAACACTACCCCAGCTTCGCTTTTTCCAAATAACCAACAGAGAAGATAGCACAATCGAAGCCGTAATAGTAAGAAGCAACAAGATTCCCGCACGACCTACTATCAACTTTACCGTAGAAGGTAAAAACCAATGCAGTAATATCAAGGGTGCAAATACAAACAATAACAGGGCTTGGGCTACACTAAAAAATTGATGAAAAATTGGTACAAACTTCTTTGTTTCCATATAGATCTTCGTCATCTGAATCATACTTAAATAATATAGTAAAACGAAGAAGTAGCCAAGGCCATTCCAATAGGGATAATTGGGCCAAATGTACATAAAGCCATAGCCCGTCATGAGTAATACCATAAGTAGACAGGCCAAACAGTACAAGGCAAAACTCAATAGTAACTTACGCCTAGACACGAAAGCAACCAAACTAACAATGGAAGTGATACACAACAAAGCCCCGAGAAATAAATTAAAAACAAAGCTTTGATCTCGGTCCTCCTGCCAAAAAACATCATTATCCCAAAGCTGAGTTGTAAGGGTAATAGTCTCACCTATTTTCTTGTAGCAAATAAAAAGATCCTGGGTGGCATTCTGTGCTAAGTGGACAGGATAAAGGTAAAAAGGATGGTACAGATTGCGTTGATTGAATGGATGATAATCCCCAGTTACTTGTGAGCTATCTATCAGTAAACCATCTTGAAAAGTAAAGAATTGCAGCTCATTGATTCTCACATCCCTAACTTCCAATAAAAGTTCGCGGTTGTGTGAGGTTGGATTATGTAAGCTGATTCTTACCCAAATGACACTATCCCCCGTGTAGAAGGAGCCATCCGTCTGTGACAATGGGCGAAATACTTTCGGCGAGAGATTTTGAATATCTACAATTGATAGCTCCTGATCTGAAGTGGGATAGTAGCGTCCAAAATCGGCAATATCCTGCATCTGAAAATCGGCGAAAATATCAGTCGTACTTGCCCCTGACAAACAACCATAAAAACACATGAAAAAGAAGGCAGTAAGAATGCGGTACATATAGGCTACTACATTAGATTTAGTAATGGACAAAGAATAAGTTCCGCATTTTGAGATAGAGATTTTGGTGATCCCGATAGCTATCGGGAAGGCATTTTTTGAAGAGATAGCAGCGCTATCGCTGAAAAAAATAACGCGGTATAGCACCAAAAGATCATATGCAAAATCGGGAAGTTATTTTTTGATCATTACTTAATACCGTGGAACATCAGGAATCTTATCAGCGCAAATATGCTTTCATTTCCAGCTCAAGCTAAACCTTTGTACCTACCAGCAGTCTAACGAAATATTGTAACACCAAATTGACCCGTAATGAAAAACTATCTCTGTTTACTTGCAGCCCTATTTCTCTTTATTCATTGTGCCAAGGAGAACGAGTCTCCGTCCGAGAATGAAGTTAATTTACTTACTACAGAACAATATAAATCCATCGATAATGTAGATAAGGATCTCCTTAGTCTTGATATCTACTATACGAGTAATACCACTGAGAAAAAACCAATAGTCGTATGGGTGCATGGAGGTGGCTGGAGTATTGGAGACAAAGCCAATAAAATCCAAGATAAAGTCCAATTGTTTCAAGCTCAAGGTTGGCTTTTGGTGAGTGTAAATTACCGGCTAAGTCCTTTTCCTTACCAACTGAATAATCCGAATCGAGTCCAATATCCTGACCACAACCAGGATGTCGCCGATGCACTGAAGTGGATTTATGATAATATCAGCCCATACGGTGGAGATCAAGGCAAAATGGTTTTGCTCGGACATAGTGCCGGGGCCCATCTTGTGGCTCTAACAGGAACTCGACCATTGTTTTTGGCCAATAGTGACGTGCCTTTTTCTGCCATCAAAGGCGTGGCGGCTATTGATACGGAAGGGTATGATGTCCCAACTAAAATTGCCGAGGGCAATGATTTGTACTTGAATGCTTTTGGGCCCACCGAAAGTCTGCATATGGAGGCTTCTCCCCTTTTCAATATCCAAAGTGGAGAATCCTACCCTAATTTTTTCATTGCCAAAAGAGGAAGCCAAAGTAGATTAGCCATCGCCAATCAGTTTATTGCTGCTTTAGAGACGGCCCAAACCATGGTAGAGCAAGTAGATGGCAGTATTTATTCTCATGCGGAGATTAATGAGGCTATCGGCCAAGCCGGGGAATCCTTGATCACTACTCCATTACTTGATTTTATTAGGCAGTGCTTTGAATAAAGGCCAGCTATGAGGACTTCGTAATTTGAGAATGATTATTTCACATCATCCAGCACCATCAGATTACAGCCACGT
>Ga0070727_10004965_pt1 | contig 11066 bp, 9 predicted proteins | sample tdAd472_FD_66722 | JGI IMG/M metagenome (GOLD analysis project Ga0070727, IMG submission 66722) | Marine sediment microbial communities from the Atlantic coast under amendment with organic carbon and nitrate - tdAd47.2 | ecosystem: Environmental > Aquatic > Marine > Coastal > Sediment | place... | reverse complement strand
TCGGTGAGAAACGCGGTCAGCATGCCCATGGCCATGGCCCCCACCAACATGAAGCCGATGTTGCGACTCCCCGTCAGCATGAAGGCGACGACAATGCCCGGCAACACCGCGTGACTGATGGCATCCCCCAACATGGAGAGCCGACGCAGTACAAGAAAGCAGCCCACCAGGGCGCACGACGTCGCGACGAGGCTGCCGATCAAGACTATCCATACAGAATCTATGCTCATCATTTCCGGCGTTTCTCCTCCGCGACCACGGCGAGACTACCGGGGATTTTCTGGCCATGAGGATCGGTCAACTCTCCTTCCAGTTCCAGCAGAAGTCGACGCTCCAAATCGGGCGTAAGGATATGCTCAATTTCCTCGGCGTCATCGTGCACGTGGTCGGGCGCGATCTCCAGTTTCGTCATGAGGTAGAGCTCCCAGAGGCGGTGCAAGCGGGTCACACGCTCCGCTTCTTCCTTCCCCGCTTCGGTAAGGTGCAAGAGCCCCACATGGGTTTCCTCGATAAAACCTGCGCGCGTTAGACGGTGAATCGTACGACGCAATTGGGCCGTAGACATTTCCCGGTGTTGGAGCAACTCATTCAGAGAAACGGGTGTATCCCAACGCCCGGCCTGCTCGGCAAACTTGTAGGTCGTACGAAGAATATTTTCCTTGGCGGTTTTCTGGCGAAAGAGTCGGTGCCGTCGCGCCCGGGCCAGGGCACCGCGCTGCGGGGCAAACAAGAATGACCCGATGAAGATGCTGGTTACGGCCACGACCATCCAGGGACCCGTCGGCATTTTCACGCTGAGATAACTGACATAGGCTCCGATAGCGCCGCTCAGCCCGCCAAACAAGGTCGCGAGCCAGAGCATGCGGGAAAGATTGTTGGTCCAGAAACGTGCCGCCGCCGCCGGGGTAACCAGCATGGCCGCCATGAGCACCACCCCCACGGCCTGAAGCCCGATACAGACCGCCAGCACAATCAACGTGGCGAGGCTGAATTCCACCAGGCGAACCGGAAGCCCCACCGCCTGCGCAAAATCCGGATCGAAGGACACGATCTTGAATTCCTTGAAGGCCAGAATTACGATCAGGCAGAGCACCAAGCCGAGCCCGCCAAGAATATACAGGTCCCGCTCCACCAACGAGGCGGCTTGACCAAACAGGAATTTATCGAGTCCCGACTGGGCCGCCTGACCAGACTTCTGGATATGGGTCAGCAGCAGAATCCCCAAACCAAAAAACACCGACAGCACCATACCCAGAGCGCTGTCCTCTTTGCAGCGGGTGTATTTCACTATCCATTCGATGGCAAGCGCACCGGCCCAGCAGGAAAACACCGCTCCACAAAGAATGACCACCGGATTCTTGGTGCCGGTCAACATGAATGCCATACAGACACCGGGGAGTGCGGCGTGCGACAGGGCGTCACCCAGTAGCGATCGTTTTCGCAGAAACGCGAAGGAGCCCAGGAGGCCAGCGCTCACACCCAGAATGATGCACCCCAACAATACGTGGAGCACATTCACACTCGGGAACGTAAAAAACTCCAGCCAGGGAGGCAGGTTTTCGAAGGTCGTGGACGATTTCATGGGAAGGGATCCTGCTGCAACATAGGCGGGCTATTTCGCCTGTTTCCGGGCGCTCCACTCCCCTTGACGCAGCCGCTCAGTCACGTCACTGAGCAGGTGGAGGCGGCCGCCGTAAGTCGCGTTGAGGTTTTCCTCTGTAAAGGTCGTGGCCACAGGACCGAAGGCCACCGTCCGCAGATTCAGCAGCAACACGTGGTCGAAGTAATCTGGCACACTGTGCAGGTCATGGTGCACCACGATAACCGTACTGCCCTCGGCTTGAAGTTCCCGCAAAATGGTGACAATGGCTTTCTCGGTGGCCGCGTCCACCCCCGCAAACGGTTCATCCATCAAGTACACGCGGGTTTGCTGCGCGAGAGCACGGGCAAGGAACACGCGTTGCTGCTGCCCACCTGATAACTGGCTGATCTGACGATCCGCATAGTCCCCCATCCCCACTTTCTCCAAACTCTGACGGGCGATTTCTTTGTCCTTCGCACGGGGCCGACCAAAGAGGGGCAATTGACCGTAGCGGCCCATGAGCACCACGTCCAGCGCGGTCGTCGGAAAATCCCAATCAACGGACTCGCGTTGGGGCACATACGCCACCGAACGCAGGGCCTGACGGGAGCGTTGCCCGAAAATCTCCACATGGCCCGAAGCAAGGGGAACCAGCCCCATAATCGCCTTGATCAGGGTGCTTTTGCCCGCGCCGTTCGGCCCGACAATTCCGATGAGTTGTCCCTGGGGAAAACAAAGGTCGATGTCCCAGAGTACGGGACGGTGCTGATAGGCTACCGTCAAATCATGTACTTCGATGGGAATCTCTTCAGCGGGCGTCGCCATCATGGAGTGCCTTTACGATTGTGTCTACGTTGTGTCGCACCATACCGAGATAGGTACCTTCCGGCGTACCGTCGGCCCCCATCGCATCCGAGTATAGCTCGCCACCTAGCCTCACCGAGTGACCATTGGCTTCCGCGCCGGCGATCAGCGCTTCGATGGAGCGTGGCGATACCGAGGACTCTACAAATACGGCCGGAATCTTTCGCTCCACAAGGGTATTGATCAATCCATTCAGATCCTGCAGCCCATACTCCGATGACGTACTGATACCCTGGATGCCCAGCACTTCCAGTCCGTAGGCCCGGCCAAAGTAGCCAAAGGCGTCGTGGGCCGTAACCAGAATCCGGTTCTCGGAAGGAATCGAAGCAAGCTCCTTCTGTGCATAGTCGTGCAGCGTATCCATCTCATTGAGATAGTCTGCCGCTAACCCATCGAAATACGTCTTGTGCTCCGGGGCGTGCTCCACGAGAATTTCGTGAATACGTGTTGCCACGGTCTTCCACAGAGAAACGTCAAACCAGACGTGCGGGTCATAGTTCCCTGAAAATTCCGGGGGTTCACGCAATAAGGATGGATCAATCGTATCCGTCACCTGGTAGGTGGGAGTTCGGCTGGCCAGCTTCACGAGCACATCCGCCATACGCCCTTCCAAGTGCAGCCCGTTGTATAGAATCAGATCGGCATCACGTAAACGGGCCAAGTCACCCTGGGTCGCCTTGTAAAGGTGGGGATCTACCCCAGGTCCCATGAGGCCCACCACGGTCACGTGCTCCCCACCGATGGCCGCGGCTACATCCGAAATCATGCCAATGGTGCAGGTCACCCGAAGGGGACCCTCCGGCGAGCTACGCGTCTCATCTGACTGCTCAGCAACCAGACAGCCCGCGCCCAGCAGCAATACAAAGCCCAACAGCACACTACCCGTTACCATCCAACGCGTATTCACGGAAAAACCACCTTTCCAATCCCGGTCGCCCCATCCACCATGGAGCCGTCCTATGATATGGGTAGACTATAGCACGACTTTTAACCTCCGCGCAAGTCATTTTGAAGTATGCCTAAATTTAGAAATGGCTAATCAAAAAACCGCGTAAGAAAGGGATTGGCGACAAGGCACAAAGGGGGGCTGCACGAGTGAGCCGACTGAAACCAACGTGACGGAGACGAACTTCCCCCGTCTTGTCCACCTGAGCCGCCGCGTTTTGGAAGGGTCAGGCGCTCGCGTTGGAGTTGATGACCCAGCTGCCTGAAATTGCGCCTTAGTGCACAATCAGGTTGACGCGAATAGCACTTTCAATGGCACCCCGATGGTAATCGGGAATGAGACGAACGTGGACCACATCAACCCCGGAAAAAGGACCATCAGGCGGTGTAAACGTAACGGACTGGGTGTTCCGGTCATTGAAAAGATTACTGGGCACGGTGTCGAGGAACAGCAAGTTGTCATCACTATCGGTAACATGCAGGAAATAACCGCAATGACCTGCAGCGATACCGTCTGATTCCCAACTAAGTTGAACGCCGCCCACTTCCCTATCTTTCAAATTGCGGACTGCATACACCGCTTCGGCGGGAAGGGCCACCAAATCGGCCCCATCCTTGCCAAACAACTCCTGATACAGGGCCGCAGCGTGGCTGTCCGGCTCATACTCAATACCCGTCGCCCAGGCCAGTAGAGCCTGATTGCTGGCATCCTCAGGTGGGGTCGGCAATTGTCCACGACGCAATTGACACTGTTTTCCCCGTGTAAGTGCCGAGCGGCCAGCGGAGGTACTCACGAGTACATCCCCTTTCACGACGATAACCGTGGTCACGTCATGGGTCACATCCACGACAAAGGAAGTCCCAAAGACCAGGATTTCACCTGCGGGAGTGTTGACAAAAAAGTGTGCACGGTCCCGCCCCACATCAAAGAAGGCTTGCCCCTCATAAACGAACACATTGCGGGCATCCAAGACCGCCAGATGGGTATCGTGATTTACTTTGACAGAAGAGCCCCGATCCAACGCAATGCCGAGCTGCCCATCGTCCAGGGTGCGCAATATATCATCCCGAGCGATCAAGGTCTCAAGCGTTGCCGCGCGCGACTCGTTAGAACCGGCTTCCCGAAGCACAGCGCCAGCACCACTACTATGGATGACCATACCCACGGCATCCTGGGTCACGACCTGTCCGGAAAAGGCGTAAAAGGCGATACCCATCAATCCCATCACCAACATGGCAGCCACGGCCACAAGAGACAAGGGAAAACGTACGCCCGAGTGGGACGGCAACACACTGGGGTCGGTAGGGTGCGACCCGTGCGCCAGTGCGGGCTCCATGTCGGGAAGATGGGCAAGCACGCCCCCCCGCAGGCTGCCTTGCTGACGATGCATGGCACACGCCCCCACCAGCTCCTGATGGAACTCCGTTAGAGACGTAATTTCATCACGGCAACGCACACACTGCGCTAAATGCGCCCCCAATACCACATCTTCCGACGTGGAAAGTTCACCATCCACGTACGCCTGAAAGAAGGTATTTACTTGTGAGCATGTGGCCAAGAAAGTTGTCCTTCATCGGAATCTTCATCATTTCGCAGGACCTCCCGCAGCTGGCGTCCAGCCCGGTGCAGTATTCCGCGAATTTCATCGCGGGACTCTCCCGTGAAATTACTGATCTCTTCGTAACTCAATTCTTGCAAATAGCGCAACATAACCGGCAGACGATACCGCTCGGGCAACGTGTCGATGGCGCGACTCAACTGGGCATACAAGTCTTCTCGCTGCAAAAGGACATCCGGTCCCTTGCGTGCGTCTTCAATTGATATGGTCCGCCGATGAGGCAGCGGGGTCTCCTGCATGAGGCGGGATCGATTTCGACGCAGCCAATTGGCAGACGTCCGGGTGGTGATCTCCCGAATCCAGGCACCCAGACGATTGGGATCCCGCAACCGTCGTAAGCTCCGATAGGCCGCCCAAAAGGACTCTTGTGCTACATCCTCGGCGACACCGTAGCGCCCTACATAGTAGTGGGCCGTGGCGTAGACGGCAGATTCGTAACGACGGACGACTTCACCGAAGGCATCGCTGTCTCCTTCAATACACCGGAGTACCAGCGCCGCATCGCTCAACTGTTTCATTGCGACCCCTCCGAGCGCGACGCGTCACGGCTCTTTGAGATTACACAGTATACGTGGGATTTCCAGCGTGAACCCACATAAATCGCTCCATAATGGATCGATTTTCTGTGCAATCGTTCGCTCAACGGCTTAACTCCCGCGTTACATCACTCCCGGCAGGGTCACCTCCCAAGGCCCCAATGGCGGCCTCAGCATGACCGGCCTCGCGCAAGGGTGCAATAACATCCGCGTGTAGGTCTGGTACGAAGAAATCCAACATGGCCCCATCACTTTCCAGGTAGTATTCGGCGACGCCTCCGGGCACCAACACGGCAGTGCCTCTATCAAGGGTAACACAATTTCCGCCGGCCGACACGGTGGCTTCGCTATCCCGGGCGAGAATCAGATGGAAAGAGCGGCCATGGGTCTTGCGAAGATGGCGGGACGGTGCCTCTACCAGTGCGGTGGCAAAGTGCTGGCAGGCCCCGAGGAGCGTGATGGTCGCGTCATCCTCCCTGTACGACAACGGCGTGGCCGCTCCCCCGTGAGGGCTTCCGAATCGGCTCACCGTAGCTGCCTTCTCCAGGTGAAGTTCCCGATGATTTCCCTGGGCATCTACCCGGTCCCAGTCGTAGATACGGTAGGTTAAATCGCTGTTCTGCTGGATCTCGGCAAGCAGGATACCCGCCCCAATGGCATGGACCGTCCCTGCGGCCACGAAGGCAGACGTTCCGGGCGGCGCGGAAAAACTCCGCATGATATGCTGCACATCGTTTTGCTTGATGGCATCCAGGAATTGGGCCTTATCCACGGCAGGGTCGAGCCCACAGATTAACTCGCTTCCGGGCTCCGACTCGAGCACGTGCCACATCTCAGTCTTGCCCACGTCGGGCTCACCGAGCGCAACCGCCGCATCATCATCGGGGTGCACCTGCACAGATAAGACATCGGCGGCATCGAGGATTTTTAACAAGAGCGGGAACTGTCCGTGAATCGTGGGTTTGGCGCAGGTGCCCAGAAGGTAATCCCCATGGGCCTCCAGAATCGCGTGAAGGGTCATCCCCTGCCAGGGGCCGCCGTCATTCACGGTGCTCACGTGCGTGGCATGGTCGGCTATCAGCCACGCCTCACCTATCGGACGATCGGTTGGTGCGGGTTTACCCAGCAGGCCCGCCATCCGCTTCCCCCCCCACAATCGCTCACAATACGCTTCATCAAATCGGATTAGTGCAGGGTACATCGTCTATCCTTACTACCGCGTCGCCCGGCGGATATCCTCCCCGCGAAACGAGCAAAGCATGGTCTTCATCCAACTCCGTGGCCCCCAATGCCTTTTTATCGCGTCCAATCAGTATGGAAGCGTCAAACTGGCAAGGTACCAGGCCAAGACCTGCGGCCCGACGAAGATATACACCAATCCCCCGATGGCAAGATACGGTCCAAACGGCAAGTACCGGTGGTCGAGACTGATTCCATCATCATCTTCCTCATCCGTCTCCGCAACCTTGGCAACGGTACTTTCGTCGCCCTCTTCCGGAGAGCCCTCATCATCGGGAACCGTGCTCACATCGGCGGACTCCGCGCCACCCTTCATCCGGAAATACAGGAGCACCGCGAGACCAATCGTACTTCCGAGGACCGACGCGAGCATCAAGGTGCCAAGCACTCCCTGCCAGCCGATAAACGCGCCCAGCATCGCGAGCAGTTTTACATCGCCCATTCCCATACCAGGTTTTTTCATCAAGAGGACGGTAATCCGGTCCAGCCCGAAAAGCACGGCGAATCCGAGTACGATGCCAAGAATGGCATCAAAGGGGTGGGTAACCAGCAGGGATTCGTCGCCCATTAACAGGGCCACGACGGAAAGTCCCAAACCGATGGGAACACCCGTCTTGGTGATTTCATCCGGAATAGTCCAATCGGCCAAATCCTGAAACGTCACCACCACCATCGCTGCCGCCATCACCATATAAACGGGTGTGGCGAGGGTCAGACCAAAGCGCAAGTAGACGGCCACGAAAAGAACCCCGGTGATGGCCTCCACCAGGGGATACTGCCATGATATGGGTGCCTTGCAATTGCGGCATTTGGCACCCAGTATGAGCCAGCTCAACAGGGGAATGTTGTCGTACCAGGTAATGGCATTCATGCACTTGGGGCACCGGGAACGGGGAGTTACCACCGATTCCCCGTGGGGCCATCGACCGACGCACACATTGCAGAAGCTACCTACAAGGAGCCCCATAACAAGTGAAACGACGATGACGAAACTGTGGAGGGAAACGAGTACTTCTTCGACAGGCATGAGATCCTCACTATTCTGACAGGTTGTGGAGTTAAAGTATATGCCTTGACTTCACCGGCGCGCAAACGCGCACCTGGAGCCGATTTCTTGATTGCTTGGGCAGGGGGCAATCGACACACGCTATCATCCCGTTGTCGCCTGGGAAGCCAGCAACAGCGCCCCCACCGTAACAACATCTTCTTCCAGGGCGCAGGGCACCAATTCGAAACGCTCCTTGTAGGGACCAAATACGTGTTGGGCGATATAGCTCCGAATAGGATTGAGCAATACATCGCCCATCAACGCCACGCCGCCCCCCAGGGCAACCCGCTCGGGGTGCAACAGGGTGATCACGTTGGTCAGGGCTGCCCCCACACCGCCCGCGATGGCCTCGATCTCCTTCAACGCCCGGTCATCGCCTTCATTCGCAGTCTCCGCCAGCATCGGGCAGGTCAGCAACGCCGCATTCCCACGACAGCGGACGCCCAAGGGCGAATCGGGCGCGATACCCTCCCAGCGCTGAATACGGGAGGTTATTGACCAGCCTGAACAGAGGTTTTCCAGCTTCTCCGATGCCCCCGGCACGGAGGCGGTCCAGTCTGGCACGTACGTATGACCAATCTCACAGGCGCCGTAACCTTGGCCATTGTAGAGCGCACCGTTTGCCACTAAGGCACCTCCGATACCGCTCCCAATATTGCAATATACGAAATTCTGAGTTCCCTGACCTGCACCGTGACAATATTCCGCCCAACCGGCGGCGTTCGCGTCATTTTCGATTACGACAGGCAGCTGAAAGCGGTCCGTCAGCCAACTCTTGAGGGCGATACCGTCCCAGCCCGCCACCTGATGTGAGGTCAACACCTTTCCGGTAGCCGTGTGGACTGGCCCTCCAAAGCCCACCCCCATGGCGGACACCTGGTCCTGCCCGGACAATTCGGATAACGTACTTTCGATGGCCTGTTCGATCCACGCAAGGATACCCTTCGCTCCCGCATCCGGATCGACGCTCCCCCGTTTTCGCAACAAAATGGCCCCATCTAATGTACCCAAAACCACCTGTAACTTAGTGCCACCTATTTCCACCCCGACAACGCGTGTGTTCACTGAACAATATTCTCCAACATGGTTAATTCCCGAACGCCGACGGACCACGCAATGGGGGATCGACATCCTGACGGGCAGTTGTACCATAACCACACCCCCAAGTGCGAAATCATAGAAGAAAGCGCAAAGTGGTAACGTACGGAAAGGGAAAAACTCGTTTCGAATTCTAACACATCCAGTCCATTTTCCACCCTATGCGCTGTGACTCGGAACTATAATCGCCAGCCTTTGACTTTTTGCGCACAATACGACAAACTAACAGCGGGGCCATGGTGTAGCGTGACAGGACCTAAGTAGGAGCACGGATTTTGGGAGAAACACGTGCGCCCCTCTTTTCCACATTATCTTACTGTCATCCCATTACAACCGTATTCAACAGGAGGAATTATCGAGTATGAAGAAACGTGGATTTACCCTAATCGAGCTGTTGGTTGTCATCGCCATCATTGGCATTTTGGCCGCCATATTGCTCCCCGCCCTGGCACGTGCCCGGGAAGCTGCCCGGCGGGCCAGTTGTCAGAACAATCTCAAGCAAATGGGTATTGTCTTCAAAATGTTTGCGAATGAGAGCCAGGGGGAACAGTGGCCGAGTCTCTTTATCAAGGCCTACATCCCCAACGACGGCAATCCCGCCGGGATCAACGTCGTGTCCAACTATGGACCATCCGTCCCGGAAATTTACCCGGAATACCTGACGGACTCCAACGTGCTCATTTGCCCTTCCGATGCGGAAGGCGGCGCATTTCGCTGGACGGGCGTAGACAACGGCTTCAGCACAGCTGGCGAGAACCTCTTTGGTTCCATGGACGCACGGGCCCAGTCTGAGCGCGCGGGCTGCAGCCATGGCGGTTCCTGCGCGAGCGGCGTAGACCAGAGCTATGCCTACTACGGGTATATCATGGATCGTATCGAAGCCAGCGACCCGGCGACCTCCCCGGCCACCATGGTCGCCACGATGGAAGCCTTCGGATTGGCAGACTACAGTGACTATCCCTTCGACGCCTACGATCCGGGTCTTTTGATTCCTGTTCAGGCAAACGAAATGATCCTGGAGATTCTCGACGTATTGTTCCCCCTCTTTGTAACCTTCTCCGGTGCACCGACGGAAGAGAACAAGGAGGCGTTCAATGCCTTTACCAAAGAGAATCTGAGCGTGCCTGGCGGAACAGGCACGTCGGGCGGTGACTCCATCCTCCGTCTGCGGGAGGGCATCGAGCGTTTCCTTATCACGGATATCAACAACGCCGCCGCTTCGGCGGAAGGCCAGAGTCAGATTTTTGTCATGTGGGATCGACTGGGACGGGTGCCTGCCGACTATAATCACATACCTGGCGGAGCCAATATCCTCTACATGGATGGCCACGCCGAGTTCGTTAAGTTTAACGAAGGCGAAGGGATCGCCAACCTGAACTTCGCCACGTTTGACTCCCTCTTAAACAAGGGCGCGTAACACCAGCACCGGGACCTGACATTCCGGAAAATACGGGTACCGCCGACGAAATCGGAAACACCTCCGATTCCGTCGGCTTTTTTTATGCGGAAAATTCCATAAAAACCGGTCCGCTTTGCGGTCTTTACGCCATCGAAGGCGCAGGTCTGGCAGGATTGGGCGCTTGCATGTCAAGTGGGCGGTATAGCAGCAATTATCTATTGACATTTGGGCCATTTCATTACAGAATATCAACACCTACTTACTGGTAGATACTTACGGGATCGTGCAATTTCAAGGCGTGGAGAACCTTGGCATCATGCGCCATCGAGGGCGCTTTCGCTCAAACAAATCTTCATAACCCCCCAACAAGGAATCTTTTTCATGAAAAAACAAGGTTTCACCCTCATCGAATTGCTGGTCGTGATCGCCATCATCGGCATTCTGGCAGCCATACTCCTACCCGCACTGGCCCGCGCACGGGAAGCCGCACGCCGTGCCAGTTGTCAAAACAACCTCAAACAGATGGGCGTTGTCTTAAAGATGTACGCCAACGAATCCCAAGGGGAAAAGTACCCCTACCTCTCTACGGTCACCGAAGGTGCCACCGATGGGGTCTGTGATGAGCCCGACTCAAACGGATTTTTCTTTGAAGGCGATCTGGTGTACCCCGAGTATCTTTCCGATGTCGGCGTCATGATTTGCCCTTCCGATGCGGAAGCAGACAACGCCCTGAATG